>Ga0068863_100003697_pt1 | contig 15122 bp, 15 predicted proteins | sample KBSSwiS62_FD_66596 | JGI IMG/M metagenome (GOLD analysis project Ga0068863, IMG submission 66596) | Switchgrass rhizosphere microbial communities from Kellogg Biological Station, Michigan, USA - KBS Switchgrass S6-2 | ecosystem: Host-associated > Plants > Roots > Rhizosphere > Soil ...
CGATGAGCTCATCGAGTGAGACATGTTCGCCGATGTCGACGAACTCTTTGATACGTCTGTTCATTCCGGCCTCTCCCTGGCCATGAGCGCCAAAGGCGCCTGCGACTCGTTGTTTTTACATATACATACGCCTCTCATGGATAAAAAGAAGAATGTGAAGAAATGACCTGCAGTGATCACCGACCAGCAGGCAGCTCAGGCGCAGCGCCACGAGTCATTGGCTTTGAATCTCTAGTCTGGGCGAGGGATCTAGGCGACGCTGCGCAACTTTCCGCGCCTGCCCCGAGCGGCGTGGCAGACGACACCAAGCTCCGCCTGCAGGCGTTCGAGCTCGCGTTCCTTCGCCTCGCGTGAGGCTTCCGCATAGCGCCTCTCGATGTCAGCTTCCTCTTCGGTCTGCCCGCGGAAATAGGAGATGCTGATCCGGTGGCCGAACACGTCGTCACCGCGCAGGCGCAGCTCGGCGCTCGCATCGTCCGGAAGGCTGTCGCGGATTTCGCTGAGCTTCCCGATCAGCTCGTCGAGGGACAAATGGTCCGCGACCTCGACGAATTCCTTGACGCGTCTACTCATCGTGACCCTCCCCGGCCCCGGGGCGTTCAATAGCTTTGCGGCGATTCCGCACGCAACGAATATTGTAACTTTATCCCCAGCGAAGTTTCCAAGCTGTGAATTGTTCGTAAGGCTGGGTGCAGGAATGGGTTGGCGGTCGGCCAAACTGTTCAGGTTGAAGCTTCGCAATTGCGCTTATATAGCCCGCTCTTCCTGCAAGGGGCCGCACTCGGAGACGTGGGTGAGTGGCTGAAACCAGCGGTTTGCTAAACCGCCGTAGGGGGTATTCCCCTACCGAGGGTTCGAATCCCTCCGTCTCCGCCATCACAGAGTCTGCCCCCCGTGCGCAGGTGGCAGACGTCAGGCGCGGTGTTTACATCATCGATTCGATCGCACGCTTTCGGCTGAAGTCCACCGGCGGCGCATGAAACGCAGCATGGCCCATGTTCCGGCGACCGCGACCAGCACCGCGGCTGCATCGAACCATCTTAAAACGGCCGGTGATGCATCCAGCAGCGGCTTGGCCGCATAGGCGAGCAATCCCACCGCATAATAGCTGATGGCGACTACCGAAAGCCGCTCGACCGTTTCCTGCAGCCTCAGCTGGATTGACGCGCGGCGGTCCATCGATTCCAGCAGATCGCGGTTCTGGGCGGTGAGCGCAGTCTCGACGCGGGTTCGCATCAGCGCACTGGCCCATTCAGCGCGCGCCGCGAGGTCGGAAAGCCTGCTCGAAAATGACGTGCAGGTACGCAGTGCGGGATGCAGCCGCCGCTCGGTAAAGTCGGCAAGGCTGAGATATCCCCGCACCGGTTCGACGCATAATGCGGAAAGGCGCTCATCCACCAGCTGACCGTAGGCACCCGACGCGCTCATTCGAAATCGGGTCTCGGACGAAAGACGTGCGATCTGCGCACTAAGGCTCGTGAGTTCCGCAAGCAGGCCCCCAGCGTCCGTCTCGGCGCTCGCGACGGCCGTGGTCAGATCGGCCAGCCGGGTTTCCAGTTCCTGGAGCTGGGACATGCCTGCCTGGGCAACTGGCAAGCCCAGCAGAGCCATTTTTCGGTAGTTGCCGAGTTCGAGCAGCCGCCGCAGCAGCTGGCCGGGTTCAATTCCGGTCAGCCCGCGATCGATGATGAGCAACCGTCCGTTGCCTTCGGCATGCAGCTTGAAGTCTGAATACATGCGAGCCGCACCCGCGGCGAGATTGCAGCAAACCAGGCTGTCTTCGGCAAAGCCACAATCAAGGGGTTCTGCGTCTGAGTCTGGCTCCTCGCGAATGAAAACCACATGGCTTGCGCGGACAATTTCTCCGGGGATTGCTTGCAGCCATGCGCCATCCACACTGCCGAACAGGTCTTGCGAGAAGACGGGGTCGGTCTTGCCTTCGGCGAACAGCGTGTAGGTGCAAAATTCGGTGTGACGCTCCCAAACGAACTCGACCTTGCCCATTCGGCATCGCTGGTAGCGGGCGCCCGTCCCCGGAGCGTCGCATCCCGGGACCGCTGCCAAGTGCCGCTCGGCGTCTCCAATTTGGTCGGGGCGGAGCAACGCGACGATCTGCAAAACTTGCGCCGGTATGCGCAGGCTCGGAAGCCGGCGCGCGTGCATTTCCAGTGTCAATGCCTCACGCATCGGATGGCTTTTCAAGTCAGTGAGCAGCCCTGTCTGCGGCACTCCTAGTCCTTCCGCGGTGTCTCGTTGGAGTCCTAGGCTCAAGCATTCCCACGGGATCAGGAAGCCGCCAGCGAATTATTCACGAAAGCGCAAAGCGACGACGCGAGCTTTCATGAGGCCGGCTCTTCTTGCGAGCTGGATCGTGAACGGCGCAACCGGTCTAATCCTCGTCGAAGGTGATTGTGCTGTCGGGATCTGGGCGGCGGGTCCTGGGTATCAGCGAACATTCCGTAAGACGTGAACAACCGAGCGCTGATCCACGTCGTTTCCACATCCGAAGAGCGACCGCGGCCCTAATGCCGCCTTGGCGCCGGCGCCGGTGCTACCGCCGGGACCGGGGAATAGCCGCCGAGCTGAGTGACCATTTTCTTGTAGGCATCGAGATAAGCCAGCACGATGACCTGGCCGATCGCCGTGTCCTGATAGCCGTAGCCGCCAGCCGCCGCGAAGCCGCCCCACCAGCCGGCACCGCCGCCGGCGCCCCAGCTGACGTCGGTCTTGCGCGCATAGCCTTCGGTCAGCGCTTCTTCCTCGGTGGTGCGGGCGTTGACCAGGCTCAAGGTCACGTTGGCCTCGCCCTTTTTGACGTTGATTCCGCCGGCGATCGCCCCGACCGCGTGGCCGAAACCGCCGAACAGGCCGCCGAGCGCGCCCGCAGCAGCGCCAACGCCGCCGCCGCCGCTATTCTTGTTGGTGCTTACGATATCGGGCTGGAGGAAATAGTCCGCGGCCTTCACCTGGCCCTTCCCCATGTTCGAACCGCGCTGCAGCTCGCCCTGCTCGGCGAGCGCACGCTCCATCGCGCGGCTGTTCATCGCGCGGTCGCGGTTGACCATGCCGAAGCAGCCCGATTGCGCGACGAAGACCTTGATGATCGCTTCGGGGCTGCCGAGGTTCAGCTCGCGCCACCACTCCTTGTCCGGCGGGACGATCGCCAGCGTTCCGATCCTGTGCGTGCACTGCGGGATTTCCGCCTGGCCCCGCATCTGGTCCTTGCGGCCCGAACTCGGGTCCGCTGCTGCGGAAGTTGAAATGAGCGCGAGCGCGACGCCCGCCAGAAGCGCATATTTAGTCATCGAAATGCCCCCTTTGGATGGAGCCCCGCATTTAACAGGAATTTACCCGAGTCGGAAGGCGCTTAGGCGGGTGGTGGGCGCCGAAATGCTCTGCTAGCGCCGCGGTCCAAATGAAAGACATTGGCAAAATCCGCAATTTCAGCATCATCGCGCATATCGACCACGGCAAGTCGACGCTCGCCGACCGGCTGATCCAGGCGACGGGCGGCCTCACCGCGCGCGAGATGAGCGGCAACGCCCAGGTGCTCGACAATATGGACATCGAGCGCGAGCGCGGAATCACCATCAAGGCGCAGACGGTGCGGCTTGAGTGGAACGGGTATGAGCTGAACCTGATGGACACGCCTGGGCACGTCGATTTCGCGTACGAGGTGAGCCGGAGCCTGGCCGCGTGCGAAGGCGCGCTGCTGGTGGTCGACGCTGCGCAGGGCGTCGAAGCGCAGACGCTGGCCAACGTCTATCAAAGTATCGAGCATGACCATGAGATCGTGCCAGTGATCAACAAGATCGACCTTCCGGCGGCGGATCCGGAGGGGGTGCGTCAGGAGATTGAGGAGATCATCGGCCTCGACGCCAGCGGCGCAGTCCTTGCCAGCGCGAAAACCGGCATCGGGATTGAGGAAGTGCTGGACGCGATCGTCGCGAAGATCCCGCCGCCCAAAGGCGACACTGCGGCTCCGCTGAAAGCAATGCTCGTGGACAGCTGGTACGACCCCTATCTCGGTGTCGTCATCCTCGTCCGAGTCATCGACGGCTGCTTGCGTAAGGGCGCACAGGTCAAGTTCATGCAGGCCGGCACCACCCACCTAGTCGACCGCGTCGGCTGCTTCCGCCCCAAGATCGAGCAATTGCAGGAACTCGGCCCCGGTGAGATCGGCTTCATCACCGCGCAGATCAAGGAAGTCGCCGAGACGCGCGTCGGCGACACCATCACCGACGCCAAGCGCCCAGCCACCGCGCCCCTCCCCGGCTTCAAGGAAGTCCAGCCGGTCGTCTTCTGCGGCCTCTTCCCGGTCGACGCCAACGACTTCGAAAAGCTCCGCGACAGCCTCTACAAGCTGCGCCTCAACGACGCGAGCTTCAGCTTCGAGATGGAGACCAGCGCAGCGCTCGGCTTCGGCTTCCGCTGCGGCTTCCTCGGCCTGCTCCATCTCGAGATCATCCAGGAGCGCCTCACCCGCGAATATGACCTCGACCTCATCACCACGGCGCCGAGCGTCGTCTATGAGGTGCACCTGCGCGAGGCCAAGGTGCTGGAGATCCACAACCCCGCCGACTGGCCCGACGCAAATGCGATCGAGAGCGTCGAGGAACCGTGGATCGAGGCGACCATCTACATGCCCGACGAATATCTCGGCTCCGTCCTCAAGCTCTGCCAGGACCGCCGCGGCATCCAGAAGAACCTCACCTATGTCGGCTCCGGCGCCCACGCCCGCGCCCAGCTCACTTACGAGCTGCCGCTCAACGAGGTCGTCTTCGATTTTTACGACCGGCTGAAGTCAATTTCGCGAGGCTATGCCAGCTTCGACTATCACCAGATCGGCCATCGCGAGGGCGACCTCGTCAAGATGAGCGTCCTGGTCAACAACGAGCCGGTCGACGCGCTGAGCATGATCGTCCACCGCGCCAACGCCGAGGCGCGCGGCCGCGGCATGTGCGAGCGCCTCAAGGACCTCATTCCCCGCCACTTGTTCAAGATCCCGATCCAGGCCGCGATTGGCGGCAAGATCATCGCCCGCGAGACCATCGCCGCATTGCGCAAGGACGTAACCGCCAAATGCTACGGCGGCGACGCGACGCGCAAACGCAAGCTCTTGGAGAAGCAGAAAGAGGGGAAGAAAAGGATGCGGGAGTACGGCTCGGTCTCTGTTCCCCAGGAAGCTTTTATTGCTGCTTTGCGCATGGGTGACGACGCTTAGCCCCGCCAAGCGTTATCCATTGCAACGACGCACTTTCGCGCGCCGAAATCCATACGAGCCATTCAGGAGCCCACCCCGCCATGACCTACAACAGCACATTCCAGGACCGCGCCGGCCAGTCCGCCGAGGCCAAGAAGAAGGCGCTGGAGAAATATCGCGCACGCCCCCCGGTCGACGAGAAGGCCGCCGCGGAGCGCAGCGCGGCCCGGCAGGCGAAGGAAGCCGCCAGGGCCGAGAAAGCGGCCGCAAAGAAGACCGAGCGCGCCGCCGCGGCGGAAGCGAAAGCCGCGGACGAAGCGGCCAAGGCTGCCGCCTCCGCGCCCAAGACCGAAGCCGAGCTCAAGGCCGCGCGGGATGCGCGGTACGCCGCACGTAAAAGCCGCCGATAGCGGCTTTCCAATTGCGGCCGGTTCAGCGCTCAATGCGTTCCCTGAACCAGGCGGCCAATGCTTCCTCCTCCAGCTCGCCGGCGGCAAGCACAAGCATGGCGCGGATCGCGTCTTCGGCGGCGAAACTGAGCGCGGCTTGGTTGAGCGCGAGAAACAGTCGGGCGAGAACCCAGGCGGTGCGCTTCTTGCCGTCGACGAACAGGTGGTTGCGCGCCACCCCGTACGCGTAGGCCGCGGCCAGAGCAGCAAGATCGTCTTCGCCATAATGCCAGCGGTTGAGGGGGCGGGCGAGCGCCGAGTCCAACGCTCCATGGTCGCGCACGCCGGTGCCGCCGCCATGCTCGGCGAGCTGACGGTCATGGATGGCAAGGGCGATCGCGGCGTCGAGCCAAACCGGCTCGGCCCGGAAGTCCGCCATTACTTCGCCAGAACGCGCAGGATGTCGCGGTCTTCGCGCATGATCGCTTCGGCCAGCTCCATCTTGAGGCCGAAGTCGGGATCGCTCGCCGTCAGCCGGATTCCGTCCGGCGCCTCGGTGGCATAAATGGTGTCGCCCGGTGCAACGCGCAGCCGCGCCAGCAGCTCGCGCGGCAGGACCACACCGGCGGAATTGCCGATCTTTCGGATTTTGAGTTCCGTGTTCATACAAATGTTATAACAGAAGGGCTAGCCGAGCACAAGGCCCCAGGCCCGCAGCGCCCCATGGACTTGCGTCGAAGAGTCCACGCGAGCCGGCCGACCGGCGGCGCAGCCAAACAGGATCGAGGTCACGCGATTCAGTCGCGTGACAAACCCTCGTAACGAACCCCACCCCAAGTCAAATAACGGAACCGAAACGAGCCCAGCGGAGTTGCGCCGCTGGTACCGTTCGTCCCCCCGAAACGGCTCCACCATGTTTGCGCAAAGGGCGGCTCTTGCCCCGAGCCGCCCTTCTTCATTGGAGCAGCCGAGCGCACCAACGCCGATGTAGACCGCCGCCGGAGCAGCGCGAAGAGACTGCGGATGATCGCCGACCTGCATGACGGGGATGAGCGGGCCCTTTATCGTCGAGCGTTGAGCAAATGAAATTTCCAAATAGCCAAAGAGAGGGCGTTTGTTTCGCCTGCCAACCGAACGCATCGACTCTTTAGGAATTTCGAGGAATGATCCGCCGCATGGCGACCCGGGGGCGCAAAGACAGTCCGCAACCACCCGAGCTTTTGCTCGACACGCCGCTCGGCGGCCCGCGCACGCCGCAGGATTTCGAGCCTTTGGTCACCGCGCTCGGCGGCGGGACGCTCGATTTCTCGGCGATGCTGGCGATCGCCGATTTGCTGCCGATGCCGATCGGCTATGTCGACATCTCGCAGACCTTCCGCTTCATCAACCGCGCTGGCTGCGACTGGTTCGATATGCCGCGCCGGGAGATCCTCGGGCGGACCTATGTCGAGATCGTTGGTCCCGACGCTTTTGAGGCGCGACGTCCGAGGCTTGAGGAGGCGCTTGCCGGGGAACGGAAATATTTCGCCGCCGAATACGACCATCCAAAGCGCGGGCCGCTGGCACTTCAGATCGACTATGTCCCTTGGGCGGACGCGACCGGCGAGGTGCGCGGGATCATCATCTTCGTCCAGGACATGACCGAGCAGCGCGCGAGCGAGCGCGCGATGAAGGAGAGCGAGGAGCGTTTCCGGCGCATCGCCAATTCGGCGCCGGCCCTAATGTGGGTGACTCGGATCGATCGCGTGCGCGATTTCGTCAACGAGGCTTATGCCGAGTTTGCCTGCGGACCGGGCTGCACCGTCGAGGAGGCGCGGACGCTAGACTGGCGCGAGCGGATCCATCCCGACGACCTGGAGCGGATCGTCGCTGAGAGCATCACTGGGGAGGCGGCGGGAACGCGCTTCACTTTGGAGGGGCGCTACCGCCGCTGGGACGGGGAATATCGCTGGCTGCGTACCGTCTCGCAGCCGCGCTTCGGGCCGGACGGTGAGCTGATCGGGTTCATCGGGGTCGGCACCGACATCACGCTGGCTAAGGAGGCGGAGCTCGAGCTTCGCCGCCAGGTTGACGAGCAGACGCGCGAGCTAATGCTGAGCGAAGCCCGCTTCCGCGCGGTGTTCGACACGGTGCTCGAAGTGCTGGTCCTGATGGAGCCGGACGGGACGGTGGTCGAGCTCAACCGTACGCAGGCGGGTTGGCGAGCGGCGAATGCGGGCGAGGCGGTGGGCCAGAAGATCTGGGATGCGCCGACGCTTGCCGTCTACCCGCAGCACAAGGCGCTGATGAAGAAGGCGGTGAAGCAGGCTGCGGCGGGCAAATTGTTCAACCAGGAGGTGCGCCTCGAGCGCGAGGGTGTCCCCGCCGCGCATCTCGACGTTTCGGTGCAGCCGGTGCGCGGGCCGGACGGCGAGGTGATCTATTTGCTGTTCGAAGCGCGCGACATCACCGAGCTCAAGGCGGCGCAGGAGCAGCTTCGGCAGAGCCAGAAGATGGAGGCGCTGGGGCAGCTCACCGGCGGCATCGCGCATGATTTCAACAATCTCCTGACCGTCGTCGTCGGGGGCCTCGACCTGATCGCCAAGCGGATCGAGGATGGGAAACTCAAGCGGTACGCTGAAAATGCGCTTTCTGCCGCAGAGCGCGGGGCTCGGCTCACCGGCCAGCTGCTCGCCTTCAGCCGAGTGCAGCGGCTCGAGGTGCGGCCGACCTATGTCGCGCCGCTGATCCAGAATATGCGCCCGCTCTTGAGGAACGTGCTCGGACCCGGGATCACCAAGCAGTTCGATCTTGACGAATCAATGATCCCGGTGATGGCCGATCCGACCCAGCTTGAGGTCGCCGTCCTCAATCTTGCGATCAATGCCCGCGACGCAATGCCCGAGGGCGGTTTTCTGACCTTCGCGACGCGTCATGTACGGATGGAGGGCGACCGCGAGCTCGAGGACGGCGACTATGTCGAGCTGACGATCAGCGACACCGGCCTTGGAATGCCGCCGGAGGTCGCCGAGCGCGCGTTCGAGCCATTCTTCACCACCAAGGAAGTCGGGAAAGGGACCGGCTTAGGGCTGTCGATGGTCTACGGCATGGCGCGTCAGTCCGGCGGCGCCGCGCGGATCGAAAGCACGCCCGGCAAAGGGACTGCGGTCAAGCTACTGTTCCGCGCCGCGGAAGATGCGGTCTTCGAAACCGCGGTGGGCTCAGACGAGCCAACCAGCCACAACGTCCCGCTCGCGCCGGTGTCGGTGTTGGTCGTCGACGACGACCCCGACGTTCGCGGCTTCATCGTCACCAGCCTCGAGGAGCAGGGCTATCGCGTGCGCGAGGCGAGCAACGGCCGCGACGGCCTTGCAGCGCTGGAGCGCGAGCTGCCCGATCTCGTGGTGCTCGATTTCATCATGCCGGGATTGTCAGGGGCAGACGTCGCCCGGCGCATCCTCGACAAGCACCCGCACCAACCGATCCTGTTCGTTTCCGGCTATAGCGAAACCGATGCAGTCAAGCGCACCGCGCCCGACGCGCCGCTACTCGCCAAGCCCTTCCGCGCCGAGGCGCTGCAAAAGGCGGTGCGAGCGGCGATGGCAAGCTAACTAGCTTCGAGACAAAGCCGCCACTCGCATGAATTGTTGAAATCAGTCGTCGCTTCGCGGCTTGCGGGCCCGCGCAGTCGTCTGCTTTTAGGCTGCTCGTGCAAGCGCTGCGCCACCGAGGCATGACCAATTGGCGCGAATCCCTGCATCGAGCGTTGTTGCCGCATGGTCCGGCCGACGTTCGCCTGGTCCCTATTCCTTGCGGCGCCGGCGCTTGCGCAGCCGGCGCAGACGGCCTTGCGGCCGACGCCAGCGGCCCTGCAGATTTTCGAGCGTGATTGGGTGCTGATGAATTGGGCGCTCAAATATTATGACGGCAACGGCGACATCTTGCTCCAGCCGCACGAGGCGGAGGCTGCGGCGGACCAATTCCGCCGGATTGCCGATGCCAACCGGGATGGTCGAGTGACGCCCGAGGAGTATCGCTCCGCCCGCACGCTCATCATGGCCCGCTGAATCCGAAATGATTCCGCTTTGAGGCCGATCCTGTTGTATGCTGAGAAAAATAATCGGGAGGCGCGTATGACTGGCATCCTCGACAAGTTTCACGTCGAACATGGCATCCACGGCACAAGGGTGCTGGCGCGTTCGAACCTGCTCACCAGTTACTGCAGCGACGAACGCGAGATCGACGGCGCAATCCAGCTGCTCAAGGACGATCTCGACGCCTGCGCGCGGGAAATGAAGCGGCTGTTAGAGCTCGATTCGCGCGGCGCCTTGTTCGAGGGATGGGCGCAGGACGTCTAGCTTAGGCGGGGAAAAAGCACCGCGCCGAAGTTTATTCTGCGGCCGTATTGACCGACTCGAAGGCGCTAGAGCAGGGCCTTCTTAGGCCGCTCGTCCGGTTGCGCACCAGCATTCTCCGCGGCCCTTGCCGTTAGCGTCTCTCGCCCGAGACAAGGAGAATGATCATGGTCGAAACGACGTTGCCAACCGGCGGTGCGGACACTCTCGCTCAGCCGCAGTCCGCGCCAGTTCAGACGCAAGACGCTGAAGCCAAGCAGACGATCATCCTGGCGGAGCCGTCCAGGGACCAGTCGGTAGTGCCGTTCAGCTTCCATGCGACAGAAGAAGATTTGGCCGATCTCAAGCGGCGCATCGCAGCGACCCGATGGCCTGAGCGTGAGCTGGTCAACGATGCCTCGCAGGGCGTGCAGCTCGCGACGATACAGAAGCTCGCCGACTATTGGCTGAACGAACACGACTGGCGAAGCGTTGAAGCGCGGATCAACAGCTATCCGAACTTCGTCACCCGCATCGATGGCGTGGACATTCATTTCATCCACGTGAAGTCGAAGCATACGAATGCGCTGCCACTGATCGTGACGCACGGCTGGCCCGGATCGGTGATCGAGCAATTGAAGATCATCGAGCCGCTGACCAATCCCACCGCTTATGGCGGGAGCGAAGCCGATGCGTTCGACGTCGTGATCCCGTCGATGCCGGGCTACGGCTTTTCTGGGAAACCAACCGAATCGGGTTGGGGTCCGGAGCGCATCGCAAGCGCCTGGGCGACGCTGATGAGTCGTCTTGGCTACACGCATTACGTCGCCTCGGGAGGCGACTGGGGTGCGCTGATCACCGACTTCATGGGGGTCCAGGCGCCGCCGGGCCTCGCCGGAATCCACACCAACATGGCCGGTGCAATCCCGCCGGAAATCGATGCGCTTGCGCAGAAAGGTGGATCGGCGCCCGACGGGCTCGACGAGGAGGAACGCTACGCCTTCGACCATGTCAGCTTCTTCTACGCGAAGGGACTCGGCTACGCGCTGGAGATGGGGAACCGCCCCCAAACGTTGTACGGCATCGAAGATTCGCCAGTCGGCCTCGCGGCCTGGATCATCGATCACGATATCTGGACCTACAGGCAGATCGCGCGCGTGTTCGACGGCGAGCAATTGGGCCTGACGCAAGACGACATCGTCGACAATATCACGCTCTATTGGCTGACCAGGACGGCCGTGTCGTCGTCGCAGCTCTATTGGGAGAACAAGAATGCGTTCTTCGCTCCCAAAGGGGTGAAGCTCCCGACCGTGGTGAGCGCGTTCCCTGAGGAGATCTGCCCGATCCCGAAGAAGTGGGCGGAGCAGGCCTATCCAAATCTGCTCTACTACCAGAAGCATCCGGTCGGCGCGCATTTCGCCGCATGGGAGCAGCCGCAGGCAATTGTTGAAGACCTGCGGGCGGGCTTCCGTTCGCTGCGCTGATGTTTTCGCTGATCGGTGCCATCATTTTGCTGGGAGGCGCGGCCGAAGCCGCGCCTCCTCCACCTCCGCGGCCGGCCGGCACGACGCGCACGGATCTCCAGCGACACGATCTTAGTGTCCGCGGGTCGGAGACGCTTCAGGCGCGGGTCGATTTCGCGCCCGGCGCCTCGTTCCCACGACACAAGCACCCCGGTGACGAGATCATCTATGTCCTGTCGGGAACGCTCGAATATGAAGTGGCAGGCAAGTTGGTAACGCTGAAGGCCGGCGATGTGTTGTTCGTGCCCTACGGAACCGTGCACGCGGCGCGCAACGTCGGCAGCACTCCAGCAGCCGAGCTTGCCACCTATGTCCTCGAAAAGGGGAAGCCGCTTACAGAATATGTGAAGTGAGCGCGCGCAGACATGCTGAGACCGAGCTTCGGCCGACCAACCGGCGGCTCGAGAGTTTCTCCGACGGCGTGTTCGCGATCGTCATCACAATCATGGTGATCGACGTCCGGATCCCGGCGAGCCTCGCTTTCTCGGACGATCCGCCGGCGCTCATGCAATTTTCGACGGCGCTTGGGGCTTATGCGCTGAGCTTCATCGTCATCGCCAACCTGTGGACAAGCCATCACTATCTGGTGTTCACGCTCAACCGGCCGAGCAGGAGCACTATCTGGTTCAACAATCTCCTTCTCTTCTGGGTCTCGATGCTCCCGCTGACGACCCGTTTCCTCGGGCATTATCCCAAGTCGCCGCGAGCTGCCGCGGCCTTCGGCGTTGTCGCCTTTTGCGCGACTGCGGCTTTCATGCTGCTCCGCTTGCACGGGAGGCGCACCTCGCACAACGAGTTGCACCGGGCGATACACCTCCGAGCGCTCCGCAGAACATGGCTGTTTCTGGCCATCTACGGTGCGTCAATTCCCCTTGCTTTCGTTGAACCGTGGCTTTCATGGCTGTGCTTCGTGACCGTCGTTGCAATGTTGTTCGTTCCAGTGGTCAGTGCTCAGCGCTTCCGGGAGCCAATGACCGACGACCAACGAAATCTGGAGCGCTCCTGCCCATGATCGGAATTCAGTTTCATGCATCAACTCGACCGGCGTGAGTTCCTCGCCGCGGCTGCGATGACAATCACTTCTGCCACCTCGGTTAGCTCCGCAGCGAAAGCGGCGCCGCAACCTGCGCTTAGACACGTCGAGGCTGGAGTCCTCGACGTTGGATATACCGAGTTCGGGCCGGCAACCGGCGACCCGGTTCTCCTTTTCCACGGTTGGCCGTACGACATCCATGCATTCGATGAAGTGGCGCCAATTCTGGCGGCTCGTGGCTATCGTGTGATCGTGCCGTTCCTGCGCGGTTACGGACCGACGCGTTTTCTATCGGCGGAGACGGTGCGCAACGGCGAGCCGGCGGCGCTTGCGATGGACGCGATTGCTTTGATGGATGCGCTCAAGATTGAACGCGCAATCCTCGGCGGGTTCGACTGGGGCGCGCGAACCGCCGACATCGTTGCTGCGCTGTGGCCGAAGCGGGTGAAGGGGCTGGTGTCGGTCAGCGGCTATCTGATCGGCAGCCAGGCAGCAGGCAAGCAACCGTTGCCGCCCGCCGCCGAGCTGCAATGGTGGTACCAATTCTACTTCGCGACGGAGCGCGGGCGGCTCGGTTATGAAAAGAACCGGCACGACTTCAACAAGCTGATCTGGAAGCTCGCCTCGCCGCAGTGGAAGTTCGACGACGCGACGTTTGAGCGATCCGCCGCGGCGTTCGACAATCCCGACCATGTCGCGATCGTAATCCACAACTACCGCTGGCGGATGGGCCTAGCTGAGGGTGAGCGGCAATATGACGCGATCGAGCAGCAGCTCGCCGCCGGGCCGAGCATCACCGTGCCGACAATCACGATGGAGGGCGATGCAAATGGCGCGCCGCACCCCGAACCGGCGACGTACAGAGCCAAGTTCACCGGCCGCTACGAACACCGGACGATCAATGGCGGGATCGGCCACAACCTCCCACAGGAAGCACCTCGCGATTTCGCGCAGGCGGTGATCGACGTGACTAGAAGCTGAGAGGCGCGGCTGGCGCTGGAGGGGAGAGACGCCAGCCGCGCGGGCGACTGCTGAGACGGGGACGAGGGAGTGTCAGCAGCCGCTAGCGGGATTCAAAGGGCGTGGGGAATCTTGCCGTCGCCGCGAGCGATCGCGAAGCGCACTGCGCGCATCGGCTTCGGCCGCGCTGACCAGACTACGGCCGCCAGCGATGTCCACGACGGCAATGGCAACGAGAATGATCATGGGCTTTCTCCTAGTGGGCTGCGCCGGGGTCGACGGCGTGCCTGGGTTTGGGCGCGAGCCAGATGATTGCAGCGGCGCCGAGGAAGATCGCGGCGAACAGCTCGAACAGGTTCACCGTGGTGATTGCATTGGCCTGAGAGTCGACGAGGCGACTGATGAAGGCGCGGGACTGCTCGACGCCAAAGCCGTGGGCTTGGAGCACGGCCATGTTCGACTGCGTGTTGTTGAGGACACCCGTCAGCGTGTCGCGCGCGCTCTGGGCGCCATTCTCCCACATCGTGACTCCGATCGCAGTCGCGACTGCGCCTGACATGGTGCGCAGGAAGTTCATCAGGCCGGCGGCCGAAGCCATCTCGTCATCGTCGACCGCGCCGAGCGCAAGGGTGGTCACCGGAATGAAGAAGAAGGGCATGCCCGCGCCCTGGATCAGCTGTGGCAAAGCGAGCGTCCAGAAGTCTGCGTCGCTGGTCCACCAGAACACGCGCGTCAGCGAAGTGACGGCGAGCCAAACAATACCACCGGAGACCAGGATTCTCGGATCGACCTTTTGCGACAGCATCGCCGCGACCGGCGCCATGAGCAGCGCCGACATGCCATTGGTTGCTGTCGCCCAGCCGGCCCATGTCGCGGTGTAGCCCAGCGAACTCTGGAGCCACTGCGGGATGATGACCAGGCTGGCGAAGAAGGCTCCGTAGGTGAACATCAGGGCAAGCACGCTGAAGGTGAAGCCGCGGTGCCGGAACACCTTGAGGTCGATGACTGGATGGCGTTCGAACCACTCCCAGGCGATCAGGAATGCGAAACCCACTGCCGCAATGACTGCCAGAGTGACGATGAAGGGACTGCCGAACCAATCGTGCTCGCGGCCCAGATCGAGCATGATTTGAAGCGCTCCGACCGCTCCAACGAGGAGGCCCAGGCCGATGAAGTCGATCGGGACCTTCGCAGTCGCCGACTCCGCCTTGCGCAGCAGCGCGACCGCAGCGAGAGCGCACAGGACGGCGATCGGCACGTTGATGAAGAAGATCCAGTTCCAGCCCCAATTGTCGCTGATGGTGCCACCGAGGATCGGTCCGAAGATCGGGGCAACGATCGTGGTCATCGCCCAGATGCCCGTCGCCATGCCGTGCTTCTCTTTGGGGAAGATGCGCAGCAGCAACGTCTGGCTGATCGGCATGATCGGGCCGCCGGCGAGGCCCTGGCCGATGCGGAACAGGACCAATGCGCTCAGGCTCGGCGCAATTCCGCACAGGAAGGAGAAGAGGCCGAAGCCGATCATCCCGGCGACGAACACCTTCACTTCGCCAAAGCGGCGTGCGAGCCAGCCGGTCAGCGGCACACATATTGCCTCGGCGACTGCATAGGAGGTGATCACCCAGGTACCTTCGGTCGGCGAGATGCCCAGGCCGCCGGCGATATGCGCAACAGACACATTGGCGATCGTCAGGTCGAGCA
>Ga0068863_100003704_pt1 | contig 15115 bp, 12 predicted proteins | sample KBSSwiS62_FD_66596 | JGI IMG/M metagenome (GOLD analysis project Ga0068863, IMG submission 66596) | Switchgrass rhizosphere microbial communities from Kellogg Biological Station, Michigan, USA - KBS Switchgrass S6-2 | ecosystem: Host-associated > Plants > Roots > Rhizosphere > Soil ...
TGTGGAAGGCGAGGACGATGCCCGCCGCCTCGGCCGCCGCCCAGAACGGCTCCCACACGTCCTGGTTGTAGTCCTGCTGCAGCGGGTGGGGCTGGGTCGGCATGAAGACCGCCCGGTAGCCCAGCTCCGCGCACCGTTCCAGCTCCGCCACCGCGTCCCCGATGTCCAAGGTGGACACCTGGGCGGTGGTGACCATGCGCGGCGAGTACTTCTCGATCGTCTCGAAGGCCCAGTCGTTGGACACCTTCAGCGCCTCGCGCAGCACCTCGGGGGTACGGAACGAGGAGCTCCACATCCCCAGCGACGGGAACACGACCTCGCCCCAGATGCCCTCCTGGTCCAGGTCCGGGATGCGTTTGACGATGTCGCCGGCTCCCGGCGCGCGGGAGGAGAGGTGCTCGAACTCCTTGGCCTTCCCGGTGGGGAGCTTGCGCCGGAAGGACATCCCGTCGATGTGTACGGTCTCCCACTCTCCGTCGGCGTCCTTCTCCGCACGGGGGACGAGCTCGGCCAGCCGGGGCGGGAGGGCGTCCCGCCACAGCGACTCGGGCTCGAGGAAGTGGGAGTCCCCCGAGTTCGCCCAGATCTTCTCCGTCGTGTTCTCGACGGTCATCACACGCTCCTCTCGTCGTCGGTGACGCGTCCTACAGAGCCCGGCCGGGTCCGCGTCGCCGAGCAGGGAGTCCCAGTCTCCCCCCGGGGACCCTTCTTTGCAAACATGGATTGCAAATCTTGCCGCCACGGGTTCCGACGGTACCGTCAAGCGGCTACGCTGCCCGGGACGCCGTTCCCAGTGATGCGAAGAGCGGGCACCGCCGGGCCCGCCGGTCGAAGGAGACCACCACATGCCCGACCCGGAACTCGCACACCCCACCAGCCCGACGGACTCCGAAGGCCCCACCGCGCCCGCGACGGGCCCGCTGACCGGCCTCACCGTCCTCGACCTGTCGACGACCCTGCCCGGAGCGTTCGCCACCCAGTTCCTGGCCGACGCGGGCGCGGACGTCCTGCTCGTCGAACGGCCGGGTGGCTCACCGCTGCGACGGCGGGCCGCCTGGCCCGCACTGGGCCGTGGGAAGCGCAGCGTCGTCCTGGATCTGGCCACCGACGAGGGCCGCACCGAGCTGGACGCGCTGCTGCGCACGGCCGACGTCGCGGTCACCACGTTCGCCCCGCGAACGCTCGACCGGCTCGGGCTGACCGCCGACCGGCTGAGCACGCTGAATCCCCGGCTGGTCAGCGCGGCCATCACCGGATGGGGCACCGACGGCCCGTGGCGGGACATGCCCGGCTACGAGGGTGTGGTGCTGGCCAAGCTCGGCTACTTCCACGCGAAGGGCAACACGGTGCTCCGGGACGGCCCGGCGTTCGTGACCGTCCCCTACGCGTCGTGGGGGGCGGCCCAGACCGCCGTGCACGGCATCCTCGCCGCGCTGCTGGAGCGCGAGACGAGCGGTCTGGGCCAGCACGTCGAGGCGGATCTGGTCCGCGGGATCGCCGGGCTCGACACCTGGACGTGGTTCGTCGAGATGGTGGGGCTGCGCTGGCCCGGCGCCTACGAGTCGGTGGACCCCTTCGACCGGCAGCGGCGCCCCGCCGGGCGGTTGGTCCTGCCGCTGCTGGTGGCCCGGACCAAGGACGGGCACTGGCTGCAGTTCGCCCAGGTCGAGCCCCGGCTGTTCCAGGCGCTGCTCGACGAGCTGGAGGTCCTGCCGCTGCTCGCAGACCCCCGCTACCGGGGCTTCCCGGACATCGCACCCGCGCTGCTCGACGAGGTCTGGGGGCACATGCTGGAGAAGTTCGGGGAACGGACCCGCGCCGAGTGGGAGGCGGTCTTCGAACGCAGGCCGGACCTGGGCGCCGAGTCGTTCCGCGCGGGCAAGGAGATCCTCGACCACCCGCAGCTGCAGCACGACGGCCGCGTCGTCGTCGTCGACAACCCCGGGATCGGCCCGGTGCGCCAGCTCGCTCCGCTGGCGTTCGCGAACGGGACACCGCTGACGCCCGTCGGCGCGGCCCCGACGCTGGACCAGCACGGCGCCGAGGTGCGCGGCGGGGGCCCGGCGGCCCCGGCGGCGGGCCGACCGGACTCGCCCGCCCCCTCGGGGCTGCCCCTCGAGGGCGTCACGATCCTCGAGCTCGCCAAGATGTTCGCCGGGCCGTACGGCACGGCCCTGCTGACGGACCTCGGGGCGCGGGTGTTCCACATCGAGCCGCTGCACGGCGACGAGATCCGCAGGCTGAGCGCGTTCCCCGAGGCCAGCGCCGCGCGGGTGATGCAGGGCAAGGAGAGCGTCTCGGTCGCCGTCAACACCGAGGAGGGCAAGCGGATCGTCCTCGAGCTCGCCAGGCGCAGCGACATCGTCCTGCAGAGCTTCCGGGCGGGGGTGGCGACGCGGCTCGGGCTGGACGAGGCCTCCATCCGGGAGCTGAACCCGGACGTCGTCTACCTCAGTGCCGTGGGGTACGGGGTCGGCGGACCGTACGGCGGGCGACCCGCCTACGCCTCCAGCATCGGGGCGGCCGCCGGGCTCGCGCTCACCGACGTGCCCGACGCCGCCGGGGACGTCCGCGATCTCGACGAGACCAAGCGCAGCTCGTACCGGCTCTTCAGCGCCTCGGCCAGCCAGAACCTCCAGGCCGACGGGGCCTCCGCGATGGGCGTCGCCTCGACCCTGCTCATGGGTCTGCTCGCCCGGCGGCGCGGCCGCACCCTGCACGACCTCACGACCTCGATGCTGGCCACCACCGCCAACCTGACCACCGACCAGACCATCGACTATCCGGGGCGGCCCGCGGGCGAACGGGTCGATCCCGGCCTGCACGGGCTCACGGCGCTGTACCGGCTGTACCCGGCCTCCGGCGGCTGGGTGTTCCTAGCCGCCCCGAGCCCGCGGGAGTGGGCGGCCCTGCTCGCCGCGCTGCCCGACGAGGCCGGTCTGCGCGACGACCGGTTCGCCACGCCCGAGTCCCGCGAGGCGCACGACGCGGACCTGGCGGGCGTCCTGGCCGACATCTTCGTCACCAGGCCCGCGGCGGCCTGGGAGAAGGAGCTCCTGCCCGCGGGGGTGCCCTGCGTCGCGGCGGGCGAGACGGCGCCGGAGGTGCTCCTGCAGAGCGACGAGGCGTTCGCGGGCTACTGCACGACCGCGGTCAGCCCGATCTTCGACGAGCACCTCAGGCTCGCCACGCCGACCCGCTTCTCCCGGTCGGCGACCAAGGCCGACGGCGGGTGCTCGATGGGCGAGCACACCGACGCGGTGCTGCGCGAGCTCGGCTACTCCGACGAGTCCATCGCCGACCTGCGGGACCGGGGGATCATCGGGGGCTGACCGTCCCCACGGCCCTGGCCGGTCCGGTCCCTGAGCCGACCGGACCGGACCAGGGCGGGTCGGGCGCTGATCGTCGGGCCCGTCCGGTCAGGCCCGTCCGGTCAGGCCATCGTGGTGCCACCGTTGGGCCGCAGGGTCTGGCCGGTCATGAAGGACGACGCGTCGGAGGCCAGGTAGAGCATGGCCAGGGCCATGTCCCGGGTGGTGCCGATGACGCCCAGCGCCGCGATCGGGCGCGGTTCTCGAACAGCTCGTCCCGGGCGGCCGGGTCCGGCTCGCCGTCCGGGCCGGTGTAGCTCGCCGCGACCATCGGTGTCGCGACGGACCCGGGCGCTACCGCGTTGACCCGGACCCCGTCGGGACCGAACTCGGCGGCGGCCGTCTTGGTGAGATGGATGACGCCGGCCTTGGTCATGCCGTAGACCGACAACCGGGGCACCGCCGCCGGGGAGGCGGTCGCCGGGGTCCACGCCGGGTCAGCGATGGGGTGCTGGATGTCGAACCTCATGCATCCGTCCGGCTCGCACGGGCCACAGGCTCAGTCCGACGCCGGCAGCGGTTTGGCCTCCTTGAGGACCAGCTCCACGCCGTTGATGGACAACGCCGAACCGCCTGGCTTGGTCACCAGGAGCTCCAGGGCATCGTCCTCCGACCAGGTGTAGCGCTTGCCGATCTGCACTCCACCCGAACCGGGCACGGCGGTGAGGCCCTCGGCCGCGGTCTCCTTGATGCCGATCATCGGATGACCCCCGCACGCGATCTCGACGTCCTCGGCCGGGGCGCGCACGACGATGACCTCGGTCGCGTCCACCTGGCTGCGCAATCGGGCTCCGGGCTTGAGAGGCATACGGCATCCTTCCAGAGGGCGTCGGGCGGGCCGGGTGTTGGCCCGCGAGCGCAACGAAGCTACCAGACTTGACATGTCTGTCAACAGCGGTTCGACAGGGAGCGGCGCTGTCCCGGTCCTCTTCTGCTCTGCGGCAACGCGTCCCGAGGTGTCCCCTGGAACCGGGGATGTCCCTCACCGGCCGCCTGCGCGTACTTGACAGCTTCGTCAGAAGCGACTGTGATGACTCGGCAAGGCCCTCGACCGGCCCGACGACGCCGCCTTCCGTCGGCTCGTGCTCGCCTCCGGTCACGCGGATTCTCGCCGGTGGAGGGCCGGCCGTCCCGATGAGGAGTTCCCACCATGACCACCGAGCTCGTCCGGCCGACCTGCCCCGCCGCCCGGGCGGCGTCGTGACGGGCACCGGGTCCGCGCAGGCGGAGAAGGCGACCACGCTGTCGTTCTCGACGGACCTGGACGCCTACCGCACCGCGCTGCGGAGCTATCTATGCGCGGAACGGCACCTCGACCGCTGGCGCGGACGGCACTACTCGTCGATCGAGGAGCGGACCGCCGACCACGCCGTGCTACTGGAGGTCCTGCACCGCGGCCGGTGGAACCGCTACGGCTGGCCCACCGAGGCGGGCGGGCTCGGCGGGGACCCCCGGCACCGCGCCGTCCTCTACGACGAGCTGTCCGCGAGTGGGCTGCCCGTGCCCGAGCAGATGAACCTGCTGGAGACCCTCGGCCCGCCGCTCGTGCGCTTCGCCCCCGAGCTCGCCGCCCGGTACCTGCCGCTCTTCCTCGCCGGGGCCGAGCACTGGGGCCAGTGCTTCTCCGAGCCCGAGGCGGGCAGCGACCTGGCGTCGCTGAGCACCCGCGCCCGCCGGGTCGACGGGCACTACGTGGTGTCGGGCCAGAAGCTGTGGACCAGCCACGGGGCCACCGCGGACCGGGTCGTCGCCCTCGTGCGCACCGGCACCCCGGAGTCCCGCCACCGCGGGCTGAGCATGATCATGATCGATCTGGACTCGCCCGGGATCACCCGGCGCCCGATCGCCATCGCGAGCGGCGCCCACGAGCTCGCCGAGATCTTCTTCGACGACGTGGTCGTGCCCGCCGACCGACTCGTCGGCGCGGAGGGCCAGGGCTGGTCGGTCGCCATGTACCTACTGCAGTACGAGCGGGCGATGTACGCCTGGGCGAGCGCCTCGGTCGCGCTGCGCCGCCTCCGCGAGCTGCGCGACCAGCTGCGGGAGCGGGCCGCGGCGGGCCGTCCGGCGCCCGCCGACGGCGCGACCCGGCTCGGCGCGGTCTACGCCGACATCATCACCCTGCGGGCGCAGAGCGCCGACACCGTGCGCAGGCTCGCGGCGGGCGAGACCGTCGGGCCGGAGGCGAGTGTGGACAAGATCCTGCTCGCCACCGTCGAGAGCGGCATCAACGACGCGGCACGCGACCTGCTCGGCGGCGAGTTCGTGCTGGGCACGGCCCCCGAGCTCCACGGATGGCGCGACGACTGGTGGTACAGCCGCTCGGCGACCATCCTCGGCGGCTCCGCCGAGGTCCAACGGACGATCATCGCCGATCACGTGCTCGGGCTCCCGAAGGAGGCGAAGTGAGCACGTCCCCGACGACCACCGCCGAGCCGACCGACGACGGCCCCGGCCTGGACCCCGCCACCGTCGAGCTGCTGACCGGCTCGCTGCGGGAGCTGTTCGCGGAGTCGACCGACGCGTCCGCGGTCTCGGCCGCACTGGCGGAGCTGGGCTGGACCGAGGTCGTGGCCGCGGACCCCGCGCTGGCCACCACGATCCTGTTCACCGAGCAGGGGCGCGGGCTGGCCGACCCGCGGATCCTCGACGACGTGCTGCTCGACCTGCTCGAGCCGGTACTCCCCGCGACGCGGAGCCCCCGGGCCGTGCTGTACCCGCACCCGGTGCCCGCCGAGGACGCCGGCACGGTCCGGGGGGTCCTGCTGGGCGCGGTCGGCGAGGACACCGAACTGGTGGCCCCGCGGTTCGGGGCGGACGGCGTGGGCGAGCTGCTGGTGCTGCCCGCCGCGGCGGGCAGCAGCACCGACCTCACGGGGTTCGACCCGGGCGCGGCCCTGCGCCTCGTCGAGATCCCCGCCGCCGCGGCCACGGCCCGCCGCACCGGTCCGGCCGCCGCACAGGCCTGGACGCGGGCGGAGGCCGCCGGGCGCCGGGCCCTGGCCTCGGCGATCGCGGGGGTCTGCGAGGCGGCCCTGGCCCAGGCCAACGCCCACGTCACCGCCCGGGTCCAGTACGGCAAGCCGATCGGCGCGTTCCAGGCCGTGCGGCACCGGATGTCGGAGAGCCACGTCGCGGTGACTGCCACCAGGCGGACCGTCGCGGCCGCCTGGGCCGCCGGCACCGACGCCACCGGAGGCGCCTGGGAGGCCCGGATCGCCAAGTACCGCGCAGGCCGCGCCCAGGCGGAGGTGCTCCGCCACACGGTCCAGGTCCTGGGGGCGATGGGGCTGACCCTCGAGAGCGACATGCACCGGTTCGTCACCCGCGGCGCCCTCCTGGACCTGTTGCTGGGCGACCATCGCTCGCTCGGGCAGGAGATCGGCGCCGACCTGCTGACCGGGTCGGACGCCCGACCGGTCGTCGAGATCTGAGAGCGAGGAGCATGAGCACCGACAACGCGCCGTCCGCCGAGGTGCTGGACGGCATGGAGGACTTCGTCGCCGAGGTGCGGGCCTTCCTGGAGGCGCACACCACCCGCCTCCCCGTCGACGACGGCGCCGTCGAGTGGGGCCGGGGCGAGGACTCGATCGCCTACTTCCCCGACGACCCGCCGGACGTCGACGAGCGCAAGGTCACCGCCGCCCGGGAGTGGCAGAAGACCCGCTACGACAACGGGTTCGGCTGGATCACGGGCCCCGCGGAGTACGGCGGCCGGGGCCTGACCAGCGTCCACGACATGGTCTACGACGGGCTCGAGGCCGAGTACGACGTCCCCGACACCGGTGTGCTGTCCCTGATCGGGCTGGGGATGATCGGGCCGACGATCCTGGCCCACGGCACCCCCGAGATCAAGCGGCGCCACCTGCCTGCTCTCTACAGTGGACAGTCGATCGCCTGCCAGCTGTTCAGCGAACCCGCCGCGGGATCGGACCTGGCGAGCCTGGAGACCAAGGCCGTCCGCGACGGCGACGAGTGGGTGCTCACCGGCCAGAAGGTCTGGACCTCGGTCGCCCGGCACGCCCAGCTGGGGATGGCGCTCACCCGCACCGACCCGGACAAGCCCAAGCACCGCGGGATCACGGCGTTCCTGGTCGACATGTCGGCCCCGGGCGTGGACGTCCGGCCGCTGCGCCAGATGAGCGGCGGCTCGGAGTTCAACGAGGTCTTCCTCGACGACGTCCGGGTGCCCGACGATCACCGGCTCGGCGAGGTCGACGGCGGTTGGACCGTGGCGCTGACCACGCTGATGAACGAGCGGGCGAGCGTCGGCGGCGAGGGCGCCGGGCCTGCGGGGAAGGCGGTCTCGGTCGGTTTCCTCGCCGCACTGATGAGGGAGTTCGGACAGGCCGACGATGCGGCACTGCGCCGCAGGCTCGGTGAGCTGCACGCCGACCAGGCCGCCACCGCCTACCTGAACCGCCAGTCCGTCCGGCGGATGCGGGCGGGGGTCCAGCCCGGGCCGGAGGCGTCGGTGTCCAAGCTGATGTACGGGCAGAACCTGACCCGCGGCGCGCATTTCGCCGCGGAGGTCCTCGGCCCGCGGCTGGCCGCCGACACCGGCGCGTGGGGCGCCTACTCGTGGAACGAGCTGCTGCTCGCCACGCCCGCGCTGCGCATCCTCGGCGGCACCGAGGAGATCATGAAGAACATCCTCGCCGAACGGGTGCTCGGGCTGCCGAAGGAGCCCGGCATCGACACCGGGACGCCGTTTCGCGAGCTGCGTCGCTCACACCAGGGGGGTACGCCGTGAGCGAGACGGCCGGTCAGTCCGAGCTCGACGACCTGCGCGGCTCGGTGCGGGACTTCCTCAGTGCCAAGTCCGGCGAGGAACAGGTCCGGCGCGTGATGGAGTCCGAGACCGGCTACGACGAGGCCGTCTGGGCGCAGATGGCCGACCAGCTCGGGCTGCAGCAGCTCGTCTTCCCCGAGGAGCACGGCGGCTACGGGTTCGGCTTCGCCGAGCTCTCCGTGGTCCTGCAGGAGATGGGTCGGGCGCTGCTGCCGAGCCCGTTCCTGTCCTCGGTGGTGCTGGCCGGGTCCGCCCTGCTGGCGGCGGACGACGCCGCCGCGGCCGCCGCGCACCTGCCCGGGATCGCGTCGGGCAAGACCACCGCCACGCTCGCCGTGGCCGGGGAGTCCGGCTCCTGGGACCCCACCGCGCTGCCGGTCGTCGGCACCCGGGCCGACGACGGGTGGCGGCTCGGCGGCGCCACGTGGTTCGTGCTGGACGGCGCGACGGCGGACCTGCTGCTGGTCGCGGCCGCAACCGACGCCGGGCCGTCGCTGTTCGCCGTGTCCGGGACGGCGGCGGGGCTGACCCGCACCGCGCTGCGCACCCTGGACCCCACCCGTCGGCAGGCCCGCCTGGACCTCGACGGGGTCGTGGGGACACCGGTGGGCGCCCTCGGCGGGGCCGCCCCGGTGCTCGACCGGGTCCTCGACCTGGCCATGACCGCGCTGGCCGCGGAGCAGGTCGGCGGCGCCCGGGCCTGTCTGGAGGCGAGTGCGGCGTACGCCCGCGACCGGGTCCAGTTCGGGCGACCGATCGGTACCTTCCAGGCCGTCAAGCACAAGTGCGCCGACATGCTGGTGCGGGTGCAGCTGGCCGACGCCGCGGCCCAGGAGGCGGCCGACGCCGCGGCCGGCCTGCCGGGCCGGGCCCCGCTCGCCGAGGCCGCGGCGGTTGCCCACGCGGTGTGCTCGGAGTCGTACGTGTTCGCCGCGGCGGAGAACATCCAGGTCCACGGCGGCATCGGCTTCACCTGGGAGCACCCCGCCCACCTGTACTTCCGCCGCGCCAAGTCCTCCCAGCTGCTGTTCGGCGGCCCGGCGGGCTACTTCGGGCGCGTGCTGGACCGAGCCGGAGTGTGACCACCCGCAACCGACCCGGCCGCGACCGACCTGGAGGAGAGTTCTCGTGAGCACGACGGAGCACCCCACGGCCACGGGGGCGCGGGTGGGCCGCCCGGCCTTCCACGCGCACGCCGTGATGCACTGCAACCTCAACACCACCGACGGCGAACGGGCCGCGGCGTTCTACATGGCCGCGTTCGGCGTGGAGCCGCGCATGCGCTCCGTCGAGCGCCAGGGCGACGCCACCCCGCTCGGCCTGCAGGGTGCGATCGCCAGCACCACGACGTTCCTCTACGACCGGCGCGGCCCGCGGTCCGCGCCCGCGCTGGAGCTCGTCGACTGGGACGTGCCCGCCACCACCCCCGCCTGGCCCGGCTCGGTCGACTCCGCCTTCCAGGCGGTCGGGTTCCGGGTGCCCTCCCTGCGGCACTTCCAGAGCCGGGCGGTCGCGCTCGGCCACCCCTGCACCGAGGTGGCGGGTGGGCTGCTCGCCCGCGGCAGGCGGGTGCCCGCGCTGCGCACCGTGGATCTCGACGGCGTCGTCGTCGAGGTGATCGAGAGCCCGCCCGGCCCGGGCGACCCGCAGTCGGACGGGGTCCTCGCGCATGAGCGCATGGTCGCGGTCGACCTCGCCGAGACACTCGCCTGGTACGAGACCATCGGCTGGGCGGTGCTGTCCTCGGGCACCGAATCCGGGGTGCCCTGGGCGAGCCTCGTGCTGCCCGACGATCCCACCTTCACCCTCGAGTTCAGCCAGGCACCGTTGTCCCCCGGGACCCCGCGCAACGCCGTCACCCGAGGGCTCTACCGCGTGGCGCTGGCCGTCGAGGACGTGCGGGAGGCCGCGAGCGCGCTGCGCGCCGACGGCGGGTGTGGCGAGGTCCCCGAGCCCTCCTTCATCCCGATGGTCGACACCCCGACCGGGGGGTTCACCGTGCTCTTCCTGCGAGACCCCAACGGCGCGGTGGTCGAGCTCGTCGAGCGCCCTCGCGGCGAGATGTCCCGCCCCACGGCCCCGTAGGCCGCACGGACCCGCCCCGACCACTCGAGGTCGGCGAGGGAATGCACGGGCTCGGAGCCCCCGGCCGGCCAGCCTGAGGGCCGGAGAGTAGAGAGGACACCATGGCATGACGACACAGGTACCCGTGGCCGAGGATCTGTTCACCTGGCCCGCGGAGGAGCCCGCTCTGATCGCCGGTCGCGCGGCGGACGGGACCCTGGTGTTCCCGTATCGCCCGCGCCGGCTCAACGGCACCGCGCGCGAGGAGCTCGCGCGGGTGGAGCTGCCGCGCCGCGGCACGCTGTGGACCTTCACCTCCCAGCGGTTTCGGCCGCCCGCTCCGCCCTACGCAGGCGACGACACCGCGGAGACCTTCGAGCCGTTCACCGTGGGCTATGTCGAGCTCGACGGGGTGGGTCTGCGGGTGGAGGCCAGGCTCACCGAGCCTGACCCCGAAAAGCTGCGGATCGGCCAGCCGATGGAGCTCACGGTCGTCCCACTCGGCCGCGACCCCGAGGGAAACCAGACGATGATCTACGCGTTCGCACCGGTGGAGGTCTGATGACAACCGTGCCCGAAGTCGCCGTCATCGGGGTCGGCCTGCACCCCTTCGGTCGTTACCCGGGAAAGTCCGCGCTCGAGATGGGCGAGGACGCGGCGATCGACGCACTCGCCGACGCGGGCGTCGACTGGACCGAGATCCAGACCCTGTTCGCGGGGAGCATGGACGTCAAGAACCCCGAGGCCGTCAGCGCTCTGCTCGGGATGACCGGCATCCCGGGCCGGGCGGTCTTCACCGGTTGCGCCACCGGGGGGACCTCGCTGGCGATGGCCGCGCAGAGCATCCGGCTCGGGGAGGCGGACCTGGCCATGGCGGTCGGGCTGGACAAGCACAAGCGCGGCGCCTTCGCCGACCACCCGTCGGTCTCCGGGCTGCCCGAGTGGTACGGGTCCGCGGGGCTGTTCCTCACCACGCACTTCTTCGGCATGAAGATCAACCGTTACATGCACGAGCACGGGATCACCGAGGCGACCCTGGCCAAGGTGGCGGCCAAGGCGTTCCGCAACGGCGAGGCCACCGAGCACGCCTGGCGCCGCAAGCCGTTGAGCGAGGAGGAGATCCTGGCGTCGCCCTACCTGAACTACCCGCTGCGCCAGTTCATGTACTGCGGGCCGGACGAGGGCGGCGCGGCCGTGGTGCTGTGTCGGGCCGACAAGGCGCGCGAGTACACCGACACCCCGATCTACCTGCGGGCGAGCACCCTGGCGTCCCGGCGGGAGGGGGCGATCGAGGTGCTCACCCCGTCGCTGCCGGTGCGGGACACGGCCAGTCCGACGACCCATGCGTCGAGGGAGGCCTACGAGCAGGCCGGCCTCGGCCCGGCGGACGTCGACGTGGCGCAGTTGCAGGACACCGACGCGGGATCCGAGGTCATCCACATGGCCGAGAACGGGTTCTGTGCCGACGGCGAGCAGGAGAAATGGATCGCCGAGGGCGCGACCGAGATCGGCGGGAGGCTGCCGGTCAACACCGACGGCGGGCTGCTGGCGAACGGGGAGCCGGTAGGCGCCTCCGGCCTGCGGCAGATCTACGAGCTGGTGAACCAGCTGCGCGGCCGCGCGGGCGCGCGCCAGGTCGAGGGCGCCCGAGTGGGTTACGCCCAGCTCTACGGCGCACCGGGCACCGCCGCGGTGACCATCCTGTCGACCTGACCGGGACCGCCGCGGGGCGGGCGGGGTCCGACACCCGCCCCGCGGCGGGCTCTGCGGGGCTGCCCGAGCCGCCGGTGATCAGCAGCGGCGCGGCCACGAAGAGGGCTTCGGTCCGTCCGTCGGCGGCGAGTTCCTCGCGGCGCAGGTGCTCGAGGAACGGGATGCCTCCGCCGACGAGCAGGGCCCGGGCACCGCCATGAAGCCCCCACCGTCGAAGGGGATCGCCTCGACCGCCGAGTTGTCGGCGCCGACGGCGGCGACGTCGTGGTCGAGCGACGCCGTGCAAGAGCGCCACGTCCAGCAGTAGGCCCCGACCCACGACACTGCGGACCTTCTCGATGCGGCGGGCACCACGGCCACCACGCCAGATTGCGCGCCGGCAATTCGTGGCGATGGCCTACGTCAGCGATGTCATCAGCCGTCTCAGCCGCGCCCCATCTCCGTCCGCCTGATGAAGATCATGACCCGCATGGATCACTCCAAGGCCGAACGCGAACCGGGCTGGCAGCCGAGCCCGGTGCTGGAGTCGGTGCGCGAAGCAGCCCGGTTCGCTGTGGCGCACGCCCGGCAGCAGGCGAAGCCAGGAAGGTTCGCCTTGCAATGGCCCGGGGTGGTCAGCCGATGCCGGTCAGCTCGGCGATCCGCTCGAGGTCCCGGCCCGCGTCGATGACCAGCGCCCGGTCCACCGTCGCCCGCTTGAGGAGCAGGTGCGCCGAGTGCTCCCAGGTCATCCCGATGCCGCCGTGGACCTGCACGTTCTCGCCGGCGGCCAGGAGCGCGGCCGACCCGCACACCACGCCCGCGATCGTCGCGACGGTCGCCAGCTCGGCGGGCCGCCGGTCGGCGGTGTAGGCGGCGTAGAGCGCCGCCGCCCGGGCCGCCTCGACCTCCATGAGGACCGACGCCAGCTTGTGCTTGAGGGCTTGGAAGGAGCCGATCGGCCTGCCGAACTGGGTGCGCTCCCCCGCGTAGCGGGTGGCGTCGTCCAGGCAGCGGCCCGCGATCCCCACGAGCTCCGCGGCCACCAGGACGGTGAAGCGGTCGGTGATCTCGTCGACCGGCGCGGCCCCCTCGGTGCCGAGCAGCGTCGCGGGGGCGCCCGCCAGTCCGAGCGTGGAAACGCGACGGGTGGGGTCGACGGTCTCGACGGCCTCGGTGACCACCCCCGGGGCCCCCGTCTCGACGGCGAACAGCGACGGCCCCGCCGGGCTCTGGGCGGAGCAGACCACCACGTCGGCGGCCGCGCCGTGCAGCACCCAGTCCTTGGTGCCGGTGAGCACCCAGCCGGAGCCGTCCCGCTCGGCGAGGGTCCGGAGCCTGGCGGAGGAGGTGGTGCCCGGCTCGCGCAGCGCGAGCGTGCCGATCCGCTCCCCGGACGCCAGCCCGCCGGTCAGCTCCGCCCGTCCACCGGCGACCAGCACCGCCTGGGTCGCCGCGGCCGAGGCGAGCAGCGGGGCGGTCAGCAGGCTGCGCCCCGCCTCCTCGACCACGATCCCCAGCTCCACCAGGCCGAACCCGGAGCCGCCGAGCTCCTCGGGCACGGCGAGGCCCGCGATCTCGAGCTCGTCGCACAGTCGACGCCAGGCGGCGACGGACCAGCCGGCGTCCCCGTCGATGTCGCGGCGCAGGTCGGCGTCGGAGGCGACGTCGGCGAGCAGTCCGCGGACGCTCGCGCGCAGGTCGTCGTGCTCGGGGTCGTAGCGGAAGTGCACGGTGCCCTCCAGGTCGATCCCGGGGTGGGAGTGGGTCGGTCGGGGCCGCGGCGGTGGCCACCGAGGCAGGTTGACGATATCGTCAAACAGCGATGCCGGCGACCCCAGGTCGGCGTTCGCCGCCGAGGAGGGTGCAATGGATCTCGAACTGCCCGCGGACGTCGAGGAGTTCCGTGGCGAGGTTCGGCGGGTGCTCGCCGAGGAGCTCCCCGCGGACTGGTCCGGCATCGGGGCGATCCCCGACCAGGAGGCGACCCGGGCGTTCGTCACGTCGTGGCGACGGACGCTGTACCGGCGCGGACTGCTCGGCGTCGCCTGGCCGACCGAGTACGGCGGGCGCGGCCTCACGACCCTGCACCAGGTCGTCCTCGTCGAGGAGCTCACCAAGGCGGGCCTGCCGTTCGGTCAGCAGCCCGCCGACGCGACGGGGCTGAAGATGCTGGGCAACACCCTGCTCCGCTACGGCACCCCCGAGCAGAAGGCGACCGTGCTGCCTGCCCTGTTGTCCGGGGAGCAGCGCTGGTGTCAGGGGTTCTCCGAGCCCGAGGCGGGCTCGGACCTCGCGGCGGTGCGGACCCGGGCCCGACTCGACGGTGACGAGTGGGTCGTCGACGGCCAGAAGATCTGGACCTCGGCCGCGCACTCGGCCACCGGGATCTTCACGCTGGTCCGGACGGACCCGGTCGCCCCCAAGCACCGAGGTCTCTCCTTCCTCCTGGTGCCGCTCGACCAGGAGGGGGTGACCGTGCGCCCGATCCGGCACGCCACCGGCGGCACGGACTTCTGCGAGGTGTTCTTCGACGGTGCCCGCACGTCCGCCGACATGATCGTCGGCGAGCCCGGGCAGGGCTGGAAGGTCGCGTCGACGCTGCTCACCTTCGAACGCGGCGAGGAGGCGGCCACCAACCCCATCCTGTTCAGCGCCGAGCTGGACCGGCTCGTGGAGCTGGCGCGCAGGCGGGGGCGGTTGGCGGACCCGCGCATCCGGGACCGGCTGGCGTGGGCCCTGGCCCGGGTCGAGGTGATGCGCTACCTGGGCTACCGCATCCTGTCCGACGTGCTCGCGGGCGGGGAGCTCGGGCACGCCTCGTCGGTATCCAAGCTGTACTGGAGCGAGTACCACCGCGCGCTGACCGAGCTGGCGCTGGACATCGAGGGGCTCGACGGGCTTGCCCTGGCGGGCAAGCCACCGTCGCGCCCAATGCGGGCCGACGACCCCGGCGCCGACCCGCAGTCGACCCGCAGCTGGTGGGAGGTCTCGCTCAACGCCCGCGGCGGAACGATCTACGCGGGCACCTCCGAGGTGCAGCGCACCATCCTCGCCGAGCGGGCCCTCGGCCTGCCGCGCGAGCCCACGTCGTGACCATCCCACGGAGAGGACACCGATGGAGACCTATGGCAGCGTCGCCGACCTGGAGGCGGCGGTCGGCGTCCAGATCGGCCCCACGGACTGGTTCCCGGTG
>Ga0068863_100003705_pt1 | contig 15114 bp, 8 predicted proteins | sample KBSSwiS62_FD_66596 | JGI IMG/M metagenome (GOLD analysis project Ga0068863, IMG submission 66596) | Switchgrass rhizosphere microbial communities from Kellogg Biological Station, Michigan, USA - KBS Switchgrass S6-2 | ecosystem: Host-associated > Plants > Roots > Rhizosphere > Soil ...
CGCGGCCAGGAGCTCGTCCGCGACTGGCGCGCCCTCCAGGCCAAGATCGCGCATGCCCGCGAGACCGGCGAGATCCCGCCCGCGCCGATCGCCCCGCCGCGCCGCCGCCGCCGCCGCGGTGGCCGCCGCGGCCCCGCTCCGGCGTAGAATCCGCCGATGTTCCTCTCATCCAACTTCCTCGGCATCCCGCCCGAAGAGAACACCCTCGCGAAGGCCCGCGTCGCGGTGCTGCCCTGTCCGTACGAGCGCACGGTCTCGTACGGCGTCGGGACGAAGAACGGCCCGCAGGCGATTCTCGAAGCGTCGCACTACGTGGAGCTGTACGACGACGAGCTGGACGAGGAGGTCTACCGGGTCGGCATACACACGCTGCAGGCGTGGCTGCCCGACAACATGGAGCCCGAGGCCTGCGTGCTGGGCCTCGAGAAGGTCGTGGGCGAGCTGCTTTCGAAGAACCTCTTCGTCCTGACGCTCGGAGGCGAGCATTCGATCGCCCCCGGGCCGATCCGCGCGCACCTCGCGAAGTATCCGAAGATGTCGATCCTGCACTTCGACGCCCACGGCGACCTGCGCGACACCTACGAGGGGCAGAAGTACTCGCACGCCTGCGCCGCGCGCCGCTGGGTGGAGCTCGGGATCCCATCGGTCCACGTCGGCATCCGGTCCATCTCGAAGGAAGAGATCGACTACGTCCGCGAGAGCGGAACGATGATTGTCTCGAACCGCGAGATGCACCGCTCGGAGGTCTGGATCGAGCGGGCGCTCCAGAAACTCACCGCCGAGGTCTACGTCACGTTCGACGTCGACTTCTTCGACGGGGCCCTCGTTCCGGCCACCGGCACGCCCGAGCCGGGCGGCGGGACCTACGACCAGGCCCTTTCGATCATCCGAAGGGTCGCCTCGGAGCGCAGGATCATCGGCGCCGACGTCGTCGAGCACGCCCCCCTGGCGGGAAACCGGGCACCGGATTTCATGGTGGCCAAGCTCTGCTACAAGATGCTGGGGTATGCGTTTTTCCCCGAAAAAGCCCGCAACCCGGTTCTTTCGCCGAAGTAAGTGGCTGTGGCTCAGCGACTTCCGAGCCCACCCCGAGTTCAATTTCCGCGAACATTCCTGCCCGGGCTGCGTCTTGTGTCACTGAGGACAGCGTGAGCACCAGCACCACCGACGAAAAGGACCTGGTCGCCCGCTGCCGCGAGGGCAACGACGATGCCTGGAGGGAGCTCGTGGACCGGTTCGGCCACAAGGTTTACGCGATCGCGTACCACTTCACGTTGAAGCGCGAAGACGCCGAAGAGCTGTCCCAGGAAATCTTCCTGAAGCTCTTCGAGAACCTCCACCGCTACGACGGAGGCTTTCCGCTCGTGGCCTGGGTCCTCTCGGTCTCCCGCAATCTCTGCATCGACCGGTACCGGCGCCGCAAGCGCGAGAAGTCCTTCCGCTTCGTCTCGGACGACGCGGTCACGGCGCTGCTCAAGTCCGACGACGATCCGGCGAGCATGGCGCTCAAGAAAGAGCGCACGCAGATGCTCTTCTCGGCGCTGGCCGACGTTCCCGAGGACCTGGCCGAGATCCTGATCCTGCGCGACCTGAACGGCCTCGCCTACGACGAGATCGGCAAGGCCCTGGAGCTTCCGGAGGGGACCGTCAAGTCGCGTCTCTTCCGGGCGCGCGCCGAAGTGGCGCGCAAGATCCGCGAACGCCACGAGAGCAAGGGCGCGCCGGGCGCGCTCGCGTCGCTGGCGATCGCGGCGGCGGGGCTCGTATGAGCTGTCGCGAGCTCGAGCGGCTCTTCGTCGCCGGATCTGCCGAATCGGAGCAGCGAGCGCACCGCGACGGCTGCCTGGAATGCGCGCGCGTCGGCGCCGACCTCGACAGCACGGCCGCGCTCGCGCTCGGACTGCAGGCTCCCGCGTTGAGCCCGCAGTTGCGCCAGGCGCTCCTGCGGATCCCGTCGATGACCGTGAACTGCGAAGGCGCGGAGATGCTCCTGGCCGGGGCGCTGGAGGGCGAGCTCGCGAAGAACGACGAGGGCCGCCTCCAGTCGCACCTCTCCCGATGCGCCGGATGCACGCAGGCGGCCGGCGCGCTCTTCGCGATGCGCGACCTCGCCGCGCCCGCGCCGCCCCCGTGGCTCGCGACGCGGCTCGTGGCGGCCAAGCCCGCGAAAAAGAAATCCTTCTGGCGCCGCGCGTTCTCCGGAAAGCTCGTCATCACGTACGCGTACAGCGCGGCCATCCTGGTGATGCTGCTCGGACTGAACCCGACGGCCGTGGTCAAGCGGACGGGCTTCGCGAGCCTCGGCGAGAGCACGCGCAACGCCGTCACGGTGGCGGAGAGCTCCGTCAGCGACCGGCTCGGCGCGCTCCAGGAGAAAGCCGCGCGAACGTGGGCGGTCTGGAAAGGCCACGTCGGAGGCTACGGCCGCGCGGCCGTCTCCAACGCCCTCGCGATCGTATGGAAGCCCGAGTCGAAGAAGGCGCCGAGCCGTCCCCGCCTCGGCAAAGACGGGGGCACGGCGTCGCAGAGCGGCGATTTTCAGACCACGGGAGCGGCGAAGCCGGAACCTTTGCCCTCCCAATTTCGTGTGTAAGAGCGACGACGGAAGTCGACGAGGAGAAAAACGATGAACGACAACTTCACTTCACAGTCCGCGGCACCGCAGCCCCCGCCGGCTCAGGCCACGGCTGCGCCGCCGCCCGTGGTCATGCAGACCGTGGTCGTGGATCGCAAGTCGCCGGGGCTGGCAGGATTCCTGTCCGTGTTCCCCGGCCTCGGGCATCTGTACCTGGGTCTCTACCCGCGGGCCTTCACGGTGGGCGGCGCCTTCGCCCTGTGCATCATGCTGACGTCCCACGGCCGCGCGGGCGAGTTCTTCGGGCCGGTCATCGCGTTCATCTGGTTCTTCGGGATCATCGACGCGGTGCGGCAGGCCAAGGCGATGAACCGGGGCCAGGTGGCCGAGGCCGGCTTCGCGCCCGAGCAGCAGATGCGCAAAGCCGCCCAGGGCACGGGCGCGCTCACCTGGGGCGTCATCCTCGTCGGCATCGGCGGCCTGTGGCTGGCCGACCAGTACGCCGACCTCGATCGCTTCTGGGAAATCATCGGCAGCTGGGGAGCCCCGGCCGCGTTCATCCTGCTCGGGCTCGTGCTGATCGTGTCGCACGTCCGGGGCGCGCGGCGCAGGAACGAGGCGGGTGTCGGGATGCCGCCGCGGAGCTCGTAGACGGTAGACGGGAAACGGGAAACGGGAAACGGGGACGGGAAACGGGAGACGAAAAAACGTCTCCCGTTTTCATTTCGTCTCCCGTCTCCCGTCTCCCGTCTACCGTCTCCTGAAGTATTTCTCGAGCTCCTCCTCGGACATCGAGAGCACGACGGGGCGGCCATGGGGGCAGGTGAAGCGGTCGCGGGTTTTGGCCCAGTCCGACACGAGGTGGCGGATCTCCTCGGGCGCGAGGTGGTAGCGGATCGTGACGGCGGAGCGGCAGGCGAGGCTCGCCGCCAGCCGGTCGCGGCGCGTGGTTTCGTCGGCACTGCCCGAATCGGCGAGGGCCGCAAGCGCCATGTGCAGCGTCTCGCCCGGGTCCCGGTCGGTCGCTTCGGCGGGCAGCGCCGCGATCGCGTAGGACCTTCCCGACATCGGCTCGATCTCGAAGCCCGAGGCGGCGAGATCGGCGGCGCGCGAGGCCAGCGTCTCCACTTCTTCCGGGGTCGCCTCGAACAGGACCCGCAGAAGGAGGCGCTGCGAAAGCATCCGTCCCGAGGCCACGCGGTCGCGGATGCGCTCGTAGAGCGTGCGCTCGTGCGCCGCGTGCTGGTCGATCACGAGCAGCCCCTCGGGACCGGACGCCAGGATGAAGGACTCGCGATGCTGGCCGATGGGGACGATGTCGGGGATCTTTCTTTCGGCCGGAGGCTCCTCCGCGACCGCGACGCCGCCTTCCTGCGCGGACGGAGCCGGAACGCCCACGGGAACTCCGGTGGGTGTGGCGAACGGGTCCCTGTACGGCGCCTGCGGCTCGGCCACGACGCCGCCCGACGGAACCGGCCGCAGACGGCGCTCTTCCTTGCCGGCGAGCAGCGCCGAGTGCAGCGCGTGGTAGACGAGCCGGAAAGCCGTCGCGCTGTCGGCAAACCGCACCTGCGTCTTGCCGGGCGAGACGTTGACGTCGATCGCACCCGGCTCCGAGCTGAGATACAGGAACACGCCCGGATGGCGGTCGAGACGGATCGCGTCGCGCGCGGCCTGGGTCATCGCCCGCGCGAGCGCGCGGTCCTCTACCGGCCGGCCATTGACGAACAGGTACTGGTACCGGCGGCTGGGGAACGTCACCGAGCCGCGCGTGGCGTACCCGAGCAGGCGCAGGGGCCCCGACCGCGCCTCGAACAGCTCGAGCTCGCCGAGCGTGGAGCGGCCGAACACCTGGAGGATCCGCGCCCCGCGATCGACGGCGGCGGGCGCATCGAGCGTCTCGCGGCCGTTCGAACGCAGGGAAAAGGCGACCGTGTGGTTGGAAAGCGCGGCCCTGGTGACCGCGGCCGCCACCGCGCGTGCCTCGGCTTCCGGGGACGCGAGGAACTTGCGGCGCGCCGGCGTTTTGGCAAAGAGGTTTTCCACCAGGACGTCGGTGCCACGCGGCCGCGCCGCCACCTCTTCGGAAACGGGCCCGCCGCACTCGATCTTCAGCCGGATCGCCTCGGGCGAAGTGCCGTCCGAGGTCGTCAGCGTCAGCGTCGAGACCGAAGCGATCGAGGGCAGGGCCTCTCCGCGGAACCCGAACGTCGCGACCTTGAGCAGGTCGGCGTCGGTCGCGATCTTCGACGTGGCGTGGCGCTCGAGACTGAGCCGGGCATCCTCGGCGGACATGCCCGACCCGTCGTCGCGCACGAGGATCCGCTCGATGCCCCCTCCGTTGACCTCCACGTCGATGCGCGAGGCGCCCGCGTCGAGCGCATTTTCGACGAGCTCCTTGACCGCAGACGCCGGGCGCTCCACGACCTCACCCGCGGCGATGCGGTCGATGACGGGGCTTTCGAGGCGGTGGATGCGCGGCACGACGGGAAAGTTTATCCCGCGCGCGACGCAACGTCCGCCTCGCGACAATCCATAACTAGAGATCGCCGGCGAGCTCCGCAAAAGGAGTTCGAACATGAGAAGGACACTCGCGCCCCTGCTTGCCCTCTGCGCCGTCGTGACAATCAATTCTGTCAGCCGCGGACAGAACGGGCCCGACCCCGACCCGGACGCCGCCCCCGGTTACGCGAAGAGCGTCTTCCACAACGCTTCCGTCGACTCGGTCAACGTCTACAACGGCGCGCTCACGCTCCCGATCGCTGTCGGGCCCGCTTACCCGGTCGGGCCGAAGCTGAAGTTCCAGGCGCTGCTCGCCTACAACTCCGTCGTGTGGGAGTTCGGCAACCCCGGACCGGACGACCAGAGCGACGTCGGGCTGTACCAGCCGATCAAGGCCGACCCCTCGCTTGCGGTCGGATGGAGCTTCCTCGCGGGCGCGATCAAGCCCTGCGGCGTCGTTCAGAACTCGAATTGCTACGTCGGCCCGGACGGGTCCGAGCGCCTGTTCGACCAGTCCCCGGCCGCGAACTACTTTCGCACGAGCGACGGCAGCCAGCTGCTGCTGCACGCGCTCGGCGCTGCCGGCTTCGAGATGTGGGACGGCGACGGCAACCGGTACGTCTTCGACTGGCACGTCACGGGCTACGACGACGCGCCGCAGAGTTACCTCTTCGACCTCGGCCGGGGACGCAACGGCTGGTACCTGACGGGCCTCACGGATCCGTTCGGCAACGGGGTCACGCTCGCGTACTACAGCGGTCTCGGCACCGCGAGCCCGTGTTGGACGAGCCACTGCCCGACCGCGACCAATTCCTGGATCCTGCACACGGTCCGGCGTGGCGCCACGACGCTGCTGACGGTCAACCTCGGGACCGACCCGGGCGCGCCCGGGATCACGAACCTCGTCACGTCGATCGACGTGGCCGCGGCCGGGGGCACGACCGCGCGCTGGTCGCTCTCGCGGGGGACGGTCACGGTGACCCGCGGTGAGCCCAACCTGCCCGCCCTGACGCTGCCGACGCTCAACACGCTCAAGCTGCCCACGATCCCGACGCCGCAGTACGCGTTCACGTGGAACGCGGGCGGGGCGGACAGCGGATACGGCGGGCTCCTGAAGACCGTCACTCTGCCGACAGGTGCGGTGCTTTCCTACGTCTGGGGAGCGTACAGCTTCTACCACGGACGTACGGCGGCGATCAGCTCCAACTGCGCGTCGCTGGGTCCGCCCAACGACGCGCCGGTGAAGCAGTCCGGCCGGCCCGCCGCGGGCGTGAAAACCAACGGATCCGAACCGCTGGAGCCCGAGCCCGGCATCGCGGGCACCGACTGCAGCCCGCAGAACCCCAACCGCTGGCTCGACGGCGTCAAGGGCGTCGTCCGACGGACGGAGACGTTCACTCGGGCGGACGGCGCGGTCGTCGACGCGGTGACGGACTATGCCCAGTACGCTTTTCCTTTCGGCGAGCAGGGCACGGTCTCCGATAGCGACGGCCCCCAGACCGTCACGCTCGTTGCGCACCCGGCGGATCGCGACGGTCACCGCAGCGCGATTGCCACCCTCTTCTGGGGCGCGCGCATGGGCACGACCGGTGGCGGGAGCCCGGGCGGCCGCGTCGGCGCCGACATCCGCAGCGCCACGTACGACCACGATCCGTATCCCGGCCTCATCAGCCCCTTTCCGCAGCCCCTCTGCGGCTCGAGCGCCGACGCGCTTTGCGTGACGCACGCGATCCGCGTGGCGCAGCGGACCTACGAGTACGACAATGGCTCCGCCGAGACCGGCGACCGCCGGCTCAAGCAGGAGACGACCTATTTCGGCCCGACGGCCGCGGACGGCGGGTGCCCCGGGTGCGCGAGCCACACGGTGACGTTTTCGAACGCGGGGGCGGACACGTGGGAGGGCAATGGACGCCACTACGGCGTCGAGGCGCACACGGGCAATCTCGGCGCCGACGCGCGCACGATCACGACCGACTGGGATCCCGTCAACTGGACGTCGATGCCACCTTCGGGGCAGCGGCCCCTGCCGAACGTGCTCAAGCAGCGCACCGAGGCGCAGGGCTCCTCGGTGGCCGACCGTTATTTCGAGTTCGACGTTGCGACCGGGTTCCTCAAGGGCTCCTTCGTCTACGACCCGGCCAAGGACGTCGCGCTCGTGAGCTGCCGGTACGACGACGGAGACGGGAACGCCTACCGCGAGCTCACGAAGACCGTCGCGTCGAGCTCGCCCCCGGCGCGCACCTACTGTTCCAACACCCATCCGAGCTTTCCGAACGTCGGGACCGACGGGGACATGTTCGGCAAGGCCCTGACGTTCCAGGACGGCCAGTCGCTCACCGCGCGATGGGTCAACGGAACGACGTCGACCGCGACGTTCTTCCTCCGCGACGTGACGCGCGATGCCGCCACGGGATGGGTGACCGCTTCGCGCGATGCCGCGGGCCTCGCGACGTCCTATATCTACGATGCTCTCGGCCGACCCACGCAGGTTGCGCCGCCCTCCGCCGCGGAGCTGAAGACCCGCGTCTGCTACGACTCGCCGACGAGCACGACGGCCTATCGGTCGAGCGCGGCGCAGGCGTGCCCGGTGGCGAGCACGAACCCGAACGTCGTGATCTGGGAGCGCTACGACTACGACGGGCTCGGTCGCACGGTGCGGGAGCAGCGACTCCAACCCGGAGCCTCGGTCAGCAAGCGATTCACCCTGATCGACGGCGCAGGCCACTCGTATTTCCAGTCGGAGTGGGTGCCGGGCTCGACCGGCGAATCCGTCAGCGCCGACGTCCCCACGAGCTGCGTCTTTGCCGGCGGCAACGTCGCGAGCGGGCGCCCCTCGGCGGCGCCGGGCACCTACCGGCTTTGCTGGGATCCCTTCGGGCGGCCGCAGGAGGTCGTCGGCGCCAAGCATTCGTCGCTGGCCAAAGTCACGCGCTCGGACGGTGGAGTCCCGTACAGCGACACGTGGGACCAGGTCACCGGGTTCTGCGTAAACGGAACGTTCTCGACGTTTGCGGGGCCGACTTGCTCGTCGGGCGCGATGAACCCGGTCGTCGGCACGCGCCGCGACGCCTTCGGCCGCATCGCCAGCGTCAGCGAGCCCACCGGCGAGAGCACGACGTACGGGCACGACGTCAACGGCAAGGTCCTCTCCGTCACGCAAGGCGTCCAGACGCGAACCTTCGGGCTCGACACGACCGGTTTTCTGCGCTCTGAGACCACGCCCGAAGAGGGCCAGGTCCAGTACGGCTCCATCGGCAGCCTCGGCAACGTGCGCCAGGAGACGCGGCCCGGCGGCGTCGTCGTGACGCGCACGTTCGACTTCGCGGGCCGGCCCACCGAGGAGGATGCGGGAGGGCTCAAGTACCTCGTCAACTGCTACGACGGCAAGGCGACGTGCGTGGACGGCAGCGCCGGGTTCGGCGGCGGATCCTACCCCGCGGGCAAGCTCACGCGCCGCTACGGGCAGAACCGAATCCCCACGGTCGGGCCCGTCGTGGACGAGCAGTTCGAGTACGCCGATGCCGGCGGACGACTCTCGAAGCTCGTCACGGGCGCGGGAAACGGCGGCCTCGCGCTTTCGGCCAGCCAAACGTTCACCTACGGCAACCTCGGCGTCGTCACCAACCACGGGCATCCCCGCTCGACGGGACTGTTTCCGGTCGTCAGCGCCTACACCAATGGCCTTCCCACGGCATTGAGCGGCAACGGCGCGAACGTCGTCACCGCCGCGACTTACAACCCTGCCGCCGGCCTCACGTCATGGACGGCCGGCACGTCCGGCGCACCCGTCGTGACCAGCATCGTCCAGGACGCCACGATGCTCCCGCGTCCCGCCAGCATCTCGAACTCGCTCTGGTCGACCGGGACCTACACGTACGACGGCGCCGGCAACGTTCTCAAGATGGGGACGAGCGACACGTTCACGTACGACTCCCGCTCGCGCCTCGCCTCGGCCAAGTACGGATCGAGCCAGCGCAGTTTCGCCTACGACCGGTACGGCAACCTCATCCAGAACGGCGCGACGATCACTGTCGACCCGGTCCACAACCGCGTCACCAGCGGATCGGCGTCCTACGACGCGAGCGGCGACCTGACGTATTACGCCGGCGACACCATGAGCTACGACGCCCTCGACCGGCAGTACCGCAACGGCAACGCATCCGGCGACTGGGTTTCGGTCTACAACGGCGCCGGCGAGAGGGTCGTCAAGTTTGCGGCGAAATTCACGGTGCTGCGCCGCGAGATGGCAAGGTACGTCGCGGAAGCCAACGTCATGGCGAAGGGCTGGTCGCTGCCGACCTGCACGCAGGTCTTCAATGACGTCCCGTGCTCGGATTCCGACGCGCGGCACATCAACCTCGCCTATGCCAGGGGCATCACGGGAGGCTGCAGCACGGACACCCTCACGTACTGCCCCGACAGCCCCCTCAACCGCGCACAGATGGCGGTCTTTCTCGTCAAGGCCTACAAACCGGACGGCTTCACGCCGCCCCCCTGCCAGGGGACGTTCACCGACGTGTCCTGTTCGGGCGCCTACTCCACGTTCGCCCCGTGGATCGAGCAGCTCTACCGGGACGGCGTCACCGGCGGCTGCAGCGGGAGCCCGCTCCAGTTCTGCCCCGGCAACAACGTCGGCGAGTGGGAGATGCTCGTGTGGCTCGCCAAGGCGCCCGGCGCCACGCCCGGTGTGCCTTTCTGGAACGCGTACCACCCGGTCCCGCGGGGATCGATCTATACTTTGCGCGACGACCAGAATCGCATCGTGACGGAAATGGCGGGAGGCTCCAGCGGCTCCTCCACGGCCACCCTGTCGGTGACCAGGGATAACGTGTTCCTCGGCAACCTGCTCGTCGCCTCCTACGTCTCCTCTCCCGCCGGCTGGCAGTACACCGCGTCCGACCATCTCGGCAGCCCGCGCCTCGTCTTCAACCAGTCGGGCCAGCTCGTCGAGAGCCATAAGTACTGGCCCTACGGCGAGGACACGGCGGGGATACCGCCCGGTCAACATCTCGCGTACGCGCTGATGGAAAAAGACGATGGCGCCGCGCGGTACTACGACCACGCGCGGACCCACGACTACGGTTTGGGACGGTTCCTGAGCCCGGATCGCGTGGGCGGGACGCCGGAGAATCCGCAGAGTTGGAACCGGTATGCCTACACGCTTGGGAACCCGTTGAAGTACGTAGACAGAGATGGCAATTTGACAATCGTGTCCCACGGCACATTTTCGTCGGACGCGCCCGACTTCAAGCCGGGCGGCCTATTTTTCGAACACATCGCACGCACCTTTCCGGATCGTGCGATCGCATCGTTCGAGTGGTCAGGTGCCGACTCGCATCAGGCCAGACTCAGCGCGGCACGCTCGCTCAACTCCTTTGTCCGCCATTACAACTTCGCGCCGGGAGAAAAACTGAACATCATTCTTCACAGCCATGGAGGAAACGTCGGAATTGATGCCATCCGAATGGGCCTGGGAAGGGCGGTAGACAATTTCGTGACACTGGGAACGCCATCGCGACCGGCCTACCGTTTCGGCGCACCTCCCAACATTGACCGCTGGATCAACCTCTACAATCCCTACGATCAGGTGCAGACCAGAGGTGGCGGGGACGAAGCCTCGAGTGTGGAGATTGGTCCGGCGTCACGCACGCATCCCTACGCAACGAACGTCGAATGGAGCGTCGACTTTGGCGCGATGAAGTCCCACTCCATGCTCCACAGCCCGCAGGCTTGGGACCTCATCCGACCCCGACTCAAGGGTTCGGAAGAGTCGTGGACGGGAACGACTCAATACATCTGGATCCGAGAGTAAAGATGAACGATCACAGCGCGATCCGCGCAAGCGCCGGACGACTTCAATCCAGGCTAGCCTGGCTTCTCTTCTGCAGTCTGCTCTTTTTGATCGCTCTACTGGCCATCGCATATCCCCAGCTCGCGTCGTGGATTTACGAATCCGCAACCGGGCGCGGATGGGACGGCTCTGGGCTTCGATACTTCCAACTCTTTCGCGTGCTGCCAGCCACTGCCGTCGGCCTCGCCGCGCTCACTGGCTTCGGCCTCTGGTGTGCCTTCAAGGGTCGCCCCCTGAGCATCAAGGCGGTCGCTTTCGCCTGGATCACCGTACTCGTCGCACTCGCTTTTTCGATCGCCTGGTACGCGTCTCAGATGCCGTAGCGCGAGCTCCGCTAGCCCTTATCCGAAGGGATGAGTCAACGATGAGAGAAATGGCGTTAGCGTGAATTTCACAGGTGCTACGCACACCTCGGCCTGGCATTCACGTTTAGGGGCGGCTCAACGGGCCGCCCGCGTTTTCTCTCACCGCGAGTAAACGACCTTCCCGCCGACCACCGTACTGTCGACCTCGACCTTCTCGAGGTCCTCGAGCTTCGCGCGGAACGGGTCCGCGGCGAGGATGACGAAGTCGCCGAGCTTGCCCGTCTCGAGCGAGCCTTTCTCCTTCTCCTCGAACCCCGCGTAGGCGGCGGAGACGGTGTAGGCGCGCAGGGCTTCTTCGACGGTAATCTTCTGCGCGGGAACCCAGCCGTTGGGATTCTTGCCGTCGATCGTGCGGCGGGTGACGGCGGCGGCGATGCCGAGAATGGGCGAGATCGGGGCGACGTCCCAGTCCGAGCCGAAGGCGAGCGTGGCCTTGTCGTCCAGGAGCGAGCGGAACGCGTAGGTCGTGCGCGCGCGGTCGGCGCCGAGGCGCTTCTCGGCCCAGCGGCCGTCGTCCACGGCGTGGTACGGCTGCATCGACGCGATGACGCCGAGCTGGGCAAAGCGCGGGATGTCGGCTGCGCGCAGGTGCTGGGCGTGCTCGATGCGGAAGCGCCGGTCGCGCGGGCCGTTCTGCTTCTCGACGCGCTCGTAGATGTCGAGCAGCTCCGCGTTGGCGCGGTCGCCGATCGCGTGGACCTCGACCTGGAGGCCGGCCTTGTCCGCGCCCGCGATCCGCTCCTCGATCTTCGAGAGCGGAATGGCGCCGACGGCGTACACGCCCTTGTTGCCGGGCTCGTCGCGGAAGTCCTCGAACATGACGGCCGTGCCGGACCCGAGGGAACCATCCATGAACCCCTTCACGCCGCCGATGCGGAAAAAGTCGTCGTCCTTGATCGAAGACTGGAGCTCCTTCGCCTTCGGCCAGTCACCGAGCGACGGACGGTAGTTGACGCGCACGGTCATCGCACCGGCATCGCGCAGGGCGGCCCACGCGGGCACGTCGGCCTCGCCGCCGGGCAGGTCCTGGACGGACGTGACGCCGAACTTCGCGACGTGCTTCATCGCGGCGCGCAGCGCGGCGGCCATCTCGGCGGCGGAACGGGCGGGACGCTTCTCCCAGATCAGATCCATGGCGCCGTCCTTGAACGCTCCCGTCGGCTCGCCCTTCGCGTCGCGCACGATGACGCCGCCCGCCGGGTCCGGGGTGGCGGCGGTGACACCCGCGATCTTCATCGCCAGGCTGTTGCAGACCATCATGTGGCCGTCCTGGCGCGAGAGGCACGTCGGGTGGTCGCCGGTGGCCGGATCGAGAAGGGCCTTCGTCGGCAGGACCGGCGGCGTCCACCACTTCTCGTCCCAGACGCCGTCGGTGAGCCACTCCCCCGCCGGCCGTGTCTTCGCGTACTCGGCCAGGAGGCGCGTGAACTCGGCGCCGTCCTTCGTGTGGCGCACGTCGAGAGCGAGCAGGTCGAAGCCGCCGCCCGTCATGTGCGTGTGGCAGTCGATGAAGCCCGGCACGACGCGGCGCCACTTGCCGTCGATGACGACGGTCTTCGGCCCCTTGAGCTTGCCGATGTCGCTGTCCATGCCGATCGCGACGATGCGCCCGTCGCGGACGGCGAGGGCTTCCGCCTCCGGGTTCTTCGCATCCCCGGTCCAGATCTTCGCGGAAAGCAGGACGAGGTCGGCCGGGGGTTCCGGCGGGGCCGTCGTCGCGAGCAGGACCGTCATGGCGAGCGCCGTCAGCATACTTGCTCCTATGCGGTGGATGAAGTCCCGACGTTCTTTTCGTTGAGAGACGCCCGGGCCGCCGCGAGGCGGGCGACCGGAACGCGGAAGGGCGAGCACGACACGTAGTCCAGGCCGACGTGGTTGAAGAACTCGATCGAGCGCGGATCGCCGCCATGCTCGCCGCAGATGCCGACCTTCAGCTTCGGCTTGACCTCGCGGCCGCGGCGCGTGCCGATCGCGACGAGCTCCCCGACACCGTACTGGTCGAGGCTGGAGAACGGGTCCTCCGGCAGAATCCCCTCGGCGATGTAGACCGGCAGAAAGGTGCCCATGTCGTCGCGCGAGTAGCCGTAGGTCATCTGCGTGAGGTCGTTCGTGCCGAACGAGAAGAAGTCGCAGTTCAGGGCGATCCGGTTCGCGCGCAGGGCCGCGCGCGGGACCTCGATCATCGTCCCGGTCTTGTACGGGATCTGCCGGCCCGACTCGGCGATCACCTTCTTCGCGGCCTCCTCGACGAGGGCCCGCAGGCGCTCGAACTCGCCGCGGGCGCCGACGAGCGGGATCATGATCTCGGGGTTGGGGTGCAGGCCTTCCTTCATCGCGAGGGCCGCCGCTTCGAAGATGGCGCGGACCTGCATCTCGTAGATCTCGGGATTCGTGATGCCGAGCCGGCAGCCACGGTGGCCGAGCATCGGGTTGGTTTCCTTGAGCGCGTGGGTCCGCTCGCGGACCTTCTCGAGCGGAACGCCGAGCTCGTTGGCGATCTTCTGCATCGTCTCGTCGTCGTGCGGCAGGAACTCGTGCAGGGGCGGGTCGAGCAGGCGGATGGTCACCGGCCGGTCGCCCATCTCCCGGAAGATGCCGAGGAAGTCTTCGCGCTGCATGGGCAGAATCTTCGCGAGCGCGGCCCGCCGCTGGTCGAGCGTTTCCGCGAGGATCATCTCGCGCACGGTCATGATGCGCTTGGCCTCGAAGAACATGTGCTCCGTGCGGCAGAGGCCGATCCCCTCGGCGCCGAAGACACGGGCGATGCGGGCGTCGTTGGGCGTGTCGGCGTTGGCGCGGACGCCGAGGCGGCGCCGGGAATCGGCCCACTCGAGAATGCGCGTGAACGCGCGGTGGACGGCCGAGTTCTCGGGTTTGATCGACCCCTCGAGCGCCACCTGCAGGACCTCGGACGGGCGCGTCGCGAGCTTGCCGAGAAGGACTTCTCCGGTCGTCCCGTCGATCGAGAGCCAGTCGCCTTCGGCGGCTTTCAGGCCCCGGGAACGGATCTCCTTGTGGGCGTGGTCCACGGTGATCTCACCCGCGCCCACGATGCAGGTTTTGCCCATCCCGCGCGCCACGACCGCGGCGTGCGAGGTCGCTCCCCCTCGCGTCGTCAGGATTCCGGCGGCCGCGTGCATGCCGGCGATGTCCTCGGGTGACGTCTCCTCGCGCACGAGCACCACGGGCTCCCCCTTGGCCGCCATGGCGACGGCACCCGGGGCCGTCAGCGCGATCCGCCCGCACGCCGCCCCCGGGCCGGCCGGCAGTCCCTTGCCGAGCTGCCGCCCGTCCTTCACGGCGGCGGTCTTCTCCTTCGTGTCGAAGACGGGAGCCAGCAGCTGCACGATCTGCTCGGGCTCCACGCGCGCGACCGCTTCCTCCTCGTCGATCAGGCCCTCGTCCACCATGTCGGTCGCGATGCGCACGGCCGCGAAGCCGGTCCGCTTCCCGTTGCGGGTCTGGAGCAGGTAGAGCTTGTCCTCCTCGATCGTGAACTCGAGGTCCTGCATGTCGCGGAAGCGCTTCTCGAGCCGCTCGCGCACGAGCTGGAGCTCGCCATACGCCTTCGGCATCGTCTCCTCGAGCGAAAGACCGGATGCGTCGGAATTCAGGGGCCGGGGTGTGCGGATGCCCGCGACGACGTCCTCGCCCTGCGCGTTCGGGAGAAACTCGCCGTAGAACTTGCGCTCGCCGGTTGCGGGGTCGCGGGTGAACGCCACGCCCGTCGCCGACGTGTCACCGCGGTTGCCAAAGACCATCGCCTGGACGTTGACCGCGGTGCCCCAGTCGTCGGGGATGTGGTGGAGCTTGCGGTACGT
>Ga0068863_100003710_pt1 | contig 15109 bp, 13 predicted proteins | sample KBSSwiS62_FD_66596 | JGI IMG/M metagenome (GOLD analysis project Ga0068863, IMG submission 66596) | Switchgrass rhizosphere microbial communities from Kellogg Biological Station, Michigan, USA - KBS Switchgrass S6-2 | ecosystem: Host-associated > Plants > Roots > Rhizosphere > Soil ...
AGGCGCGGAAGCCGCCCGACGTGTTGTCGATGACCGCCGACCATGCGGTCGCGGCGTCCAATTGGCCTGAACCGCGCTCTTGAGTGCGGGAAGCTGCGCGTAGAACGCGTCGCCGGGACACTGCGTGGACACGAAATCGCGGTGGCCGTAGATCTGGGATGAGGCAATGCCGTACTGGCTGCAGATGTAGGCGCACAGGTCGACGAGCTTGTTCCACAACGCCGTCGGCGGGGTGAGCGAGGTGTAGGTGCCCTCGTTCTCGATCCCGACGGCGACGACGTTCTGTCCCGTGCAGTGCGCCCCCTCCACCTGTCGACGACCGGCGCGCAGCACCTCGAGCGAGCGGTGCCTGCCCTCGAGGACGAACCCGCCGCGCGAGATCGTGAAGTGCTGCCCGGTGTCCAACCAGCCGCGGACGTCCATGTGGAAGTTCTGGATGCCTCGGGCCATCGCGTCCGCGGCGCCCCGGCTGAGGTCGGCGACGTTGGGCCCCGCGGTGTGGTGGACCAGGATCTTGACGGGCCGCTGGTTCCAGACGGGCACGATGTCGCTGTTCGCCCGGGCCCCCCAGCCCGCGCAGTCCACGATGTCCGGTGCGCCCTCGGCCGCCTCGCCGAGCACGCCGGACCGGCCCGCCCCGAAGGCCGCGTCCCGCCCGGGTGCGGCCACGGCGACGGCGGGCAGCCCCAGCAGCGCACCCGCCGCCAGACCTCCCAGCACGAACCCACGGCGCGTGACGGTCATTGGGTGCCCCTTCAGCCACACGAGTCACTCCGGACTCCTACAACCCTCTCGCCTCATACGTTGCGTGCACAACTCCTGCACCCGATGGTGTGTACCGGTTGCCGAAGTTACCCGCGAGTAATAACCTGGGCGCTACCGGCGAGTAGGGAAGGAGAACCGCCATGGGCCACTACAAGAGCAACGTCCGTGACCTCGAGTTCAACCTCTTCGAGGTGTTCTCCGTCCAGGAGAACGCCGGCGTCGACCGCGAGACCGCGCGCGACATCCTGTCCGAGCTGAACAACCTGGCCACGGGTCCCCTGGCCGAGTCGTTCGCCGACGCGGACCGCAATCCGCCGGTCTTCGATCCCGAGACCCACTCCGTCACGCTGCCGCAGTCCTTCAAGGACTCCTTCAAGGCGCTGTGGGACGGCGAGTGGTACCGGCTGTCCCTGCCCGAGGAGCTGGGCGGCTTCGGCGTGCCCCCATCGGTGCAGTGGGCCGCGTCCGAGCTCATCCTCGGCGCCAACCCCGCGCTGTACATGTACATGGCGGGCCCCAACTTCGCGTCGATCGTGCACGCCAACGGCACGGCGGAGCAGAAGCGCTGGGCCGAGATCATGATCGACAAGGGCTGGGGCGCCACCATGGTGCTCACCGAGCCCGACGCCGGGTCCGACGTCGGCGCAGGCCGCACCAAGGCCGTGCTGCAGGAGGACGGCTCCTGGCACCTGGACGGCGTGAAGCGCTTCATCACGTCCGGCGACCAGGACATGACCGAGAACATCATGCACCTGGTGCTCGCCCGCCCCGAGGCGCCGGGCCTCGAGCCCCGCCCCGGCACCAAGGGCCTCTCGCTCTTCCTCGTGCCCAAGTTCCACTTCGACGCCGAGACCGGCGCGCTCGGCGAGCGCAACGGCGCCTTCGTGACGAACGTCGAGCACAAGATGGGCCTCAAGGTCTCCACGACCACCGAGCTCACCTTCGGCGCGCACGGCGTGCCCGCCAAGGGCTGGCTGCTCGGCGAGGTGCACGACGGCATCGCGCAGATGTTCCAGGTGATCGAGTACGCCCGGATGATGGTCGGCACCAAGGCGATCGCCACGCTGTCCACCGGCTACCTCAACGCGCTGGAGTACGCCAAGGAGCGCGTGCAGGGCGCCGACCTGACCCGGCAGACGGACAAGACCGCGCCGCGCGTCACGATCACGCACCACCCGGACGTGCGCCGCTCGCTGATGCTGCAGAAGGCGTACGCCGAAGGCCTGCGCGCGCTGTACCTCTACACCGCGACCGTCCAGGACACGATCCGCGCGGGCGGGGACACCAAGGCCGCGGAGGCGATCAACGACCTGCTGCTCCCGATCGTCAAGGGGGTCGGGTCGGAGCGGGCGACCGAGCAGCTGATCCAGTCGCTGCAGACCCTCGGCGGCTCGGGCTTCCTGCAGGACTACCCGATCGAGCAGTACATCCGGGACTCGAAGATCGACTCGCTGTACGAGGGCACCACGGCGATCCAGTCCCAGGACTTCTTCTTCCGCAAGATCGTGCGGAACAACGGCGCGGCGCTGATGACCGTCGCCGGGGAGATCCAGTCCTTCCTGGCGAACGAGACGGGCAACGGGCGCCTGAAGGAGGAGCGCGCGCTCCTCGCGACCGCCTTGGCGGACGTCCAGGCGATGCTCGGCTCGCTCACCGGCTACCTCGCCGCGTCCCGGCAGGACGTCCGGGAGCTCTACAAGGTCGGGCAGCACACCGTCCGGTTCCTGCTGGCGGTCGGCGACCTGCTCGTCGGCTGGCTCCTGCTCCGCGGCGCGGACGTGGCGCAGACCGCGCTGTCCGGCGAGGTGAGCGCCAAGGACAAGGCGTTCTACGAGGGCAAGGTGGGCGTGGCCCGCTTCTTCGCCCGCGAGGTCCTGCCTCGCCTCTCCGCCGACAAGGCGATCGTCGCCGCCGCCGACAACGGTCTCATGGAGCTCGACGAGGCCGCCTTCTAGCGAGCCGACCTTCACGCGGGCGCCCCCGGACTCCGGGGGCGCCCGTTGTGCGTCACACCGGGTGGGGGCGTCCGGATCGATCCGTTATAGTTGCCATCAACAATTGTTGTATCGAGCAAGGAGGATCCGTGTCGCTGACCGCCCCGTTCCCCATGGCGACGGCGACACCTCCGGACGCCGACGAGCGCCGTGGCCATCGCGCGTTGGTCGGAGTGCTGTCGCTGGCCGGGATCATCACCGCGATGCAGCAGACCATGGTGGTCCCGCTGATCCCGCAGCTGCCCGGGCTGCTCGGCGTGAGCGCGGCGGACGCCTCCTGGGCCGTCACCGCGACCCTGCTCAGCGCCGCGGTCGCCACCCCGACGGTCGGCAGGCTCGCCGACATGTACGGCAAGCGCCGGATGATCCTGGTCTGTCTGGCGTTCGTGATCGCGGGGTCGGGCATCGCCGCGATCACCACCGACCTCACGGGGCTGCTCGTCGGCCGGGCCTTCCAGGGGATGGGCATCGGGCTCATCCCGCTCGGCATCAGCGCGATGCGCGACCACCTGCCGGTGCAGTCGCTGCCCCACGCCACCGCCAAGCTCAGCGCTTCGCTCGGCGTCGGCGGCGCGTTCGGGCTCCCGCTCGGTGCGCTGCTCATCGGGCACGCGTCCTGGCACGCGATGTTCGTCGTCTCCGCGGTGACCGCGGCGGTCGTGATCCTGCTGGTCCTGCGGTTCGTGCCCGAGTCGCCCGCCCCCGGCGGCCGGTTCGACCTGGTGGGCGCCGTCGGGCTGTCCCTGAGCCTGCTCGCCCTGCTGCTCGGGCTGTCCAAGGGGAGCACCTGGGGCACGCCGGCGACGTTCGGTCTGTTCGGCGGCGCCGCGGCGGTGCTGGTGCTGTGGGCGGTCTGGGAGTTGCGCACCGCGCAGCCGCTGGTGGACCTGCGCGTCTCCCGACGCCGTCAGGTTCTGCTCACCAACCTGACGTCGCCGCTGTTCGGGTTCGCCACCCTCACCAGCTCGCTGGTCTTTCCGCAGCTGTTGCAGCTCTCGGCCGAGACCGGCTACGGGTTCGGACAGTCGGTGCTGGTCGCAGGGCTGCTGCAGGCGCCCGGCGGGATCGCGATGATGCTCACGTCGTCGGTCTCCGCGCGCATCACCGAACGGGCGGGTCCCCGGAGCTCGCTGATGATGGGTGCGCTCGTCAGCGCCGTCGGCTATGCGTTCGCGGTGTTCTGGCACGGCGAGCTGTGGCAGATCGTCGTCTCCGTCTCGGTCGCGGCCGCAGGCGTCGGCATCGCCTACGGCGCCATGCCCACGCTGATCATGGGTGCCGTGCCGCTCGGCCAGACGGCCGCCGCGAACAGCGTCAACAACCTCACCAAGGCCGTCGGCACGTCACTGGCCAGCGCCACGGCGGGCATGATCCTCGCCGGGATGACGACCACGGTGGCGGGCCAGACCCATCCGAGCCACACCGCGTTCGTCCTGGTCCTGCTCATCGCCGCCGTGGCCTCGCTGGTCGCCGTGGCCGTCGCCTTCTTCCTGCCCCGCGCTCGGCGCCGCTACTGGGCGATGTAGCTCTCCAGCTGCGCGCGTTCCCGCTCCAAGGTGTCGATCCGGGCCTTGACCAGGTCCCCGATGCTCACGATGCCCGCCAGCTCGCCGTTCACGAGGACGGGCAGGTGCCGCACGCGCCTCGTCGTCATGACCTTGGCGAGGTCGGCGGTGCTGTCCTCGGGGGAACAGGTGGCGAGATCCGTCGTCATGATGTCCTCGACGCTCGCGGCGAGCAGCTCGGCGCCCTGCTCGTGCAGGCGCCGGACGACGTCCCGCTCGGACACCATGCCGACCAGCATCCCGCCGCGCACCACCGGGAGCGCGCCGTAGTTCCCCTCGGCGAGCCTGCCCAGCAGCTCCGCGACGGTCGCCTCCGGCTCGACGGTCGCCACCGTCGCGCCCTTGTTCCGCAGCACGTCCGCGATCCGCATCTGCATACCGACTCCCCGGTCGAAGACAGCGTTGTCGCGAAGGAGGGTAAGCAGCGTGACCGCGGTCACGCTACCCGCAGACGACGATCGGGGACGGGTTGTACCTGACGGTGCGGGTCTTGCGCGTGACCTCGCCCGTCTCCAGGTTCCGCATCACGCGCGTGTCCGTCGTGGTGAAGCCCGGCGCGCCCTTGCTCGGCGAGCACTGCTGGCCCGCGGGCACCGTGATCGTCTGCGGGTCGGTCGGGTTCGTGTGCGGGCCCTGCTCGGAGGTCACCTCGTAGCGCTTGGTGCCGAACATCTTGATCGTGAGGTTCTGCGGCGTCCAGAAGGTCTGGATGAGCACCCCCGTGGGGCCGTCGTTGCGGAACTTGAGGTCGATGATGTCGTCGAACACCGTGGCCTCGCGGCCCGCCGGGTAGCGGCTGATGTAGAAGCTGTGCTCCTTGTGCTCCACGTCCACCATGCCCGCGAAGTACGCGGCGTTGTAGAGCGTCGTCGCGACCTGCGAGACGCCGCCGCCGATGCCGCGCGCCGAGTGCCCGTTCTCGATGATCCCGGCCTCGACGTAGCCGTGCGCGGCGTCCCGCGGGTTGGTGAGCCGGTTGAGGCTGAACGTCTCGCCGGGCTGGACGATCGTGCCGTTGATCTGCTCGGCCGCCCGCCTGATGTTCTGCCCGGAGTCCGCCGCGAAGCCGCCGGTGGTGAAGGAGCTGATCTCGCCGGTGATGCCCAGCTTCGTGAGCTGGTCGGTGGTGAGCTTCGCGGGCTGGTCCGCGTACACGGCGGTGAGCGTGCGCGCGCCGGTGCCGGTCAGCACGGGGACCAGGCCCTCGAACGTCTTGTCGTAGTCCACCCCGCGGCCGTCCTGCGACGGCACGACGACCGGGGCGCCGGAGGAGAAGTCCAGCGCCGCGTCCCGGCCGGGCTTCTCGGTCGCCGCGAGCTGCGGGCTCGCGACCTTCTTGAGCGCCTCGTTGTTGATCTCCGGAACGAGCTTCGGACTGGCTGCGGCGTCCGCACGGAAGCTGAGCGCGCTCGCGATGTCCGCGGGCTGCAGGATCGCCGTGGCGCCCTCGCCCTGCAGCGTGACCGGTGCCGAGACCGCCGGCGTGGCGATCTTCTGCAGCGCCTCCTGGACGTCCTGGTCCGTGGTGATCGTGGGCTGCGGGGTCAGCGGCAGCGCGACCGGCGAGCCCGCGGCCCACTGCGCCTCCAGCACGGCGACCGCCGCCTGCAGGTCCAGCTGCTGGCCCGGCACCGGCGAGACGGCGACCGGCCTGGCCCCCTCGAACTTGACGGTGCCCTCCACCGGAGCCTGGTCGACGACCGGCTTGACCTGCTCCAACGCCGTGCGGACGGAGCGGGAGTCCGCCTTGTTGACCACGCCGACCTCGCGCTGGGTGAAGAACGAGGTGAGCCGGGTGAGCGGGTTCAGCGGCTGCTCGCCCGCCTGGTCGATCGTGCCCTGGTAGTCGACCTCCAGGCCCGCGGCCTTCGGGTCGATCTGGCTGTGCACCTGACCCGCCGTGACCTGCACGGGGGCGGAAGAGCGGGGCTCGATCTCGGTCTGGAGCCGCTCGCGGGCCGCGGCCTTGGACAGCCCGCCGAGCTGCAGCCCCGCCACCGTGACGCCGCGGGGCACGTTGCCCGCCGAGGTCAGCAGGTCCGCGACGTAGAGGATCGCGAGGACCGCGACCACGCCCGCCACGATGAGCAGTGGCCTGCGCCTGCCGCCCCTGGACTTGCCTCCCCCGTCCGACGGCCGTTGCGGCCGTTGCGGCGGGACGGGCGGGACCGCCGGGATCTGCTGGGTCGGCGGCTCCTCGGGGGCCGGGCGGAGCGGTGCGGCCGGTGACCCGGCGGCGGCCCGGGGGAGGACCTGCGTGTCCTCGGCGGAGAGATCGTGGACCACGGTGGGCTCGTCCACGGCCGGGCTCGACGCCGTCGGCTCGGCCGCCGCGGCACCGTCGGGTGCCGCGGACCCGGGCGCCTCCTCCGCGGGCGGGGTGGAGGCGGCCGCGGACTCGGCCGGCAGCGCCGTGGTGGCGCTCTCCTCCTCGACCGGCTCCGGGCGCGCGGCCGGGGAGGGCTGCACCGGCGCCCCCGACGTCGGGATCGCGGTGGTGGCCTCCACCTGCTCGGTGGTCTCGCCCTGCCGGGACTCCGGCGGCTCCGCGACCGGCGCGACCGGGGCGGGCTGCACGGTGGGCGCGAACAGCGCGTCCCCGCTCGGGCTGTCGGTTCGCCGGGCGTCGGTGGCCGTGGCGGCCCGCGCTCCCGCGCTCGTCTCGGCGCTGGGCGCGTCCACCTCGCCGGGCGAGTGCTGCCGCTCGGGCATGAAGCCGTGTTCCTTCCCCACCAGTCCGCCGGATCCCCGGACGGGCCTACAGGTACAAGCCGGTTCCGTGCTCGGTCGCCATCGAGGCCACCGCGTGCAGGTCCCGCTCGCGCATCACCAGGTACGTCGCGCCCTGGACCTCGACCTCGTACTGGTCGTCCGGCGCGAACAGCACCCGGTCCCCCACCTTCACGCTCCGCACGTGCTGGCCGGTGCCGAAGACCTCGCCCCAGACGAGCCGCCTGGCGACCTGGGCCGTGGCCGGGATGACGATCCCCGCCGAGCTGCGCCGCTCGCCGCCGTCCTCAGAGATCTTGATCATGACGCGGTCGTGCAGCATCTGGATCTCGAACTTCGGGTCCGGCACCGGACAGATGCTACGGGCAGGGACATCGCGGTCACCCGGCGGTGTCCCGGCAGCGGAAACCCCGCGGAGCTGCCAGGTCGGGGGTCCGACAGCGCCGCGGGGCTACCCCAGGATTCGCCGCGCCCGGACCCGTCGTTACGCCGCACCGCGGGATTGCCGGAGATCACCCGTTCGGAGCACTGAGGAGGTACCGTCCGAAGTGGGGGACGGTGAACGCGATCTGGCCGCGCTGCGCGGAGAACACCAGCCCCTTCTTGAGCAGCGAGTCCCGCGCCGGGGACAGCGACGAGGGCTTGCGACCCAGGTGCGAGGCCAGCGCCGAGGTGACGACGGGCTCGTCGGTCCCCTCCGCGATCTCGGCCATCGCCCGCAGGTACTCCCGCTCCGCGGGCGTCGCGCGCTCGAAGCGGGACCCGAAGAACCCGACGGCGAGCTCGGCCTCGGCCTCGGGCGCGGCCAGCGCGACGTCCTCGCCGCGGATCGGGTTCGTCGGCGCCGCGTCCCAGGACGCCTTCCCGTAGGCCTGGACGAAGTAGGGGTAGCCGCCGGAGCGTTCGTAGAGCTGTTCGAGGGCGTCGGCGTCGAACCCGCCGTCCTCGCGCTCGGCGGGCGCGATCAGGGCGAAGTCGGCGTCCTTGCGGTCCAGCTTGTCGATCCGCGAGTACTTGAACAGCCGCTCCGAGTAGGACTTCGACGCCGACAGCACCGCGGGCAGGTGCGGCAGGCCCGCCCCGACCACCACCAGCGGCATCCGGGACTGGGAGAGCTCGTGGCAGGCGGCGCAGAGGGCCGAGACGTCGTCCGGGCGCAGGTCCTGCATCTCGTCGATGAGGATCGCGATGCCCGTCGCGACCTCGCTCGCCAGCTCCGCGACCTCGGTGAACAGCTCCACGAGGTCGATCTCGATGTCCCCGGAGTCCGCCCGCCCGCCGCGCACCGGCACGTCGATCCCGGGCTGCCAGCGGTCCCGCATCCGGGCCCCGTCCGGCGCGGCGCGCAGGGCGAACGCCTTGAGCACGCCGAGGACCTCGTCGACGCGTTCCTGCCGCGGGTGCTGCACGGCGAGGTCCCGGATCGCGCGGTGCAGCGCGGCGGACAGCGGGCGGCGCAGGTCTGCGTCCGGCCGGGCCTCGATCTTCCCGGCGCCCCAGCCCGCGCGCACGGCCATCGACCGCAGCTCGCCGAGCATCACGGTCTTCCCGACGCCGCGCAGCCCCGTCAGCACGAGGCTGCGCTCCGGGCGCCCGCGCGCGACGCGCTCGAGCACGATCTCGAACGCGTCGATCTCGCGGTCCCGACCGGCCAGCTCGGGTGGCCGCTGACCTGCGCCGGGAGCGAACGGGTTGCGCACCGGGTCCATGCATCAGACGGTATCGGCGAGTCTCGCCTCGATCGTAGATTTCGCTAGGGACGGCGAGCGCGTGTCGCGGTCTCGGGCCTTGCGAAAGGGCGCCCACGGGGAGATCGCGGCGTCTCGTGTTCTCTCGGAGAGATCCGATACTCCGCGATACGGCCCGATCCGGGACCATGGGTGGCGTGAGCGAGATCGTGACCGAGGGCAGCGGCTGGGTCGAGCAGCCGGCCGACCGCGCCGAGCTGACCGTGGTGTTCGAGGCGCGGGGCCGCAAGCGGGCCGCCGCGGTGGAGGCGTTGGGGGAGCGGGTCGCCGCCGCCGACAAGGCGCTCGGGCTGCCCGGGCTGACCGTGCTGTCCCGGCGGGTGTCGGTGCACACCGAGTACCGGTCGAACCGGCCCTCCGGCGCCCGGGCCGCGGAGTTCGTGCAGGTCAGGATCACCGACCTCGGTGTGCTGGAGGAGGCCATGTCCCTCCTGCTGGGGGCGGAGCCCGCCTCGTTCACCGGCCCGAGCTGGTCGCTGGCCGAGCCCGACGCGATCCTCGCCCAGGCGCAGCAGCAGGCCGTCGCGGACGCCCGACGGCGGGCCGAGGGCTACGCCGCCGCGCTCGGCGGGCGGCTGGGGAGTCTGGTCCGGCTCGCCGAGTCCGCGGGACATCCCGCGCCGATGGCCTTGACGATGCGGGCGCGCGGCGCCGCCGAGGGCGGGCCGGACGTCTCGGACCTCGGCCTAGACCCGGAACCGGTCCGCGTCGAGGCCCGCTGCACGACCACGTGGACATTGATCTCGGACTGATCTCGCCGAATTCCTGTTCTGAAGAGTGAATTGCGCTCCTGGAGTGGCGCAATTCTCGTCAGAGGTCCGACACTCATTCGGAGTAGTCACTGACTGCGAATGGGAGGACACCGTGGGTTCTCGAGGGGGACGCCACCGTCTGACACGCCGCACCCGTCAGGAACTGCGGATGCGGCCCGGACCGCGGCGGAAGGGAGTCCGGGCGACCGCCCGGGCGCTGCTGTCCGTGGCCACCGGACTGCTCCTGATCGGCGGCGGAGCCGCGATCCTGCACCACGACGGGCCGTCGATCCCCGTCGCCTTCACCGCCCGCGACTGATTCGGCGCTTGATCTCAGTGTGAAGGTGGGGCGCCACGTCCGTCCTGGACCCGCCGCGCCCGATCCTCCAGATACCGCTGCTCGGCACGGTTCAGGGTCGCGCGAGCAGCCCGCCGGTAACACTCCCGCGCTCCGTCCCGATCCCCGAGCCGCTCCAACAGATGTGCCCGCACCGCATCCGGCCGATGGTGACGCGCCAGCCGCGGATCGGCCGCGACGGTGTCGAGCAGGTCCAGTCCGGCCTGTGGGCCCGCCGCCATGCCCAGCGCGACGGCCCGGTTCAGTGTGACGACCGGGCTGCCGGTGAGGCCCTCGAGCAGCCGGTAGAGCAGCTCGATCTGCGCCCAGTCGGTGTCCGCGTCGGTGGCGGCCTCGGCGTGCACGGCCGCGATGGCCGCCTGGACCTGGTATTCGCCGAGCTCGCGGCGGGGCAGCACCTCCTCCAGCAGCGCGACCGCCTCGGCGATCTGGTCCCGGTCCCACCGGCTCCGGTCCTGGTCGGCGAGGGGGACCAGGTGCCCGTCGGCGTCCGTGCGGGTCTCGCGGCGCGAGTCGGTGAGCAGCATCAGCGCGAGCAGCCCGGCCACCTCGCTGTCCGCGGGCAGAGTCCGGCGCAGCATCCGGGTCAGCCGGATCGCCTCCGCGCACAGGTCGACGCGGGTGAGCACGCCGCCCTCGCTCGCCGTGTACCCCTCGTTGAAGATCAGGTAGAGCACGTGCAGGGCGGCGGCGAGCCGCTCGGCCCGCAGATCCACGGTGAAGACGCCACCGCCCTTGGTGATCGTCGCCTTGGCACGGCTGATCCGCTGAGCCATCGTGGCCTCGGGGACGAGGAACGCGCGGGCGATCTCCGCCGTGGTCAGCCCGCCCACGGCCCGCAGGGTCAGCGCGATGCGGCTGGCGTCGCTGAGATCCGGGTGGACGCACATCAGCAGGACCTGGAGGGAGTCGTCGACGCCGGGCACCTCGGGCGGGGGATCGAACCCGCTCTCCTCCTCCCGGCGGCGGCGCGCGCTCTCGCTGCGCCAGAGATCGGTGAGCCTGCGCCGGGCCACGGTGACCAGCCAGCCGACCGGCTCCGCCGGGACACCCTGCGAGGGCCACTGCGTGGCGGCGGCGAGCAGCGCCTCCTGGACGGCGTCCTCGCACAGGTCGAACTGCCGGTACCGGGCCACGAGCACGCCGAGGACCTGCGGCGCGGCCTCGCGCAGCAGGTCCTCGAGCGGTGCGTCGGTCAGCTCGCCTCCGGCTCCGTGAGGCCGAACCCCATCGTGAAGACCACCGGCCGGATCTCCACGGCCAGGCCCTCGATCGCGGTGTCGGGAATCATCGCGGCCAGCTCGCGGACACGCTCCTCGGTCTCGGTGTCCACCACGTAGAAGCCGCCCATGTACTCCTTGGCCTCGACGAAGGGTCCGTCCGTCACCACGGTCGTCCCACCCCGGGACGCCACCACCGCGCTGCGGGACGGGTCGGCGAGGGCCTGCGTCCCGATCAGCTCGCCGGACTTCGTGATCGTGTCGATGAACGCGCCGTGCCCGGCCTCGATGGCCTTGCTCTGCTCGGCCGTCAGGTTCTCCAGCACGGTCGGGTCGATCTGCATGATCAGCAGGTACTTCATCTCGGTCCTCCGCTCCCCGGCACCACCCTGGTGCCGACGCAGGACGTACGGAGCCGCCGTCCCCCGCTCGACACCCTGCCCTACGTGACCCGCGTCACACCACGGTGGTGTCGAGGGTCCGCACGCCCCTCCGACCACCGGGCATGAGGACCCGAGCCGCTCTCGCGCTGCTGGTACTGCCCGCCCTGCTGATCGCACTGGACATGAACGTGCTGTTCCTCGCGCTGCCAGAGATCGGCCGCGACCTGCACGCCTCTGCCGTGCAGCAGCTCTGGATCACCGACGTGTACGCGTTCCTGCTCGCGGGTTTCGTGCTCACCATGGGCACGCTCGGGGACCGGATCGGCCGCCGACGGCTGCTGTTCCTCGGCTGTGCGGCGTTCGCGGCGACGTCGGTGCTCGCCGCCTACGCACCCACCCCCGAGCTGCTCATCGCGGCGCGGGCACTGATGGGGGTGGCGGGGGCGACCCTCATGCCGTCGACCCTCGCGTTGATCACGACGCTGTTCCCCGACGAGCGGCGTCGCGGCACCGCGCTGGCCGTGTGGGCGACCTGCCAGTTCGCCGGGGCGGCGCTCGGCCCGGTTGCGGGCGGGCTGCTGCTCGCGCACTTCTGGTGGGGGAGCGTGTTCCTCGCCGCGGTGCCGATGGCGGCCCTCGTGATCGTGGCCGGGCGGCGGCTGCTGCCGGAGGTCGCGGGGTCGGAGGCCGGGCGGCCGGACCTGCGCAGCGTCGCGTTGTCGCTGGCCACGGTGCTGCCGGTGGTGTGGGCGATCAAGGCCCTGACGTCCGACGCCGGGGCGGTTCCGGTGACCGTCGCGCTCGGGGTGGGGCTCGGGGCCGGGGTAGCGCTGGTGCGCAGGCAGCTGCGGTCGGCGCACCCGCTGTTCGATCTCGCGCTGTTCCGGCTGGTGCCGGTGCGGGTGGTGCTGGGCGCGCTGGTCGGGGCCGGGATCGTGATGGCCGGGACCGGCATGCTCGTGACGCAGTACCTGCAGACGGTGCTCGGGTACAGCCCGTTCGCCGCGGCCCTGTGGTTCGTGCCGATGGGGCTCGGTGTCGCCGCGGGCACGCTGCTGACGCCTGCGCTGGTCCGGCGGGTGGACCCGGCCGCCGCGATCACGGGCGGGCTGGTGCTGGCCGCGGCGGGCGCGGCGCTGCTGGTGCTGGTGCCCGCCGAGGACGGGGCGGCGGTCGCGGTGGGCGCGCTCGCCGTGCTCGCGCTCGGGACCGGACCGCTGTTCGCACGCGGCGTCGGGTACCTGATGGCGGCGGTCCCCGCCGCGCGCGCCGGGGCGGCCGCGGCGCTGTCCGAGACCGGGAACCACCTGGGCGGGGCGCTGGGTCCCGCGCTGCTCGGCTCGCTCGCCGCGGGGGTCTACCGCGCCGGGACGACCGGTCTGCCGGACGCCGCGCGGGACACGGTGACGGGTGCCGCCGCCGTCGCCCTCGGGGTGCCGGGGGAGCAGGCCGCCGCACTCCTGCACACCGCCCACACCGCGTCCGTCGCCGGGATCCACGTGGCCGGGTTGGCCGGCGCGGTGGTGTTCGCCGCGCTGGCCGCGGCCTCCCGCCGGATCAGCGCTCCTCGACGATCGTCCCCTCGATGACCAGCGGCGCGCCGCCGCGGCGGGGGGTCGGCTCGGGCTCGACGACCTCGGCGTCCACGTACGGACCGTCGGCGCGGATCCGCGCGTTCCGCAGGCCCGGGTTGCGGCGTTCGGCGTTCGCCACGAGCCGCCTGCGGACCAGCGCCCGGGTGGGCGGGAGCAGCAGGAGCAGCCCCGCGACGTCCGTGACGAGGCCCGGGACGAACAGCAGCAGCCCACCCGCGCCGACGAGCATCCCGTCGGTGAGCTCGGCGGTCGCGACCCGGCGGTTGCGCGCCGCCTCCGCGAGCGCCTGCGCCGCCCGGACTCCCTCCCGCCGGGCGAGCACCATGCCCAGCAGGGAGCCCGCGAGCAGCACGAGCAGGGTCGGCAGGAACCCGATCCACGAGCCCAGTGCGACCACGGCGACGATCTCGACCACCAGGTACAGCAGCACGAACGGCATACCCGCACAACGCGCGGGGCGGTCGAATCGTGCCCGGGCTGCTACCAGAGCATCGCGGTGGCGGGGTCCTCCAGGAGTGCGCCGACGTCCGCGAGGAAGCGGGAGCCCTGCTCCCCGTCCACCAGACGGTGGTCGAAGGACAGCGCCAGCCGGCAGACCGTGCGCACCGCGAGCTCGCCGTCCACGACCCAGGGCGCGGGCTTGATCGAGCCGACCGCCAGGATCGCCGCCTCGCCCGGGTTGAGGATCGGCGTGCCGGAGTCCACCCCGAACACCCCGACGTTCGTGATCGTGATCGTGCCGTTGACCAGGTCCGACGGCGGCGTCTTCCCGGCTCGGGCGGTCTCGGTCAGCTCGGCCAGCGCGACGGCGAGGCCGTGCAGGTCGAGCCGGTCCGCGTCCGCGATCTTCGGGACCATCAGCCCGCGGGGGGTCGCGGCGGCGATCCCCAGCCGGACCCGGTCGTAGTAGACGATCTCGCCGGCGGGCTCGTCCCAGCTGGCGTTGACGGCCGGGGTCCGGCGGACCGCCAGGCACACCGCCTTCGCGACGAACGCGAGCGGCGTGAGCTTGACGTCCGCGAACGCCCGGCTCGCGCGCAGCCGGTCCCGCAGCGCCAGGGTCTCCGTGACGTCCACGGTGAGGAACTCGGTGACGTGCGGGGCGGTGAAGGCGGACTGCACCATCGCCGCCGCGGTGGCCTTGCGGACGCCGCGGATGGGCTCGCGCCGCACCCCGCCCGACGCCGCGGCCGGGGCCTGGGCCTGGGCCTGGGCCTGGGCCTGGGCCTGGTGCGGATCGGCGCCCAGGGCGGCGGGCGGGTGGTGCGGATCCGCGCCCAGAGCTGCGGTGGGAGCGGGGATCGGACCGGCGGCCGCCGTCTGCACGTCCTCGCGCGTGATCACCCCGCCCGGCCCCGAGCCGGTCAGCGCCCGGAGGTCCACGCCGAGGTCCTTGGCGAGCTTGCGGACCGGGGGTTTCGCGAGCGGCACGAGCGAGCCGCCGCTCGGGACCGGTGCGGGCGCGTCGAGGACGGGCGCGGTCGCCTGATCACCGGCTGTGGAACCGGAGCCGCGCTCAGCGCGGGTCTCGCTCCCCGACTGGTGATCACGCGCTCGGGCTCGGCCGGGGCGCGGTCGTCGGGTCGCGGCGCCCGGGCGGGGGCCGTAGCCCACGAGCGTCGCGATCCGCCCGTCCGCACCGGCCTCGCCGATCGTCGCGCCGCCCTCCGCGGGGGCGGGCGCGGCGCCCGTCTCGATGGCGATGATCGGCTCGCCGACGTTCACCGTGGCGCCCGGCTCGACCAGCAGCTCGCCCACCGTCCCCGCGTACGGCGACGGCAGCTCCACCACCGCCTTCGCCGTCTCGATCTCCAGCAGGACCTGGTTGACCGTCACCGTGTCCCCGGGCGCGACCCGCCACGCGACGATCTCGGCCTCGGTCAGACCCTCGCCCACGTCGGGCAGTCGGAAGAGCTCAGCCATCTCAGTACTCCAGGACGCGGTCGACGCCGTCCAGCACGCGGTCGAGGTCGGGCAGGAAGTCCTCCTCCAGCCGGGA
>Ga0068863_100003721_pt1 | contig 15086 bp, 9 predicted proteins | sample KBSSwiS62_FD_66596 | JGI IMG/M metagenome (GOLD analysis project Ga0068863, IMG submission 66596) | Switchgrass rhizosphere microbial communities from Kellogg Biological Station, Michigan, USA - KBS Switchgrass S6-2 | ecosystem: Host-associated > Plants > Roots > Rhizosphere > Soil ...
AGGCACCGCGGCTGGGTAGAGAGCCTCCGACTGTGTCAGTCCGAGAAGGGGGCGCACCATGAGGGCTCGAGCTGGGTATCGACGACGGGGAGCGGCGGTTCGACCGATCGCGGCACTGGCGCTGGCCGCGCTCCTGCTCCTCTCCCCTGCCGCGCTCGCGGCGAAAGCCCCTCCGCTGGCGGCGACCGCCCAGTACAAAGCCTTCACCGACTACGTGAAGAAGCTCGACGGCATCGCCGGCCAGGCGCGGAGCGCGGCGCAGAAAGACAAATACGAGGCCGAACTGACGGCGAAGCGAGCGGCGGCCGCGCACAAAGCCAACGCCCTCTTCAAGCGCGGCAGCGAAGAAGCGAAAGCCGAATTCGACGCCAAGTTCAAGGAACAGGCGGCGATCGTCCGCGGCGCCGAAGCCGGCGACCTGGAAGCCGTCGCCGCCGAATACGGCGCCAAGCTCGACCGCGCCACAGCCAGCTACCGGCTGAAGCTGGCCAACATCGTCCGCGGCCGCCAGACCTTCGAAGCGGCGACGCACGCAAGGATCGACGCCCTGCGGTCCCAGAAGGCGGCGACCCCCGGCATCTCTCAGAAGACCGCGATCCAGGAACAGATCGCCGCCCTGATCGACCGGATCGACGCCAAGCGCCAGGAACTGGCCCAGAAGCGCGCCGACCTCAAAGCCGCCTTCCGCACGCAGAAACAGCGGCTGCAGGCCGCCCAGGCCGAACGCGAGACCGAGATCGCCGAAGCGACCGAAGCCAAGATCGCGAAGATCGCCAGGCACTGGAAGAGCGCCGCCGAAGCGAAGAAGGCGGCTCTCAACTCGAAGCGCGAAAGCCAGCTCGGCTACATCGAAGCCAAGCTCGAAAAAGGCCGCGCCGACATCGCCTCGATGCCGACCGTGGGCTGACCCGAAAGTGGAGGAGTTGACCCCATCGGGGTGGGGTCAACTCCTCCACTTCGCCGCCGGTCAGCTCAGCAGCCCGGCCTCGCCGGCCTTGACGCTGGCCTCGGCCCGGGAGCGGCAGTCGAGCTTGCCGAGGATGTTGCGGACGTGCATGTCCACCGTGCGCGGGCTGAGGAAGAGCTCGGCGGCGATCTCGCGATTCGTCTTCCCCTCCGCGACCAGGCGGATCACCTCCTGCTCGCGCCGGGTCAGCGGGCTCTCGCCGTCGGCGGCGGCGCGCCCGAGCCGCTGCTCAGCCGACTCGCCGAGCGCCTCGATCGCCGCCGCGGCCCTGCCGGCGAGCGGGCGGGCGGCCAGCTGGCGCGCCAGCCTGTAGGCCTCGGCCTGGCGCTCGATCGCGCTCTCGCGCTGGCCCGCCGCGGCCAGCGCCACCCCGGCCCGGTGCAGGATCTGCACCCGCTCGGCCGGGATTCGCAGCTCGCGGTGCAGCTCGACCGCCCGCCCCATCTGCTCGGCGGCCAGCTCCGGCTCCCCCTCCGCCAGGGCGATCTCACCCAGCGCGTGCGCGAGCGCGGCGAGCGCGTCCCCGTGCCCGGAGCTGGTGGCGATCCGGGTGAGGCCCTCGGCGCAGGCGTGCGCCTCGTCCATCCTCCCCGCCCCCGCGAACAGAGAGGCCGAGAGGCGCAGGCCCCAGACCGCGTAGTGGTGGTCCTCGCTCCGCTCCCAGCGCGAGAGCAGGAAGCCACAGCGCTCGAGCGCTTCGTCCGGGTCGCTGTCGAAGTCGGCGACCAGCGCCAGCGAGGCCGCGCAGTCGACCTGCATCGAGAAGATGTCCAGCCGCCGCGCCGTCTCCAGCGCCGCGGTCAGGTGCCGGCGGGCGGGCCCGAGCTCTCCCCGCACCCCGCGAATCATGCCGAGCACGCCGTCGGCGATCGTGCGCACGCCGTCGCCCTCGTGCGCGGCGATCAGCTCGCGACAGAGCTCGACCGTGCGCGGCCACTCGCCGAGCTCACGCAGGACGTAGGCCATGCAGGCGACGCAGCCGGCCTCGGGCTCGTGGTTGTCGCTCAGCTGGCAGAGGTCGAGGGCGCTGGTCAGCGCCTCGCGGGCGTTCGCGTAGTCGCCGGCGGTCTCGAAGACCGTGCCGAGGCGCTGGTAGGCCTCGACCGCCTCGGCCGTCAGGCCTTCGTCGAGCGCCAGCGAGAGGGCCTGCTTGACCAGCTCCATGCCCGGCTCGAAATCGCCGCGCTTGGCCATCACCACCCCCTCCGCCGCCAGCGCCCGCGCGCGCAGGTCGACGCGCTCGGCGGCGCGCGCCTCCTCGCCGGCGCGGCGGCTGAGCTCGAGCGAGGCGGCATGGCGGCCGCCGAACTGGAGGAAGTCCGAGGCGGCGAGCCGGTCCCCGGCCGCGGCGGCGGGGTCGCCGCTGGCGGCGAAGGCATCGGCGGCGGCGGTCAGCGCCTCGATCGCTCCGGCCCGGTCGCCCTGCAGCGCGCAGACCCGGCCGAGCCGTCGCTGCGCGAGGGCGAGTGCCGGCCCGTCGTCCCCGCACAGCGAGGAGACCTCGCGCCAGGTGCGGACCGCATCGGCGAGCTCGCCGGCGAGCTCGGTCCAGGCGCCGTGGCGTTCAAGGGCGGCGAGCCGCTCCTCCACCTCCTCGTCCGCCGGCCAGAGCTCGAGCGCGTGGCGGGCCATGGCGGCGGCGTCGCGGTAGGCGTGCGCCGCCTCGAACTCGGCAGCGGCGCGCAGCAGCTGGCGCCGGGCCCGCTCCTCGTCGTGAGCACCGAGCCAGTGCGGCGCGACCTCGACCGCCGGCGCGCCGCACGCCTCGAGCCGCTCACCGAGCTCGCGGTGCAGCTCGCGGCGGCGCAGCCAGGGCACGTCGCGGTAGAGCGCCTCGCGCACGAGGGCATGGCGGAACGCGGCCCGGCCGTCGCCGCCCTCGTGGAGCAGCCCGACCTCGAGCAGCTCCCCCATCCCCGGCTCGCCGGCGAGCTCGGTCACCGCCTCGAGCCCGAAGCGCTCGCCGGCCACGGCAGCCGCTTCGGCCGCGGCCCGGCCCTCGCCGCTGAGGTCTCCGTAGCGCAGCAGCACGGCGTCGCGCACGGTCTCGGGCACGACCACCTCGCTGCCTTCGGCCAGCTCGAGCCCGGCCGCGCCAGGCCGCAGGCGGCCCTCGCCGGCGAGGGCGCCGGCCAGCTCCTCGACGAAGAACGGCAGTCCCTGCGCGCGATCGTGAACGGTGCGCAGCAACGGCCGCGAGGGAGCGTCGCCGAGCAGGTCGGCGAGCAGAGCCGCGGTTCCGTCCTCGTCCAGCGACTCGAGCGCGATCTCGTCGAGGACGCGACGGCGGCGCAGGTCGCCGCGCAGGCGCCGTAGCGGATGGTCGCGCGGGATCTCGTCTGAGCGGTAGGCGGCGACGATCAGCAGCGAGGAATCGGCGAGGGTGGGCGCGAGCTCGGCGAGCAGCTCCAGGGTCGCCGCGTCGGACCACTGCAGGTCGTCGAGCAGCAGCAGCCCCCCGCGCTCGGCCGTGCCGGCGACCAGCGCGCAGCGGATCGCCTCCCGCAGGGTCCTGCTGTCGACCTCCTCGGGAGCGGGGCCGAGCTCGGGCAGCAGCAGGGCCAGATGCGCTCCGAGCGGCCCGCAGTCGGCAAAGGCGTCCGGCTCGAGCCGCAGGTGTGAGCGCATCGCGGCGACCACGGGGCCGTAGGCGGGGGTCGAGTCATGGCTGGCGGCGCCGGCCAGGACCGCCGTTTCGGCCGCGGCGGCGAGCTCTTCGAGCAACCGCGTCTTGCCGACTCCGGCCTCGCCGGAGACGAGTACCAGCGCCCCCTCACCGCCAACCGCGCGATCGCGCAGCTCGCGCAGGCGAACGCGCTCCCGATCACGCCCGATCAAGCCGCTGGCGGCCATCGCCGCGAGTGTAGATGAGGGCCGGTCCGGCTCCACGCCTTGGATCCCGCCGGGAACGCCCACGGCGCCGCGCGGCCCTCAGGCCGGCGGCGCCCCACGGCATCGCTCAGACGGCGGCCGGGTCCTCGCGGACAATGACCGTGTCGGCAACCCTGGTGATCTCGTCGGCCGACATGCCGGTGTTGCCGGCGTGGCGGCGGATCGCCTCCGGGCTGACGGCCTCGTAGACGCAGGCCGTCCCCAGCTTGCCGTCCTCCTCCTCGACGACATAACTGCGGATCCAGCGCACCTCGTCGCTCATCTTCTCGCCCTCGGCCGAGGATTTCGCGGCGGTGGCCTCCAGCGCGGCCGCGTCGGTCCAGTTGCTGCGGCGGCGAATTACATACAGGTCCATCTCGTGCTCCTTTTCGATCGTGCCCGCTGGGCATTGACGATTTGCTTGATGCACCCAGCCTCCACCCTGGGCGATTCCCCAGCAACGGCAGAACTGCCGTATTGGCGGTGAGGCGGCACCGTCTCGCCCGCGGGCGCGCCTCGGACTCCTTAACCCTCAAAGTCGAGTTTCTTGATCAACTTTATGTAGTATGCCGCCGCTCTCGTCCGACAGAGCCATACAGACCGGTCCCCTCCCGGCAGAGAACCGGCCTCCAGAACAACATCCCCCAAGGAGGCATCGATGTCACGCATCAACTGGAAATCACGATGGCTGAGCCCTCGGCTCATCCTGGCGGCGCTGGCGCTGGTCGCCGCGACCGGCCTGTCGACCGGAACCGCGGTCGCCGCCCACGACTCACACGCCCATCAGTGGCAATGGCCCGGCCAGGGCGGCAAGCCCGGTCACGGCCACACCCCCAACATCACCGTCCCCGGCATCGACACGACGGTCGCGCCCCAGGACCTGGCGCCACCGCCGATCACCGTCCTCCAGGACAACCCGGGCACGGCTGCCGGCGAGGTCTTCGCCGGGCCGAAGATCGTCGTCCCCGGCACCCCCGGGCAGCAGGGACCGGAGATCATCGACAACGAGGGTCAGCCGTACTTCTTCCTGCCGATCGACCTGCCCTACCAGGCAAGCGATTTCCGGGTCCAGCAGTACAGGGGAAAGCCGGTCCTCACCTTCAACGTCGGCCAGAGCACCGGTGGCCCCGGCCACAGCTCCGGCGAGAGCGTGATCCTCAACCAGCACTACCAGCAGATCGCGACCGTCAGCGCCGGTAACGGCCTCAGCGCCGACCAGCACGAGTTCCGGCTCACCGACAAGGGCACGGCGCTGATCACCGTCTACAAAGCCGTCCCCTACGACCTGACGAAATACGGCGGCCCGGCCGACGGCCAGGTCTACGACGGCATCGCCCAGGAGATCGACATCGCCACCGGCAAAGTCCTCTGGCAGTGGGACAGCCTCGACCACGTGCCGCTCTCCGACAGCTACATCCCGGTGCCGACCGACCCGAGCAAACCGTGGGATTACTTCCACATCAACGCGGTCAACCCGGACACCGACGGCAACCTCCTGGTCGACGGGCGCGGCACCTCCACCGTCTACAAGGTCAGCCACAGGACCGGCGACATCATCTGGCGGCTCGGCGGTAAGTCCTCGGACTTCCAGCTCGGCCCCGGAGTCCAGTTCAACGGTCAGCACAACCCGCTGCCGGAGACCGGCCAGCCCAACACCTACCGGATCTTCGACAACGGCAACGGTGGCGGTCCGGCGACCGGCAAACCGTCGCGGGTGATCGACGTCAAGATCGACACCGCGGCGCATACCGCGACCCTGGTCAGCTCGGTCGAGCACCCGGACGGGGTGATCGCCAACTCGCAGGGCAACTCGCAGCGGCTCGCCAACGGCGACCTCTTCGTCGGCTGGGGCAGCGTCGGCCGCCTCTCCGAGTTCGACAGCTCGGGGAACCTGCTGTGGGATGGCCAGGTACCGGCCGGCTATGACAGCTACCGCGGCTACCGTTCCCAGTGGGTCGGGGAGCCGCTGACCGATCCGACCGCCGAGGCGTCCCGCGTCGACCCGACCCACGTCGACGTCGACGCGATCTGGAACGGCGCCACCGAGGTCGACCGCTGGCTCGTCCTCTCGGGCCAGAGCTCGCACCACCTGCACCCGGTCGGGCTGACCGACTGGGCCGGATTGTCCACCGACGCGCAGATCCGCACCGCGGATCCCTACGTCGAGATCGTCGCCCTCGACGACGACGGCGACGCGATCGGTCACTCCGACCTCGTCCAGGTCCACTAGGACGAGCCACCCCTCCCCGCCCGGAGCCGCGGCGCTCCGGGCGGGGGCAGGGATCGCTCTCGCCCTCTAGCCGCGAGAGGCTGGAGAATCGCCCGATGGCGGGCGATCCCGAGTTCGACCTCAGCGCCGGCGAGGCCCGGCGCCTGGCGGTCGCCGCCCAGGGCTTCGGGCGCCCGCGGCCGAGCGGGCGGGTCGACGCCCGGCACCTGCGGCGGGCGGTCGACGACGTCGGCCTGCTCCAGCTCGACTCGGTCAACGTCTTCTGCCGCTCCCACTACATGCCGGTCTTCTCCCGGCTCGGTCCCTATCCGCGGGAGGCGCTGGACCGGCTGGCCTGGCACGAGAACCCGGGCGGGAGGAGCCGGCGGGCGGGGCCGCGGGACCTGATCGAGTACTGGGGCCACGAGGCCTCACTGTTGCCGGTCGAGCTGCAGCCGCTGCTGCGCTGGCGGATGGCGCGGGCCGACGCGCTGGCCTGGAAAGGTGTGGCGCGGGTGGCGGCGGAGCAGCCCGAGCTGGTCGAGTTCGTGCTCGGCATGGTGCGCGAGCGCGGGCCGATCCGGGCCTCGGAGCTGGCAGCGAAGGGCCGCCGGCGCGAGCCGGGAGAGATGTGGAACTGGAGCGAAGAGAAGACCGCGCTCGAGTACCTGTTCTTCGCCGGGCGCGTCTGCGCGGCGCGCCGGGTCAACTTCGAGCGCCTCTACGACCTGCCCGAGCGGGTGCTGCCGCCGGAGGTGCTCGAGGCGCCGACGCCCTCGCAGGACGAGGCGCAGCGGCAGCTGCTCCTGATCGCGGCGAAGCGGCTGGGCGTGGCGACCGAGGCCGACCTCGGCGACTACTTCCGCCTCCCCCGCGCCGAGTCGAAGGCCCGCGTCGCCGAGCTGACCGAGGACGGTGGCCTGACCCCGGTGCGGGTCGAGGGCTGGCACCGGCCCGCCTACCTCTCGAGCGAGGGCCCCACGAGCCTGCGCCGCATCGCGTCGGCGCGAGCCCTACTAACCCCCTTCGATTCCCTCGTCTGGGCGCGCGAGCGAACCGAGCGAATCTTCGGCTTCCGCTACCGGATCGAGATTTACGTCCCGGCCCCGAAGCGCGTCCACGGCTACTACGTCCTCCCCTTCCTCCTCGGCGACCACCTGGTCGCCCGGGTCGACCTCAAGAGCGACCGCCAGGCCGGCGTCCTGCGCGTCCGCGGCGCCTTCGCCGAGCCGGGCGCCGACAGCCCCCGCGTCGCCGCGGAGCTGGCCGACGAACTGCGCCTGCTGAGCGACTGGCTAGGGCTCGGCGGCGTCGCGGTGGCGCGCAAAGGCGACCTCGCGGCGGCGCTGCGCCGCGCGGTCGCTGCCTGATCTGGGCGATCCCTAGCCGAAGCCGACAGTGCGGAACAACTGCGCCTGGTGGCTGCGAAGCAGGGTGCGGACCCTCTCGGGCAGCGAATCGAGACTGCTCATCTCGTCGAAGAAGCCATGCATGGCATCGAGGGCGGCTTCGTTGAACATCCCCCGAGCGTCACCCAGGTCTGGATTCTCCGCCACCCGCCCGAAGAGAGCTCGCCCGTAGCGGAGGAAATCGGCGGAGAGCGCCTGGCCCTTGGAGATGGACACCATCGCCTCGGGCACCGGCTCGCCGCGGGCCCGCCACTCGGCCAGGACCCGTCGCTCCCCGTCGCCCACGACAATTTCTTCGGGGTCGATCTCGGGATGAGTCGGGAGCCCGAAGAACGCCAAAGTCTCGTAGTAGTGCCAGATGACGAGGAAGAACTTTCCGGCCTCGACGAGGTCCGGAAGCTTGTGCAGCACGTCCCGTTCCTGACGCGCGATCTCCCATCGCTCCCAAGCCTTGAGGTGCCGGACCCGATCGCCAACCGACCGCCGCAGGAGCAGGCGCAGGATCGCGAGATTCATCTCGATCGGCAGCCTGGATTCAACCGCCGGATGGGCACCGTCCAGATAGGCAAGAGCGACCGCGCGATGCTCGTCAGGGGACGCCAGCACGTACTGGCCCGCGAGACTCGCGAGGTCGTAGGCGAGAGAGATCTGGCTGGTCCCGGCCGACGGTTCGGCGTGTCCCCGCAGGTACTCGACAGCCGCGCCGAACACCTCGCGATCCATCCCCGGCAGGCGGACCAGCAGATGCAGCATCCATGGGTAGTGTGGGCTCTCGCGGCGGTGCTCCCAGCGGGCGAGCGTGCTGGCCCCGAGCCCGGCACCGTTGACTTCTCCCCGGTCGAGCTCAAACAGTTCAAGCTGCTGCTGAATCTCGTCTCGCACGGCCTCGTTCTCGGTGTGGTCGAGCATCGTCCGGGTCGCGAGCCGGAGGGCCTCGATCAGACCCGGCTCCACCTCATCCTCGCGCGCCGCGTTGAGGAGCCAGAGGGATGCCTCGCCGCGGGTCTCGTCGTCCAACTTCGCCAGGTGAGCGTCGAAGGCGGGGCCGCCGTCAATCAGCCGCGTCGCTATTCGTCGCTTCGCCACCGATGGGAAAGAGTGACTGTAGGTCAGCGCGGCGAAACACAGTTCGGCCTCCAGGTCGGCGCCGAGCCCCGAGACCAGCCCCAGCTCGGCGGCGCGCGTACAGAAGTGGGCCGCAAGCTCCCTGCCCGGCGAGACCCGCGTCGCGACGGCGTTGGCCATCAGGCCGATCACCCCGGGCTCGTGGAGCTGCCCGGCGAACTCCGAGAGGACACGCTCCACCGGCTCGCGATCCCGATCGACGATCGTCAGCAGCTCGACTCGCCGCAGGGTCATGAACCCCGCCAGATGATCGAAGCCGAGTGGCTTCTCGTCACTCGAGCCCAGGGTCCTCCAGGTCAGCGCCTGAAGGTCGAGGCGCCGCGCCATCGCCTCAGCCACCCCTCCGAATCCAGGGCGAACGCCGCTGAGTGCACCGTCGATGTGATCCTTGAGCCGCGCGAGTTCTTCACCTGAAGGCATCGCCGAAACGGGGGCGTTTTCGATGAGCAGCGCCGCGGCACCGGCCGTCACTTCCAGCTCCTGGGCGAACGCACGCAGTACATAGTCTTCGCCCCCGCCCTGATGGCGTTGCTCGTCGAGCGCATCGTGGAGCTGCTCCGCGTGCAGGCGCACGTCCTCGAGCAGGTCATTTGCCTGATCGAGGCCGTGGCCGGCGCGTCGGAAGCCAACCGCGTAACACCAGGTCGCGATCGACGCGGTCTGCGCCGCGATCGCGGCACGGGGTCGGGTTGGATCCTGGAGCATGGCCAGAGACTGTCCGATCAGCGCCGAGGCCTGAGAGGCCGCCGCGGCCGAGACACGCAGGAAGCGCGGGCAGGCGCCCGAGTTGGCGAAGTTGAGGGTGAGCGAAAGCCAGAGGCCTCTGGCCTGGGCGTAGGCGAGGATCTCGCGATCGAGGGTGAGCAGGCGGGACGCCAGCTCCTGCCGGGGCGCTGCCCGCGGATCCATGAACCGCAGAGATTCGACGAAGAGGAGCTCAGGATCGGCAACCTCGGCGGTGGAGGCCGGGTTCGGGTGCAGTTCAAGGATGATCGCCAGCAGGTCCTCGTCACCAAGCACCGCGTACGCCTGCCAGCAGACCGAGCGAAGCCAGGAGCGATCCTCGCTGGCATCCATCTCCCGTGCGGCCCGCAGGAGCAGCTTCGGCACGTCGTCCGGCAATGAAGCGGCCAGCAGCGCCCGGGCAGTCCAGATCAAAGCCTCGCGAAAGCGCCTCTCAACCTCCTCACCAAGGCCCATCCCGAGCGCACCCGGCGCCACCGCGCGCACCAGATGACGGGCGAGCTTGCGCAAGCGGTAGGCGTCGACGTCGGAGGCACCGCCCAGCTTCGAGTACCAATAGAGAGCCCAAAACAGGTGAACGATGTCGTTCGCCGGCAGGTCGTACTGGTCGCGACGCTCGACCAGAACCTCGGCCGCCTCCCTCACCAACTCGACTTCTCCGGTGGCGATCCGGTCGTCGTCAAGCGCGTCGCGGAGGTCCTCCTTGATCCGCACGACCGCCCCTTCGACCTCACCCCGATGGAGGGTCGCCCCGGGAAGCAGCAGCCGCAGGACCTCTCCGTGTGCCGTCGACGAACCTGAGCTGAGGTCACTGACGAGCTCCTGCTCCCGGAACCCCCAAGCCCCGGTTCTGTGCTGGACCGCCAGCAGGTAGGTGACCTCGAGCGGACCGTAGGGGCGGGCGTCAGCGCGCTGCGCCGCGCGCCGACCCTCGAACAACTCGCCGAAGTAGTCAGCCGTGTCCAGCTCGCCGCCGACGATCGACTTGACCAGGTGGAAGTCGGCGCGCTCGGGCCGTCCGACCTCCCTGGCCAGGCGATCCCTCGCCCTGTCGCTGAGGCTCATCTGCCGCAGCAACTCCATATGGACCGGGCGTGAGCGCCTCACCTGCAGGCGCGCGAAATGAATTTCTTTGCTCAGCGTCCTCAGCCCCGCATCCTCGAAGACGACCCACAGCTCGTGCGCATCGGCGGGACGCGAACGGTGGGTGAGGTAGTGGCGCAGGGTTTCGCGCGTGAGCGCATCGAGCCGATCGAAGTCGTCGACGATGACGGCCCGGTCGCGCTGCGTCCTCTCCAGCTCGCGGCTGAGTGCCTCGACCAGGGCGTTCCAGGCATCCGGCCGCTCTTCGTGGGCGAGGGCGAGTGAGTCGACCAGCTTCCCTTCGTCCGCCTCACGTTCCGAACGCTTCAGACGTGCCGAGACCTCCTGACTGACGAAGAACAGGGCCGCCGCGGCCGCGCCGACGATCGGGACGACCAGGCCGATCCCGCCCGCGGCCTGCGTCAGCGTCTCGAGGGCGGCGATCACGGCGCCGAGAACGAGGAGTAACACGACCAGCGCCACCACCAACCGCCGTCGCAGGGCAGGCAGCGGCGGCACCGCGTCCACCTCCTGGGCGAGATCGATCAGACGCCGCTTCGGGATCAGCTCGACGATCCGCGGCAGTCCATCCACCCGCGGCTCCGGGACCAGCTGGTGACGCGGAAACGGCGCTGAGCGGCTGACGACATGGTCGGCCGCGGCCGCGGCCCAGGTCATCCCGTCACCCCTCTCGACAGCGACGACGACACCGCTCCAACTCGCCCTGTTCCTCCTCACCAACCAGGCGACCTGCTTGCCAAGGACATCGCTCAGCAGCCGTGGCTGCGCCGGCCCGAGCTGGGTCGGCCTGGGGTCGATCAGGAAGCGCGGGTATTTCCCGTAACGGCGCCGGAAGAGTTCGTACTCCTCCTCCGACCTGATGATCACGCGATCCTCGGGGCGACGACCGACGCGCCCCCGCCCTCCGGGCATGTTGGAGCGTCCCCACGCTCGCAGCTTGGCCATCCCGCCTCCCATCTGCGTACAAAACGGTACCCCTTATTGGTGAATGGGCTTCGAGCGGTCGATCAGAAGCCGCTCTGCGCACGCGGTGGGGGCTTCGCACGCCCGGCGAAACTCCGCCGAGAGTGAGGTGACGCGAGCGGCGCTGCCGCCCGCGTCACTCCCGAGGCTGGGCGGGTGTTTACGCCGCGGCGATCTGCATCGACTCGACGATCTCCGCCACCCACTCGCCGGTCACCTGCCGGGTGGCGACGTTGAGCCGGTTCCAGGTGTTGATCGAGGCGATCGAGAGCACCAAGGCGCCGAGCTGGGCCTCGTCGTAGTGGCGGGCGGCCTCCTCCCAGACCTGGTCGGAGACGGGGTCGGGACGGTCGGCGATCCGGGTCACGGCCTCGGCCAGCGCCAGCGCGGCCCGCTCGGCGTCGCTGAAGTACGTCGCCTCCCGCCAGGCGCCGACCATGACGATGCGCTCGTCGGACTCGCCCATCGCCCGCAGCATCCGGGAGTGGAGGTCGACGCAGCCGCTGCAGCCGTTGATCTGGCCCGCCCGCAGCTTCATCAGCTCGTGGGTCGCCTCCGGCACTCCGGCCCGCTTGGTCGCTTTGTCGAGGCCCTGCAGCGCCTGCATCGCGCCGGGAAGGGTCTGGGCGGGGTGTTTGATTCGGGGTTCCATTTCTGTCCTCCTGCTGTCGTGGGTTGTGTCCTTTGACAAGCCGGAGGGCTCGGATGTGACAGCGACGTTCCGGTGTCACAGAACGACCCGCTGTGTTGTCCTATGGGTGTGACCGATCGCGACCGACTCCTGGACGAGCTGCGCCCGGTCGCGTTCGCGGTCGCCTACCGCATGCTCGGCACCGTCTCCGAAGCCGAGGACGTGGTCCAGGAGGCGCTGCTGCGGGTGCACCAGGCGCTCGACGCCGGCGAGCGGATCGAGTCGCCGCGCGCCTACGTCACCACCATCGCCACCCGCCTGGCGATCAACGAACTCCGCTCCGCCCGCGCCCGCCGCGAGCGCTACGTCGGCGAATGGCTGCCGGAGCCGATCGTCACCGACGGCGAGGACGATCCCGCCCGCCACGCCGAGACCGCCGACTCGCTCTCGCTGGCGATGCTGGTCCTACTCGAGAGCCTCTCGCCCGAGCAGCGCGCGGTCCTCCTCCTCCACGACGTCTTCGACTACGGCTACCCCCAGATCGCCGCGATCGTCGGCAAGAGCGAGGACAACGTGCGTCAACTCGCGTCGCGGGCCAGGCGCCACGTAGAGCAGGGCCGCCCCCGCTTTCAGACCACGCGCGACCAGCGCGAGGAGCTGGCCCGCCGCTTCTTCGAGGCCGCCGAACAAGGCGACCTCGCCGGCCTCGAGGCCCTGCTCGCCCACGACGTCGAGCTGACCGGCGACGGCGGCGGCAAGGCCCCGGCGCTCGCCCAGACCCTGCGTGGCCGCACCCGCGTCGCCCAGACCCTGATCGAATGGCTCAGCCTCGACTCCCGCCTCCCCAGCCTCACCTTCCGCCCGACCGAGATCAACGGCGGCCCCGGCACCCTCATCTTCGACAGCCGGCAGCGGCTGGTCGGAGTCGTCGGCCTCAACGTCGCCGACGGCGAGATCAAATCCATCGGCTCAATCGCCAATCCCGACAAGCTGCGACACCTGGGACCAGTGGGGAACCTTGGGTGGGTTATCAGGGCGGAGCGGTGAGCGGCAGTCGCGGCGGGGCGCCCCCTTCTGTCGCAATGCGGGCCACCCTCCGCACTGAGACCACCCCGCCGCCCAGCGGCGAACTCCCGTGCCGCACGCGCAAGCATCGAGCTCAGCGGTGAGCGAGGCAAGCACTCGGGAGAAGTCGTTCCCATCTATCGGGGGCCGACCCTTTCGGCGCCCGGACGGCGCACCAAACTCCGATCGACCTCGTCGACGATCACCTCGATCGCTGCCGCCCCTCCGAGCGCCGGAGCAAGCGCCAGGTAGGAGAGCACCGGCGCCGCGAGCGGCAGCCGCGCGGCACGCCCGGTGGCGACGAAATGGTGGATCACGCCCCACATCGCCCCGATCGACGCTTCAGCCGCGAACTGGCTCGGCCGCCGCGCCGATGGCGCTCCCCGCCGCAGCCTCATCGCCAGCTTCGCGATCATCTCGCTGCGCCATTGAACCGCCTCTGAATCCGGCGAGAAGACCTCGAGGAAGGCAAGGCCGGCGAACGCGTGATCGTGCGCGAGGCGCCAACAGAGGTCGCCGATCATGCGATGGATGCCGGCCGCCCAGTCGTCGGCCGTGAAGTAGAAGGGCGCCGCTGTGGCGAGGGTGCGGTCACTGAGCGTCCCGAGCGTCGCCAGAAAGCAATCCCGCACCCCCTCGAAGTGGGCATCGAAGCTGCGCCGGGAGACACCGGCGACAGCGCGAATCCGCGGAATCGTCAAAGTCGCGTACTCCTCCCTGCTCACCAACCTCGCCGTGGCCGCGAGGATCAGCGTGCGCTCGTCCTCCGGCGCCACGACGGCAGGGGTCGGGGGCGGCAGCGACGGCCTCGCGACCCTGAGACTCCGCAGGCGGACGACGTCGTCATCGCAGAAGGAGAGCGCCCACTCCATCAGCTCGCCTCCGTCGAGTGCCAGTTGCCCGGACCGACCGGAGAGCAGCCGCGCCCGGGCCACCCGGCTGCCACCGGCGACGACCCCTTTCACCACCAGCGGCGGCAGCCGGGGAGAGCCGTCGGCGGAGGCGAGATTCTTCGCCACCAGCGCCTCGAAGAGCCGGTTCGTGCGCTGCATCCGCTCAACCGCGACGGCGCCGGCGGCGAAGACCTCGACCAGGGCCAACCGCGCCGACTCCGGGTCTCCCGCGACCTGACCGGCGAAGGCGAGAAACCCGAGCCGCAGCCGCTCACACCACTCCGACTCGCCCTCGACAGCGGCGAGGATCCCGCGCACCGACTGGCTGACGATGCTGTCGTAGACGGCAAGGAAACACTCCTCCTTGCTGGAGAAGTGCTTGTAGAAATCCCTCTTCGAGACCCCGGCGTGGGTGCTCAGCGCAGCGACGGCGACCGCGTTGTAGCCGTGCTCGGCGACGAGCTCGACCATCGCACCCTGCAGCCGGCCCCGCTGGTGTGCGGCGACATCCCCGGCCGAGCGTCCCGGACCCGGTTTCAGCTTCGGATACCGAGTGCTCCGCGATCGCCCGCCTCGCGCCTTGGATCTACCCGCGGCCGCGCGTCCGCGCGGAGCATTCCTACCCAATGGACTGGCCTCCTACTTAGCGGAACGGCCCAAATCGGCGGCACTCTGTTCCTTGATGATTACTAGCCAGTACCAAACCGACGAGCCGGCAAATGTTGCGCACATCCCGCCTGAATACGCTGGGCCCATGCGCTCACAGTCACTCGCCCGGCGTCTGACCCGGATCGGCCTCTGGGTCGGCGGCGTCGCCTTGACGATTTTCGTCCTCGACCTGCTCGGGATCCCGGTGCGGGAGTGGATCGAGGAACTGCTCGACAAGCTCAGCGAGATCCCGGCCTGGGCACTCGTCGCCGGCGTCGTCCTGCAGAGCGCCCAAACCGCGCTGGCGGCGCTGGCCTGGTTCGGGATCCTGCGCGCGGCGCCGATCGGGCCCGGGGTCAGCTACCGGATCGTGCTCGCCTCCTACGCGACCGCGGTGGCGCTGAACAGCTTCCTGCCGGCCAACATCGGCACCTGGGTGATGCTGCTGATGTTCACC
>Ga0068863_100003722_pt1 | contig 15085 bp, 9 predicted proteins | sample KBSSwiS62_FD_66596 | JGI IMG/M metagenome (GOLD analysis project Ga0068863, IMG submission 66596) | Switchgrass rhizosphere microbial communities from Kellogg Biological Station, Michigan, USA - KBS Switchgrass S6-2 | ecosystem: Host-associated > Plants > Roots > Rhizosphere > Soil ...
AAGTACCGCAAAATGCACATTCCGGACGACCCGGCGTTCTACGAGAAGTTCTACTTCACGCCGGGCGACCTGGGTTTCCAGCCCATGCAGACTTCGATTGGCAAGCTCGGAGTGCTGGTGTGCTGGGATCAGTGGTACCCGGAAGCCGCGCGCCTGATGGCGCTGGCGGGCGCTGATCTGCTGCTCTACCCCACCGCGATCGGGTGGGACCCGGCTGACGATGCGGGCGAGAAAGCACGGCAGCGCGAGGCATGGATTACGGTGCAACGCGGCCATGCGGTTGCCAACGGGCTGCCGCTGCTCGCCTGCAATCGCACCGGCTTTGAAGCAGCGCCCGACGGCGGACGCGGCCTGCAATTCTGGGGATCGAGCTTCGTTGCCGGCCCGCAAGGAGAAATATTGGCGCAGGCATCGAGTGAAAGAACCGAACTACTGATCGTCGATGTCGATATGGCGCGCAGTGAACTGGTGCGCCGCATCTGGCCGTTCCTGCGCGACCGGCGGATCGACGCCTACGATGATTTGTTGAAACGCTACCGCGACTAAGATGGACCAATCCCCCATACCCGAGGCGGCGCCGGGCGCCGGCCTCGAAGCACACGCCGACCAACCCCTCGCACGCGTAGCGCGCGACGGCACGCAGTACACGTTACTCGGCACGGCGCACGTGTCGCGCGCCAGCGTCGCCGCCGTGCGTTCGCTGATTGAGACGGGTGACTACGACGCCATCGCGATCGAGCTATGCGATACGCGCTACCGCGCGATGCGCGATCGCGAAGCCTGGCGCAACCTGGATCTGCTGCAGATCATTCGTGACGGCAAGGCCGGCATGGTGGCAGCCAACCTTGCACTGTCTGCCTACCAGCGTCGCCTCGCCGAGCAGTTCGGCATCGAGCCCGGCGCCGAGATGAAAGCCGCGGCAGATCTGGCCGAACAGCGCGGCAAACCGCTCTGGCTGATTGACCGTGAGATCAGCACCACGCTCAAGCGCGCGTATCGCAGCGTACGTCTGCGCGACCGGCTCGGCATCTTTTCCGGCCTGATCGCCAGCCTGTTCGAGCGCGGCGACGTGGCCGAGGAAGAAATCGAGAAGCTCAAACAGGGCGACATGCTGCAGAGCGCGTTCAGCGAATTTGCCGCACAGTCCGAGCCCTTGTATCGCAGCTTGATCGGCGAGCGCGATATATTCATGGCCGCGCGTCTGCGTGAGGAAGTGACGAAACGGCCGCTGCACAAGGTGCTGGTCGTGATCGGTGCGGGACACCTGGCCGGCATCGAACACGAACTCGGCGCGCAGAGTGAGGCGCCGCAAACGATGCTCGCTGCGCTCAACACCCTGCCGCCCGCTTCGCAATGGCCGAAATGGATCGGTCTGGGCGTACTCGTCGTCATCTTCGGCGCGATCGCGTTCGCGTTTACGCGCGGCGTCGGCTTCGGCACGCTCGCCTTGCGCGACTGGGTCTTGTTCACCGGCATCGGCGCGGCTCTCGGCGCGCTCGCCGGTGGCGGTCATATCCTCAGCGTTCTGACGGCGCTCGTAGTCGGCCCGCTCAAGCCATTCCGTCCGTTCGTGCCTGTAGGTGCGGTCGCCGCGGCGGTCGAAATGTGGTTGCGGCGTCCGCGCGTCGCCGACTTCGAAGCACTGCGCGATGACGTCATCAATTGGCACGGCTGGTGGCGCAATCGCGTCTCGCGCACCCTGCTCGTCTTCATGTTTTCCAATTTCGGCATGATGATCGGCGAATGGATGGCCGGCGTGCGTATCTTGCATCGGGTGTTATGAAATCCAAGCTCAGTAAACTGTTATTCAAGCCGAAGTGGCAGGAAAAGAATCCTGATGTGCGTCGTAACGCCGTGCTTGCCGGCGACGATACGGAGCTGGACGCCGCGTTGCCGGAAATCGCGCGCCGCGACGAAGATGCCGGCGTGCGTCTGGCTGCATTGCAGCGCCTGAACGATTATGAAGCCTGGCGCGAACGCTCCACCGGCGACGCCGACGGCCGTGTGCGGAACGCGGCGCGCGAAGCTTACATAGCGATGCTGTGTTCTGGGGCTGCCAATGCTCCGGCCATGATGCGGCGGATCGCAGAACTGGAAACGCTGAGCGAGGACGAAATCGAACGTGTAGCTGCATCGGCGGCCGACGTCGCGTTGCGGCGCGACGCGATCGCGCGTGTCGCGAAACTGACGCTGATCGCACAACGCGCCGTTGCCGATCCCGACGCGGTGCTGCGCTTGAGTCTGGTCGAACGCGTGAACGACCCAACCTTGCTCGAACGCATCGCTGAACGCACACGCAAGACTGACAAGGCCGTGAGTCGCCGCGCACGCGAGCTGCTGCAGGCGGTCAACATCAGCGCCGGCAATCCCGACGCCATTGCGATGAAAGCGCGCAGCCTATGTGAGCGCGCCGAGGCTTTGATGCGCTCGCCGCACACTGATGCAGATGCAGAATTGAACAATCTTCAATCCGCGTGGACCAGCCTCGGCACTGGGGTCTCGGCCGAACTGTCGGCGCGATTCCGTGGCGCCCATGCGCTGGCCCTGCAGGCGCTCGACACCCTGCGCAATCCTCCGCCCGCGGCACCGCCACGAGCGCCGATGGTAGAGGTGCTGGCGGATGCGCCCCCTGCGCAGCCACGCGCGCCGGCGCCGGAGTTTGCCGCCGCGCAAGCGCAGGCGCGCGAAGACAAAACCAGACACAAAGCGTGGCGCCACGGGCTTGAACAGAGTCTGGACGAGATGTCAGCCGCACTCGAATCCGGCGATTCGGCCGCGGCGCTGCGTTTGCAAGCACAAATAGCCCAAGTCGCCGCCCAGTTTGCGGAGGTTCCCGCTGAACTGCGCGAAAAAATGGATGCGATGCTGCTGCGTCATGCCGAGTTGAAGCGCTGGCAACACTGGTCAAACAACCAGCGCCGTCGCACGCTATGCGCGGACATCGAGGGGCTGATCGACTCGGGCATGCATCCCGATGCGGTCGCCACGCGTGTACGAGAGGCGCGCGAGGAATGGCAGCGCCTGGATGCGGCGGAAGGAATCGCCGCAGACGCTGCAACGAACGCCGCCGGCATTTCGCGCCGGTTCCACGCCGTGTGCCAGCACGCGCTCAGACCGACGCGAGCTTATTTCGCCAAGCGCAAGGAAGTGCGTGTCACGCATGCGCACGAAATCGAAGCACTGCTCGGGCGCGCCACGGCCATTGGCGACGACAGCACCGAGTGGAAAACGATTGCCGAACTGCGCACACAATCGAGCGACGCGCTGCGCAGCCTCGATGGCGTCGATCCGAAGCAACGCGGGGAACTTGCAAAGCGCCTGAAAGACGTTATCGCGAGACTGAGCGCCTTGTCCGCTACGCACGAGCGCGACGTCGAGGCCGCAAAGAACCGCCTTATCGAGCAGGCGACGGCGTTGGCGAACCGTGCCGATGGCGCCGGGGCGCCGCGTGAAACGCACGAACTGCAGAAGCGCTGGACGGCGCTGGGCAATGGCCGCCGTGCGACCGATCAACGTCAGTGGCGTGAATTCCGTGCCGCGTGTGACGCCGTGTTCGGCAAACTCGATGCGCAACGCAAGGAACGCGATGCGGCTGCGGCCGCGACACGCGAACAGGCGCAGCATATGCTCGATGAGCTGGCCGCACTTGGCGCGTCGAGCGGCGACGCCGAGACGACCCGCAAGCAATTGCGCGAGCTAGATGCCCGCTGGGCGGCGACCGCCACGGACGACCGCGCACTGAGCAAGCGCCAGCGCGAACTCCACGATCAGATTACGTTGCAGCTCAAGGATGCGGAGAGGCGCAAGCGCCTCGCGCGTTTCTCCGCGGCGCTGGGCAAATATGTTTTTCTGCGCGCTATCGAAGCCGGGACCGGAAGCGCCGCTGAGTGGGTGCAGTTGCCCACAGCCGGCGAATTCGATGCCGCGTTACAGACACGCCACGACCGCGCGGCGGATACGAACAATGCGGCGACTGAAGACGACGAGGCCGCGCGAGAACTGCTTGTACACCTGGAATTCCTCGCCGGCATAGATTCACCCGAAGAAGATCGTCCCTTGCGCATGAATCTTCAGGTGCAACGACTGTCTTCGCGCATGCGAGATCGAACCGCCACCACGCCGGAGCGCGAACTGAGCAATTTACTCAACGCCTGGTTCGCACAACCGCAGCAGATGCCGGCATTAGAAGAACGCTTCACCGCGGCCGCTCAAGCCATCATCGATTCGCTGCCGTAAGCGTCGTTCAGTCGGCCGGCTTATATACCCACACCGCCGCAGACTGTCCGGCAGCCGCGGGCGTCGCAACAAACAGGCGATCCAGCTCCGGCGCAAACAACGACGTGCGTGCGCCAATCGCTGTGCGCAGGTGTGCAACGCGGTCGAGTTTCGTCGCATATATCGCGAACACGTCGAGGTAACCTTCGCCACAACTGACATACGCTCGATCGCGCTTTGCGTCGACGAAGATGTCATCGGCATCGTTGCAGACGCTGGCCGCGGCCTGCTCCACGCCATCGCTCATCGCGTAAGCGACCAGTAGCGGCGGGTTGCGAAACGCCACGAGTATATTTTTTGTAGCGGTGGCCAAGGGAAAGTTGGCACCCCTGCCCCGGGTCGAAATCTGCTTGATGACCTTGCCGGTCGCAAGATCGACGATAGCGACACTGTGCGCTTCCGGCAGATTGACGAACAACCGCTCGCTAGCGGCTGCCACTTCAAATCCTTCCGGATGCGCCGGTAACTCGACATCCGTGCTTCTGGTCAGACTTACCGCATTGATCGACGCAATCGCGCCAGCGCCATAACCGACATAGATGCGATCGCCAACGACCCGGATATTGTCGGCGTCGTCGCCGAGATGGACTTTGGCCGGGAGGGCACCATGCTCACCTAACGCCTGCAAAGTGCCGTCAACGGCAGACGACACAAACAGCGTTCGTCTCGAGGTGACGTAGCCGAGCCCCTGTGGGTGCTTGAGGCCGGTCAAACGCTTGACGCGCTTAAGCGTGTTCAGATCGACAACGTCAATGCTGTTATTGCCAAGCTCCGCGACGAACAGGCGCCGCTGCGCCGCATCGATCGCCAGATGATCGATGCGGCCGGCGACTTCGCCGAGAGGAATCTTCGTCTCGAGTTCCAGCGGCGCTGCCGCGTCCGCGCATTGATCAACTCCGAGAATCAGCCCCGCAGCGATCAGAACTGAACGCAACAACGGCTTAGCTCGCGGACTCCACGCTCAGCTGCGGCGCGCGTCGACCGCGCGCATCGCGCAGCACGCGTTTGGCCCACAAGCTCATGTCGTCGAGCAGCGAGTAGATCGTCGGTAGCACGAGCAGGCTCACGAGCGTGGAGAAGATCAGCCCGCCCGCAATCGCCCGCGCCATCGGGTAATACGGCGGTCCGTCGCCGCCGATGCTCGTGTGCGAGATGCATAGCGGCACCATGCCGAGAATCGCCGTGCCCATCGTCATCAGGATCGGGCGCAGACGGTCCTTGGCGCCCTGGATCAACGCTTCACGCCGACCGATGCCGGTATGCCGCAACTGGTTGATATGCACGATCATGACAATGCCGTTGTTGACCACCACGCCCATCAGGATCAGCACGCCGATGTTGGCCATGATCGAGAACGTCGTGTTGGTGACCCAGAACAGCCAGAACACGCCGAAAATCGAAAAGACGAAAGTGGTCAGGATCGCGGCCGGGTAGATTAGCGATTCGAACATCGCGCACATCACGACATAGACCAAAACCAGTGCGACGATAAGGTTGAAGCCCATCTGCTTGCCGGCATCGTCGTCGCGATTGAAATTCTGGCCGAAACTCCAGTTGTAACCGGCCGGCAGCTGCACGTTCTTCATCGCCGTTTCGATTGCCTTGCGCGCATCGTCGCTGGTCGAGCCCTCGGCCAGGTTCGCCTTGATGGCGAACGAGGTCTGCCGGTTCTCACGCTCAATCACCGATGACGCGTTGCGCGTGGAGACCTGCGCCATCGACAGCAGCGGCACCTGCGTGCCGTCGTCGCGCCGCAACTTGTAGTCGCTCAGATCGTCCAGACTCTGCGCATCGGCACCGCGGAAACGCAGCCACACTGGCAACTGCGAATCGCCGCCGTGGAAATCTTTGAGCTGCATGCCGCGCAACGCGATCGCGATGAATTGAGCAATGTCCGTCGCAGAGAAACCGTATTCCTTCGCCTTCTCGCGATCCACACGCACCGACAGTTCGCGGTTGCCGCTGTCCTCCGCTGAGCTCACGTCATGCAGAATCGGAATCTGGCGCAGCACCGGGATGACCGCGGCAGACATCTCGCGTAATACCTGGCCGGAATCGCCGTTCAAACTAAGGTTGATCGTGTTGTTCGTGCCGCCGCCATTGTCATTGAAGTCGAACATGACTTCGCCGATCGGCACCTTCGGCAGATCCTTGCGGATCTTCTCCATGATGTCCTTGGTATCGAACTGCTTGGTCTTGTCGCCGAAGAACCATGAGCGATCCTTGTCCTCGAACAAGACCTGCGTGAACGTGTCGCTGGCGTCCTCGGCGTAGCGGCTATAGATGTTCTTGATGTGGTAGTCGGCGCGATGCGCATTGAGGAAGGTTTCGACTTTGTCGACCGATTGCTTGAGCTCCCCCAGCGGATACAGCGCGTTAAGACGATAGCCCAGGAACAGACGGTCGCGCTCACCGGACGGGAAGGCTTCGAACTTGGTCAGCTGCATCGGCAGCGCAATGCTGACAATCAGCAGCGCCACGAGCCCGACCATAGTCCAGCGCCGGTTGCGCAGCGTCAGCTCGATGAATCGTGCGTAAGAGCCCTGGATGCGCGTGATGATGTTCTTGCGACCGATGAATTTCGGCGGCGGCAAGTGCGCCGACAGCATCGGCACGAGACTCACGGCGACGAGCCAAGACGACAGATGCGCGATCGCCATCGTGATTGCGACCTGGGTCAAAAAGATGCTGATGTCGGTCTTTTCGCCGAACACCATCGGCACGAACACGATGATGCTCGCCAGCGTACCGGCAGCGATAGCGATGCCCACGACTTGCGTGCCCTGCACGGCGCAGTACCACGGTTTGTCCGGCTGCTGCTCACGGTAGTGATAGATGCTCTCCACCACCACGACGGCATTGTCGACGAGCATGCCGACTGCCAGCAGTAGGCCCATCATCGACAGAATGTTGAGTGTCATGCCGAAGAACTGCATGCAACCCATCGTAATCACGAAACAGATCGGAATCGCCAGCGACACCATCAGCGTCGACGGCCAGTCGCGCAGGAAGAAGAACAGCACGATCACCGATAGCAGCGTGCCTTCGAGCCCGGCCTGACCGAGCTGACTGAGGCTTTCCGTGACGCTATGCGCCTGGTCGCCGAGTGCGTAAATCTGGATCCCGCGCAGTTCCGGCTCTTGGCGGATGCGATCAACTTCGGTCATCACTGCGCGTCCGACATCGACGAGGTTCGCGCTGCGTTCCTTGGAGATGTCCACTGCCACCGCAGGGCGCAGGTCCAGATGCCGCGCGTAAGTCAGCGGCCCCGGCTTAACGCTGACGTTGGCGACGTCGGCGAGCTTCAAGCCCTTGTTGTTGATGACCAGATTGCGGATTTCATCGACGCTGCGCCACTCGCCGACCGGCTGCACGTGATACCGCGTGTCACCGTCCTTGATCAGCCCGCCCGACGCGGAAAAGTTCGCGTTTGACAGGCGCTGATATAAGTCGTTGAGGCCAACACCCGCCGCGGTGAGCCGGTTGGAGTCGATTTCGATCTGCACTTCGCGCGGTGCAACGCCTTCGATCCTCACCTGCGCCACGCCGGGGATGCGTTCGAGCGGGCGCTTGAGCATGCGGTCAAGCAACTCGTAAGCGTTCGTCAAGTCGTGATCGGCCGAGATGCGCAGATTCAGGATCGGCTGATCCGCCGTAGAGCCCTTGAATATCTGGTAACGCCGCAAGTCCGAAGGCAAGTCGGCGCGAATCGCATCGATCTTGCCGCGCGCCTCGACGGCCTTGACCGCGGTGTCCTGTCCCCACTTGAACTGCATGTCGATGTTCACGCCATCGGCGCGTGTGACCGAATGCATGCGCTGGATACCGGTCAGCGTCGACAGTGCTTCCTCGACCGGGCGTGTCAGCGTGCGCTCGACTTCGGCCGGCGTGGAGCCCTGGTACGGCAGCACGACTTCCAGAAAAGGAAACTGAATGTCCGGCATCGACTCCAATGGCAGCCGGAACGCGGCGATCAGGCCGATCACCGTCATCGACACGAATGCCATGATGACGGTGACGGGGCGCTTCAGGCTCAGCTCGGCAAGAGTCATGACATCGCTCCCTCAGCAGCAAGTTCGCCGGCCGCGACAACCGCCTTGCGCTTGCGTTCGCCACGTTCGCGGTAAAGTGCATCGCTGCGGCGGTCAAGCAGTTCATACACGACCGGAATCACGACCAGCGTCAGCAGCGTCGACACCAACAACCCGCCGATCACCGTGATTGCCATCGGCGCGCGCACTTCGTTGCCGTCGCCGACCGCGATCGCCAGCGGCATGAATCCGAGCAGCGTGCACAATGTGGTCATCGAGATCGGGCGCAGACGCGATTCGGCCGCTTGCGCGATCGCGGCAACCTTCTCCACGCCTTCTTCGCGCAATTGGTTCACACGATCGATCAGCACGATGGCGTTCTTGACTACGATGCCGGCGAGCATGATCAGCCCGATGAAGACCACCACGCTGAGCGGCGTGAACGTGATCTTGAGCGCAAGCACCGCGCCGACCAGGGCCAGCGGAATCGAGAACATAATCACGAACGGATGCAGCAGCGACTCGAACTGCGAAGCCATCACGAGATAGACCAGGAAGATCGCCAGCGCCAACGCGAAGATCAGGGATTTGACCGAGGCATCGAGCTCCTCGCTCTGGCCGCCGATATGCGTAGTCACTCCCGCCGCAAGCGGATTGTCACGAATCAGTTTCTGCACTTCGCTCACCGCGCTGCCGAGATCGCCGTAGTGCAGGTTTGCCGAAACGATCGCCACGCGCTCCTGGCTGATGCGATGGATTTCGCTCGGGCCCTGGGTCGAGATCACATCGGCGACGGCCGACAGCCGGATCGGCGTGCCATTCGCTGCAGCCGTGTTGCCATTCGCGTTCGTGCCAGCGGCACCGGTCGATGTCGTGCCTGCAGCGTTATTCGCGGCACTCGTCGAACTACTTGTTCCGCCTTGTGTGGAGTAGCCCACCATCAAGTTGCGGATGTCGTCGACCGTGCCACGCTGGTCGGCCTGCGCGCGCACGAGCACATCGATCTTGCGGTCGCGGAAGCTGTAGCGCGTAGCCACCGAGCCGCGCACCTTGTTCACGACCTGATCGGAAATCTGCTTGGTCGTCAGGCCCATTGCGGCCGCGCGTTCCTGATCGAAATGGATCTGGATTTCCGGATAGCCGCCCTCCACGGTCGATTTGACGTCGGCGAAGCGCGGCGACGCGTTCATCAGCGACGAAAGCTTCTTGCCGGCCTTTTCGAGTGCCGTCAAATCGTAGCCGCGAAGTTCCACTTCCAGGGGCGTGGCGAAACTGAAAAGTTGCGGCCGCGCGAACTTGACCTGCACACCCGGATGCGTGCTCAGCGCCGCGCGCAACGCATCGGTCGCGGCACGCTCACCCTTTTCACCGACGCCAGATTTCAACACGATCAGCAGGCGTGCGATGTTCTCACCGGATTCGGTCGGCGTGGCATCCAGACGCGTGCCGGTGCCGCTGACGCCGTAGATCAGCGCGATGTTCGGATCGTTCGCATTCTTGCGCTGCAATTCCGCGACGAGTTTGTCAGTGTCAAGCAGCGCCGTACCCGGCGGCTGCGTCACGGTCATCTCGAAGCGGCCTTGCGCCAGCGACGGGATCAGGTCCATGCCCAGCGTCGGAATCAGCGCAACACTCCCTGCAAACGCAAGCGCCGCAAAGGCCAGCACCGCGTACGGGCGCGCGAGCGCTTTCGGCAGGAACGCGTGATAGGCGCGCGCCGCGGCGTTGTATCCATTGAGCACGAACGATCCGACCAATCCCAGCACTTTGCGGAAGAACCAGCCGACTCCGTAAAGGACGGGCGGCAGTACAAGCGCGAGAGCAAGCGCCACCAGGAACGGCACCAGCAGCGCGAGCTTCGGCACGAATGAGGCGACTGCGCCGATGCGCTTCCATTTCGAGGCCCAGTCCGTCAGCAACGGCCATTTCACGGCAGCCACACCCCAGGCCAATGTCTTCTTTGCATAACCCAGTGTCAGGGGCAAACGACCGGTAAGCAGGCCCGTAGCGAAAAACACACCGTCGATCGAATAGCGCAGCACCGAGGAAAAAACGATCAAGAGCGCGAGTAGCAGGAAATAGATCAGTGCGATGATGAGTTTGACGGGCAACGACAACCAGAACGCGGCGATGGCCAGCTTGCGCCAGCGCGTCGTCACATCGAGATTCAACGGCCAGCGCAGCACGCTCCAGGCGCCATGCCAGGTCTTGCTCCACAGCGATTCCGAATCCGGCGTCTCATCGCGGTACGCAATCGGTGAGCGGCCTTTGAGCGAAGCCAGCATTGGAATCAAGGTCATCGCGACAATCAGCGAAATCAGCATCGCGAACGTAATCGTTAGCGCCTGATCGCGGAACAGCTGACCGGCGACGCCCTGCACGAACACCAGCGGGAAAAATACGGCAACCGTGGTCAGCGTCGAGGCGATCACCGCCATCGATACCTCACGCGCACCCTTCACCGCAGCTTCGACAATGCCCATGCCGTGCTCGCGCATGCGCGCCACATTTTCCAGCACGACGATCGAGTCGTCGACGACCATGCCGGTGGCGAGCGCCAAGCCACCGAGCGACATCACGTTGAGGCTCACGCCGGCCTGGCCCATGAAGAAGAACGTCGCGATCAGCGAAATCGGCAGCGATAGCGCGATGATGACGGTGCTGCGCACGTCCTGCAGGAAGAAGAAGATGATCAGCACCGCGAGCAAGCCGCCGATGAGCGCATCGTTGCGCACGTCGTCGAGTGAGCTTTGTATAAAAATGGACTGATCGTCGATCGTGTCGAGCTTGGCGTTTGCCGGCAGGATCGAAGAACAGCCTTCGTGCGCGTGCGCGCACGTGAGGCGATCGAGCTGCTTGCGCACGTTCGCGGCGACGCTGACGGTGTTGGCGTCGCCTTCCTTGTAGACAGCCAGCTCGATCGTTTCGTGGCCGTCGACGCGGACGACACCTTCGCGTTCCTTGTAACCCTGGCGCACTTGGGCGATGTCGCGCAAGTGCACCGGCACGCCGTTGCCGTCGACCTTGACCAGCAGATTGCGCATTTCCTCCAGCGTGCCGAACTGGTTGACGGTGCGCACGAGATAACGCTGCGAGCCGCTTTCGATGCGGCCGCCGGAAACATTGACGTTTTCGTCGGACAGACGCTTGACGACATCTGCGGCATTCAGGCCGAGCTGTTGCAGGCGCTGTTGATCGATATCGACGTCGACTTCGTCTTCGAGGCCGCCGCCGACCTTGACCGCGGCAACGCCCGGCGTGGGTTCGAGGCGTTTCTTCAATTCGTCGTCGGCGAAGCGGCGCAATTGCTTCAGGCTCGCTTCATCGATGTCCCCCTTGCCCGATGCGTTCGTCGCACTGAGCGCCAGCCGGATGATCGGGTCGGTCGACGGATTGAAACGCAGGAGCACGGGTTTTTTCGCCTCGAGCGGCAACTGCAGGATATCGAGCTTGTCGCGCACGTCGAGACCGGCCTGGTCCATGTTCGTGCCCCAGGCAAATTCAAGAATGACGTCGGACTGCCCGGTGCGCGAGACCGAATGGATCTTGCGCAGGTTCTTGACGACGCCGATAGCTTCCTCGACCGGCTGCGAGACGAGGTTTTCCATCTCCAGCGGCGCGGCGCCTTCGTACTCGGTGCGCACGGTCAGTGTCGGATAACTCAAGTCCGGCAGCAGGTTGACCTTGAGCCCGGACAGCGCGATCAGACCGAACAGGACCATGGTCAACGTGACCATGCCGACGGTAACGCGTCGGCGCGTGGCGGCTTCGACGATGTTCACCCTTGCGCTCCGCCGACCTTGGCGACCGCGACGGCCTTGTCCTTGCCGTTGTTCAGCACCTGCACCGAGGTGCCGTCACGTACGGCGTTGCGGCCGACCGTGATCACTTGCGCGCCTTCGTCGAGGCCGGAGCGGATTTCCACCTTGTCGCCGTCGCTGTAGCCGATCTTCACGCTCTTGCGATGCGCCACGAACGCAGGATCCACCGTCTTGGCCTTGGAGTCCGCCTTCGCGACATCCTTGCCGTTGTCTTTGTCTTTCGACTTGTCCTTCGACTCATCCTTCGGCGGCGCCTTGTCGACCACGAATACGGCTGTCTCGCCGTCCTCCTCGATCAACGCCGAGCGCGGCACAGTCAGCGCGTCATCGCGATGGTCGTAGACGATCTCGATGCGCCCAAACATGCCAGGTTTCAGATCGCTCTGGCCGCGGAATTCGCAGGTCACGCGGAACGTGCCGCTGGCAGCATCGACCACGGGCGCAACGCGCAGAATCGTGCCGGGGAATTTGCGTTCACCGAGCGCGTCGGCTTCGAGTTCGACGATCTGTCCCTGCTTGAGAATACCGAGTTGGCGCTCGGGCACGTTGAGCACGGCCTGCAGTGGGTCCATGCTGACAATGCGAAACAGGTTCTGGTTGGCCTGGATCAAGTTGCCGAGCTTCACCGAGCGTTCGGCGATGACGCCGCTTACCGGCGCGACAATGCGTGTGTACGTAAGCTGCAGTTTCGCGGTCTGATAAGCGGCGCGCTGGCTCAGCATGTCGAAATTTGCCTGATCGTAATCGCGCTTGGGGATCAGGCTCTTCTTGATCGATTGCTCGGCGTACGCGAACGTCGCGTCGGCCTTGTGCATCAACGCCTCAGCCTGAGCCACGCTGGCGATCGCTGCAGCGTCATCGAGTTCGGCAAGCAGCTGGCCTTCGTGCACCGTCATGCCTTCTTCGACCAAGAGTTTCTTCAGGAAGCCGGTGGTCTTCGACGTCACTTGAGCTTCGTTATCAGTGATCAGGGAAGCGGTACCGCTGTAACTGGCGCTGATCGCCTTGCGCGCCGCCGGAGCAACCTCAACGGGCACGGCCTCGGTCGTCGTAGTCTTCGCGGCTGCGGCTGCACCATCCTTGTTGCAACCGGAGAGCCCGGCCGCGGTCATCGATATCGCTACGAAAATCAGGGATTTATGAAGTTTCATGAGGGATTTTCCAGTGGAAAGCGCAGTGCCCGGGGAGTTATTGCTATGGTGTTATACTAAACTATATCACCAAAATACTCAAGTCCCCTCCCCATACTGCGTCAGGCCCGCAGTTTCGGACGCCCCGGCTTCTCGCCGCTAGGGCCGATAGTCACGCGCAAAAAACGCCAGGCATCAGATGTTGGATGCAAGCGGAGCGCGATGAGTTGCATTTGGCCTGCCAAGAAAGTTTCAAGCCTCGTTCTTCCGCAATGCTTGGCACGGAATGTGGCGACGATGGAGTGCGCCACGATATACTCCGCGCGATTTTCTCGTTGACTGCCCCGGATCGCCCACCCATGCCAAGAATTGCTTGCCGCTTAGCCCTGCTCGCTGCATTTTTGTTCACTGCTTCCGCACACGCCGAAGACGACCTGAAGGCCGGCAAGGCGTTGGTGTATACCTGCGGCGGCTGCCATGGCGTGACCGGCTACAAGAATGCTTATCCGAACTATCACGTGCCGCGCATCGCCGGGCAGAACTACGACTACCTCGTTGCCGCACTCACCGAATACAAGAAGGGCGAACGCGCGCACCCGACCATGCGCGCGCAAGGCGAAGGCATGTCCGACCAGGACATCCACAACATCGCCGCCTATCTGTCCAGCCTGAAGCCGTAAGGAACGCTTTGATGAAATCCACGTATCTCGCCCTGCTCGCCTGCGCGATTGCAGGCAATGCACTCGCAGCCGAAGCCGAAGGCGGCGCCGCTCCGGGCAAATCGATTCAGGAAATCGCCAAGCCGTGCGAGGCCTGTCACGCCGCCGATGGCAATGGCACCGCGGTCCAATACCCCCGCCTGGCCGGCCAGTATCACGACTATCTCGAGCGCGCTCTGCACGAATACAAGAACGGCGATCGCCAGAACGCGATCATGGCGGGATTCGTCAAAACCTTGAGCGACGCCGACATGGATGCGCTGGCACGTTATTTCTCGGCGATGCCGGGCAAGCTCGACGACCTGACGCATCATGAGCAAGGCAGCGATTGATCCTTCGCGATCAACGCACCGCGCTTTTCCCGGAGTGATCCCGATAGTACGGATTGTGCCCGCTGGCGTGATCCGTCGCGTCGCGCACTTCGGTGATCTCCGGCAGGCGTGAACGCAGCGTGCCTTCGATGCCCTGTTTCAATGTCACATCGACCATGCCGCAGCCGTGGCAACCGCCGCCGAAGCGCAAAGTCACGACGCCGGCTTCGCTCACATTTTCCAGGCTCACACGTCCGCCGTGCGAGGCGATCTGCGGATTGATCTCGCTGTCGAGTAGATAGCGCACGCGTTCCGCCAGACTCGCATCGTCCGCGGGCGGATGGCCCTTAAGCTTCGGCGCGCGCACGGTGAGCTGGCCACCGGTCTCGTTCGCCTGATAATCGATTTCTGCGCTGTCCAGATACGGCATGCTGGCGGCATCGACGTACAACATGAATCCATCGCATTGCAGCGCCCATTCGGTCCCCTTCAGGTCCGCTGGTTCGCAGAACTCCAGGCGACAGTCCGCCTTCGGCGTGCCCGGTTGCACAGCCTGCATGCGCACACCCAGATCATCGATACCCTGCTGCTCGACGAGGCGGCGGAAATGACTTTGCGCGGATTCAGAAAGAGTGAGCATGATGGGTATGTTGGGACGAAGTGGCCCGAATTATAGCCCTCGTTATGACGCGTTATACTGAATCGGCTACAAGGAGCACTGTCATGAACCTCAAGGAACTGTCCGAGCAGAAATGCATGCCGCTCAAGGGCAAGCAACACCAGCTTTCCGGCGCGCGC
>Ga0068863_100003724_pt1 | contig 15080 bp, 15 predicted proteins | sample KBSSwiS62_FD_66596 | JGI IMG/M metagenome (GOLD analysis project Ga0068863, IMG submission 66596) | Switchgrass rhizosphere microbial communities from Kellogg Biological Station, Michigan, USA - KBS Switchgrass S6-2 | ecosystem: Host-associated > Plants > Roots > Rhizosphere > Soil ...
GTTTCAGGGTTCGTACTTACGAACCTTGAATTGAACAGAAGGAGTCCGTACCGTGAGCCCGGACTCAGTGTTGGCCGGAAACCAGAAAAGCGAAAAGCAGCACCGCCGCGAAATCTGCATCGTGGGCCGCTGGATGTACCAGCGCGAGTACATCGTGGCATGTGAAGGCAATGTGTCCGTGCGCCTTAGCGATGGGCGCATCCTCACCACACCCACATGCATGAACAAGGGCCTGCTGGAACCAGCCGATCTGGTAGTTGTGGATCCCGACGGGCGTCAGATCGAAGGTACGCGCAGAACTTCTTCCGAAGTGTTGATGCACCTGCTGTTCTACCGCATGCGGCCCGACGTTCGTGCCATTTGCCACGCCCATCCTGTGACCGCGACAGGATTTGCCGCCGCGGGACGCGCGCTGGATGAAGCCCTTCTTCCGGAAGTGGTCATCGGCCTGGGTAAGGTGCCGCTGGTACGCTACGCTACGCCGGGCACACCGGAGCTGAGCGCGGCGCTCGAACCATATGTCGATCACTACGATGCCCTGCTGCTTGCCAACCACGGCGCCGTTACCTGTGGGCCGGATTTGTTGACCGCGTTTTACCGCATGGAAACCGTCGAACACACTGCGAAGATTACTTTAGCGGCCGAAAACGCCGGTACGCCTAAGCTCTTCTCGAGCAGAGAGGTCGCCAAGCTTATGGCCGCGCGTGCACGTTACGGCGTGATTGCACCGCCGGGCGGCGCCGCCGAATTGCCGGTCACCAGCGATGACGACGATAACGTGACGGATGAAATTACCTTGCGCCGCGATGAACTCGACGCGCTGATCGAAGATGCCGTGCGCAAGGATCGCGCCCGCCGCTGATGCGGCTAACTTTCGCCCGCTCGCGTTCCGTCTAATACTTCACTCACCTTGCGCACTAATGCGAGCGGCGCGAACGGCTTCTGCAAAAACGCTACATCTTCTCCCTCAATACCCGCGCGCACGATGGCGTCATCGATGTACCCCGACATAAACGGCACCTTCATGCGCGAATTTTTGCGGGTGAGCCGCGCAGCGAGTTCCGTCCTATTTGTTCCAGGCATCACCACGTCCAAAACCATAAGGTCTACCGCTTGCCCATCAGACTTGGCAAAAGACATCTCCGCTTCCTCCGGCTGAGCCGCGGTGTGTACGGTGTGGCCATGCGCGTCCAGTACCGGCCGCACCAGTTCGCATACGCTCGCCTCGTCCTCAACGATCAGGGCGGTTTCGCGCACGTGCAGAACTTCATCGGTTTGGGAGGATCCGCCGGCGGCGCGACTTCCAACCGCGGCAAAAAGATGCACAACGTCGTGCCATGCCCCGGCTGGCTTGTGAACAGAATATGTCCGTGGGCCTGTTCGAGAATGCCGTAGAAGCTGGACAGGCCCAGCCAGCGTGCCTTTTCCCGTCGGTTTGGTGGTAGGAGCCGCTCTGAATCGATAAACTGCGAAACCGGCTTGCCTAGCAAGCCTTCCGGTCTGAGTTCCAGCAGATCGGCGGAAGTTTGATTGGTGATGACATATCGTCCGTGGCGCTAGCCAAACAGATATAATCCGGACATGATTTCCGACTCCTACCGGCCGCGCAGGAAGTTTATGGAATTGGCGGTGGCCGAGGCCAAGCACGCCGGCGACCGCGGCGACTATCCGATCGGAGCGGTAATCACCCGAGTGACGGGCGGGCGCGAAGTGGTGATTGCAAGCGCGGGAAACCGCGTGAAGACCTCGGGATCGAGCATCAAACACGTGGAACTGGAAACGCTGAAATATGTAAGCAGCGGATACGGGCGTTATCTGACCGACTTTGCGTTGTACTCAACGCATGAGCCCTGCGCGATGTGCGCGGGAGCATGCGTATGGTCCCGTATCGGTGCTGTGGTGTATGGCGTGTCGCAAGAGGACATTGCCGCCTACGGCCGGGAGCACGGAACCGACGAGTATAAGTGGCGCGCTTGCCTGATCTCCTGCCGCTTCGTGTTTAAAAAGGGCAATCACAATGTTCCGGTGACCGGCGGATTCTTGCGGCAGGAGTGTCAGAAACTCTTCTCCTACCGGCCCACTAAGAGTTAGTCCAAAAAGCGAATGCCTGCCCGTATGTCTGCTCACGTGGTGCGGTGGATGAGCAAGCGGTGGAGGGTGAGGATTTTGGGGTCCAGGGCGTCCAGCTCGATGAGCGAAAGGCGGCCCTGGTTGATTTGCCGCCAGCGGTAGACGCCGGGCTCGGTTTCTTCCTGGATGCGACCATTTGGATTTCGGAGGAATCCGGAAGCGTCGTCGCGCGATGCGACTTCGCGATAGCCGGGACGGGCGAGAGCTTCGACTACGTAGCTACGCAGCAATTTATTCCAATACTGATGAAAGAGATCGCCGGAAGCGAAGATGTCGCTCCAGGCGACTTCGCCGCCGTAGGCGACGACTACGCCGACGACGTATTCCCCTTTGCGGCCGGAGGTGGCGCGGGCGAAGCGGCGCTGGATTTCTTCAACGTAGTTGTCGGCGGAATTGCGGACGGCGCGCGATTCGTAAATTTTCTGGTAGGACTCGGTGGGCGCGTCATTGGCGATGGTGCGCGAAATCGTGGGAGCGGCCAGAACGGGTGGAGGCGGTTGTGGGACCATGTCGGCCATGGCACCCGCAGAGGCTCTCGGGCTGGCCTTGGCGGTGGTGCCGCCGCGGACGGCGTTCCAGACTTTACCTTGGTCGCTTTCCAGGGCCGCTTGTTCGCGGACGCTGGGGTGAACGATGGTTTTGGCGTCGGTGAAATTGGCGCCGGCGGACCAGCGGCCATGTTCGACGCAGAAGACGTCGAGGGGAAGAGGATCGGCTCCCACCGGGACGAGGCGGTCTTTGCCGATGATGCGGTCCTGCTTGCCACCGCTAACCAGTTCGCCGGCCAGGAGAAGCAGAGGGCGCTTGCTGCGGTTGATGAGGACGAGCTGATTGACGGAGGCTCCGGTGGTATAGGTCGGGCGGATGATGCCGTCGCGACCGCCGCGATTGCGGGCCATACCTTCGGAGCCCTGTTCGCGGACGACGACTTCGCCGGTGGCGAGGCCCTCGTCAAGAGTGAGGATGGCGTTGGTGTCATGGTCGTTCGAACTGACTACCGGGAAAACGGTGAGGTTTTCATAGCTGACAGGTTCGAGGAGACGCCAATCTCCGGATGGTTTGCCCGGCGGGACAGCGGGCGGATGAGCGGAAAAGACGAAGCCTAGCGCACCGAATGCGCCGAGAGAAGAAAGGCCGAGCAGACCAGCGAAAAGCCCACCAAACAGGTTGCGATCCATGGGATTCCTCCAAAGCAGCGGCGGCCGCGAAGGCCCAAGCGGGCAGCTGCACAGTTAGAACGAGAGGGTAGGGAAAACTTGCAGGACCGTAGGACGACGCAGCAGTTTTTCCTCTTGACAATAGTCGTTGTCACGACTATATTGTGAGGCGTGAAGAGCAAGAACTTCAAAACGCCGGCCGTGAGCCTGGAAGCGAAATTCTTCGTGGCGCTGCTGCGGGTAGCGGACCGGCTGGCGCAAGACGCGGAATTTCTGATCAAGGCGCACGGCTTGACGGCGACACAGTACAACGTGCTGCGGATCCTGCGCGGCGCGGGTCCGGACGGGCTGCCCTGCAAGCGAGTAGGCGACCGAATGATCTCGCGCGATCCGGACATGACGCGCCTGCTGGACCGCATGGAGAAACGCGGGCTGATCACCCGCGAACGGCAGACCGACGACCGACGGGTGATCAAGACGCGGATTACACCGGCCGGTCTGGAAATCCTGAAAGTGCTGGATACTCCGGTGGACGAGCTGCATAAGAACCAGTTTCGTCATATTTCCGCGGCCAAGTTAAAGGCGCTGGCCGATGCATTGGAGGAAGCCTTTCCGACGGCCGCACCGGAATAGCAGCAGGCGGCATCCAATGGTTCCACAACTAAGGTTTTCGGTAACCCAGGAAACAAAAGAACCAGGTCACAGGGCTGGATTTGCAACCCGGGCCTAACAAAGGAGAAATACATGAGCCACTTACTCAGCAAAGTTGTATCCGGCAAGACCGCGTTCGCGAAAATCGCGCTCGGCGCGCTGTTGGCGGCCGTAATGGCGTTTCCGGCGGCGGCAGCGACCACCACCTGGCAGATCGATCCTGCACACACGGCGGCGGGCTTCGCTGTGAAGCACCTGATGATTTCGACGGTGCGCGGGCAGTTCAAGGGCGTGACCGGCGCGGTGGTTTGGGACGATCAGGATGTCAGCAAGTCCACGATTGACGTGACGATTGACGCCACAACCGTGGATACCAGCGAACCGATGCGCGACAAGGACCTGAAGAGCGAGAAATTTTTTGATGTGGCCAAGTACCCGACGATTACGTTCAAGTCCAAGAAGATTGAGAATGTGTCGGCGGGCAAGTTGAAAGTGACCGGCGACCTTACGATCCACGGAGTGACCAAGGAAGTTGTGCTGGACGTTGAAGGGCCTTCGAATGCGGTGAAGGATCCGTGGGGCAACACGCGGATTGCGGCCAGCGCTACCACGAAGGTGAATCGACAGGACTACGGCGTGAAGTGGAATGCCAGCATCGATGGCGGCGGCGTGGTGGTCGGCGACGACGTGAACATCACGATTGACCTGGAAATGACGAAGAAGGTGGCGAAGTAATTTTCGCGCGACTAAGGACGGCATGTACATTCCCGGGCGCCGCATTTGCTGCGCCCTTGCGCACGTTGCGCAGGGTGATAGAAGGCGGAAGAGCAAAAAAGCCGGTCTGAAGTCCGTCGCGGCCTGAGAGCCGGCGCACTATAGGAGGTGTGATGAAGAATCCCGCACCAGCTGAGTTTCCGATCCATGAATTGATTCGCGAACGTTGGAGCCCTCGTGCGTTCAGCGAAAAAGAGGTCGCGCCAGAAACGTTGCGCAGCCTTTTTGAGGCGGCGCGGTGGGCTCCTTCGAGCAGCAATGAACAGCCGTGGTCGTTCATCGTTGCCACGCGCAACGATCCGGAGAATTTCGACAAGGCGCTGCAGCCGCTGGTGGAATTCAATGTGAACTGGGCCAAACACGCGGCCGCGCTGGGATTTGCGGTGAGCGAACTGGCTTTTGCGAAAAACCAGGCTCCGAACCGCAACGCGCAGTACGACACTGGTGCCGCCATGGCGCTGCTGTCTCTAGAAGCCACAGCGCGCGGGCTTTTCGTTCACCAAATGGCGGGCTTCGATCCGGAAACCGCCCGCGAAGTTTTCGGGATTCCGGCGGGATGGGATGCAATCGCGGCCTTTGCGATCGGGTATGCGGGTGATGCCGCTTCCCTGCCGCAACCGCTGCGGGACCGGGAAATGGCGCCGCGCACCCGTAAGCCCACTCGCGAATTTGTGATGACGGGCGAATGGGGCAAGACCGCGCCGTTTCTTAAGTAGAGCCTTCTCGAGCCGCCAATGATGGGGATTTCTTCCGGCCGCTTGGCACGGATGCGGTTTTTCGGGCAGTTCTGCTAATCTGGTGGTAGCTTCACGTGGTTCTGCCAGGGGTTAGCACCCAGCTCAAATGCACCGAACGCTCGAATTTCTCATCAAGCACGGCTACGTGGTTTTGCTGGCTTGGGTATTCACGGAACAGATCGGCGTGCCCGTGCCATCTCTACCGGTAATGCTGGCGGCGGGAGCGCTGGCGGGCGCAGGAAGGCTCAGTTTTTGGGGATCCTTGGCGCTGGTCACCATCGCTTCGCTGGCTGCCGATTCTGTTTGGTATCTGCTGGGAAAAACCAAAGGCATTCGCATACTACAATTTCTCTGCAAGATTTCGCTGGAGCCCGATTCGTGCGTGCGGCGCACCGAGGGCATCTTCGCCAAGCAGGGAGCGCGTTCGCTCGTCTTTGCCAAGTTTATTCCCGGGCTGAGCACGGTGGCTCCGCCGCTCGCCGGGATTTTTCACATGCGGGCGCGCAAGTTTCTGCTTTTTGACGGGCTCGGTTCATTGATTTGGGGATTCAGCATTCTGGGCGCGGGCTATATTTTCAGTGAGCAGATTGAATTGATTGCCGAGTATGCGGCACGGCTCGGCAGCTGGTTGGCGGTGTTGCTGGTCGGCGCTCTCGCCGCTTACATCATGCGCAAGTGGTTTGCGCGCCGCAAATTTCTGCGCGATCTGCGCATAGCCCGCATTACTCCCGAGGAGTTGAAGGCCAAGCTGGACGCCCGCGAGGAGCCGGTGATCGTGGACCTGCGCCACGCTTTAGATTTTGAAGCCGACCCGGAAACGATCCCGGGCGCCTTCCGCATTGACGCAAAGGAATTAGAGGAACATGGCGACCGCCTGCCACGCGATCGCGAAATTGTCCTCTACTGTACTTGACCAAACGAAGCTTCCAGCGCCCGTGTGGCGCTGCTCCTGAGAAAACGAGGCATCACGCGAATCCGACCGCTGCAGGGTGGGCTGGACGGCTGGCGCAACCTGGGCTACCAGATGCAGAACCACGAAAACGCCGACGGACCACTGACAGCTGCAACCGCAACCAAGTAAATCGAGGTGTTTCGGTCTGGAACTGAACGAACGTACAGGTCCATCCATCGACCGGAGAATTGTGTCGCAATGGTTAAAATGTATCGCATTGGAACGCCTGTACCTTTTTCAAATTGGCGCATTTCCTAAGACTCCTCACACTAAGTAAAAGCGCAACCAGCTCTGCCGCCGTTGCTGATTGGTTTCCCAACCATAAGCTTGCGTGGCTCCGAACTACGAGACTTTGCTTGGCGCGATTGGATTCGCGCGGAAGGAAAGACTGTGCGACGTAACATTTGGTTTCTTTCATGTGCCCTGCTGATGATCGGGTGCAGCGGTGCGAACAAAACGAGTGGTGGCGGAGGAGGCCAGCCGGGCTCGGCTTCGCTAACCGGGTTGGCGGTGACGCCGTCGGCAACGACGGTGATTGTGACCAAAACGCAATCCCTGCAAGCGATGGGGAGCTATTCGGACGGGTCGAGCAAAGATTTGACTGCGTCGGTGACGTGGAGTTCCGCGGATTCGACGACGGCTGCGGTGAGCGCGGCAGGCGTGGTGACCGGCGGCGCGACGGGTGTGACCACGGTAACGGCGAGGTCGGGAAACTTCTCTGCATCGACGCAGATTACCGTGACGAGCGCCAATGTGTGTGCGACACCGGTCTCGATTGCGGTGACGCCGGGAAATCCGACGGTTCCAGTGAATACGACGCAGCAACTGTCGGCGACGGGAACGAACAGCGACGCGAGCACGTGCGACATTACGGACCTGGTGACGTGGAGTTCATCGACGATTGCAAATGCGACGGTGAGCGCTGGCGGTTTAGTGAAGGGCGTAGCGGCGGGATCCGCAACGATTACGGCGACGCTCGGTTCGGTGACGGGATCCACCTCGGTGACGGTCACGGCGCCGAGCATCTCTTCGATTTCGGTGACGCCGGATGATATGACGCTGGCGATTGGAGTGGGCCAGCAATACATCGCTTCGGCGATCTACAGCGACGGCTCAATTCAGGACTTGGTCACTGGAGTTACCTGGACGTCGTCAAACACCAGCGTGGCGACGGTGGATAGCAACGGTTTAGCAACCACTTTGGCGGCGGGAACGACGACCATCACCGCGATTGTGGGTACGTTCACGGATTCTTCGGTGATTACGGTAGTGACTGCGCACCTGCAGTCGATTACCCTGACGCCAACCAATGCGACACTGGCCGGCGGAACGCAGCAGCAATTTACCGCAACTGGCAACTTTGACGATGGGAGCACGCAGCTGCTGACGTCGGCATTGTGGTCGTCGAGTGCGTCGAGCGTTTTGACAATTGATGCGAACGGGTTGGGCTTGGCCGTGGGCCCGGGCACATCGACGGTCAACGTGGTGTCCGGGACAGTGTCGGCGAGCACTTCTGTAACGGTGACGACCGCGACGCTGGTCTCGCTGGTGATTACGCCGGCGAATTCTTCCATGCCGAACAACGCGACGAAACAATTCGCCGCTACCGGAACGTTCAGCGACAACTCGACTCAGGATGTGACGCAGTCGGTATTGTGGAGTTCCTCTACGCCGAGCGTGGCAACGATCACCAACCTTGGTTTGGTGACGAGTCTTTCGACGGGTACGACGACCATCACTGCGATGCTAGGAGCGGTCAACAATTCAACGGCACTTACGGTGTCCAACGTGAAACTGGTTTCGATTACCATTTCGCCAGCAAACGGACGCGTCCAGAAAGGCACGTCACTGAAATTTACGGCGACCGGCAATTACAGCGACGGGAGCACGGCTACGCTGACGAACGTCACGTGGCGGTCGTCGAAGAACAATCTTGCGAACATGCGCGGCAGCGGTATTCTGCACGCGAAGAAAGCGGGCACACTGACGGTGACGGCATCGGCTTCGGGCGTGACAGGGTCCACGTCGGTGACCATCGGGACGGGAACGCTGGTGTCGCTGGACATCACACCCGCCAATCCGGCCGTGGCTCACGGAAGTAAGCAGCAGTTTGTTGCGCTCGGCTCGTTTAGCGACGGCTCGACACAGGACGTCAGCATTAACTCCCACTGGAGTTCGACGATTCCGAGCGTTGCGACGATTGCCAACGCGCCGGTGAATGCCGGCCTGGCGACCACTTTCGGCACGGGAACGACAACGATTGGCGTAAACCACGGCGGAAACACCGCATCCACGACGCTCACGGCAAACTAAGGTCCGAGCTTAGGTTCTAATCGCGCGGGCATCGAACGGGATTTCACCCGCGGTGCCCGCGTTATGATTTTGGACAGGAAGTTCGCAGATTGCGTCTCGTTTGAGACGAGATGGGTGAGTGCTAGAATGCCCGCATGGCCAGCCGGATATCCCTGCTGTTACGCCTGATTTCTCTGGTGAGTTTTTGTGCGACCGGACTGAACGCACAGGCGTGGGAGGTTGTTACATCGGGCGCGAACTCGAATCTGCGGGCGATCAGTGCGGGTTCTTTGCACGGAACGGTCCTTGGCAAGGTAGTGGTCTGGGTGGCGGGTTCGAACGGCGCAGTGCTTGTTTCACCGGACGAAGGCAAACACTGGAAGCACCCGACGGTTAAAGGAGGCGAGCAGTTCGATTTCCGCGGCATCGTGGCGTTTGACGGTTCAACGGCGTATCTGATGGCCAGCGGCGAAGGCGAAAATTCGCGGATATACAAGACAAGCAATGGGGGCGCGGACTGGGAACTGCAATATTCCGATGCGCGCAAAGAGTTTTTTCTGGATGCGATCGCGTGCTTGTCGAAGAGGGAGTGCTATGCGCTGGGCGATCCGGTCGGAGGCAAATTTGTAATTTTGCGGACACTGGATGGAGCACGGTGGCAGGCAATGCCCACAGAGGCTATGCCTCCAGCTCTGCCACACGAGGGCGCCTTCGCTGCCGGCAACTCCTGCCTGGCGGTCAATCGCCCCGGCGGCATCTATTTTGTGACCGGCGGATCGGCAGCGCGTGTTTTTTACTCGCCCGATGCCGGCAGTACATGGAAGGCAATCGAGATTCCGCTGGCCAAAGGAAACGACTCTTCGGGCGCGTTCTCCATCGTTGTGGATGGCGAAAGAATCGTAGTGGTTGGCGGCAACTATCGAGCGCCTGAGAGCACCAATGGAGTGGCTGCCTATTCTAAGGACGCCGGCGCCACATGGCACGCGGCGGAAGGCAGTCCAGGCGGATTTCGCTCCGGCGTGGCGCTATGCGATCGCGAATTGTATGTTGCGGTTGGCACCAACGGTTCGGACGTAAGTACGGACTCCGGAGCACATTGGAAGCACACTGACCCAATCGCTTTAAATGCGCTGACGTCCGACAGCGTGCGTGGGATGTGGGGCGCAGGGCCAAAGGGGACAGTGGCGAGATTCCACAAGCCGGCGGAGCTCAAATCCCAGAGAAGGGAGTCCAGGGGAGAAACGGATCTCGCCGTGGCGCCGACCAAGGCGAGTCATGTACGATGAAAAGGCCGCACCCTTCAAGGAGAACGCATGACTCGTCCCGCAGGAACGTACGCGATTTTTGAGACTTCGCACGGAAATATTGTGATCAAGCTGCTGGAGAAGGAGGCTCCCAAGACCGTGGAGAATTTCGTGGGCCTGGTGGAAGGGACCAAGGAATTCACGAACGAAAACACCGGGAAGAAGGAAAAGCGGCCGTTTTATGACGGACTGATTTTCCACCGAGTAATTCCAGATTTCATGATTCAAGGCGGATGCCCGCAAGGCTCGGGCATGGGAGGTCCCGGATACAAGTTTACTGATGAATTTCATCCGTCACTGAAGCATGCGAAGCCAGGGAAACTTTCGATGGCGAATTCCGGGCCGAACACCAACGGGAGCCAGTTTTTTATTACCGTGGCGGCGACGCCGTGGTTGGACAACCGGCATACGATTTTCGGGGAAGTGGTGGAGGGACAGGACGTTGCGAACAAGATTTCGACCCTGCCGCGCGACCGGAGCGACCGGCCGAATACGCCGGTGACGATCAATCATGTGAAGATTGAGCGCGTGCAATAGTCGGTTCGAGCTTTATTTTGTATCTTCGGGAGCTTAAGCGGCGGCATAATGCCGCCGCTACGTTTTTATGCTGACGCCAGACAAAATACTGCGCGTGCTGATCGAGTTTATTTTCATGCTACTCGGCGGGCTGATCGTGTGGCTCGGATTGACTGGGCATATTTTTTTTGACCGGCGGCGGCCGGCGTGGCTGATTCTGAGCATCGCGGTCTTGTTGTGGGGGGCTCGCGCGCTCTACCGTCCGAGGAAATTCTGGTCGCGATGGGAAGACTGGACGCGCGGGATATCCCTGGTGCTGCTGGGACTGGTGATGGCGGCGATTTCGCGCGTACCATTCGTTTGGGTCGGGCGCCTGCTGGCGGTGGCGGGTGTGCTTCTGCTGCTGCGCGGACTGGCGGGTTCGGTGTTAGTGTTTCGGCGAAACTAGGCGGCGTTCCGGTGTACGCCCGCGCCTTTACCACTTCCGTGAAAAAGGAGACCTGGCATGCTCAAGGAATTCAAAGAATTTGCGATGCGAGGCAATGTGCTGGACATGGCGGTCGGCATCATCATCGGCGCAGCCTTCGGCAAAATCGTGTCTTCGCTGGTAGACGATGTGATTATGCCGCCGATCGGACGTGCGCTGGGCAACGTGGATTTTTCGAACCTGTTTATCAATCTTGGGGAAACACACTACGCGACCATTGCGGAAGCCAAGGCGCATGGAGCGGCGACGCTGAATTACGGATTATTTCTGAATACGATTGTGAATTTCCTGATTGTGGCTTTCGCGATTTTTCTGTTGTTGCGCTTGGTGAATCGATGGCTGGCCAAGCCGGCGCCTGCTGCTCCGCCAACGACCAAGGATTGTCCACAGTGCGCCATGCCGATTCCGCTGGCGGCGAAAAAGTGCGGGTATTGCACTTCGGCAGTCTAAAACAAGCAGTGCCTCACGGGCCAAAGCCCCGTAGGCGCGCAAGATCTCTTCGGAGCTAAAGCCGCCACCTAAGCTCGAGATTAATACGTCAGCTGCCGGTTTTCTTGCTGCGGTTGGAACGCAGATGAGCGAGCAGGCGTTCGCGAAGCTGGTCTTCCCTGCCCTCATCGAGATCCTTTTTCAATTCTTCGAGAGCGAAATGGACGACGTCGTGATGGTGTAATTCTTCCGGCGCGACATTGTCGCTGAAGCGCAGCCATAGACGGTGCAGCAGGTTGACTTCGTTGGCGGTGAGGTTCGGAGCGTGCGGGCCGAGTACCTTGTAAACCTTGTCGCCATTCGGAAGATGGACTTCCAGGTTGAATTGCGGCTTGGGATCAGGGAGCTTTTCCCAAGCTTCACCGATTTGCCGCGCTTGCTCTTCGCTTTGCCATTTGCCTGAAGTGCCGACCACAATCGTGGAAGATTGCAAGCTGTGGCCGGCGCGAAGAATACCATCCCAGAGGTCGTTGGCAGCGACAACGGCGAGGCGAATGGACTTGCCGCGTTTTTCCGCCATGGAAAGCGCTTGAGAAAATAGATGCTGTTCGATGCTGCCGAAGAGCTGATCGGCTTCGAACTCCTGCTGGCCAGAAGGAGTGCGGCGCAGAATGCGAACGTGAAGGACGACGACGTCGCGGCGGCCCGGCTTTACGCGGTCCAGCACATTCCCCAGGTGATACATATTGAAATGATTGCTGACCGGCACGAGGATGTTGCCGGGCTTGGCGCCGACTGCTTCGGGTGTAAGCTCGCCTTCGATCTCAAGATTGAACTGATCCATTTCCACGTGCGCGACGCCGGAATGCCGAGCGCGCGTTTCTGAAATGGTGAAAATGACGTAGAGAATCACCGAGAAAACGCCGCCTGCCATGGTGGCCACGGGCTTGGTGAACAAGTTGACGAAGGCAATCAGGAAGAGCGTAAGAGTGATGAGGCCGAGGCCGAGCGGAAACTGCGTCTTGCCGATAGTGAAATTCAGCGGCACTTGGAATTCGCGCTGGCCTGGATTGGTGTAGCGGAGCACGAAGACGGCGAGGCCGTTCATCGCGAAGCTCCAGATGACACCGAAGGCGTAGAGGTTGGCCAGGAAAGTGACGTCGCCGTGGCTGATGAGAATGGTGAGGATCTGCAGGACGACGATGATGTTGATGATGCGATAGCTGGTGCCGAAGCGGGGATGAGGTTGGCGAAACCAGTCGCTTAGGACGCCATCTTCAGAAACCCGGTTGAGCACGCCGTTGGAACCGACGATGGCGGTGTTGACCGCACCGGCCAGGATCACGGCGCCGACTACGACCACGAAGGCGTGGAAGATGAGGCGTAATAAGAACGGGCCTTCGAGACTCATCGCGAGGCCGCCGATGAGATTTTCCAGGAAGCCCTGGCGGACGTCGTCTGGAATGATCATCACCGCGAAGAACGAAACCAGCGAAGTGAAGATCATGCTGTATGCGAAAATTACCAGCCCAGCCTTTTTGAGGTTGACTAGCTTCGGGCTTTCGATTTCGCGATAGACCTGGGCAAGAGATTCTTCGCCGCTCATGGCCAGAACGGAGTGGCCGAGCGCGATGAAAATGGCCACGATGCCAAACATATGCGGGAGTGAGCTATGCGCCAGCCAGCCCAGCGAGGCGGACGTGAGATGTAGGTTGCTGGGGTAGGGGAAGGGCGGCAGCGATGGGCGACGGAGGACGATGGTATAGACGCACCAGCCGATGAGAATGACCACCATCACCGTGACCAACTTCATGATGTGTAGGGCTTTTTCGCTGGACTCTGGGATGCCTTTGGTGTTCTCCCACCAGAAATAAATCGTGATGACGATGGCGAAGCTGGCGGCAATCACGTCAATGGTCCGCGGAGAGAGAGGCCCAGTCGTCAGGTGCGCATAAGGCAGGAGTTCGCTCAGCAGCCCGCCCAAATATTGGCCGGCGGATACGCCGCTAATAGGGCCGGTCAAGATGTAGTCAAACATCAGCGCGGATACGCTGAATTTGGCGAGCGTTCCGCCGAGCGATTGCTTAACGGCGCGGTACACGCCACCGCGGACAAACATGCTGCAGCTTTCCACGTACACCGCGCGGACCGCGTAGGAGAACAGCATGATGGCCAGGATGAACCAGGGAGCGGTCTTGCCGATGTAGCCTTCGGCTTCGCCGCCGGCGTAATAGGCGGAAGAGGCCAAGTCGTTCAAGACGATGGCGGCGGCGCGCCAGAAGGAAATGAAGGTGAGGAGCGCCGTCGTGGCAACGATGACGCGTGGAATTCCGTTGCCGCGACCAGCCGCAGCCGCGGGGCTATTGGGGGTAGTGCTCATGTAAGGGCTGTAAAAAGCTGCAGGTTAAAATGCTCGCAAATTTGCTGGGCGAAGTCCAGTTAGCGCGGAAGTAGGTTTTTGGCACCAATCTCAATGCGTTAGTGTCTTTGGCGCGGAGGTGCTGGCCAGCCATTTTTTGAGAACGGCGGCGAAACGCGGTTCGATGCTGGTGAAAGCCAGGCCCATAGCCTTCTGCGGGGTGAAATAGGCGACGGTCGCGGGTGCTTCCAAAAAATCAGCGTCGCGGTAGATTTCGATGGTCACGCTGGTGCCTACGGGAAACGGATTAGGCGCCTTCACGCAACAGCCATGCAGGCTAAGGTCGGAGACTTGCGACGAAGAGCGGGTATTTTCTTCGTCATCGATGATCTCGGCCGAGGCCACAAACGGAATTCGTACGGCGCGGCGGCGTTCAACGGACATGAGCACACCTTCCGGGGGATGGGCAGCCACGAGAGTAGCGCAGAGAAAATTTGGCGCGGAAAATAATTTCAAGGAAAGCAGCGAAAACATCACCGGGAATCGGAAATGGCTGTTAGGTGTCGCGTTTGTGCAAATGCTCGTGAATATCCGCGATGCGGTCGTCGAGCATGTTGAGTTTGCGGGACAAGCCCTGGATTTCGGCCTCAGCGCGGCGGTTGACGTCGTAATCGAGTTCGCCGCGAAGCCGATCTTTTGTGTCCTGGCGGTTCTGGCTCATCATGATCACCGGCGCTTGAATGGCAGCCAGCATAGAGAGGAAAAGATTCAACAGGATGAACGGGTAGGGGTCCCAGGAGTTCTTGCCCATAAGCAGGCTGAACGCGGAGTAAGCAAGAAGCACAACGAGGAAGGCGATGATGAAGGTCCAAGAACCTCCAAATCCTGCAACCGCGTCCGCCAACCGTTCACCGAAGGTTGCATCTTTCTCGATGATTTCGTTGGGATTGCGGAGCGCACGCAATCGGACAAGTTGTTGCGAAGCGTGAAACTGCTTGCCTAAGACGGTGAGCATGTCCATACCGGCCATGGGCTTACGCTTTAGGAGAACCGCAATGTCGTTACGGTCGACATCCAGACAGATTGTCGCTTCAACGGCGACTGCGTTGGTCTGGTGCGGCGTGCCTTCCAACATGGATGCAAAGCCGAAGAACTCACCATGGCCTGGCTCATCGACTACCACTTCCTGTTGGTCTTTGTCGACTATAGTGACGCGGACCTTACCAGAAACCATGACGTAAGCGTGTCCATCCGTGTCGCCGATTTTGTAAATGCGCTGGTGCGGAGCAAAC
>Ga0068863_100003732_pt1 | contig 15062 bp, 15 predicted proteins | sample KBSSwiS62_FD_66596 | JGI IMG/M metagenome (GOLD analysis project Ga0068863, IMG submission 66596) | Switchgrass rhizosphere microbial communities from Kellogg Biological Station, Michigan, USA - KBS Switchgrass S6-2 | ecosystem: Host-associated > Plants > Roots > Rhizosphere > Soil ...
TGCCCCTGCGCGCTGGGGCTCGCTACGCCGATGTCGATCATGGTCGGCACCGGCCGCGGCGCCCAGGCCGGCGTGCTGGTCAAGAATGCCGAGGCGCTCCAGGCCCTCGACAAGGTCGACACGTTGGTGATCGACAAGACCGGCACCCTGACCGAAGGCCGTCCCAAACTGGTCGCTGTCGAGCCGCAGGGCGCATTCGATGCGGATCAAGTGCTCGCATCGGCAGCCGCAGTCGAGGCACGGTCCGAGCATCCGCTGGCGGTGGCGATCGTCACCGGCGCCCGAGAGCGCGGGCTCGTCGTCGCGCCGGTCGAGGATTTCCAGTCACAGACCGGGATGGGCATCAGCGGCCGTGTCGACGGCCGCGAAGTCGTCGTTGGCAACGCGGCGCAGATGCGCCGTATCGGGGCGGATCCCAGCGCGCTGGAGGCGGCGGCGGAGCGATATCGGGCCGATGGCGGCGGTGTGATGCTCGTCGCGATCAACGGCGTCGCCGCGGGGCTGATCGCGGTGGCCGATCCGATCAAGGCGTCGGCACGCGACGCTATCGCGTCGCTCCATGCCGAAGGGCTGCGTATCGTCATGCTGACCGGCGACAGCCGCGGCACGGCCGAGGCCGTGGCGCGGTCGATCGGCGGGATCGACGCGATCCATGCCGACCTCAAGCCGGAAGACAAGGCCAGGATCGTCGGCGAACTCAAGGCGACAGGCTTGGTGGTGGCGATGGCGGGCGACGGCATCAACGACGCCCCGGCGCTGGCGGCGGCGGATGTCGGGGTAGCGATGGGTACCGGCACCGATGTCGCCATCGAGAGCGCGGGGCTGACGCTTACCAAGGGCGACCTTTCCGCGATGGTCCGCGCGCGTCGTCTCGCTCGCGCCACGATGGCCAACATCCGCCAGAACCTGTTCTTCTCCTTCCTGTTCAACGGCGTCGGCATACCGATCGCTGCAGGCGTGCTCTATCCAGTTACCGGCATCCTTCTCTCGCCGATGTTCGCCGGCGCGGCGATGGCGCTGTCCTCGTTCACCGTGGTGGCGAATGCGCTGCGTCTGAATGCCGTGCGACTGGAGGGGCGCAAGGCATGAACATCGGCCAGGCAACGGATGCGAGCGGCGTCTCGCGGCGGATGATCCGGCACTATGAAAAGATCGGGCTGATCCCCGCGCCGGCACGGCGGGCCAGCGGCTATCGCGACTATTCGGACGCCGACGTGCATCGCCTGAGGTTTGTGGCGAACGCCCGAGATCTCGGCTTCCCGGTCGAAGAAATCCGCTCGCTCCTCAGCCTCTGGCAGGATCGCAGTCGGGCCAGCAGGGAAGTCAAGGCGCTGGCGCTGTTCCGCGCCACTGAGCTCGGGCGCAAGGCCGCGTTGCTCGAAGCGATGCGCGCAACATTGCTTGACCTCGCCGAGGCATGCCACGGCGACGATCGGCCGGACTGCCCGATCCTCGATCGGCTATCGTAGCGCTACAGCGTAGGCGTAATCCCCATCACCATGGCCCGTGGTCCGCCATTTCGCCAGACGCCGCCGTCTACAGCCGTTCCTGCTCGAAGGCCGCCGCCGCTGCGCCTGTGGCCCTCCCAAAGGGTGATGGAATGACGAGGAGATCCGGTCTTTCAAGGCGTGGCTGCGAACGGCAGATCTTCTCAGAAGCCGACATCCGGCGTCTGTCTGACCAGCACCGCAGAACGACAGAAGGCGGGACGAAGGATCGAGTGCCAAGATCGCATCATGAACCCGCTCGGTCGCGGTCGGAACACCCATTCGAATGAACTCGACCCGCCTCGATGGCTTCTTCTTCATCGCGAATGGGATGGGGCGATCGTAGGGCGGCAACAACTGGCCATGCGCGTCCATTACCTTGGGCGACGGGAAGAGCAATCGTCCCTCGCCCTCGTCGAACAGCGGACTGGCGAATTTCAGGCGTGAGGCTGGAAGCACGGCTATGATCGCGAGGATCACGCCGACGAGCTGGCAATCATTCCCCTCGATCCGCTCACGCCAGATCGAGGGCCATGGTTTCGACGCCATCGGGCCAGCGTGCCACTTCACGCCAGTGGCGGGTCAATCCGAGACGCTGGCAGAGCTGCGCGAAGCCCGGATCGCCGCGTAGCGAAGCGGCATGCGGCAGGAACAAGGCGGCTGTATTATACGGCGCTCCGCCGAGACGCGCGCCCGGCTGCAGCAATTTTTCGAAGTCCGATCTGGCAACGATATCCCACACGCTGCCCCGATCGAACAATGCGCTGGCGACTGTGAGTGGGAAGAAAGGCGCATGGCCGATCAGCACCGGTTGCCGCTCAAGCGCCTCAACCAGCTGTCTGCACCGCGCGGCCGATGGATCGCGGATGGTGTCGATCATCGCCAGCGCTTCGCTGACGATTGGCCCGGCGGGCGGGCCGGTTTCCGACCCGATCCTGGCGACGAGGCTATCGACTAACGGCCATCGCCCGAACAAGGCCGCGAGCTGCGCGATCGTGGCCCATTCGTGGGGTGCGGGCGGGTGCCGGCGCAGGTCGGAAACGACCGTCCTTTCCCAAGCATCGATCCGCCCCAGCTGCGCCAGCGCCAGTTGATGTCCCATGCGCACCGGACCGACGAACGGCTCGCGCTCGCGGCCGATTTCAGCATTGGCCAACGCTTCGCTGCTGCGCCCGACCTGGAGCAGGAGATAGGTCAGCGGCGGCATCAGCCCAGCCATAGCTGTCCGCTGCGCGGAATAGCCGTTCGCGCTCGGTGAAGGCGCCGCAGGGCGGTTGCAGCCCGCCAAGGGCAAGAAGCACCGGAGCGAGACTCGGGTCGAGCATCATCGCCTTGTCGGCGCAGTCGCGTTGCTCTTTGAACAGGCTCAGCGCGGCGGCCTCCCCGACTTCGGGGCGCATGCGCAGATAATTGCGCGCTTCTGACGCATAAGCCCAGCCGAGCGCGTAATCGGGCGCTTTTGCCGCAAGCGTATCGATCCGGTTGACGTCCGCCGGCGTGATCGGCCCGTCGAGCGCCTGGCGAAAGGCGCGCACCATTTGCTCATGCAGGATCGGGTCGATCAGTCGGCGATCCTCGGGGCCGAACTTGTGGTGGAGAGCGTTGGCCACGCCCGCGGCGATTTGCGCCTGGACGCCCAGCATATCGACCTCGGCGCTCTCGAAACCGTCGGACCACAGAACCGTGCCCGACGCGGCCTCGACCAGCTGTACCAGGATGCGATAGCGACCGTCGCTGCGTTGAACCGAACCATCGAGCAGGTGGCTCGCGCCAAGCGCCACATGCACGATCGCCGCCGCCTTTCTCTCGCCACGGAACTGGAAGCTCGACGCGCGCCCGATCAGCCGGATCCGGGTTCCACGCACCAGCATATGCAGAATCTCGTCCGCCGGGCCATCGGCGAAAAAGCCTTGCGCAACCCCTCCACGATCTCGATGGTGGGGACATAGACGTAGCGGTCCGACCGGCTGTCATGGGCCTCACGGGCGAAGACGGACGGGACGTGTCGGTAAAGGGCTTCGTTGTCGAGGGCTTCGCGCGCGCTGATCTGGTGGCTGTTGCGGCCGAACCGGGTGGCGAGTTGATGATACATGATCTGTCTCCGTGGGTCTGGGTTGGAGCGCAGCGCTGCGCTGCAACCCTGGCCGTCGCCGAGACCGGGGTAGCAAGGTGCAAGGGCGGCCGGGCCGGAGGGGGATCACCTGGCCTGCACGGAACGGAGGCACGACGTGGAGGAAGGCCGGGGACACCGGCCCGGACGAGCGGCAGCGATCCCTTGCGCCGCGCGGGGGCAGCGCCCCTAGCTAACTGCCCGGCATGAGCGCCAGCGGACGCCAGACATCAGGATCTGATCAGGATGGGCGAAGCCGCAAACCCTGAAAACTGTACATCCTGATCGCCGTTGCCTGACAGGCGGGAGCCTGTCGCGTGGCGCTGGTGAACCCCAACCCGCCGCATAAATCCCAGCATGAAGAAGTTTTAGGCCGCTGTCGTATAGACGTCGCCAATTACGGATCTGCGAATGCCGCGATTTCCTCTTTCAGCCACTGGACGAAATGCTCTGTCTTACGACGACCCGGCCCCGCTACCTTTACGACATACCGATAATCGCTATGCAGAAACCCGTGAGGCGCGATCAACCGACCGGATGCTACGTCTCCTGCGACCAGATGCCATGGTGCTATCGCAGCACCGAGACCAGTCAGCGCAGCCTCGATGGTGAGGTGATAGTGGTCAAAAGTTCTAGTTGCGGGGGGCATACCCTGCCCATCCTGCCTCATGAGGCGCAACCACTCGTGCCAGACGCGAGGGCGCGTTCGCGTTTCCAGTCGAGGTAAATTGAGAGCATCAGCTCGGAGGCCATTCAAATTTGCTTGCACAACTGACGGCGCAACGATCAGCCCCAATTGCTCCTGAAACAAGAGCGAGCAATTATCCGGGATCGGATCGTCTGGAGGCAGAACCGAAATCTGAACGTCGATCTGGGTGCGTGGGGGCCGATCATCCGTCGCAAGGCGCACATCATACTGCGGATACTTGGCGGCAAAGTCGTGAAGGCGCGGAATAAGCCACCGCATGGCGAAAGTGCTGAGGCAGGCCACGTCCAGAATGTGGTCATCACCCTTCGCCACGATGCGAAGCGCGTCCTCTATCTGATCGAACGCGGCCGTGAGTGCGAAGCCGAACACGCGGCCTTCCGCCGTCAGTTTCGGGCGATTGCGAGCGCCCTCGAAAAGTTGCGTGCCGATGAATGCCTCAAGATGGCTGACGTGGCGACTGACCGCCCCGTGCGTCACGGCGAGTTCCTCGGCCGCTGCGGTAAGCTGGCCATGGCGGGCGGCGGCTTCAAACGCGCGCAGCGCCGCGACGGGGATGTTCTTGCGATTCTTCATGTGAGTATAAGTCACAATGAAATGGCCAATATGTCAATATATTCAGTACTTTGATTGTGATAATCCGCATCACTGAAAACAACTGAGGTCGAACCATGCCATTTGTTAGAACCGCTTTGCCTCACGAAACTGAACCGGCTCGCAAGCAGAATATTGTACAAGGTATTCATGACGCCCTTGTCGAGGGCATCGGGATGCCCAAGGACGAACTGTTCAACCTCGTGACCGAGTATCGGGATGGCGAGTTCTTTTTTGATCGCAGCTTCAACGGCATCGCCCGTTCCGATGAACTGATCGTCGTGGAGATCACCATGCGCAGAGGGAGAAGCGACGCAATGAAACGCTCCCTCTATGCTGCGATTGCCCGGAACCTGGAAGCGAATGCAGCGGTGTCTCCCAAGGATGTTTTCATTTTCATGCACGAGAATGATTACTCGGACTGGAGCGTTGGAAACGGCGTATTCGCTATGGCCATAGCCCAGCAGCGTGGCACAGACGGCTGATCTCCGCATAATCGCAGTCCGGCACTTAAGAACTTGCTCGACCTCGTCACCGCGATGAGCCGATCGGCGCATCCGCCTGAAAACCATATATCCTGACTGCCGTGTTCTCTGACAGGCGGTGACGGCCATGACCATGACGAAGCTCCGCTCGGGGGAGCGGAGCTTCGGGAGGTGTCCGGTCTCAGTCTCCGTTGCGGCGGGACCATATGAGATTGTGGCCTTCGCCGTCCTCGCCGTCGATCAGGCTGGCGTAGATCGGTGCGGGGAGACGAGCGAGGCGTAGCCGGTCTTCGGTCAGACCCAATCCATTCGAGGACGCCGTGGGCGTGGCTGGCAGGGAAATTGGAAGGAACACGGCATTGGCGGCGGTCGGCCTCCGCGCCAGACGTGAAAACGGTGTTGAAGCTCCGGTCGCGCCAGCATTACCCCCGACCTTCGATGACAAGGCCCGCCCACCTCCACCGGCGGACATGGGCGCTTCCCCATCTTCGCCATCTTCGCAGCGTCGGCATTCGCAGGCCGGAGACGATCATCCAACGGAGCAACGCGACCCGGCAACCGCCATATGCATTCGTAGCGCCACAGCGTAGGTGTAGTGCTATCTTCATCGGGGGTGGTCCGCCAGCCCGATCGCTCGCCTGACGGGCGATGCTTCTGCGCGTTGTGCGCTACATCGGAACCGCGTTTTAAGAACTCAATCTTACATCGAATAGCGGCAGGTTTTTTACTCCAAAAGTCGCGGCGGAGCGCGGACGAATCAATTTTGCACGGGCGGATAAATATCGTCATGCACCGATTGGACCTTTTGCTATCTTGCCAAGGGCCGTAGCGCATCCTACGCCGTGCATATGGACGTTACGGGGTGGCAGACTCAGCTAAGGAAAGGCGCGGCCGAACTGGTCGTGCTCAGCCTGTTGAAGGATCAGGAGCGCTATGGGCTCGATATCCTTCGCCATGCCTCCGGAAATACCGGGGTTCTTTCGGACGGAACACTTTATCCGTTGCTGACGCGGCTGGAACGCGAAGGCAAAATAGTCGGACGGTGGGCGCTCGAAGATGAGTCACGAAACCCGCGCAAATATTATCGGTTGTCGCAAGAAGGCGCCGCGCTGCTTGTCGAAATGACGAGAGTATGGGGCGACTTTTCAATTTTCGTGTCCAGTTTCTTGGATGGCCCAAATAGTGAAGTTGAACCGGGACGCCGAAGTCTTTCTCGCAAAGCTGGCTGAGCATCTTCGGCCGCTAAGCTCGGGCGAGCGCGAAGGCATTGCCCTGGAGTTGCGTAGCCATTTGGAAGAATGCCAGCATCAGGGGCTAGCCCATCTCGCATCCGCACTCGAAGAGATGGGATCGCCGGAAACGCTCGCGCGGGACTTCATCGAGGCTAGCAGTATCGCTATCCATCGGGATGCCAGGCACCGGGACCGGACCAGCATATTGCTGCCGGCTGTCATCACGAATTCCAACCTGCCAGTATCGTACATGCGCGGCGTACCCAGATTGAATTTTCGGGAGCTCCTTTCCGATCTCCGCGCAACGCTCGCAGCCACGAGCGACGAACTCTGGGGAGTCTGCGCGTTCCTGGTTGCGGGCTTTACCGCCACGAGCCTCTTCGGCACTTTACATGACATCCGCCCCGATGAGATTACGGCCCCCTTGTGGTTGATCCGCGGCTTCGGTCTGGCGGTCGGCATCGTAGGGAGCGCTGCCGCGTATCGCTGCATGCTCGGACGCGATGAGCCAATATGGCAGTTTAACATGGCGTCGTTGCGGTTTTCCCTCGCTTCCGTTCTGCTGCTCTTCGTCACGGTGGGACTGCCCCATCTGGTCTACAGCTTCGCCATGGCATCAGGGCTGATCAAGGAGGCTACGACGATGGCGCATTACCATCCGGCCCTCCTTGTTTCATGGATCATTTCGGTATTGGGCGTGCTGCGCTTGCAGCCTTGGGTCGTGTCGTTCGCGCTCGACCGGCCGATATCTGGCCGGTCGAGCTGGTCCGGAACCGCAGGCAAATCAAAACCGCTTGCGGCCGCCTGGCTGCTCGCAGTGGCCCCTCCGCTGCTGTGTCATATCGTCCTCATGCGGATCGCTCTTCAGGTAGCCCAGTCCGCGATTGTCCATTTCAGCTTCGTTTTCGCCTTTATCGATGGCGTCGCGGTGATGGCGATGTTGATGGGAGCGGCTCTGGTCAATGCCATGGCTTTCCGCTGGATCGCACGCGAACCGATACCCGCGTCCCGCCCGTTCAGCTCGACGCGGCCGACCGATGCGCAAATCGCCGAAACCAATTTGAGATTTCACCGGTTTATCGCTGAGAAAAAGCGCCGGGATCTCGAAATGGCGCTCCGCGCTGACCTGCCGTCCAACTGGTGATATCGACGGGATCGACGGCAGCGCGCTTCGCTCAGGGCTTTCTGAAAAGGACCTCGATATAGGGCGTGAGCCATCCGGGGCTGCGCCCGGTTATGTCGCCCCAGATTTGCGCGAGCCTTGCCGACAGCGATAGCCGGCCGTGAATCAGCGCGCGGCCATTGCTCCAGCCCTCACCCGTCGCATCAGCGAGCCGTCCTGCCGTGGCACGTGCCAACTGCCCGGGGTGCAGCCCGCGCTGGAGCGGCTTGCCGATCAGATTGTCGAAAGCCTTTGGCGTATAGTTGACCAGCCAGCGACCCGAATGACGTTCGCGCAACGCCAGCCGATTGGCCGTACCGCAGACGAGCAGTCGGCCGCCCGGTCGTAAAAGCCGATGAAGCTCCGCCACGATTGCGTTCAGATAAGCAGGTTCGACATACTCGAAAACACTGTTTGCCAATATGAAGTCGAAAGACGCATCGGGAAACGCCATCGTTCGCGTGTCCGCGACATGATGGAGTTGCGCGGTCAAGCCGTGCCGGGCGAGATTGGCGCGTGTCAACGCGACCATATCGGGATCGATATCAACAGCGGAAAGATTTGCCCCGAGCGCCGCGAGTACGACCGACGATCCACCCACGTTACATCCGAACTCAAGAACGTCGGCGCCATCGATATCGATAGCATAGGCAGCGAGCAGGTGGCGCAGGTGATGCCATTCATATTCCGCGTAGCCCCCGACCCACAGGTCATCCGGATCGAAGCCGCCGGCTTTCGCCAACGCTTCGAATTCCTTCTGCGACGCAGATTCTTTCTGCAACGGCAGGCAGCTTTTCGGCGCCCCGGCCTCCCGCGGCAGCCGATCGACCCCCGGCGGCCTATCGACAAAGAACAGACCGGGCAAGACGCGCCGCAGAACAACCCCGATGACAATGCCGACGATAATAGCGGCCGTATCCGCTATCCAGTCGGTCACATCAGCGTCGCGGCCAACGATCGGCATTGCCTGACTGAATTCGATAAAGGCGCCATAGAATGACAAGCCGACCCCGATCGTCCAGCGCGAGCGCCGAGGATATGCCATCGACGCCAGCAAGGTGAGGACCAGGAACGCCATAACATGATCGGTTTTGTCACCCTCGCCAAAGGAGGGCGCGCCCTCGTCAGGCATGACCGCGCAGACATAGCTGAATAACAGCGCGCCCCAGAACAGGGGCCTTAGAGACCGAAGCCAGAGTTTTTGCATCACGACCATCAGGTCAAAACAAAAATGGCCGGGCAATGCCCAGCCATTTTCTCTCCGACATAATATCGGACAATTACTTCTTGCCGAGCGACAACCCGCCGAAGCGCTTGTTGAAGCGAGCGACCTGGCCGCCAGCATCCAGCATCGAGCCACGACCACCCGTCCAGGCCGGATGCACCGAAGGATCGATGTCGAGCTGGAGCGTGTCGCCTTCCGAACCATAGGTCGAACGCGTCTTGTAGGTCGTACCGTCGGTCAACTGCACCGTGATGCTGTGGTAGTCGGGATGGATATCTTTTTTCATAACTCATAGCCTCGATTAAGTGACTGGTTTCCGACCAGTCGGAAGCGAAGCGCGGGCTCTACAGCCTCGTGATGCGATTGACAAGGTCCGCACCCACCGCATTATTCGGCGGGCGGATCGGCGATCATCGCCGTGAAATTGGCCTGCGCGGCGAGCTTGTCGCCGATATAGGCCTTGCCCGCGAATTTGCACACGCTTGCCCGCTTCTGGACGAAGGCCACATCGAGCCGGAGCAGTACGCCCGGCTCAACAGGCGTCCGGAACTTCGCCTCGTCGATCGCCATGAAATAGACGAGTTTGCCCGATCCGGCGAGGCCGAGCGATTCAACGGCGAGAATACCCGCGGCCTGCGCCAGCGCCTCGACAATCAGGACGCCCGGCATGATCGGCCGGCCAGGAAAATGGCCCTGGAAAAAGCCCTCGTTGATCGTCACCGCCTTGATCGCAGAAATCCGCTCGTCAACCACCAGCTCCTCGACCCGATCGACGAGGAGCATAGGGTAGCGGTGCGGGAGCGCCGCCATGACCCGCCGGATATCCAGCGGGCCAAGCGCGGTCTTTGTCGTCGATCCCGTCACGTCGTTCGCTTCAGTCACCGGGTTCAGCGGCCTGCGGCAGCGACCTGATCGCTCTGGCCTGGCTGCCAGTTCGCCGGCGGTGTGATCGAGGCACTCGGGATCAGTGCATTGAGCTGCGTGATCACATCAGCGGTAAGATCACCACCCTGTGCGTAGGTGATCGCTTCGGGGTTCAGAACGATCGAGACCTTCTTCGCCGTCATTGCCGCTTTCAGCGCAGCTTCAATCTTGGCGCTGATCTGCTCTTTCACATAGGCTTCCGGGCGAGCGAAAGGCAGCGTCATGCGCTGCAGTTCGGCCTGCGCGGCCTGTGCCTTGCCTTGGAACGCTGCGATCTTCGCATCGAGCGTCGCTTTCGGCGTGGCAGGATTGCGCTGCAGCGTTTCGATCTCGGTACGCAGCGGCGCTACTTCGGTCTGCAGAGCCGTCTGACGCGCCTGGAAAGCCGTGATCTGCGTTTTGTAGGTAGCCTGAATTTGGGTCGCCGCCGCCTTGAATGCCGCCGAGTTGACCACGGCGGCATTGAGATCCGCGAAGCCGACCGAAACCGGGGCAGCTGCCGGAGCAGCCTGGGCATAGACGGGTGCCGCAGCCAGAACGGGTGCGAGTGCGGCCGTTGCAGTGAGAGCAGCGATTTTTAGAAAGGATGTCATTAGAACTGTGTCCCTACATTGAACGTGACGAGTTTGGTGTTGTCGCCCTTGTCCTTCAGCAACGCCTTGGCGACGTCGATGCGAAAAGGCCCGAATGGTGAATTCCAGTTGACGCCGATGCCGACCGAGAGGCGCGGCTTGGGCGTATCGCCAACGAAGCGCTCGCGGAAGGGGTTGATCGGGGTGAACGCATTGGTATTGGCCGACGTGCCGGTGCAATCGGCGATCGCGCCGCTCGTGGAATAACCCGTGGCGCACAATGTGGTCAGGCCCGCAAAAGCGGGATCGCTTGTCGGCACCTGATAAATCTGGCGGCCTTGCGAATCGACGAGATTTCGCGTGATCACGCGGGTCGGATTACCGCTGGCATCGACGCCAAAGGTCTGCCCGGTGGCGGGATCAGAATAAGTGGCCGGATCGACCAGCGTCGGCTTCTTCACCCCGAATACGGCGCCGACATCCATGAAGATCGATGGCCGCAGCCCCAATTCGCGCGCGCCGTTGCCCAGCGGAAGCTCGAGTTCGATACGCCCCTTATAATAAGCGCGGCCGCCCAGGGCATCGTCGACAACCTGATCTTTATTGGTGAGGTAGGTATTCGTCGTCAGATCGAACTGCTCGCGCAACACGCGAGGCCCGACGCCCCGGATACCGAAGCCGCGCATTTCCGGATTGCCCAGATAATAACGGTCGGTCAGGCGAACATCCTGGCCAAGGCCCTTGATATAGCCGGCCTCACCGCCGGCGGAGAGAACAAAACCCGAGCCAAGGCCCCAATATTTGGTCGCTTCGACGCTTGTACGGATATAGCGGACATCGCCACCGAGCCCGGCAAAATCCTGGCTGAAAACAGCACGCTGGCCGCGCGTCGGCCGGATGCGGTTGTTAAGATTGTCGAACACCAGCGAATAACCCACCGACGACGTCAGCCGATTGCCGATGGCGTCGCAGAGGTAGCGACCGGCGATCAGCGGATCGCAGGAGCCGTTGGTATAATAAGTGAACTTGTTGAGCGTGACTTCGTCATAACTCAGTCCATAGCGCGCCGCGAGCGTGATGAACTCTGTGATCGGGACGCCGGCCCGGAGCTGGAAACCCGTTGTCGTCTGCTGATAAGTCGTGTTGCGATCCCTGCCGTCGAACTGAAACGAGTTATAGTCGCGGCGGAAGATATCGAAGCCCACCGCGACATTCTTGTCGAACAGGTAGGGCTCGGTGAAACCGATATTGACCGACTTCGAATAGGTCGAATAGCTGACGCTACCGCGGACTTCCTGGCCCTTCCCCATGAAGTTGCGCTCGCGGATCGACAGATCGACGATGAACTTCTCGAGGCTCGAATAGCCTGCCGAAACCTGGATTTCACCGGTCGATTTCTCTTCGACATTGGCTTCGAGGACCGTGCGATCGGGCGCCGATCCGGGCTTCTGCTCCACCTCGAACTTCTCCTGGAAGAAGCCCAGCGAGTTGATGCGGTCGCGCGAGCGCTTGACCTTGAAGCTGTTGAACGCATCGCCTTCCGACAAACGGAATTCGCGACGGATCACCTTGTCCTTGGTGTGGGTGTTGCCGTTGATATCGACCCGCTCGACATATACGCGCTGGGCCTGATTGATCTTGAAGGTAACGCCCATCGTCAGCCCTTCCTTGTCGCGCCGGAAATCGGGGCGGACATCGGGGGTGAAGCCGAACAGGCCGGTCGTTTCGGTGATGCTGTCGACGGTGTCTTCGACCAGTTTGGCGTTATACCAATCGCCCGTCTTCATCGGCAGCAGATATTTGAAATCCGCGGCCTTGATGTCGCGGATATCGCTTTCGAGATCGACGTCGCCAAACTTGTAGCGATCGCCTTCCTCAACGACATAGGTGATGATGAAATCGCGCCGGTCCGGCGTCAGTTCGGCGACGGCCGAGACCACGCGGAAATCGGCATAGCCGTTGGTCAGATAGAACTGACGCATCTTCTGCTGATCATAGGCCATGCGATCGGGATCGTAGCTCGTGCCCGACGAGAAGATTTTGGTGATGCCGGTCTGCTTGGTCGCCATTTCGCCGCGCAGGCGGCCATCGGAGAATTTGGCGTTGCCGATGATGTTGATCTTGCGGACCTTGGACTTGTCGCCCTCGTGGATCTCGAAGATGATATCGACGCGGTTCTGGTCGAGCAGCACCATTTTGGGCTCGACCGTCGCGGCGAAGCGACCTTGGCGGCGATATAGTTCTATGATCCGGTTGACGTCGGCGCGGACCTTCGATCGCGTGAATATCTGGCGCGGCGCCAGTTTGATCTCAGGATTGATCTTGTCCGACTTCAGCCGCTTGTTGCCCTCGAGCACGATGCGGTTAACCACCGGGTTCTCGCGGATCTGCAACGTCAGGTTGCCGGCGCCGTCGTCGCGAATCTGGACGTCGGCAAACAGTTCGGTCGCGTAGAGATCCTTCAGCGCCTGATCGAGATCTTCGCGCGTATAGGGCGCACCCGGCGCCAGCTTGACGTAGGACCGTACCGTATCGGCTTCCAGCCGCTGCGATCCCGACACGCTGACCGTCTTCACGACTCCCGAGCCGGCAGGCGCAGCAGGCACCGCCGCAGCTGGTGTCAGCGCAGCTGGAGTCGGCGCAGGGGGGGGAGCTGTCGTCTGAGCCAGCAGCGGCTGTGGAAGGCCGCCGAGCATTGTCCCGACGAGAAGAACGGAAATCGCCCGGGCCTTGTTGAAATTCGTCGCCGTCGCCGTCACGCGTCCCCGCCTTTTGATAATAGAGGCCGTACCCCGCGCGAACGAAGGGCACTCCTTGCCGTGCGCATGCACTGCACGATGATGGTCAGCCGATCAACCCGGCAAGCCGCTTCATGGCGCCGAGCGACAGAATATCGTTCAGCGTAACGAAGATCATGAACGATAGCAGTATCGCCAGGCCCGATCGAAACGCCCACTCCATCGCCCTCTCTGGAACCGGCCTGCGCGTGATCCCTTCGTACAGGTAGAAAGCCAGATGGCCGCCATCCAACATGGGGATTGGCAACAAGTTGATGAATCCCAGATTAATCGAAATGAGCGCGATCAGCATGATGAGATTCAGCGGCCCGAGCGAAGCCTGTTGCCCGGACACCTGGGCGATCTTGAGCGGCCCTCCCAATTCTTTCACCGAACGCCGCCCGGTGATGATCTGGCCGAGCGTGTCGATCATCGTACGCACGATCCCGAAGGTCTGGCGCGTGGCGGCAGCCGGCAGATCGAGCAAGGGCACGGGTTTCACGACCACCGCGCCGGACATAACGCCGATCGTTCCCTTACGGAATTCATTGCCGAAGCGGTCGCGCTCGATATCGGCTGCGGTCATGACCGATAGCGGGATGTGCTTCGCGTTGCGCACAACGTCGAGCGACAGCCTTTCTTCAGGTCTGAAACGGATCATTTCAGCCATCTCGTCGAAGCTGCGCACCGCCCTGCCCTCGACCGCGACCACACGGTCGCCCGGGAGCAGCCCCGCGCGCGACGCCGGGGAATTTTCGACGATGGCCGACAAAGTGGCGGGCGTTGTCGGCTGTCCGTAGACGCCAAGGAAAACCATGAAGATGCCTATCGCAACCAGGAAATTGGTCACCGGGCCGGCAAATACGATGAAGAAACGCTGCCACACCGACTTGGCCTGAAACGTCCTGGCCCGCTCGTCCGCAGGTAGTGCGAGCCATTCAGCCGTGGGCTGGCTAGCCGGATTCATGTCGCCCGCGAACTTCACATAGCCGCCCATAGGCAGCCAGCCGAGCTTCCAGCGCGTGCCGCGCGAATCGGTATAGCCCAATATCTCGCGGCCGAACCCGATCGAAAAGGCGTCGGCTTTCACGCCGCAGAGCCGGCCGGCGAAATAATGGCCCAGCTCATGAACAAAGACGAGCGGGCCGATCACAAGCAGAAAGGACAATATCGTCAATATGATGCCGGGCTGGTCTGTCACGCGGTAATAGCCTCCATCGCCGCGCGTGTGATCGTTCGCGCCGCATCGTCGATGGCGAAGACGTCGTCGAGACAAGCCGGCGCCGGGGGATCATAGCGGTCCAGTGCTTTGCGGACGATTAACGATATATCCATGAAGCCGATCCGTCCCGCGAGAAATGCTGCGACCGCAACCTCGTTGGCGGCATTGAGGATGGTTGGCCTGGCGCCGCCCGCGGCCAGCACATCGAGCGCGATGCCCAGCGCCGGAAAGCGATCGAGATCGGGCGCCATGAAATCCAGCCGCCCGGTCGTTGCCAGATCGAGTGCCTGGCAGGGCGTCGCCATCCGGCGCGGCCAGGCCAGGGCGTGCGCGATCGGCGTCCGCATATCGGGTGTGCCGAGCTGTGCCAGCACCGATCCATCGACATAGGCCACCAGCGCGTGGACCACGGATTGCGGGTGGATGATCGCATCGAAGGCGGATGCGGGCAGCGGGAACAGGTGGAAGGCCTCGATCAGTTCGAGGCCTTTGTTCATCAGCGTTGCCGAATCGACCGAGATCTTGGCGCCCATCGACCAGTTGGGGTGCTTGACCGCCTGTGCGGG
>Ga0068863_100003736_pt1 | contig 15053 bp, 5 predicted proteins | sample KBSSwiS62_FD_66596 | JGI IMG/M metagenome (GOLD analysis project Ga0068863, IMG submission 66596) | Switchgrass rhizosphere microbial communities from Kellogg Biological Station, Michigan, USA - KBS Switchgrass S6-2 | ecosystem: Host-associated > Plants > Roots > Rhizosphere > Soil ...
GTTCGGACTGTTGGAAGAAAAGGCTGCATAGGTATAACTGGGAGGCACATTCGCAGAAGTGCCACGGTTTTTATTTTTACCAGAGCCAAAAGTGCCATTGAATTCAGTGCCCAGTGCGTTGGCTCCCACAGCATTTGCGCAAAGACCATAATTGGTAAAAATGGCAACGTTGTCAACAGGAAAAGAGCTGGTAACCAGGGGAAGAATACCGCTTTTATAAGTAACTGAACCGCCACCCAGGTTTACCTGGCTGCCCAGGGCGGCCGTGATTTGAATTTTATAAGAAGCCACCATAATACAGGTACCACCATAAAAAGAAGGCTTGTCGCTGTTTTTTATCTGACCTCTCCTGGACGCCGTAGCCTGTTTACCAGCACCTGAATTAAAACCGAGATGGATATTTACAGTTGAGCCTGATATGAAGCCGCAGTCATCACCCGCTGCATCCGTAAACGATTTATAAATTTTCCCCTCATTGGTCAGCACGCAAAGGCTGCCCGGTATGTACGAGGTTCCGGCAGGGATATTGTCTACAAAACCGCAACTGTCAAGTGTACCCGATTTTACTACGAAAGTGGCCCTTATCTGCAGTATGTCACCTGTTTCAGCGGTACCACCTGTAGCCCCTTTTGTAATATTAATGTAGCTTTTGCCGTAATCGACTGTCTGTGCGGTTGCTGCGTAGGAACTGAGCAAAAAAGCAGCGAAAAAAAGAAGAATACAGGAAGAAGCAATGGGTAAAGTTGTCTTCATGGGCTAAGGATTTTTGGATCTTGGATACGTGCCTGTTGCAGCACTATCCAATCCAAAAGTAATCATCAACCGCTACAAATGCAACCGGACAATTACTAAATATAGCCTGTAGATAATCGGCCTTACTTACTTGCCTCGCCGGTAATAACTATAAATTTTTACGTGAATACACGTAGAAAATTTCCCGGCCTGGATGTTAGCTGAAACGTGTTTGGGGTTAATCAGTTTGCAGATAAATAGTCAACCCTTCGACCCTACCATTCGCCCACATATCATGTGGGCGAATGGTAGGGGGCAAAAACCTGCAGGTAAAATAAATTTGTTCCCGTTCGTGCAAATGTCCTGGTATTATTTTGTTTTGATTATTTTTTTAATGATGCTTTCATTCTGCCACTCCACTTTTAGAAAGTATGTACCGCCGCTCAAACTGTTCAGGTCCTGCATTTTTATTGGAATAACGCCTTTTTCACCGGGTTGGTTATATGTTTTTATTATTCTGCCAAACATATCAAAGATAGTGGCCCTCACATTGCCATCTGCAGGCAGGATGGCATTAAATGATACTGCACCGGTAAAGGGATTCAACAGGTTTTGCAAAGAGAAATGCAATTGGCCGGGGCTTAGTACAATAATTTTGCTGTATTTAAAACCGGTTTCGCCAATCATCTTTATCCGGTAGTAGCCAATACCTGTTAGCGCAGTCGGGTCGGTAAATTTATAAAAGCCATTACCCGTTCCTGCAGTGGCGTTCAATTTACCTATGGGCCTGAAATAATTTCCGTCTGTGCTTTTCTCAACTTCAAAGCTGATTTTTCCGCTTTCATTGCTTGTTTGCCATTGAATAACTGACAGGTTGTTCAGCAAAGAGCCGGCAGCGTTGAGCAAATCTGTTTTTAGCAACGTCATACAGTTGTTTACATATACCTGTACCGTCCTCGATGCGAGAAAAGAGCAGTTGGCATCTGCGAGGTTACTTGCTGTAGTGGCTACCCGCAGGCGGAAAATGTTATTGTGTGTGCTGGAATCCCCAATAAACGAAGGACCTGTGGCGGTATACTCGTATTCTGTTCCATTAAACACCGGCGTTGCCGTTCCATTGCTGAAATAAGCCGTGGGTGAAAAACTGGCCCCGTTGTCAATGCTTCTTTCCCATACATAGTAGGTATAGTTGTCAAAATAACTTCTTATCTGCGCAGATAGGGAAGCGCCATCCGCATAGCAAACGTTTATTGTGGGCGATGGCGGATTTACATCAAGATTGGGTGAGCAGGAAGCCACGCCAATATCATCGATAGCCCAGTCGTTACCACCCCCACCGGGCGCATTATTCCGGATATTAATAATCATTTGTGTTTCGGTTGGCCCTGTCCGGTAGGTGAATCCTTTTTTTACCCATTGCCCGGTATAGGCCATATCTCCCGTTGTATAATAGTCGTACCCATTGATGTTAAATGTAAGATTAGGATGTACGCCTGATGAATCACCAGGGCCTGTTGGAACATACGTACCGCTGGACGGGCCGGCACCTACTGAATCGATTCCGCATTTCCGGCAGATATTCCTGAACCACGCAGAGTATTCATACGAAGTATTCGGACACAGATTCCTTACGGTATCAAGAAATGCAGTATCAGTACGATAGGCAGCATTAATAACTGCCATATAGCCGCCGGTTTGTCCATTGTTTACGTCAGCGGGAAGATTACCCGCGAGCGGATCCGAGGCACCGGTATGGTCTCCAATGATATCCCATACGTTAAATACGCGGTGCGCAGCTACCGGATCATTCGGATCGATGGAGTAGTTGGCTGCCGCAGTACCCGCACTGGTATTATTAGACATACCATAGTGGTAGTCGCCCGGCTGTCCTGTTGTAAATAATTGGTATGTGTAATTTGCGGGTATATTGGTAGACAGAGCACGGTCTTTGACATTGCCCGAACCAAAAGTTCCACCGTATTCCGATAAAATGCCATTAGTACCAATGGTATTTGCGCATATGCCATAGTTCTGGTATACCATAGCTGTTACAGCGGGAAAAGTAATGCTGGTTGGTACGCCTGCGCTATTAGTAAATGAAATGGTTCCACCACCTACACTTACCAGGCTTCCAAATAAGACTGCATCCACTTTTACATGGTAAGAAACAATGATCATACAGCCTCCACCTGCAACTGGTCTGTCCGTGCTTTTTATTACACCGCCAAGGGTTTCGGTTGCGCCATTGCCCAGGCTAATGTGTACAGCAGTTCCTGAAATAGTAGCCGGATCGCCGTCTGATGCATCAGTCCATTGTTTATAAATTTTACCTTCATTGGTGAGGATTCTCATGGTGCCCGGTACATAACTGGTATTTGCAGGAATACTGCCACTAAAAGATGTATTATAGGTGCTGCTGCTTTTAACCAGGAAGGTTGCGCGCATTTCCAGTTCATCACCAGGTTCAATAGTTCCACCTCCCGCACCCTTGGTAATGTTTACATAACTTTTTCCATAATCCAGTACGGGCGCTGCAGGATCGGTAATACAGATATTAAACGCCCAGGTAGTACCACTCATACCAGCGGTATTGGTATATACCCTGAGATAATAGGTGTTTCCGATGGTCAGACCGGCTCCGGCTGTTGCAAGAAATGAATTAAGGGATGTTCCGCTAACGCATGCCAGTGAAGTAAAACTTCCGCAGCTACCTGACAATAATTGAATTCTTGGACCCGCAGCAGTAAATTGAGCGCCTACGCTTCCAAGTGTAATGGTTGGATACAGGCTGTTCGCTACGAACCGATACCATACTTCCGGTGAATTGGGATCGCCGCAATCGCCGGGTATGGCTGCAGTAGCAGTTGAATTCAGTAATGTGCCTGAAGTGGTTGAACAACTTGCGGAAGATGTCAACAGAACTGCACCCGCACAATTATCATTGGCAGGAGGCAGCGGATCCTGTATACAGATGTCAAAATTACCAGCGGTGCCGGGCACTGCACTGGTGGTAGTTGAATATACCCTCAGATAATAGGTGGCACCTATTGTCAAACCCGTAGGTGTATAGGTAGTAGTACCGCAACCAACACTTACCAGTGAACCACAATTGCCCGAAAACAATTGTATCCGGGGTGTCTGGCCGCTGAATGTAGCACCGATGGTGCTTAGCTTAATAGAAGGATTGGTAGTCTGCGCTACAAACGTATACCATACATCATATTTAGCTGTGCCGGAACATGCTGCCGGTATGCTGGTACTGGCCGTGGCATTCACAACAGTAGAAGTAATATTATTGCAGGTAGTAGACGAGGTAAGTAATACGGCCCCGGCGCAATCATCGTTTGCCGGCGGAACGGGGTCCTGTATGCAGATATCAAAATTGCCCAGGGTAGTGGGTGCAATAGCGGTGGTAGAATAAATTCTTACGAGGTAAGTATTGCCTATTGTAAGACCCAGCGGCGCTGTATAAGAAGAAGTACCACTGCAGCCGATGCTTGTAAGCGCGCCACAAGTTCCGGAGTAAACCTGGATTTTTGGATTCAACGCCAGCAAATTGGCTTGAATATTACTTAGTGTAATGGTTGGATTGGCCGATTGCGCGGTAAAAGAATACCACACGTCAAACTTAACGCCCGGTGCGCAACCAGCTGTTGTGCCGGCAGTGAAAGTGGCGTTATTGGTGGTACCGGTAACATTGCTACAACTGGTAGACGAAACCAACGTGGTGGGGCTGGCGCAAAGATCATTGGCGGGTGCCTGCGCACTGGCGCTTATTCCACCAAGAGAAATAAGCGATATTATCAGCATTGCCTTATAACCAGGAAGGACAAGGGATAAGTGAGTTTTCATAGCTTGAATCTTTCATTGAACAAAACACCGGCATCATATAGTTCGTGTATTTTAATAGCTGTCAACCTCTGTTCAATTGCAGACAGATACACTTACAATCGCCGCGGGCAAAAATAATTCGGCGGGATGCTATATACAATCCTGCAGAATGGATATTCGATAGAAACACTTATTTCCCCGATGGCTGGATCGTTGATTTACTATTTCACGAATGGGATTTACTTGGTATTTTGTTTCCGGGTTTTAAAAACGGCCGGTAAGTATTAAATAGTATACCCGGTTGATAAATTAATTAGTGATTATACTAATTTTTGACGACAGTACGTTAATGCCCTAATCCAATTTAACCCTATGAATAAATTTTATTCCGCAGTCATTGCATGTATTCTTTTTACTTCTTCACGGTTACATTCGCAAAACATTGTTGCAGGGCGAATGAATGAGGTCTTTTCCAAAACAATTCTATCGAGTACAGGATTAAGCAATCCATGGGAAATTACTTATGGTCCGGATGACTCATTGTGGGTGACAGATGCAAAGACATACCTGGTGTATAAAGTGGGAACCGTATCGCCGTATAACAAAAGAGTGATTCTTGATCTCAGCGAGACAGGGCCCAATTTCCCAACGCTCAGGCGTACTTTTAATTCCAGCCAGAATCCGTGGCCGCAGGGTGGCCTGGCCGGAATGGCATTGCACCCCGACTTTAATGCATCCACCCCGAAAAAATTCGTGTATGTAGCCTATGTACGCAAGTACGACAGTGCTTCCGTTACTACCAATGGTGGTTATTTCTTTAAGAACAGTATTGTAAGGTTTACCTATAATCCGGCAAACGGCCTGCTTGAAAATCCGGCGGTATTGTGCGATACCCTGCCGGGCAGCAGTGATCATAATTCGCAGCGTATGATTATTGCACCGGTGAATGGCGTCAACTATCTTTTTTATGGATCCGGCGATATGGGTGCAGGACAACTGAGCAGCGCCAAACGTGTAAACCATGCGCAGGACATAGATTTTTACCAGGGAAAAATATTGAGGTTTAACCTGGAAACAGATGGAGATGGCGGTCTATACGATCCATGGATTCCCAACGGCAATCCATACAACGGCTCTAACCAGAGTGCAGTATGGGCGGTTGGTATAAGAAACAATCAGGGATTTGCGTACGACAGTGTCAGGAATATTCTGTATGGCGCATCGCATGGCCCTTACAGCGATGATGAAGTAAACATTATTGAACCATCCAGGAATTACGGCCATCCCTTCGTTATTGGGTATGCTGCCGACCATAATTATGATGGTTCGAGCGCCGGGAAATATCCTGCATCTGCTTCTTCCCTTGCTGTTATTACCGATGAAGTAGCAGCAGCTACGCTTATTGGTTCCAGTTATAAGGATCCATTGCTTGCCGGGTATCCTACCACCAAGTCAAACATCAGTACCATCTGGACTACCGGCCCTGGTAACAATACCTGGCCTTCAGAAGCATGGTCGGGGCTTGGTTTGTATAATTACAGTGCTATTCCCGGTTGGAAAAATTCTCTGTTAATGGCTGGGTTGAAATGGGGAAGAATTATCCGCACGCGGTTAGACAATACCGGTATGGCCACTTTGCCGAATGGCAATATGACAGATACGGTAGTTAATTTTGATGGATCGCCCCGGTACAGGGATATGGCTTTCGGTCCCAATGGAAAAGACATTTATTTTGTAATGGAATCCGGCACATCCGGCGCTTCTCCTGCGGGCACCGGCACCAATAACCCTTTGTTACCAGCCTGTGCGAGCTGCATACAAAAATTTACTTTTTTAGGATATAATGATGTATCCGGCACCAGCACCATTTCCAGCCTGGTTCCTATTGCAACCGGAAAACCAAATATATGTGAGAATGCCAATACCATTACTATTGACGCCAGCAATACCAATCTCTGGGTACCCATAACAGATACGCTTGGTAATATCGTTGCAGAAATAAAAGCAAACGGTAATTTACTCGGCAATGTAACCACTACGCTGTTCAGCAATGCCGGCGCAGTCCGCGAACAATCAGCTAATAAAACCCTGTACCTGGATCGAAATATTACCATTACACCACAGGTACAGCCCTCCTCAGCAGTAGGCGTTCGGTTGTACCTTACCAATGCTGAATTCAACGCGTTAAAAGTAGCTACCAATTCTGTTGGACAACCGAGTGGTGTTGCAGCCATTTCCGATCTGGCTATTTTCAAAAATACCGATGCCTGTTCTTCTGCACTAAGCAGCAGTGCCACCGCTATGACCACCACCAACCAGGCAGCGTTTGGTTCAGGAGGCTATGCTGTACAGACAAATGTCAATTCTTTTTCTACCTTTTATATGGCCAGCGTAACCTCGCTGCTTCCATTGCATTCATTATCATTTACGGGATCCATTGCCAATAATGCCAGCCATCTGCGATGGATAACCGAAGACGAAAGGACAACGAAGTTCTTTACTGTTGAACGCAGCATCAATAACCGTGATTTTAATGCAATGGGAACCCAGATTGCCAGCAGTACACCCGGGCAGGTTATCTATGCGTTCACAGACAGCAGCGTAGCCAAACTACAGGCCGGCTTTGTATACTATCGTTTAAGGCTAACCGATGCGGAGGGCAGAATCAGTTACTCTTCGGTTGTGATATTAAATGCGGGTGGCCCCAAATCAGTTATCAGTATCCGTCCTAACCCTTTTGTAAACAATGTTACGCTTGATGTGAATGCGCCGGTAGCGGAAAAGGCCGACTGGCAGATAACAGATATTTCAGGCAAAACCATTATGCAGCAGACAATCATCCTCACAAAAGGATATAACGAAACAACCATCAATACAAGTAACCTGAAAGCCGGTATTTACTACCTGAAGTTGAGCAGCGGCAGCATTAGCCAAAGTGTTAAACTTCAAAAATTATAGATTAGTTGCGGTTATTTAAGCCGGTAATCCATGATATTGCTTATACTAAAAAGAGGCTGTTTCATTTGAAACAGCCTCTTTTTAATAGTAACAGGTGATTGATGTTATACGATTTTGCCTACCATCTTTGCAGGGTCTACCCAGGCGTCAAATTCTTCTGCGGTGGTATAGCCCAGTTTTACCGACATTTCTTTTAGTGTAGTTCCTTCTTTATGCGCTTTCTGGGCAATCTCAGCAGCTTTGTAATAGCCAATTTTGGTATTGAGCGCCGTAACCAGCATCAGCGAATTGTCAACGTGCTTTTTAATGTTGGCTTCAATAGGCGCCAGTCCTACAGCGCATTTATCATTGAAGCTGATACAACCATCACCAATCAGGCGCGCGCTGTGCAGGAAATTGTAAATCATAACGGGTTTAAAAACGTTTAATTCAAAATGACCGTTGCTGCCACCAATGCCAATGGTTACATCATTGCCCATTACCTGTGCGGCAATCATGGTTAATGCCTCGCATTGGGTAGGATTTACCTTACCCGGCATAATGGACGAACCGGGTTCATTATCGGGGATGAATAACTCACCGATTCCGCTACGCGGTCCTGATGAAAGCATACGGATATCGTTGGCAATCTTCATCAGGCTAACAGCCACCATTTTTAGTGCACCATGTGTTTCTACAATCGCATCGTGCGCGGCAAGTGCTTCAAACTTGTTTTCTGCCGTTACAAAGGGCAGGCCCGTTAATGCAGCAATATGTTTCGCTACGTTTTCCGAATAGCCGGCCGGCGTATTGATGCCGGTTCCTACGGCGGTGCCGCCCAACGCCAGTTCGCTTAAATGCGCGAGCGTGTTCTTAATGGCTTTGAGCCCATGGTTTAACTGCGATACATAACCACTGAATTCCTGTCCAACCGTTAATGGTGTGGCATCCATAAAATGAGTGCGTCCAATCTTTACCACATTCATGAACGCTTTGCTTTTTTCAGCAAGGGTATCTCTTAATTTTTCAATGCCCGGTATGGTGAGATCTACCAGTATTTTATAGGCGGCAATATGCATGGCTGTTGGAAAAGTATCATTAGAAGACTGCGATTTATTAACATCGTCGTTTGGATGCAGAAACTTTTCTTTGTCGGACAACTGGCCGCCATTCAGCACATGCCCGCGGTAAGCAACCACTTCGTTTACATTCATATTGCTTTGGGTGCCACTACCTGTCTGCCATACCACCAACGGAAAATAATTATCCAGTTTGCCTTCCAGTATTTCATCGCAAACCTTTCCGATAAGTTCATTTTTTTCTTTGCTTAGTACACCGGCTTCAAAATTGGTAATGGCAGCGGCTTTCTTTAAATAAGCAAAGGCTTTAATGATTTCTTTCGGCATCTTATTAATGTCCTGCGCAATCTTAAAATTATCAATGCTGCGTTGGGTTTGTGCTCCATACATGGCATCGGCAGGCACTTTTACTTCGCCCATGGTATCTTTTTCGATTCTATATTCCATATTTCTTTTTTGTTTGACTGGTGGCAAATGGGCCGTAAAGGTAATAAATTGAGTAATTGAGCCAGCAACGACAGCCCACTGCTATATTGGCCATGTGTTTATTTGACCAAAATGAAGATCTAAATAGGCGATGACTTATTTTTAGGGTGTTACCAATTACACTGTTATGAAAAATTTACTGTCAGTAATAACTTTTACCCTGCTGTCTTTCCTGACAAATGCACAACCCTACCAGCCGAACTGGGCATCGCTTGATCAACGGCCTACCCCCCAGTGGTTTAAGGATGCAAAATTTGGCATTTTTATTCATTGGGGCGTTTATTCTGTTCCGGGCTTCAGAAGCAAAGGTCAATATTCAGAATGGTACCAGAATGGCTTAAATGGCAACGATACCGCGGTACAATCGTATCATAAAAAGAAGTTTGGTGATCAGACATATTACCAACTGGCCGGTCAGTTTAAAGCAGAATTATTCAATCCTGATGAATGGGCGAGCCTGTTTGAGCAGTCGGGCGCCAAATATATTGTGCTTACTTCCAAGCACCACGATGGGTTTGCATTATGGCCCAGCAAAGAAGCGGATCGCGACTGGGGCTTTCCCTGGAATGCAACGGCTATTGGACCGAAGAGAGATTTGATTAAAGATCTTTTTGCCGCTGTCAGAAAAACATCGGTACATGCCGGTATGTATTATTCCCTGTATGAATGGTACAATCCACTGTGGAAATCGGACAGGAATAAATTTGTAACAGAACACACCTGGCCGCAGATGAAGGATCTCATTAATAACTATCAGCCCGATGTTTTCTGGACAGATGGCGATTGGGATGCGACAGCAGAAACATGGAAAAGCCAGGAATTTTTAACCTGGTTGTACAACGAAAGCCCCGTAAAAGAAAAAATAGTGGTGAACGATCGCTGGGGAGCCGGGCTGCGCTTTCATCACGGCGGCATATACACGCCCGAATACCAACCCGATCTTGATTTTGAAGATCATTATTGGGAAGAAAGCCGTGGCATGGGCTTTAGCTATGGATACAATCGCCTGGAAGATGCCTGGGATTATAATTCTTCCCAATCGCTGGTATTGCAATTAATTGACAAGGTTAGCAGCGGTGGTAATTTTTTACTGGACATCGGTCCCGACGAGCATGGTAAAATCCCACCGATTATGCAGGAGCGTTTATTAGAGATAGGCGACTGGATAAAAATCAATGGCGAGGCTATCTATAATACCGTGCGATGGAGAACGCCTTCTCAATGGAGCGAAGGAATGAAAGGATACAAGCCCAAAAACAGCAGTGGCGATCTTTTGCTGAAGCTAACCGTTGATCCGGATCCTGGCTATGCAGTTAAGGAGGTTTTCTATACATACAATCCAATTACCAATTCATTGTATGCCATTCTGCCTAAATATCCTGCCAGCAGAAAAATTGTGCTGAAAGCTGTTGATCTGTCAGAGGGGAAAAGCAAGGTCAGCTTATTAACAACAAGACAGGGTCTTTCATGGAACCTGGACGGGGATAATACCATTATTTTGTTACCGGAATACGATCCCAACAAAATGAAAGCGCCTTATGCGTACGTAATTAAAATAGAGAATTACGGGAGGTTTGCAAAAAAGCCCTCAATCAAAGTAGAATATAAAAATGCGATGCAGCCCCTGGTTACAATAACCGGCACCCCGGAAGCAACCATTCGTTATACCACAGATGGAACGGCACCCAACGCAGCATCTAAGGTTTATACAAAGCCGTTTTTGATAGATAAAACCAGTACGGTACAGGCGCAAAGTTTTGTTGAGGGGAGTTTGCCCGGCAGTATTGCAACAGAAAAAGTGATCAAATATGAATGGTTGAAAGCAATTACTGTTGGCAATGTTTCACCGGGGCTCAGCTACAAATATTTTGAACCTAATGGGGAGGTGAACCTGGAATCAATCAATAATACAACCGCGGCAAAAACAGGTATTACCAGTATTGTCTCCAATTCTTTAAAACAGCGTGCTGAAAAATTTGCGCTGTCTTTTGATGGTTATATTAAAGTAACCAAAGATGCTTTTTATACTTTTTTTACCAAATCAGACGATGGCAGTAAGCTGTTTATCGATGGTGTGGAAGTAGTGGACAATGATGGCAATCATGGCAGTACCGAAAAAACGGGAAAAGCCCCTTTGAAAAAAGGGTTTCACAGGATTAGGATAATTTATTACGATAGCGCGGGTGATAACGATTTGCAGGTTTTCATGCAACCAGATGGTGGATCCAAAGCGGCAATACCGGCAGCAATGCTTTTTCATGATAAATAAAATGATTTGAATTAGTAGCCATTGTTTATGAAGAAAATCACTGTTGTTTTAATATTGGCCTTGCAAACAGGCAGCGCATTTTCGCAGGAGATAGAAATGCCTGTTATACCATCTGACAAAAGCATAAAAACAAACGAAACAGTTGCCGATTGGCTGATTGCACCGGTGAAACAAAAAGCTGCAGTGTATGAAGGGAACGGAGGGAAGGACCTTGTGCTGTATAACGGTTTGGTAAAAAGGGTTTTTCGAATGGAGCCCAACGTTACTTGTATTGATTATAAAAACCTTAGCAACGGCCAGCAATTATTGCGTGCTGTGAAAGCAGAAGCAAGGTTAACCATTAATGGTAAAGATTACAATGTTGGCGGATTGTACGGACAGCAGGAGAATGCCTACCTCTTGCCTGCATGGGTTGACGGTTTTAAAGATAGCAGCATCGATTTTCATTGTACTGGTTATTCGATCGGCAAAATACAGCCGCGGCTAAAATGGAAGCCTGCAACAAAATCTTTTCATAATACAGGCGCAGCAGGTGGTACGGAATTAAGTTTTATATACACTTCTTCATTGCCCGGATTAAACGGATTGGCAGTTTCCGTTCATTACGAATTGTATGATGGTATACCGCTTATCGTAAAATGGTTATCGATTGAGAACAAGAGCAACCGATCGTATAAACTGAACCGCGTTGTCAATGAGATACTCGCATTTACGGAAGAAGAAAGCGCCGTGGTTGGATCGCCGGAACAAATGAAAAAGCAACACGGCATTTATGTGGAAACAAATTACGCATTTAACAATGCCATGCGGTACGATATCAGCGACCAAACCACCCACTGGAAGGCTGACAGTACCTATACATCGCAGGTAAATTATAATTACTTAACGCCTTGTCTGCTGGAAGTATACCCGGAAAAAGCACCTGGCATTGATCTGCAACCTGGAGAACGATTTAATTCTGTACGCACACATGAATTGCTGCTGGACAGTTACGATCGGGAAAGGCGTGGACTAGCCATCCGGAAAATGTACAGAACGGTGACGCCATGGACCCTGGAGAACCCGATATTCATGCACCTGGTAAGCAAAAATGACGAGGAAGTCAGGAACGCTGTTGATCAATGCGTGGCAACCGGCTATGAAGCATTGATTCTGAGTTTCGGTAGTCATTGTGATATGGAAGACAGCAGCAATACCAATGTTCAGCGATGGAAGCAATTGGCAGATTATGCGCATAATAAAAATATATTGATTGGCAGTTACTCCTTGTTCAGTTCCAGGAGAATAAGTGATGAAGACGATGTGATTGATCCGGCAACAGGAAAACCAGGCGGGGCTTTTTTTGGCAATGCACCCTGTTACGGCAGCAAGTGGGGACTGGCTTACCTGGAAAAAATAAAATATTTTCTCAGCAAAACCGGTTTCAACATTTTTGAAAACGATGGCCCTTATCCCGGGGATGTATGCGCTTCCACCACCCATCCCGGTCATCGCGGATTGGATGATAGTCAGTGGCGGCAAATGGAGCTGCAAAAAAGCCTGTATCATTGGTGCAATGAGCACGGTGTATATGTAAATGCACCCGATTGGTATTTCCTGGATGGTACCAATAAAATTGCATTGGGTTACCGCGAAGTAAATTTTTCTTTGCCAAGAGAGCAGCAAAAAATATTAAACCGCCAGAATATTTTTGATGGCACCTGGGAAAAAACGCCTTCTATGTGCTGGGGTTTTGTGCCGTTGACAAAATACCAGGGCGGTGGCCCGGAAGCAGTGCTGGAACCCCTCAGTGACCACCTCGATGACTATAAACAATTAATGATGCAGTATTATAGTGCAGGTGTACAAGCCTGTTACCGCGGGCCGAGATTATACGACAACGATAAAACCAAACAAACGGTAATCGATGTTGTGAACTGGTATAAAAAATATTTCGATATACTTAATTCGGATATAATACATTTAAGAAGGGCAGACGGCCGGGATTGGGATGGTTGGATGCATGTAAATCCTGCATTAAAGAATAAGGCGTTGGTAATATTGTTTAATCCTTTAAGTGAACCTATGACCCGCACAATCGCAATTCCGCTATATTATACAGGGTTGACAAGAGAGGCAACTGTAATGCGGGACGGCAAGACGGTTGTTTATTCTTTAGACCGGAATTATAGCGCTCATGTGAAACTGACCATTGCTGCTGGCGGATATGCATGGTTTACTATAAAATAGGCCATGTTAAACGTTGAAATATCTATTCTATTTCCCGTCTGGATTCAGTAATTTTAACACTGTCTCAACCGGCGATTGCATGAACCTATTTTTTCAAAGAAAATCGTTGCTTCTTATTGTGGCACTGGTGGCCGGTATTGTTGTTTTTGTCTATACTACCCGTCAGCATACCATTGATTATAATACAGAGGTAAAGCCCATTTTCAATAAGAATTGTATCACCTGTCATGGCGGTGTGCGGCGCAAAGCGGGGTTTAGTTTACTTTTCCGCTCTGAAGCGCTCGCTAATACAGAATCTGGTAAACCGGCTATTATTCCCGGTGATCCTGAACACAGCGAAATGATTCGCCGCCTCACCCTGAAAGATCCCGAAGAAAGAATGCCTTATAAACATGATGCGCTTCCTGCACATGAAATTGCTATTCTGCGTGAATGGGTAAAACAAGGTGCACAATGGGGTAATCATTGGGCCTATGTTCCGGTAAAAGAGGTGGCTGTTCCGGGGCAGGGAGGATTGATGAGTTTTATTGGTTCGGCAAACGATCACTGGGCGAAAAATAACGTCGATTATTTTATACTGCAGCGGCTAAAAGAGAATAAGCTGAATCCGTCTGCGGAGGCAGATAAGGCCACACTGTTAAGGCGTGTCAGCCTTGATATTGTTGGCCTCCCGGCCAGTCTTGCACTTCAAAAACAATTTTTTTCGGATAACAGCGACCACGCGTATGAAGTTGTGGTTGATAGCTTGCTGGCCTCTCCGCATTACGGTGAAAAATGGGCGGCTATGTGGCTCGATCTGGCGCGCTACGCAGATACAAAGGGCTATGAACGCGATGATGCCAGAACGATCTGGCGCTACCGTGACTGGCTAATCAATGCTTTTAATGAAAACAAACCATACGACCAGTTTCTGACCGAACAACTTGCCGGTGACCTATTGCCCAACCCGACCGACGCGCAGATTATCGCTACCGCTTTTCACCGCAATACCATGACCAACGATGAAGGCGGTACCGACAACGAAGAATTCAGAACTTCGGCTGTGCTTGACCGTGTGAATACTACCTGGGAAGCCTTGATGGGCACCACATTCGCCTGTGTGCAATGCCATAGTCACCCATATGATCCGTTTAGCCATGACGAGTACTATAAGTTTATGGCCTTCTTCAACAATACCCGCGATGAAGATACTTATGCAGATTACCCGCTCTTGCGCAGCTTTAGTGATTCTGCCCTTGCAGAAAAAAATAAACTGGATGAATGGCTGCAGCAGAATGCGGGCGCTGCAAAAAGAAATGAGATCGATCATTTCCTGAAAACCTGGCAACCTGCTATTAATTCGCTGATGGCCGATTTGTTCATCAATAGCGAACTCAACGATACCAAATGGGCGGCGCTTCGCAACAATGGTATTGTTCGATTGCCTAAAATAAGTCTAAACACTAAAACCAACCTGGTATACCGTTTCCGCAGTTCGGTGCCGGGGGGTG
>Ga0068863_100003748_pt1 | contig 15038 bp, 13 predicted proteins | sample KBSSwiS62_FD_66596 | JGI IMG/M metagenome (GOLD analysis project Ga0068863, IMG submission 66596) | Switchgrass rhizosphere microbial communities from Kellogg Biological Station, Michigan, USA - KBS Switchgrass S6-2 | ecosystem: Host-associated > Plants > Roots > Rhizosphere > Soil ...
CGCTGCAGCACGGTGTCCTCGGCCCGCCAGAACTCGGCGCCTGCGCTGAGGTCGGAGCCGACCCGGACCTGGAGCCGGTAGCGGCCGGCGAGCGTCGTCCCGGGACCGGTGCCCGACAGGGAGCGGACCGGCGACGGGGCCTGGGGCACGTCGTCCGGAGGGGCCGCGGGGCTGGGGATGGTCGAGGGGGCGGGTATGGAGGTTCCCGTGCCGAGCCCGCTCTCCCCCGTCTGCCCGCTCACCCGTCGTGCCTCCACCCGTGCGGATCAGTCCCCCGGCGGGCCAGCCTACGGCAGATCACCCTCCGGCGACGAGATCCCGCGCCGTGACACCCGGGAACGGGCGGTCGGGAACCCGGGCGACCTCCCCGACGTTCCCACCGTCGGCGCGACCGCGCGGACCTGCGCCGATGCGCCGATCGGCGGAGGATCGGGCCCGCCGGCGCCGTAGCATCGACGGATGGAGCGCACGAGCGGTCCCGCGGGTGTCAGGCTGGCCGAGCTGGTCGCCGCGCTGTCGCTCGGGATCGACCTCGGGTTCGGCCAGCCGATGGAGCACGTGCTGCGGCAGTGCCTCATCGCGATGCGGCTCGCCGAACGGGCGGGTCTGGACGAGCAGACCCGCGCCTCGGTCTACTACACCGCGCTGCTGGTCGACGTCGGCTGCCACACCGACGCCCACGAGCAGGCCCGGTGGTTCGGGGACGACCTCGCGCTGAAGGCGGACAAGTACCGCTACGGCCTGCACGGGCTGCGCGGCGTGCTCGCCGGCGTCCGCCGGATCGGGTCCGGGGCCGACGGGCCGGTGGGGCGGTTGCGGGTCGGCCTCGAGTTCGCGGTCTCCGGGCGCCGCGATGTCGACGCCATGATCGAGAACCACGCCGAGCTCGCGCGCGGGCTCGCCGAGCGGCTCGGGCTCCCCGTCGCGACGCAGGAGGCGCTGCGGTCGTCCTACGAGCAGTGGGACGGGCGCGGCTGGCCGGGCGATCTGCGCGGAGCGGACATCCCGCTGGCGGCCCGGCTCGCGGCGATCGGCGAGTTCGTCGAGGTCGCGCACCGGGTCGACGGCGTCGGCGCGGCCCGTGACCTGGTCCGTCGCGAGCGCGGCAGGCAGTTCGATCCCGGGCTGTCGGACGTGTTCCTCGGGGCCGCCGACACCGTCCTGCGCGGGCTCGACGCCGTGGACACGTTCGGTGCGGTCGTCGAGGCCGAGCCCGCACTCGGCGCCAGGATGGACGACGTCGCCTTCGACGAGGCGCTGCGCGCGATCGCCGACTTCGTCGACCTGAAGTCCCCGTACACGCTCGGTCACGCGCGGGCCGTCGCCGAGCTCGCCGACGCCGCCGCGACCCGGCTCGGCATGACCGGCGACGAGGTCGTCCTGGTCCGGCGGGCGGCCCTGGTCCACGCGTTCGGGAAGCTCAGCGTGTCCAACGCGATCCTCGACAAGCCGCCGCCGCTGGGGACCGGGGAGCGCGAGCGGCTGCGCCTGATCCCCTACGTCACCCAGCGGATGCTGCGCCAGTCGCCTGCGCTGGCCCCGCTCGCGCGCGTCGCCGTCCAGGTCGGCGAACGGCTGGACGGCTCGGGCTATCCCGGCGGGCTCGGCGGCGCGGCGATCTGCCGGGAGGCCCGGGTGCTCGCGGCGGCGGACGTGTACCGGTCCGCGCGCGAGCCCCGGCCGCACCGCGAGCCGCTCTCGGCCGAGGCGGCGGCGGACCGGCTGCGCAGGGAGGTCCGGGCCGGGCGCCTGGACCACGACGCCGTGGTCGCCGTGCTCGGCGCCGCGGGCCACCGGACGTCGCGCAAGGCGGCCGGGCCCGCCGGGCTCACCGCTCGCGAGGTGGACGTCCTACGGCTGATCGCCCGCGGGCTGTCCACCCGGGAGGTCGCCGAACGCCTGGTGATCTCGCGCAAGACGGTGGCGAACCACGTCGAGCACATCTACCCGAAGATCGGCGTCGGGAACCGGGCCGGGGCGGCGCTGTTCGCGACCCGACACGGTCTCCTCGCCGGTCCGGAGGCCGGTCCGGAGGCCGTGCCCGCCGACGTCCGCTCTCCGGAGTACTAGGCCGTGTTGACGAAGTCCCTGATCGCGGTCTTCGCGCCCAGATCGTGCCTGGCGGCGTTGCCGCCCGCGGCCGAGTACGCCCGGTACGAGGCCGGGGCGGCGCCTTGCCAGCCACGATCTCCGATCACGAAGCCCATCGATCGTGACTTCGTCAACACGGCCTAGGCCTGCTGCATCGCCGCCATGTTCCTGCGGATCACCTCGTTGACGACGGCGCTCTCCTGCTCGGGGCTGATCAGCAGCACCTCGGTGCCCGCCTCGATCACCGGGCTGTGGGGCGGCGCGACGTGGAACGCGTCCCCGGCCCGGAAGGTCTCCTCGTGGTCGGGGAAGGTGAACGTCACGGTCCCGCTGACCACGTAGCCCCAGTGCGGGCAGCTACACATGTCGTGCGGCAGCCCTTTGAGCATCGGGGCGAGATCGCCCCGCTCGCGGAGGTCGAGGAACGTGAACTCGTAACCGTCCGTGGTGCCTTCGTGGACGGTTCCGATCCCGATGTCCTCGACCGTCGCCGCGGTCGCCTTCGACACCTTCGGCATGGTCCTCTCCTTCGTCCGACGGGTTCTGGTCCGTCGACGGTAGGGCGGCGGACCCGCCGGGACATGGGGCGCTCACCCCATCTTCGGGCGCTCCGTCGCCCGCCCCGACCCGACGTCCGGCGGGCTCGGCGCCGCGGGCGCTCCCCCCACCGGCACCACGCCGCGGACCTGCGCCGACGGACCGTCCTGCGGCGGACCGGGCGGTGCCTGCGGGACCGGCGTCCCGCCGCCCCGCCCCCGGCGGTCGCCCCGGATACGCCGCCAGATGCGCCGCGCGGCGAGCAGGACGAGCAGCCCGCCCGCGACGGCGGTCAGCCAGACCGTGACGGTGCCGTAGACGGTGGAGCGGACCTGCAGCCGCGTCGGCTCGCCGAGGTCGCCGCCGTCCGGGGTGCGCACCGCCGCCTCGACGGTGAACTGGCCGGACCTCAGCACCTCGGCGCTGACCCGGACCTGGACCCGGCCGAGCGGGGGCACCCGCTGCACCGGGATGGGGGCGACCCGCAGCCCGGCGGTACTCGTCAGCTCGACGCGAACGGTCATCGTGATCGGCAGCCCGTTCGCCACGGTGAGCGGCACCGGGGCGTCCCGGGTGCCGAGGGAGAACGGGCCGGGCGGCTGCAGCACCTTGACCGAACCGACGAGCTCCGCGATCCGCCCGTCGACCAGGTCGGTCTGGGCCGCGGCGGCGTCCGCGTTGCCGCGCCAGGCCCCGGAGGCGGGTCGCAGCAGGCCGCGCAGCAGCGGGTCGAAGACCTGCTCGGGCGGCGCGCCGACCCCGGTCTCGTAGTCCGCGGCCGCCCGCAGCCGCTCGACGTCGTCCCGGTCCGCCACCAGCCGCTGCACGAGGACCGGGGGGATCTCGGCCGCGCCGACCCGCGTCGGGTAGAGCAGCCGCTGCCGGGCCGCGCCGGGCGCGGGCCCGGCGGCGACGGTGGCCCCGAGTGCCCGCGGCTCCACGACCCCGGCCGAGATCAGCCGGCCGACACCGTCCAGCAGCGCGGTGGCGCCCTGCCCGTCGATCCCCCAGCCGTGGGGTGGGGCGAGCACGAGGGGACCGGCCGGGGCGTCCGAGGACAGCGCGCGGAAGGCGAGCGCGCCGAGCGCGTCCTGCGTGCCGAGGGCGCCGGAGCCGCCCGCGGGGCTGCGGCTCGCCGTGGTGTCCCCCGTACCGCCCGCGGCGAGGGTGAGCAGGGCGTCGGAGACGACCGCGGTGGCGCTGGTCTTCGGGTCGGGGTCGGCGAGGGGCAGCACGCCCGCGGTGCGGGTCGAGCCGCCCTCCAGCCCGTCCGCGGCGACGACGACGGCGGACGAGCCGTCCTCCGCGCCGCCGACCGCGGCGAGGGTGGCCTCGTCCAGGGCACCGGCGACCGGCCACACCGTGTCGGCGAGCACCGGGGTGCCGAGCAGCTGCCCGGCGATCCGCCGTCCGTCGGCGACGGCTCGTTCGGCCAGGTCGGAGGCGCCGGAGCGGACCAACGCGACCAGGTCGGCGTCGCTCTGGGCGAGGGCGAGCACGCAGCCGCCGCGCACGGCCGCGGACAGCTTCGCGAGCCACGCCTTCGCGGCCTCGGCACCAGCGCCGGGCGTGACGGTGCCGTCGGCCGCCCGGACCTGGTAGCCCTCCGCCATCTGCGCCGCGGTCTCGACGAGCTCCGGGTCGACCGCGACGCACACCCCTGCCCGCTGCGGCGAGCCGAGCGGCGCGTGCGTGGCCAGCGCGTCGACCAGGCCGTCCAGCCTGCCGCCGGGGGCCAGGGAGGTCGCGAGGCCGTCGTCGGTGAGGGTGACCGGCTCGCCCGGCACGGTCGGCAGCCGGTGCGGCGGGTCCACGAGCGGGTACAGCAGGGTCGACGGGTGCGCGACCGGCGTGGGGGCCTGCTGGCCGGGGACCGCGAGGACGGGCAGCAGCATGCGGACCGCGGCCATCCGCGCGCGGACGCCGTCCCGCGTCGCGTTCACGTTGACCAGCAGCGCGTGCACGCCGGTGCGGTTCAGCGCGAGGCTCGACGTGCTTGGTCCGGTCAGCGGCAGGCTGAGGGTGACCGGCTCGGACGAGCCCGGGGCGAGGTCCGGCAGGTCGGTGAAGGCGGGGGTCACGGCATCCGCCGCGTCCTTCCCGGCGAGGGCCTCGCGGACCGCGGCCTCCGTGCGCAACGGGTCACTGCGCTGCACCCGGACGCCGATCCCGGTGACCGGGCCCGGCCCGGTGTTCGTGAGCGTCCCGGACACGACGAGCGTCGAGGCGTCCGCGGTCACGATCCGCGGGCTCGTGCCGGTCAGGTCCAGGCGCAGCCCGGTGTCCCGCTGTGCGACTGGCGCCCCGGGGTCTGCGGACGCGGAGCGGACCGTCGACGCGGACGCGGACGCGGTCGGCGCCGCCAGGAGCAACAGGCCGAGGGCGGAGAGCAGCGCGAACAGCGCTCTCACGCGCTCTCCTCGAGGAGCTCGGTGGCCCGCCGGATCAGCCGCCGCTCGTCCGCGTAGGCCAGCCGGGCCTCCAGCTCGCCCAACGGGACCCAGGCGACCTCGGCGACCTCGACGTCGTCGTCGCACAGGTCGCCGCCGAGGGCCCGCATGAGGAAGTGGTGCACGGTCTTGTGCACGCGGCGGTCCTCGGCGACGAACCAGAAGTCGATCGTGCCCAGGGGTGCGACCACGCGCCCGATGATGCCCGTCTCCTCCTCGACCTCCCGCACCGCCGCCTCCTCGGCCGTCTCACCGGCCTCGATGTGGCCTTTGGGCAGCGACCAGAGCAGCCGCCCGCGCCGGTCCAGCCTGCCGATCACGGCGGCCCGGCCGAGCTCGTGGTCGACCACGAGTCCCCCGGCGGACGTCTCGTCGACCGTCCGCAGTCGGCGGCGCCGTTCGACGGGGCGTCCCGCGCGGCGCCCTCCGGAGCGGCCGCGGGAGGAGGACATGTGGCGATGGTAACGAGCCGGGGGCGGGGAGGCGGGTTCCTCGGGAACCGGGTGCGTCACGCGCGCACGCATCCGTAGACTGGCCCGCCGTGTCTTCCCCGCTCGTGATCTCCGGTGCCACTCTGGACGTGGACCCGGATGCGCTTCGTCGCGCCCAGGAGAATGCCCTCGTGCAGCTGCTCGACATCCCCGCCGTCGCCGACGAGCTCGGCGACCGCTTCCGCGCGGCCGGGCACGCGCTCTACCTGGTGGGCGGCAGCGTGCGGGACGCGCTGCTGCGACGTCCGCAGACCGACCTGGACTTCACCACCGACGCCCGCCCCGACGAGATCCTCGCGCTGGTGAAGGGCTGGGCGGACGCGACCTGGGAGACCGGCATCGAGTTCGGCACGGTCGGCGTCCGGCGCGGGGACCAGACGCTGGAGATCACGACGTTCCGCGCGGACCAGTACGACCGGCGGTCCCGCAACCCGGTGGTCCGCTTCGGCGACACCCTCGAGGACGACCTGCTCCGCCGCGACTTCACGGTGAACGCGATGGCGGTGGAGGTGCACGCCGCGCCGGGGGACCGCCGCTTCGTCGACCCGCACGGCGGCCTGGCCGCCCTGCACGCAGGCGTGCTGGACACCCCCGCCCGCCCCGAGGAGTCCTTCGCGGACGATCCGCTGCGCATGCTGCGCGCGGCCCGGTTCGTCTCCCAGCTCGGCTTCACCCCCGCGGACCGCGTGGTCGAGGCGATGCGGGAGATGGCGGGCGAGCTCACCCGGATCACCCGCGAGCGGGTGCAGGCGGAGTTCACGAAGCTGCTGCTCGGCGCGCACCCGCGGCGCGGGATCGAGCTGCTCGTGGACACCGGGCTCGCCGAGCACGTGGTGCCCGAGGTGCCCGCGATGCGTCTGGCGATCGACGAGCACATGCAGCACAAGGACGTCTACACGCACTCGCTCGTGGTGATGGAGCAGGCGATCGAGCGCGAGGAGTCCCCGGACCTGGTGCTGCGGCTCGCCGCGCTGCTGCACGACGTCGGCAAGCCCCCGACCCGCCGCAAGGAGTCGGACGGGCGCGTCAGCTTCCACCACCACGAGGTCGTCGGCGCGAAGATGGTGCGCAAGCGGCTGCGCGAGCTGCGGTACCCCAAGGTCGTCGTGGACGAGGTGGCCCAGCTCGTCTACCTGCACCTGCGCTTCCACGGTTACGGCAAGGGCGAGTGGACGGACTCGGCGGTGCGCCGGTACGTCACGGACGCGGGCCCGCTGCTCGACCGCCTGCACAGGCTGGTGCGTTCGGACTGCACCACCCGCAACAAGCGGCGGGCGGCGGCGCTGCAGCGTTCCTACGACTCGCTCGAGGACCGGATCGCGGAGCTGCGCAAGCAGGAGGAGCTGGACGCGATCCGCCCGGACCTCGACGGCAACGCGATCATGGAGATCCTGGGGCTCCCGCCGGGCCCCGCGGTGGGTCGGGCGTACAAGCACCTGCTGGCGCTGCGGATGGAGCAGGGGCCGCTCTCCCGCGCCGACGCGGAGGCGGCGCTGCGCGCCTGGGCGGCCGAGAACCTCTGAGCCCGCTCAGGACCGGGCGCGGCGCCTGAGCTCGAGGTCGTGGCCCACCAGGCCCAGCACGTACACCGCCGCGGCCGCGCCGAGCAGCCAGGGCGAGTCGCCGTCGGGCGGGCTGAGCAGCGCGGCGGCGGCGACGGCGACCACGTAGCAGGTGTTGAACAGGGCGTCGTACAGCGAGAAGACGCGCCCGCGGGTCTCGTCCGCGGTCTCCTCCTGGATCGCCGCATCGGCGCAGAGTTTCACCACCTGCCCCGCGGTGCTGACCACGAAGGCGCAGGCCAGGACCGTCGGCAGGGTGGTGAACAGGGCCAGCGTGAGCTGGGTGACCGCCGCGACGAGCAGGCCGAGCCGGATCGTGTTCGGCCTGCCGAGGCGGTGCGTGAGCCAGGGGGTGAGCAGCGCGGCGAGCGCGAGCCCCGCCCCGGCCGCCACCACGACCTGCCCGACCCCCGTCAGCCCCGCTCTCAGCGGCCCCATGTCGTGGAAGGCGTAGCGGAACAGCAGCAGCGACAGCAGCGTGCTCATGCCGAAGGCCAGCCGGTGCGCGCCGACCGCGCAGAAGGCCGCCGCGACCGTCGGGACCTGCACGACCGCACGGGCGCCGTCGACCCACCCGTGGGCGACCGCGGACGCGGAGCTTGCGGAGCGGACCCTCGATCCGGACGCGGAGCTTGCGGAGCGGACCCTCGATCCGGACGCGGAGCTTGCGGAGCTTGCTGAGCGGCCGGTCGATCCCGAGACCCCGGTCCGGGGCCCCGGGCCGTCCGGGCCGTCCGGACCGAGCGAGTGGCGGGCGAACCCGGCCGCCACCAGGGCGGCGGCGAGCGAGCCCAGGATCGCCAGCGCCGCCGTCAGGCCGGACCCTTCGTTCCCGGGGCCGACGAGCGCGCGGACCCCGATCGCCATCGCCCCGCCGATCGCCGCCGACGCGGCCCCCGCGGTCGCGGCGACGACGTTCGCCTCCACGAGGTTCTCCGCCACGACGACGTGCGGCAGGGCGGCCGAGAGCCCCGACCCGACGAACCGGCTCACCCCGACCACGGCGAGCGCCCCCAGATAGAGCGCCGGCCCGTCCACGCCACCCGCGACCGCCGCGGCGGTGGCGAGGATCAGCACCCCGCGCACGAGGTTCGCGACGAGCAGCACCCGCCGCCGGTCCCAGCGGTCCAGCACGGCCCCCGCGAACGGCCCGATCACCGAGTACGGCAGCAGCATGACGGCGAGGCCCGCGGCCACGTCGAGCGGGTTCGCCTGGCGTTCGGGGTTGAAGAGCACGGCCCCGCCGAGGGCGGCCTGGAAGAAGCCGTCCCCCCACTGGGCGGGCACCCGGGAGGCGAGCAGCCGCCGGAACCCGCGCCCCCGAAGCAGCGCCCGCACCCCGACCTTGCTGCTCGTGACCACCGGTGCGGCGGCTGTGGAGGCAGGTTGCGGGTGGGACACGGGTTGGAGCGTACGTCCCCCGGCCGGGGTGCGAATATGGGCGCGTGAGGGACGTGCGCCCCGGCCGCCAGGCCGCTACCCCGATCGGACCCGGCACCCTTCTCGTGGCCGCGACGGGGCTCAGCGATCCCAACTTCAGCCGCACCGTGGTGTACCTCGTCGAGCACCGGGCGCACGGCAGCCTCGGGGTGGTCCTGAACCGGCCGTCGGAGGCGTCCGTGCGGGAGGTGCTCCCGCGGTGGTCGGCCATGGCCGCCGAGCCGGGCACGGTCTTCGTCGGCGGGCCCGTGGACGGCACCACGGCGCTCTGCCTCGCGATCCTCAAGCCGGGCGAGCGGGCGGACGGGCTGGCGGGCGTCGTCGGGGTGAACGGGCCGGTCGTGCTCGTGGACCTGGACAGCGAACCGGCCGCCCTCGCGCCGCGGGTGCGCGGCCTGCGGGTGTTCGCGGGCTACTCGGGGTGGGACGCGGGACAGTTGGACGGCGAGATCGCCCGCGGGGACTGGTTCGTCGTCTCGGGCCTGCCGGACGACGTCACCACCGCCCGGCACATCGACCTCTGGGGCCGGGTGCTGCGCCGCCAAGGCCCTCCGCTCGCCCTCCTCGCGACGTTCCCGGTGGAGATCGGGCTCAACTGAAGGCCTGTCGCCCGGGCCGCGGTCGGAGGATGCTGGCCGCCATGTCCCGTCTGCTGGTGGTGGTGGCACTGCTGGGCGCGCTCGCGGGGTGTGCGGCCCCGGTGGCCGGTGCGTCCGGTACCCCGGGGGCCGCGCCGCCGCGGACCCTCGACGGGCCGCGCCTGGAAGCGGACGTCCGGGACTACCTCGCCCACGACCCCGCCACCGCCCCGTTGACGGCGGGCCGGGTCGAGTGCCCGCCGAGCGCGGTGGTGGACCCGAGGGTCGTGGTGTTCTGCCAGGTCGTGGGCGTGGGGCGGGTGTGGTCGGTACCGGTCACGGTCTTGGACGACGAGGGCGACTACCGCATCGACAAACCGTTCTGACGTTCGTCTTAGACGAACGTATGACTAGGACACTCGTGTGTCCCGCGAGTCTCCACTGGCGACGGCGTGGCGGGTGCGTGGTCCGACGTGGCGCTCGGGGCCCGGGGTGGAGATCAGCCGGCGCCGGGACGGCAGCCCGCGACGAGGTCGCACCCCGCGCAGGACCCCGTGCATCCGGCGGGCTGCGCGCCGGCCGCTCGCGAGGCGGTCTCCAGCTGCGCAGCCCGGTCCCCGAGTGCCCCGCCGATCCCGGCCAGCGCGACCCCCCCGAGCACGGCGACCGCCGTGACCACCCAGGCCAGCACGCTCGGCGGCCCGGCGAGCAGGGTCACTCCCGCGACCAGCGCGATCCCGCCCGCAGCCGCCAAGGGCGGGGCGGCGACCCGGTTCGCGGACACCCACGCGGCGGCGTTCTCCAGCGTCGACGCGGTGCGCACGCCCACCCAGCGGTTCCGCCGCAGCTTCGACCGCGCCCCCAGCACGGCGATCACGGCGAGCGCGATCCCGGCGAGCACGAACAGCGCGGCGAGCACGAGGCGAAGGGTCGCGGGCACGGGACCAGCGTAGACACCGCCGAGCCGGGCTCACGTGCGCCCGCCCCCGCGACGACGCCCGTGCCCCGCCCGCGAGCACGAAACGTGCGCTCAGCGTGGTCGGACGACGCTGAGCGCACGGAAACGGCGATCATGCGACGCGGAGAGCACGAAACGTGCCGTCACCGTCGTCCGCCAACCCCGTCGCAGCCCCTCGGCCAGCGGCGTTACCCTGGGTCGGAGCGCTCCGCGGCCCGTCGCAGGAACTCCTCGCACCTGCCGCGACGGCGCGGCCGCGGCGGTGACGGGGCCCGCGGCGGGCGCGCACGGTCCGATCGGCCGATCGCGGCCATTCCTCGAGGTGAGCAGGACGATGAGCACGGAGAGCACGACGATCGCACCCGGTGAGGCCGCCGGCACCCCGCCCTTCCGGTACGACGCCGCGCTCGCCACCGCGATCGAGCGCCGCTGGCAGGATCGCTGGGCGGCCGAGGGCACGTTCCACGCCCCGAACCCCGGCGAGCCGGGCTCGGAGAAGCCCAAGGCCTACCTCTTGGACATGTTCCCCTACCCGTCGGGCGCGGGGCTGCACGTCGGGCACCCGCTCGGCTTCATCGGCACGGACGTGCTGGGCCGCTACCTGCGCATGACCGGGCACAACGTCCTGCACCCGATGGGCTTCGACGCGTTCGGCCTGCCCGCCGAGCAGTACGCCGTGCAGACCGGCACCCACCCGCGCATCACGACCGAGGCGAACATCGCCCGGTACAAGGAGCAGCTGCGCCGGCTGGGCCTGGCCCACGATCCGCGCCGGTCGATCGCGACCACGGACGTCACGTACTACCGCTGGACCCAGTGGATCTTCCTGCAGATCTTCGAGTCCTGGTACGACGTCGAGGCCGACCGAGCCCGCCCCATCGCCGAGCTGAAGGCCGAGTTCGAGACGGGCGTTCGTCCGACTCCGGACGGACGTCCGTATGGGACGCTGTCCGAGGCGGACCGGCGCGCGCTGATCGACTCCTACCGCCTGGCGTACATCTCCGAGGCGCCCGTCAACTGGTGTCCCGGCCTGGGCACGGTGCTGGCGAACGAGGAGGTCACCGCCGACGGCCGTTCCGAACGCGGCAACTTCCCCGTGTTCCGCCGCAGCCTGAAGCAGTGGAAGATGCGGATCACCGCGTACGCGGACCGCCTGGCGGACGACCTGGACCGGGTCGACTGGCCGGAGTCGGTGAAGGCCATGCAGCGCAACTGGATCGGCCGGTCCGAGGGCGCGCGGGTCCGGTTCTCCACCGATCAGGCGGACATCGAGGTCTTCACGACCCGCCCCGACACCCTGTTCGGTGCCACCTACATGGTCCTGGCCCCCGAGCACCCGCTGGTCGACGGGCTCGTCCCCGCCGCCTGGCCGTCGGACACCGACGAGCGCTGGACGGGTGGGGCCGCCACCCCGACGGAGGCCGTCGCGGCGTACCGCGCCGCCGCCGCGCGGAAGTCCGAGCTGGACCGCCAGGAGAACAAGGAGAAGACCGGCGTCTTCACCGGCGCCTTCGCCGTCAACCCGGTGAACGGCCAGGAGGTCCCGGTCTTCGTCGCCGACTACGTGCTGATGGGCTACGGCACCGGCGCGATCATGGCCGTCCCGGCACAGGACCAGCGGGACTGGGACTTCGCGACGGCGTTCGGGCTGCCGATCGTCCGCACCGTGGACCCGGGCGACTGGGAGGGCGAGGCCTTCACGGGCGACGGTCCCGCGATCAACTCGGCCAACGCGGAGATCAGCCTGAACGGGCTCGGGGTCGCCGACGCGAAGCGCACGATCACGGAGTGGTTGGCGGACAAGGGGTTCGGCGAGGGGGTCGTGCAGTACAAGCTGCGGGACTGGCTGTTCTCGCGGCAGCGGTACTGGGGCGAGCCCTTCCCCATCGTCTGGGACGAGCACGGCCCGATCGGGCTGCCGGAGGACCAGCTGCCCGTCGTCCTGCCGGACGTCGACGACTACTCCCCCAAGACCTACGACCCCGGGGACGCGAACACCGAGCCCGAGCCGCCGCTGTCGCGTGCCGACGAGTGGGTGAACGTCGAGCTGGACCTGGGCGACGGGCCCAGGCAGTACCGCCGCGAGACGAACACGATGCCGCAGTGGGCCGGTTCCTGCTGGTACTACCTGCGCTACCTGGACCCGGAGAACGCCGAGCGGTTCACCGGCGTCGAGGCGGAGAAGTACTGGGTGGGCAAGGACCCGTCGATCGCGCCGGACGACCCGGGCGGCGTGGACCTGTACGTCGGCGGCGTCGAGCACGCGGTGCTGCACCTGCTCTACTCGCGCTTCTGGCACAAGGTGCTGTTCGACCTGGGGTACGTGAGCAGCGAGGAGCCCTTCCGCAAGCTGTTCAACCAGGGCTACATCCAGGCCTACGCCTACACCGACGCGCGCGGCACCTACGTCCCGGCCGAGGAGGTCGTCGAGGGCGAGGACGGTGGTTTCACGTGGAACGGCCTGCCGGTGAACCGTGAGTACGGGAAGATGGGCAAGTCCCTGAAGAACGTGGTCACGCCGGACGACATGTGCGACCGCTACGGCGCCGACACCTTCCGGCTCTACGAGATGTACACCGGACCGATGGACGCGTCCCGGCCGTGGTCGACGCGCGACGTCGTCGGCCCGCAGCGCTTCCTGCAGCGGGTGTGGCGCAACCTGGTGGACGAGAACACGGGCGAGCCCCGGGTCACGGACTCGCCGCCGGACGTGGACACGCTGCGCGCGCTGCACAAGGCGATCGCCGGGGTCCGCGAGGACTACCCGGCGCTGCACTACAACACGGCCGCCGCGAAGCTGATCGAGCTGAACAACCACCTCACCAAGGCCTTCCCCGGTGGGGCGCCCCGGGCGGTCGCGGAACAGCTGGTGCTGATGCTGGCACCGCTGGCGCCGCACATCAGTGAGGAGCTGTGGTCGATCCTCGGTCACGCGGAGACGGTGGCGTACCAGGACTTCCCGGTCGCGGACGAGCAGTACCTGGCGCAGGACACGGTCGAGTACCCGATCCAGGTCAACGGCAAGGTCCGCTCGCGGGTGACCGTCCCGGCGGACGCGGACCGGGCCGCGGTCGAGGCCGCCGCCCTGGCGGACGAGAAGATCGCCGCGGCGCTGGACGGGGCCACCCCGAAGAAGGTCATCGTGGTGCCGGGGCGCCTGGTCAACATCGTCCGCTGAGCCCCCGCGTCCCGCGCCGCCTGCGTCAGGTCTGCGAGGCCTTCCGCTTCGGCAGCGGCCGCACTCGCAGCCGCGTGGTCTCGGTCGCGGACGGGCCGCTCCGGGCGGGATCGGCGAGCCAGTGGTCGACCGCGTCCAGCACGAGCCGGGCGTCGGCGAGGGCGGCCGCGGCCTCGGTGTCCGGCGTCGGGGCCGTGGAGCGGGCGGCGAGCTCGGCCCGGTTGAGCAGCGACCGCAGGTGCCGCCCCGTCTGCGGGTCCATCGCGCGTTCCCGCACGACCCGCCGGACGTACGCGGACACGACGTCCGACGGGTGGTCCCGCGTCTCGTCCAACGCCGCGAGGGCGAGCTGGGCCGCCCGCAGCGCCGCCCGCGCCGCGGTCTCCACGGCATGTCCCGGGAAGCCGTGCTCAGCGAGGAGCTCCGCCGCGGCGAGGTCGTTGCGGGGGCCCGTCCGAGGCTCCGGCGAGACCGCGGCCGCCGAGGCGCTCATCGCAGCCGCACCGCCTCGCCGCGGGCCCGGACCAGCCACGGCTCGTCGGGCCGGGACAACGCCGCCTGCGACACCGGGTAGGCGCAGACCGTGATGCCGGAGCGCTCGGTGTGCCGCCACAGCACCTCGTCCACCGTGCGCAGCTCGGCCCACGGCGACTCGAGCTCGGTCAGTACCACGAGCAGCTCCAGCGGCGACTCGACCGAGCCCTCCCCGCTCGCCCACGGCCCGACGAGCAGCACCTGCACGAGCCGGTCCCCGTACGTCGCGGCCAGCTCGCCCGCGACGACGGCCGGGACGTCCTCGTTCTCCGGCGCCGGATCGGGGTAGGCGGCCGCGGCCCGGTCCGCGTCCGCCGCGGAGACGAGACCGGCGTCGGCGAGCCAGGCCAGGGCCCGGCGGTGGGCCCGGGCGTCCCGGAAGCGGAACCACTGGTCCCGGACCTCGGGGAAGTCGAACAGCGTGTTCTTGAAGCGGCGGAACGCGCCGCGGCCGTTCAGCGCACGGTCGAGGAGCTCGGCGGCCCGCCGGTGCTGCACACCGGCGGTGAAGTCGGCCATGTCCTGGTAGCCGTCTCGCGAGCTCAGCGGCTCGATGAGCACCCAGCCCTCGACGTCCGGCTCCGGCTCGCCGCAGACGGCCTCCGGGACCACGGGGACGATCCGCCCGGTGGCGGGGTCGAGGAACCACTGGACCTCGGGGGTCCGGTCGTCCAACGCCTCGACGAGCTCCGCGAGGTGCACCTGGGCCGGGTCCAGCATCCGGGCAGCGTATCCCGGGTCACGGCTTAGGCGAGAGGTGGAGAGCACCGGGCGCCCGCCCCCGTCCGTCGAGGGCATCGGGGCGCGGGCGCCCGGCGGTCAGACCCGGCGCGCGCCGCTGAACGGCATCGACGCCAGCGTGCTGATCTTGACCGGCTGGCCGCTGGTGCTCGCGTGCACGACCTGGCCGTTGCCGATGTAGATCGCGACGTGGCTGACCGGCCGGTAGAAGAAGACCAGGTCGCCGGGCTGCAGATCGCCCTTCGCCACCGGGGTACCCACGGTGGACTGCGCGCGACTCGTGCGCGGGATCGTGACCCCGGCCTGCTTGAACGCGAACGAGGTCAGACCGGAGCAGTCGAAGGCCGACGGACCGGTCGCGCCGTAGCGGTACGGCTTGCCGATCTGCGCGAGCGCGGTCGACAGGGCCGCGGCGCGCTTGGCGGCGGGCGAGGCGTTCTGCAGCGCGGTCGCGGCGGCGCCGGCCGGAGCGGACAGC
>Ga0068863_100003753_pt1 | contig 15028 bp, 13 predicted proteins | sample KBSSwiS62_FD_66596 | JGI IMG/M metagenome (GOLD analysis project Ga0068863, IMG submission 66596) | Switchgrass rhizosphere microbial communities from Kellogg Biological Station, Michigan, USA - KBS Switchgrass S6-2 | ecosystem: Host-associated > Plants > Roots > Rhizosphere > Soil ...
CACCTCCGCCTCGTCCACCCGGACGCCGGGAGCGCGCACCACGATCGCGGTGATCGCCTCCCCCCACTTCTCGTCCGGGCGGCCGATCACGGCGACCTCGGCCACGCCCGCCAGCGAGGAGATCGCGTTCTCGACCTCGCGCGGGTAGACGTTGAAGCCGCCGGTGATGATCATCTCCTTCTTGCGGTCGACGATGAAGAGGAAGTCCTCGCCGTCGAGGTAGCCGACGTCGCCGGTGCGCAGCCAGCCGTCGGCGTCGCGGACCTCGGCGCTCTCCTCCGGCCGGCCCCAGTAGCCGGCGGTGACCTGCTCGCCGCGGGCGGCGATCTCGCCGACCCCGCGCTCGCCCTCGGGGTCGAGGATCTTCACCTCGGTGAGGGGATGGGTGCGGCCGGCGGAGGCGAGCCGGGCGCGGTCGCCGGACCCGGCCACGGTGTGGTCCCGCGGCGAGAGGTAGGTGATCGGCGCCGGCGCCTCGGCGCTGCCGTAGAACTGGGCGAGGGCGTCGGGGAAGCACTCGACCGCGCGGGCGAGGCGGTCAGGCGGGATCGCCGAGCCGGCGTAGGGGATCAGCCGCACCGAGCCCATCCGCTGGCGCGCCTCGGCCGGCTCGAAGCGGTCGATCAGCATGCAGATCTGGGTCGGGACCAGCGGCAGCACCGTGACCCCGTGGGCCTCGACCTGGGCCGGCACCTCCTCGACCTCGAAGCCGGGGCGCAGCCGGTTGCAGCCGCCGACCGCGCTCAGGGCCAGCCCGATTGCGCCGCTCCAGTGGCTGATCGGCGCCGTGTGCAGGGCGACGTCGTCGGCCCACAGCGGCATCACCGAGAGGATGTTGCGGGTCGAGGCGCCGAAGGTGCGATGGGTGCAGAGGACGCCCTTCGGCAGCCCGGTCGAGCCCGACGTGTACCAGACGCCGGCGAGGTCGTCGGGGCCCGGAGTCGGCAGCTCGCGCGGCGCGGTCGCCTCGATCAGCTCGCCGAGCTCGGCGACGTCCCCGGGCAGCCCCGCGGCGGAGCCGATCACGATCACCTTGCGGGTGCCCTCCGGCAGCCAGTCCAGCCCGGCGCTCTCGATCCACTCGCGCTCGGCGATCACCGCGAACGGCTCGCAGTCGGCGGCGATGTGGGCCAGCTCACGCGGGTGCAGGCGCGGGATCAGCGCCACCCGGACGAGGCCGCCGAGGGCGAGGGCGTGTTCGGTCTCGACCCACTCGCAGCGGTTGGGCGCGGCCAGGATCACCCGGTCGCCGGCCCTGGCCCCGAGGTCGTGCAGCGCCGTCGCCAGGCGGGCGGCGCGCTCGCCCAGCTCGGCGTAGGTGAGCGAGCGCTCGGAGTCGACCAGGGCGACCCGGTCGGCGTGCTCGGCCCGGGTCCGCGCCAACAGCTCGGCCAGCGGCACCAGCGGCGGGGTGGTCGCGGCGGCGCTAGGCAAGGGACCCACCCCCGGCCAGTGGCGCGAAGCGCGGGGCCGCGGCCGGCTGGACGACGCCGTCGTGGGTGAAGAAGGCACCGCGGGCGAGGGCATGGGGGTCCCGCGGCGCCTCCTCCATCGTCAGCACCGGCGAGACGCAGGCGTCCAGGCGGGAGAAATGGACGGCCCACTCGTCCCTGGTGCGTTGGCGGAAGGTCGTGGCGAAGAGCTCGGCCATGGTCGACCAAGTCTCCGCTTCGTACTGCCCCGGCAGATCGTCGGCCTCGAGGCCGAGGCCGCTGAGGAGCTGGGCGTAGAAGCGCGGCTCGATCGCGCCGACCGCGACGTGGCCGCCACCGGCGCACTCGTAGGCGCGGTAGAAGGGGGCGGCGCCGTCGAGCAGGTTGGTGCCGGGCTCGTCGCTCCACTCACCGGCGGCGCGGAAGCCGTGGATCATCGTCGCCAGCAGCGCCGCGCCGTCGACCATCGCCGCGTCGACGACCTGGCCGCGGCCGCTCTCGCGGGCGCTGAGCAGGGCACTGAGGACGCCGACGGCCAGCAGCATGCCGCCGCCGCCGAAGTCGGCGAGGAGGTTGAGCGGCGGCGCCGGCGGCCCGTCGCGCGGGCCGAGCGCGGCCAGGGTCCCCGCCACCGCCAGGAAGTTGATGTCGTGGCCGACCCGCCGCGCGTAAGGACCGTCCTGGCCCCAGCCGGTCATGCGGCCGTAGACGAGGCGCGGGTTCGCCGCCGCGCAGGCCTCGGGCCCGACCCCAAGCCGCTCCATCACCCCCGGCCGGAAGCCCTCCAGCAGCGCCTCGGCCTCGCCCAGCAGCGCCAGCAACTCCTCGCGTCCCTGCTCCCGCTTGAGGTCGATCGCGACCTCGCGGCGCCCGCGCAGGAGCGGGTCGGGCGCCGGCGGGGGCTCGGCGCCGGGGCGGGTCACCCGCACCACCTCGGCCCCGAGGTCGGCGAGGACCATGCCGCAGAACGGGACCGGCCCGATGCCGCCGGCTTCGACGACCCGGATCCCCGTCAGCGGTCCCTGGTGAGCGGCGGCGGTCATCGCTCCGGCGCGGCTCCCCTCAACGCTCCCGCGATGATCCGGGCGAAGTCGTCCATCAGCTGCGGCGACATCTCGCCCTCGCGGTCCCAGAGGATCCAGCGCATCGAGACGAAGTGGTTCATCCCCATCAGCGCGAAGGCCAGCAGCTCCGGGTCGATCCGCTGCACCTCGCCTTCGCCCATCGCCTCCTCCAGCGCCTCCGCGTAGCCCTCGGCGAAGCCACCGAAGAACTCGACCGCGAGGCTGGGGTCGGCCTCATCGATCAGGTGCAGGAGCCGATGCAGGTCGCGGTGCTCGGTCAGCCAGGAGAGGAACCCCTTGGTGCCCTCGACCTCGGCTTCAACCCGGCTGCCGTTCTTGGCTCGTTCGGCCCCTTCGCGGGTGGCGTCGGTCATCTGACGGCCGAGGCTGCGGATCAGCTCGGCGAAGATCGCCGCCTTGCTCTCGAAGTAGTTGTAGAAGCTGCCCTGGGCGACGCCGCTGCGGCGGACGATCTCGGCCACCGAGGCTTCCGCGTAGCCGTGCTCGCCGAAGCACTGCTCGGCGGCCCGCAGGATCCGCTGCCTGGTCGCCCGGCCGCGCGCCGTCGTCGGCTCCGCAATCGGTTTCACCGCCCCGCGCGCCCCCGCGCGCCAGATCCGTGCGAACTCGCGATCAACCTCTTCCCTCTCGCTCGTTGAACCCTGCCAACCACCCTATATGACAACTGAGTCATATGTCAACTTCACCTCTTTCCCGTGCCTGCGAGCCTCATCTGCCCGTCCATTTCGGCGCCCGCTTCTCGACGAAGGCGCGTGTTCCCTCCTCAGCATCCCCGGACTCGCGGACGGGCTGGGCCAGCGGCGCCTGCAGCGCGAACATCTCCCCCTCCGGCCAGAGCGCCGAGTCGGCGGCGATCCGCTTCGAGGCGCGTACCGCCAGCGGCGCGTTGGCGGCGATCGCGGCGGCCAGCGCCAGCGCCGCCGCCAGCGCCTCGCCGGGCGCGGTGAGGCGGTTGACGAGGCCGAGCCCATGGGCGCGGATCGCCCCGAGCGGCTCGCCGCTCAGCAGCAGCTCCAGCGCCACGTTGCGGGGGATCCGCCGCGGCAGCCGTAGGGCGCCACCGCCGCCGGCGAGCAGGCCCCGCTTCACCTCGGGCAGGGCGAAGCGGGCGTCGCTGGAGGCGACGATGCAGTCGCAGGCGAGGGCAATCTCGAAGCCGCCGCCGAAAGCCGCCCCTTCCACCGCCGCGATCAGCGGCTTCGCGGGCGGGCGCTCACAGAGCCCGAACGGGCCGCGGCCCGGGTCGACCGGACGCTCGCCGCTCGCCGCCAGCGCCTTCAGGTCCATGCCGGCGCTGAAGCTGCCGCCGGCGCCGGCGATCACCCCGGCGAAGAGGTCCTCGCGCTGGTCGAGCTCGTCCATCGCAGCGGCGATCCGTTCCGCCCCGGCGCGGTCGACGGCGTTGCGGACGGCGGGCCGGTCGATCGTCACCAGGGCGACGCCGTCGTGGTGCTCGACCCGCACCCCCTTCCCCGCGGCCATCAGCGCGGCCCCATCCGGATCGCCCCGTCGAGCCGGATCGTCTCCCCGTTCAGCATCGGGTTCTCGACGATCTGCACCGCCAGCCGGGCGAACTCGTCGGGGTCGCCGAGCCGCCGCGGGTGCGGGGTCGCGGCGGCGAGCGAGTCGCGCACCGCCTGCGGGCGCGCCGCCAGCAGCGGCGTTTCGAAAGTGCCGGGGGCGATCGTGCAGACCCGGATCAGGCGGCTGGCGAGGTCGCGGGCGGCGACGATCGTCATCCCGTGCACGCCGGCCTTGGAGGCGGCGTAGGGGATCTGCCCGATCTGGCCTTCGAAGGCGGCGGCGGAGGCGGTGAGGACGCAGACGCCGCGGTCGCCTTCGCGCGGCTCGTTCCTCGCCATCCGCGCCGCCGCCAGCCGCAGCACGTTGAAGCTGCCGACCAAGTTGAGGTTGACGATCTCGGCGAACAGCGCCAGCGGCGCCGGGTTGCCGTCGCGGTCGATCGTACGGGCCGGGGCGCCGCGGCCGGCGCAGTGGACCAGCGCCCGCGGCTCGCCCAGCTCGGCCGTCGCCTCCAGCGCGGCGAGCACCTGCTCCTCGCTGGTCACGTCGGCGGCGACGAACCTCGCCGCCGGCCCGAGCCCGGCCGCGATCTCGGCGCCGTCGGAGCTCGGCAGATCGAGCAGCGCCACCCTGGCGCCGCCGTCCAGCATCCGCTTCGCGGTCGCCAGGCCGAGGCCGGAGGCGCCGCCGGTTACGAGGACTGTGATCCCGTCGACGTTCATCCCCGCCCCACCTAGAGCCGCTCGATGATCGTCGCGTTGGCCATGCCGCCGGCCTCGCACATCGCCTGCAGGCCCCAGCGGCCGCCGCTCTGCTCGAGCCCGCAGAGCAGCGAGGTCAGCAGGCGCCCACCCGAGGCCCCGAGCGGGTGGCCGAGCGCGATCGCGCCGCCGCGCGGGTTGACCCGCTCCAGCGGTACCCCGAAGTGGGCGGCCCAGGCGAGCGGGACCGGCGCGAACGCCTCATTGATCTCGATCTGGTCGAAGTCGGAGATCGACATCCCGGTGCGGGCGAGGATCCGTTCGGTCGCCGGGATCGGCGCGCTCAGCATCGTGATCGGGTCGTCGGAGGCGACGGCGACGGCGTGGAAGCGCGCCCGCGGCTTCAGGTTCAGCGCCGCGGCCCGTTCCTCGCTCATGATCAGGACGGCGCTGGCGCCGTCGGCGAGCTGGGAAGAGTTGCCGGCGGTGACGCTCCACTCGATCTCCGGGAAGCGGGCCGACATCTCCGCGCTCTCGAAGGCCGGCTTCAGCGCCGCCAGATCCTCGACGGTCGTCTCGGGACGGATCGTCTCGTCGGCGACCACGGTCCCGGCCCCGCCCTCCTCGGCGCCGGGAACCTCGATCGGGACGATCTCCGGCCCCAGGTCGGCCGCGGCAGCGAGCCGCTGCGAGCGCGCCGAGTACTCGTCGAGCGTCTCGCGGCTGAGCTTCCAGCGGGCGGCGATCAGCTCCGCCGAGACCCCCTGCGGGATCAGGCCCGGCGCGTAGCGGGCGGTCAGCGCCGGCCCGTAGGGGTCGGCGCCCATACGGGCGCTCAGCATCGGCACCCGGCTCATCGACTCGACCCCGCCGGCGACGACGACGTCGTAGTTGCCGGCCATGACGCCGACCGCGGCGAAGTCGGCGGCCTGCTGGCTGGAGCCGCAGCGGCGGTCGATCGTGGTCGCCGGCACGTGCTCGGGCAGCCCCCCGGCGAGCCAGCCGAAGCGGCCGACCGGGCCGGCCTGCTCGCCGGCCTGGCTGACGCAGCCGACGAGCACGTCATCGACCGTGGTCGGGTCGAAGTCGTTGCGCTCGACCAGCGCCCGCAGCGTCTGACCCAGGAGGTCGACCGGGTGCAGGGAGCTGAGCGCGCCGCCGGGCCGCCCGCCCCGCGGCGCTCGGCCCCTCCCCATCGGCGAGCGGATCGCGTCGACGATCACCGCCGTTCGCAGCGATGGCTGCACGGCGGCCTATCCCCGGCCGAGGCTGCGCGCCTCGGTCCGGGCGAAGACGACGCCGCCGAGCAGCAGCACCCCTTCGAACAACGGCTGGATCCAGAGCGGCACCCCGGCCAGGCCGAGGCCCGAGAAGGCCGCGGCCAGCAGCAGGATCGCGACGATCGTCCCCCAGACGTTGAAGATCCCGGGCCGGATCGTCGTCGCCCCGAGGAAGACGGCGACGAAGGCGGGCAGCAGCAGGTTGGAGCCGAAGCTCGGGTTCGCCGCCCCGGCCTGGCCGAGGTTGAGCAGCCCGGCCAGCGCCGCGAAGAGGCCGCAGAGGGCGAAGGCGGCGATCTTGATGCCGCCGGTCCGGACCCCGGCCATCCGCGCCACCCGCTCGGAGCCGCCGACGGCGTAGATCTTCTTGCCGAACGGCGTGTAGGTGAGAACCACGTACATCACGATCGCCAGCGCCAGGACCAGCCAGACCGCGGTGCGCAGCCCGAGGATGTCGGTGTTGGCGACGGTCGGGATCAGGTCCGGGATCCCCTTGAAGAGGACTTCGGAGCTGCTGATGCCGGTGGTCAGGGCACTGACCCCGAAGCCGACGCCGAGCGTGGCGATCAGCGAGTTCACCTTCAGCCCGGAGACGAGGAAGCCGTTGAGAGCGCCGATCAGGAGCCCGACCGCCAGCACGATCACCAGCACCAGCGGGCCCGGGATTCCGGTCTTGCCGCCGAGCGCGGCGGCGAGGATCGCCGAGAACCCGACCACGTAGCCGATCGAGAGGTCGAACTCTCCTACCGCGATCGGCAGGATCAGGCCGAGGCAGAGGCAGGCGAGGACGCTCTCCTGCTGCAGGATCGTGACGAAGTTGTCCTTGGTCGCGAAGGTGTCCGGAAGCGCGATCGAGAAGCCGACGAGCACCGCGACCAGGAGCAGCAGCAGCCCGTAGCGCTCGAGCAGCCGCTGCCAGCCGGGCAGGCGCGGCGGCGCCGCCTCCCGCTGCTTGCGGACCGTGTCGACGGTCGCCATCTACATCGCCGCCCGGCTGATATCGGTGACCGTCACCGCGCTGCCCTTCAGCTCCTCGACAACGCGGCCGGCCTTCACCACCAGCACCCGTCCCGCCAGCCGCACCAGCTGCTCGGGCTCGGAGGAGATCAGGAGGATCGCCGTGCCCGCCCGCCGCAGTCCCTGCAGGACCGCGTAGATGTCCTCGCGGGCACCGGGATCGACCCCCGCGGTCGGGTCGTCGAGGACGAAGAGGCGGGGCCGGGTCAGCGCCCACTTGCCGATGATCACCTTCTGCTGGTTGCCGCCGCTGAGGGTGCCGAAGGGGCTGCGCGAGTCCGGCGGGCGCACCTTAAAGGTCTCGATCACGGTGCGGAAGTCGGCCCGGGCCTGGGCCGGTTCGTGGAAGTAGCGGCGCAGCGCCGGCAGCGCCAGGTTGGCGGCGACGCTGAGGCCGGCGATGCCGCCCTCGCGCATGCGATCGCCGGGGACGTAGGCGACGCCGCGCTCGAGCGCGGCGCGGATCCCGTAGCCGACCCCGGCGGCCTCGCCGCCGACCCGCAGGGTGCCGCCGCGGATCGGCTCGATCCCGGCGACCAGGCGCCCGAGCTCGCCGGCGCCGCTGCCGACGATGCCGGCGATCCCGAGGATCTCTCCCGGGGCGATCTCGAAGCTGGCGTCGGCGACCAGCTCGCCGGCCAGGCCCCGGGCGACGAGCGCCGGCGAGGAGGGTGCCCGCCCGTCGTCGCGGGGCCCGGTCCGGCCCGCCGTGAACCTGGTGATGCCCGCGGCGGCGGCGACCTCGGCAGACGCGGCACTGCCGGTCTGCTCCGGGCCGACGATCTCGGCGACCATTCGCTCCTCGCTGAAGTCCTGGCGCGAGCCGCTGGCGGCGACGCGCCCATCGCGCAGCACCGTCACCGCGGCGCAGCGCTCGCTGACCTCGGCCAGCCGGTGGGTGACCAGCAGCACCCCGACGCCCTGGGCGGCGGCCTGCTCGACGGCACCGAGGAAGCGGTCGGCGTCGCTGGCCGGGAGCGAGGCGGTCGGCTCGTCGAGAACGATGAAGCTGGCGCCCGCCTCGACGTCGGCCAGGGCCAGGGCCAGCATCACCATCGCCCGCTGCGCGGCCGAGAGGGTGCCGGCCGGGGTCGCCGGATCGATCCCGACGTCGAGGCGGTCGAAGACGGCCTGGGTCTCGGCCCGCATCCGCCGGCCCGAGGTGAAGAGGCGCCCGCGGCGCGGGTAGCCGCGGTGCAGGGCGACGCTGTCGGCGACCGCGAGCCCGTCGACCAGAGGTGCCTCCTGGTGGACGACCCGGATCCCCAGCTGGTGCGCCCGGCTCGGCGTGTAGCCGCTCTCGGCGGGCGCGCCCGAGATCGAGATCCTGGCGCCCGGATCGGGGGAGACGACGCCGGTGACGCACTTCACCAGCGTCGACTTCCCCGACCCGTTGGCGCCGAGCAGGGCATGGATCTGCCCCGGCTCCACGCTCAGGCTGACGTCCGCGAGCACCCGGTTGTGCAGGTAGGACTTCGAGAGCCCGTGGACGTCAAGGCAGGGAGCCATCCGCGGCTACCCGAGGCCCCAGAGCTTTTCGTATTCGGCCGCGTAGTCGAACGGGGCTTCGTAGAGCTTGCCTTCGGGCGGCAGGTTGTCCTTGGTCAGCAGCACCGAGGGCAGCGCCTCGTTGTATTTGAAGCGCTCCGGCACGCCGGCGGTGACGGCCGGCTCTTCGCCGTTGGCGAGGCGGATCAGCTGGTCGACCGAGGCGTAGCCCTGGTAGCGGTTGTCCCAGACCGCATCGGCGGCCTGGACCTGTCCGTCGGCGATGAATTCGAGGTTCTGTTCGTCGCCGATGATGCTCGAGCCCTTGACCTTTTCGCCGAGGCCCGCCTGCAGGATCGCCGGCACCTGGAACGTCGCCGCCGGGTCGTAGGCGAAGTGGACGTAGTTGACGTCCGGGTTGGAGCGCAGCTCGGAGACCGTCTCCGGGCCGAGCTTGTTGGCGAGGTCGGCGGCGACGAAGTTGATCGGCGCGTTGGCCGTGCAGCCGGCGCACTCCTTCATCTCGTCGAGGATCCCTTCCGAGGTCGAGATCGTCGACTGGTACTCGCGGTCGACGTAGGTGTCGAGGACGGCGCTTTCGCCGCTGTCGGAGATCACCCAGTCGGCGATGTCCTTGCCCAGCTGTTCGAAGTCGGGCGAGATGTCGACCTTGTAGCCCTGCTCGCCGGGGGCGGCGGCGTTGGAGGTGGAGATGACCGGGATGCCGGCCGCCTTCGCTTCCGCCAGCGCGGAACCGATGCCGCGGCCGTCGACCGACTCGGTGATGATCCCGTCGGCGTTGTTGGTGATCGCCTGGGCGACCCGCTTGGCCTGGACGGTGGGGTCGCTTTCGCCGTCGTAGGTGGTGACCTTCCAGCCCAGCTTCTTGGCCGCTTCTTCGGCGCCCTTGGCCGGGGCGCTGCAGCCCTCGGAGGCGTTGTCGCAGGTGACCAGGGCCAGGTTGAAGGTCTTCGGCGGTTTCACCGCCGCGGTCGGGCCTTCCCACTTGGTCGGTCCCTCCTGTGCCGCTTCCAGCTTCGCGTCGAAGGAAGAACCGCCGCTTTCACCGGAACCGCCGGTCGCTTCCGCCGTGCTGCTCGACGAGTCGCTCGAGCTGCCACAGCCGGCAACCGCAAGCGCGGTGCACAGCGCCACCAGCAGCACCGCCAGTACCCCGGTACGCGCCTTCGGCGCACCCCACTTGAGTCCCATCATTGACCGCTCTCCTCTCTCCTTTTACGGACGAGCGCGACTCCAAGTCATGGCGGAAGGGGTTGGGCTCGATTCCCGTCGAGGTCCTCCTCCGAGTCGGCCTGAAACCGCCCTCGGTTCGGCCGTCCAGGCCGAGGGACCGACTCTAGATGAGATATGACTCACTTGTCAAGTTTGTGCCTGAAACGGCTTTGGAATCGCGTTTCAGGCAGTGGACGGCGACACGATCGGGTAACCGGCGAGGAGGAAGCGCGGCGGTGGCGGGCCGCCCCACTGGTTGATCGTGCCGGGGTCCAGCGGCCACTTCCGCGCCTGGTAGTCGCCCGCGGGCGGCATCGCCGCGAGGTCGGCGCAGAGCTCGATCATGGCGCCGTCGTTGTCGTTGAAGTACATGAACTGGTTGTTGCCGGGACCGTGCCGCGACGGGCCCCAGATCAGCTTGCGGCCGCGCAGCGCCTTGAGCCGGTCCGCCACCCGGCCCATCGCGTTGAGGTCGGCGACGGTGTAGGCGTAGTGGGAGAGCTCGGGCCTGGGGGCGAAGACAATCGCGATCCCGTGGTGGTCGGCGTCGCAGTGCCACCAACTCGCCAGCATCCCCATCCGGTCGCTGAACCTGAAGCCGAGGCCGCGGGCGAGGAAGCGCTCCAGCGCTCGCGGCCGGTTGGCCTTGAGCGAGACGTGCTCGAACTTCCGCGGCCGGTCGCCGGGCCCGGGCGCCGCCCCACTCTCCATCCCGCAGAAGAGCTTGAAGACGTGGCCGCCGGGTCCCCTGACGAGCAGGGCGCGGTCGATCCCGGGCTCGCCGTCGAAGACCGTGCCGAGGGCTTCGCCGCCGGCCGCGACGGCGGCGCGCCCGACCGTCTCCAGCGCCGCCGCATCGACGACTTCCAGGCCGACGTGGTCATAGCCGCGGTTGACCGCGTCCTCGATCAGGATCAGCTCGTGGTGGCGCTCGTTGCAGGTGAGGTAGGCGGCGCCGGCCGAGCGCTCGCTCTCGACCATGCCGAGGACCTCGCACTGGAAGGAGACCGCCGCGTCGAGGTCGGGGACGCGGAGGGCGATGTGACCTACTCGGGTGACCATTTCTACTTTCCTTTGCTTGGGAGTGGAGCGGAGGCGAAGTCGGTGCGCGGGCGTGGCGGCTCGCTGCGCAGCCCCGGCCCGACCGTCGCCCGCAGCGCCACCAGCGCGGCCGGCAGCTCGGCGGCGGCGCCGCGGGCGAAGACGAAGCGGTCGGGTCGCAGCAGCACCCACTCGGCGCCGTGGCGGCCGAGCCAAGGATCGGAGGGGAGCTCGATCGCGCGCAGGCCGGCGGCCTCCCAGGCGCCGGTCGCGGCGGCGACGGCGGTGACCGCGGCCCAGCCCGGCCCGAGGCGGTCGTCGAGCCGGTCGGGCTGGGGGAAGAGGGAGCCGACCGTGCGCCGGAACGGGAGCCGGGCCGGGGTGGCCGCGAAAGCACCGCGGCCGTAGGTCGGCAGCGGCTTCACCCGCTCCCGGGCCCAGCCGAGCAGGCCGCTGCGGTCCGCCAGCTCGGTGGCGCGGTCGCGGCAGCGGCTGCCGCGCGGTCGCGTCGTCTGCAGCAGCCCGCCGAAGCGCACCGCCAGCCGCTGCATGCTGCGCACGTGGGGCCGGCGCTCGGCCTCGTAGCTGTCGAGCAGGCGGGACGGGGCGCCGCCCAGGACCGCGTCGAGCTTCCAGGCGAGGTTGGCGGCGTCACGGGCGCCGGAGGAGAAGCCCTGGCCGACGAAGGGCGGCATCACGTGGGCGGCGTCGCCGGCGAGCAGGACGCGGCCGGCGCGCCAGCGGGCGGCGACGCGGGCGTGGAAGGTGTAGACGATCGCCCGCTCGACCTCGACCTCCTCGTCGCCGATCCACGGCGCCAGCAGCTCGCGGACGCGGCCGGGCTCGAGGAACGGCTCGGGCGCCTCGCCCGGGTGCAGCATCCACTCCCAGCGATGGCGACCGGGCGACATCGGCAGGGAGACGGCCGGGCGGGCCGGGTCGCCGAGGAAGTGCGGATGCGGCGCGCTCGCGACCGGCCGGTCGACGAGCCCGTCGACGACCAGCCAGCGCTGGACGAAGGTCGAGCCGCCGAAGCAGATCCCCAGCTGCCGGCGCACGTCGCTGCGGCCACCGTCGCAGCCGATCAGGTAGCGGCAGCGCAGCGGCGCGGTCGCGCCGCCGGCGACCGCGCGGACCCGGGCGGTGACCCCGCCGGCGCCGCGGTCGAACCCCTCCAGCCGCCGCCCCCAGAGCAGCTCGGCCTCGCCGCGGCGCTCCAGGGCGGCGACCATCGCGCGCTCCATCGAGGGCTGGTGGATCGAGACCAGCGGCGGTTGCCCGAGCGCGCCGGCCTCGGTGTTCAGCACCTCGACCGTGCGCCCGCCCGCGGTCGTGAAGCTGACCCGGGGCTGGACCTGGGCAGCGGCGAGGATCTCACGGTCGAGGCCGACCGCCTGGAAGATCCGCAGCACCTCGTCGTCGACCACCGCCGCGCGCGGCAGCTCGTACGGCGCCGTCGCCTCGTCGAGGGCGATCGTCCTCACCCCGAGGTCGCCGAGCAGCAGCGCCAGCAACTGCCCGACCGGGCCGAGCCCGCAGATCAGGACGTCGCAATCGCTCACGCCGGCACTGCGGTGGTCGGCCCCGCCGTCGCCGAGATCCGGTTGGCGACCGTCCCGATCCCGTCGATCTCGAGCTCGACGGTCTGCCCGGGTTCGATCCAGCGCTCGATCTCCAGCCCGCAGCAGCCCGGCATCGTCCCGGTCGAGATCACGTCGCCGGCGTCGAGGCGCTCGCCGGCGGAGGCGTAGGCGAGCATCTCGCCGATCTCGTGGGCGGGGTTACGGGTCGCCCCCTCGCACCAGACCTCGCCGTCGACCCGGACGCGCCCAGTCGCCCGGGTCCAGTCGCCGAAGCCGTCGGCGCTGACGACGTCGCAGCCGATCGAGTTGGCGAACGTCTTCGACTTGACCACGGGGCCGAAGACGTTGTGGCGGGCGTCGTCGGCCTGGATGTCGCGCGCGGTCCAGTCGTTGAGGACGAACCAGCCGCCGATCGCGGCCCGGGCCTGCTCCGGAGTGGCGTCGACCAGCGGCGCGCTGAGCACGCAGGCGAGCTCCAACTCGAAGTCGAGCGCCCTGGTGTGGGACGGCCACCACATCTCCTGCCCGTCGGCGAGGGTCATCGTGTGGTTGGCGACGTAGAAGGTCGGCTTCTCCCAGAAGCGCTTGTTCGGCTTCAGCTTCGGAAACGTGCGCCCGCTCTTCTCGAAGGTGCTGACCAGGCGCCAGACCGGCGCCGGGAAGAAGTGCTTGACCAGCATCCGGCTGGACTGGATCACGTGCTCCTCCCAGAGCATGAAGGCGCGCATCGAGCGCGGCCGGAAGGGCAGCCCGGCGGCGGCGGGGTCCGCCTCCACCGCGTCGGCGGCGGCGAGCGCGGCCCCGACCCGTTCCCGGCCGGCCTCTCCTTCGGCCAGCAGGCCAAGCAGGTCCCGCTCGCCGTCAAGGCGGATCCAGCGCTCGCCCTCGGGGTCGTGGGCGATCGGTCCCTCCGCGGTCGTGCGCAGCTTCATCCTTCTCCTCTCCTCTCGGTCATCGGAGACTGACCGTAGTTGTGACTGATAGAATTGTCAATTATGAGTTCCCAGTCAGTAAAAGAAGCCGGCCCCGTCGCGCCATCGCCGGACCGCCGCGCCCGGCGGCGCCAGGCGACCCGCCGGAAGCTGACCGAGGCGGCGCGGCAGTTGATCGCGAGCCAGGGCGTCGACAACACCCGTATCAACGAGATCACCGAGCGGGCCGACGTCGGCTTCGGCTCCTTCTACAACCACTTCGGGGACAAGGAGGCGATCGTCGAGGCCGTTCTCGCCGAGACCGTCGCGGCCCAGGGCGCCGTCGTCGAGACCCTCACCGCGGACCTCGGGGACCCGGCCGAGGTGATCGCGGTCGCGCACCGCTACTTCGTCCGCCTGGCGCGACGCGACCCCGACTGGGCCTGGCTCCTGGTCCGGCTGGACGCCTCCCACGACATCGTCCTCACCGCGCTCGGACCCTTCGCCGGGCGCGACCTCGCGCGCGGCGTCAAGGCGGGCCGGCTGTCCGTGCCCGACGAACGGGTCGCCCTCTTCGCCAGCGGCGGCGCCCTGCTCGCGGTGATGCGGGCGGTGCTCGACGGGCGCGCCCCGGCCGACGCCGACGTCCGCCACGCCGAAGGTGTACTGCGGATGCTGGGCCTCTCCCCCGCCGAAGCCACCGCCGTCGCCGGGCGCCCCTTTCCTTCATAGCGAGAGGACCGGGGAGGCGGCTTCGCGGCCGAAGGCTCCCTGGGGGAGATTCCTCCAGCTGGTTTCACACCACCCGATCGGGGTATTTTTCCGGTGGGCGGCACGCGAGGACTGCGAGGAACCAGGTTTCCCAGCCATGTCCCCGTCTCTGGGCCGCCCGGATAACTTCGGTTCTAAGGAGGCGGGAGAGATGGTCCACTGCGAACGCTGCGGCAGCAGATTTCACTCGGCGCGGGCGCTGATGGTCGAGAACTGCCCCCGGTGCCTGCTCCGGGATGACGTCGCCGCCCCGCTGGTCGCCGAGGCGGCGGAGACGACGCGGATCGAGGCGGAGGAGGCGCCGCCGGGCTCCGGGTTCCCCGCGGCGCCGCCGCTCGACCCGGAGCCGGCATAGCTCCCTTCCGCGATTGAGGTCTCCGAATCGGGGGACAAGCGGCGTGGACGAAAACCAGTGAGGAAGGCGATGCCACCAGAACCACCGACGAGCCGGCGAGACGCGAGCCCCGCGCACGCCCCTGCCTCTCAGGCGAGCGGCTGGTGGGCGACGATCAAGCGCACCGCGACCGAGTTTCAGGAAGACAACCTCAGCGACTGGGCGGCCGCGCTCACGTATTACGGCCTGCTCTCGCTGTTCCCGGCGCTGATCGCGATGGTCTCGCTGATCGGGATCTTCGGCGACCCCAAATCGACGACTCAGAGCCTGACCGAGATCATCGCCGAACTCGGTCCCACCTCGGCGGCGGAAACCTTCAAGGGACCGATCGAATCGATCACCAGGAGCAGCGGCACCGCCGGCATCGCCCTGGTGCTCGGCATCGCCGCCGCCCTCTGGTCGGCCTCCGGCTACACCGGCGCCTTCATGCGCGCCTCGAACATCATCTACGAGACCCCCGAGGGACGACCGTTCTGGAAGCTGCGGCCGCAGCAGATCCTCGTCACCTTCCTGATGATCGTGATGATGACCCTGCTGGCGGTCTCACTGGTCCTGACCGGGCCGGTC
>Ga0068863_100003756_pt1 | contig 15025 bp, 13 predicted proteins | sample KBSSwiS62_FD_66596 | JGI IMG/M metagenome (GOLD analysis project Ga0068863, IMG submission 66596) | Switchgrass rhizosphere microbial communities from Kellogg Biological Station, Michigan, USA - KBS Switchgrass S6-2 | ecosystem: Host-associated > Plants > Roots > Rhizosphere > Soil ...
GCCCCATTTGGTCAAATTTATCTTTATTCTACTTTTGATAATTATCCCTTATAATCCCTGGCGAAGGATTTCATGGATCTGAGCGAATTACAGGTGTTTTTGACGGTTGCGCGGGAAGGGAGTTTCTCGCGGGCCGCCGAACGGCTGTACCGGACGCAACCGGCGGTTAGCCTGGCCATCCGCAAGTTGGAAGACGGGCTGGGGCAGCCGCTTTTCGTGCGCGGTGCGCGCCCGGTGCGCTTGACCGATGCTGGCAATCTGCTGCGGGACTATGCGGAGAGGTTGATCAATCTTCGCGACGAAGTGAAAAAGGGCTTGTCCGAGCTGGAAGGTCTCACGCGCGGCGAGCTTTCTCTGGGCGTGAACGAAAGTTCCATTCACGCGCTACTTCCCGCGCTGGCGCAGTTCCGCGAAGCTCACCCCGGCGTGCAGATTCGCGTGCATCGTATGTTCTCCCGCGATATCCCGCACGAAGTGCTGAATTACCGGCTGGACCTCGGGGCGGTGTCATTCGTGCCGCGCGACGCGCAGTTGCAGGCCACGGAGATCCTGAAAGACGAATTGACATTGGTGGTGCCTCCCAAGCATTCGCTGGCCAAAAAGCGAGAGGTGGACGTCTCCGACCTGGGTGGCGAAAGCTTCGTCGCACACAGTGTCGAATCGCCTTTTCGCCGGCGTGTGATTGAGCTGTTCGGCAGGAACAAAACCACGCTTAATATGCCCATCGAAATGCCCACGCTCGAGAGCATCAAGCGCTTCGTGCAAATGGGAATGGGAGTCGCGATCGTGCCGCGCATGTGCGTAGCCTGGGAAATCGATCACGGCTGGATGAAAGAAGTAAAGGTGCGGCAGCTTAACTTGCCGCGCCACGTCTACATGATTTCGCGCCGCGGAGCGCGCCTGCCACATGCCGCCGCGGAACTTCTTCGGCTGCTTAAGACGGACTAGCCCGCTTTTCGCGCCTGGTAGCATGCATGTGTGACAATCCCGATCATCACGTCACACTGCCCTTCACGCGCATGTTCGCCGGTCGATCGACAACACGCCCGGTTCGTTTCATAACCTGACGCGTGAGGACTTCGTTCCCGGTAATGGACCATGACCATGGGCAGCCGCATGTGCTCAATGGCCGGCCGGGCGAATTTGTGACCATCGCGCGCCGCCGCGGCAAAGACTGGGTCGTCGGCAGCATTACCAAATGGGGTGCGCGAAACCTCAACCTAGCAAGACACTCTCTCACCATGTTCGATGACGATTCCCTGAAATTCCAGCGGCCTTTGCGAGTGTGTAGCCCAAACCAAAGGTGCGACGGCAAAACTTGTCTAGGGGCAGGTCCCTGGCGGATACTACCTCCGTCCAGCGCCGCTGCGATGGTTATGTTTTATTCGCACGACGATTCGAAATCCTTCTGAGGGTACCTCCACAATGCGTTTTCCTAGCTCGTCACAGAAGTTAGCGGCGTTGTTCTCCCTGCTGTTTGTGCCATCCATCCTTCCCGCTCAGGTCACGCATGGTCAAAAACCGGACTTGCCCCCGCCGTTTGCCACGAAATCCGCCGGCAACGGTCCCGGGAAAGTCCAGGCTCCCGATGGTTTTCTGCCAACGGTACCGAAGGGTTTCCACGTCAATATTTTCGCTAAGGATTTCAAACGTCCGCGCCTTCTAACTGTTGCTCCCAACGGTGACATTTTCTTGGCGGAAACTGGCGCCGGCCGTGTCGTTATCCTGCGCGATCCAAACCACACGGGCGGAGCTCAGGAGCGCGTGGTCTTCGCTGAAAATCTCGTACGGCCGTTCGGTATCGCCTTTCACGACGACTACGTCTACATCGGCAACATGACCAGCGTCGTACGCTTCAAGTACGATCCCAAGAGTTCGCAGCGCCTTGGTGAAGCTGAAAAGCTTCTCGATCTTCCCGGCGGCGGCCACGACACTCGCAACCTGTCGTTTACGGCCGACGGCAAGCACCTGCTGGTCGCCGTCGGCTCGGGGAGCAACATTGACACTGGGGAAGCTCCCATACGCGCCGCAGTCACCATTTGCGATCCCGATGGCAAAAACGCCCGTCAGTTCGCTACCGGCCTGCGCAATCCGGTTGGTCTCGGGCTAGAACCTGTCACCGGCAAGGCATGGGTCACGGTCAATGAACGCGACGAACTTGGCGACAATCTTCCGCCGGACTACTTCACCAGCATCAAGGACGGCGGCTTTTACGGCTGGCCCTATAGCTACATCGGCAGCAATGTGGATTCCCGCGTGAAGCCACAGGATCCTGCTCTCGTCGCCAAAGCCACCATCCCAGACGTCTTGCTGGGTGCGCATGTCGCCCCGTTGCAGTTCTCCTTCTACAGCGGCAAGCAGTTCCCGGCCAGCTACTATGGCGGTGCCTTCGTTGCCGAACATGGCTCCTGGAATCGCGCCAGCCGCGCCGGATATCAGGTCGCTTTCGTCGCCTTCAAAAACGGCGAGCCTTCCGCAGATCCCGTGCCTTTCCTTACCGGCCTCGTTCCCGATCCCGGCAAAGAGCTTGTGTACGGACGTCCCGTGGGGCTTGCCACCGCGCCCGACGGCTCGCTGCTGGTATCCGACGACGGGATCGGCGTCATCTATCGCATCACCTATGCGCCCTGACCGGTAGCCGGGCCTGAGTCTGCGCAGAAACACCAATGTCCGGCCGGCGGAGGCGCTATACCATTACGCGGTTGTTTCCGGATTCTCTATCTCTACGAGGTGGCGGAAGCCATCCATCTCGATCGTCTGCGTTCACTCCGTGAGTCCAGTCGACCGGAGCCTCCTGCTGGCCGCACGCCTCCGGTCCCTCAGTATCTTCGCTTCGAGCGTCCGCCGGTATCGGAGCCCATCGACCCGCTCACTCTCGAAGGCGGAAATCGCATCGGCGGCAGCGCAAAATACTACGACTATGGCGTCGTCAGTATCGAGCTCGAACTTCCCTTCGAATCTGATTGGGACAACGTCGTTCTACAATCCAGCCGGCTCATCGGTAGCGCCGAACTTGAGGCTCGCGCTGCCGAATGGCTCCGTGCCGCGCTCACCCGCGCACGCCCAGCGTTGCTTAAACCTTACGAGTCCTGGCTCACCGAGGACTATCAAATTGTCTTTTTGAAGCAGATTACTGGAGACGACGATCACAAATTATCCGCAGGCGAATTGCTTTCCTCGCACGCGCAGGAAATCGCTCAGTTAGTCCGCGGCGAATCCATCGCTCTTTCCGACGTGGAACGTACGGAGGTTCTGCAATCGAGCATTTCCTATTCCCAGACCGATCTGCTTGTGGTGGGATGGACTGGCGCCGTGGTCTATGGAAGCGGTGAAGTTGCCGCCGCCACCATCCAACTCCTCGAATACGCCAACACCCAACTTCTCGAACTTCGCTATTACGACAAGTTGCTCACGAACGTTCTAAACAGTGTTTACCGCTTCCTCGAACACAAGGGAGGATTCCTTGGCAGTTGGCGGCTTTCGCGTGAATCCACGCGTATCAACACCATTCGCTTGGATGTCATGGAGCTGACCGAAAAGGTGGATAACGCGATTAAATTTCTCAGCGACATGTTTTATGCTCGCCTCTACAACATGATCGCTGCCAAAGTCGGCGTTCCCGATTACCGTCGCCTCGTCGACCAGAAGCTACGCACCGCCGGTGAGCTCTACCGCTTCATGGTCGACCAGTTCAATCAGACCCGCAGCTTCATCCTGGAAGTCTCGATCGTGGTTATTCTGATCATCGAAATCGTGTTTCTATTTCGCGGGAAATAGGTATTGCCAGTGCCAGCCGGCTCAATTCACGGTCATCGTCAGCTGCTGCGTGTGCGATGGCGGCGTTCCCGACTGGGTCTCCGGCGTGTCACGATGCCGTAACAGTTCGTTCATGGACGCGCAACGATGGTTGCGCTACGCTTTGGGGCTTATGCACCCTGCCACACTCGAGATCACGCAACAACCCGAGCACAACGGCTCGTTGGTCGCACGCCTGAAAGGCAAACTCAGCCTGGAGACGGTCAACGGCTTTCTCCAGCAGACGCGAGCGTACTCAGCCGACAAGCTGGTGCTGGATATGAGCGGCGTCAGCTATCTGGATTCGGCTGGCGTAGGTGCGCTGGTGCAGTTGTTCGTGCACCGCCGGAACCAAACCAAAAAGATGGCGGTCGCGGCTCTGACCACCCAGGGAGCCGCCGTTCTGCAGGTCGCTGGCTTAACGAAGCTCCTGCCGGTCTTCGCAACCGTCGAAGACGCCTCGGTGTAGTTCGGCACAGCGGAACCTCACCGTGGCGTCCAGGATGGATGTGCGGTGAAGAGCCCGTCCACAAATCCGATCTGCCAGGCGGCAAACAAACCAAAGATCAAGCTGACGACTCCCGTTGCGGTCACCAGACGTCGGTTGATCCACGCGAACCGGTTGCCTGCAAGCGTGAAGGGCACTGCGAAAGCCAGCGTCATCAGCATCATTCCCACAATCGTTCCCAGTCCAAAAACCAAAAGGTAAAAAACAGCCCAGCGTGGGCTTCGAATTGTTCCGAGTACCAGAAGAGCCACCGCCGCAGAACCGGCCAGTCCATGCACGATTCCGATCAGCAGCGGCCGCAGCGAATGAAAAAGCCCCAAACGCGCAAAGGGAGCGCGCAGCCAGTGCGGTGGCTGGACTTCGTTCCCGTGATGCTCCGCGCGGGCGCCGTGTGCGTGCGGATGGTCGTGCGCGTAGTCACCATGAGTGTGCAGATGTGAATGCGTGCCGAGATGCTGTGGATGCGTCGGGGCAAAGCGGTGGCTGATCCAGTGCATGGTGCCCGTAAGGTTCAACAAGCCGAGAAGTATGAGCATAAGGGCGACAGAGAACTCCAGAGTGAGTCCGAGGCGAGGCGGAATTACCAACCCAAACAAAATGATCGCAGCCCCAACTACCAGAATCGTCAGAGTGTGGCCAACTCCCCAAAGGACCCCGATCCACCCGGCGCGAGGGATCGACTGCTCCCGGCAGACGATGGTCGAGACAGCGACGACATGGTCGGGATCGGTAGCGTGACGCATGCCGAGCAGGAATCCGATGCCGAGAATGAGCAGGGCGCTGGTCATGAGGAGAGTTCGTCGTCTAGGTCACGAAGTTGCAAGCGAATGTCGTAAGCCGCGTTAACAAGAGTGCCATTTCGATATGCCTGAGTAAATGACGTTAACCTTTTTTGCTTTGCTAGTTGCAAGCTAGCTGTGGGATTTCTGCAGGCCTTCTAAGTCGCAAACTTCGTACCTCCCAAGGCCCGAACGTACGGACGCGGCGTTCCCTTGTGGTACGCGTTACGCCATGGACTGACGCGCTCCGTGTTTTCGGATTCGAGGCGGGAATACTGCTGACGCACCCGCGTTTTTTGGCCTTGCAGAGCGGATCGCGTCCCGTTATACAAATCGCTACATGTAACAGAAATTAGACAATATCCCTATGGCACCCTTCCGTCGGACTCGGAAAAATGGATAGGTCCTGAATTAGCAGATTCTAGGAAGGTGATCCATGAAAATTTCGACGATCCTTGCGTGTGCGATCGCGGCGGCTAGCGCCGGTGTGGTGACCGGTGCGGCGAACGCAGCGCCCAAATCGGCGGTTATAGAGATCAAAAACACCTCCGGACAGAGCGTGGGCACGGCCACTTTGACGGACGCTGCGCCTGGGGTGCGGATTAAACTCGACATCAAGAGCTTGCCACCGGGAGCACATTCGATTCACATCCACCAGGTGGCAAAGTGTGAGGGGCCAGATTTCAAATCGGCGGGGCCGCATTTCATGGGAGCGGCGGGAGGCCACGACCACAGCGGGGCGCCAGCTGGAGACATTCCGAACTTTGAATTGGTAGTAGGCGCGGACGGAACGGCCCATGTTTCAGTGGTGGCACCGAACGTTACGCTTGGGACGGATGACCATTCCGTTTTCAGCAACGGCGGAACCGCGCTGGTAATTCATGCCGTAAACAGTTCGACGGATAGCGGAGCACCGCCGCGGATCGCCTGCGGCGTGATCGGCAAAGGGGAGTAACCAATAATAACCGCCGTCGATCAGCGGCTTTCCGGGCGCTCGGTGACCGGTTTTCCGGCGCTGCCCGGGAGCGCTGATTTCCGGCCGCCGGCCACCTCGCCAAGAATCAAATTTTCCAAGTCAGAATAACCGTAGATGGTTGGAGCATAATTCTGCATCAGGCCGCCGGTGTCCGCGGTCGGCCCGTAATTGCTGTGCAGGTTGCGGCCAAGCATGCGCAGCATGGCCATTTGCTGGCCACGATGATGAGAGGTATGGGTAAGACGGCGGGTCATGATCCAAGCACGGGACTTAACCACGTCAAAAAACCTGGCATTACCCTCCCACCAATCCCGGCTCTTCGTTCGCAGCTCTCCCAGTCGTTTGCCGCTGTCCTCGGCATAGCGCTTGATGAATTCAAGACGAGTTTCCAGCTTCGGAAGCGGCGGAGCGCTTACATCTATGCCAAGCATGGAGCAGAACCAGAGATCTTCGCTGACGCACTGGTGAACCATTTGCTCGCAAACGCTGCGGCCGCGCGAGTCGCTGGGATTGGGGCGGCATGGCAGATCGGCATCGTGAAATTCGCTCCAGACACTAACAACTTTCACTCGCTCCGTGGCATAGGTCTCCACCAAAAAATCGTAGGCCATGAGTTGCCTCCTGTTTTTTCAGGGTGTGATGCTCGAGAATGAGTTTTGCACGCCGGGTTCTGCGGTTTGTGGTAGGCTTGGCGCGTTTGTGCCTCACAACGGACCCTGGCAGTTCCGGGTATGCGTTCATCGTACATCGGCAGGAGGAAAAACCATGAGATTCAAGGGCATGGGTGTGTTCGCAAGTTTGGCGCTCGCGGTGATCGGGTTTAGCTCCTGCCAGACGCCATATCACGAGGACAAGGAGCGCTACGTTTTTGTGGCGTCGAACATCCATCTGCCGTATTGGGAGGAAGCACAGGCCGGGCTGCTGGATGCCGCCAAGCAAATGGGCGTGAAAGCGGAGCTGGTGGGTCCAGAAAAGTTTGACCCACAGGAGCAGCTCAAAGCATTTCAGGAAGTCCTGAGCAGCAAACCCGCGGGAATCATGATTTCCGTGACGCGGCCGGATCTGCTGCAGGACGCGATCGACAAGGCGGTAGCGCAAGGCATCCCGGTGATTACGGTGGATTCGGACGCGCCGACCTCGAAACGGCTGATGTTCGTGGGAACGGACAATTTCCGGGCCGGCATGGAGAGCGGCAAGCGGATGGGCGAAATCCTGAAAGGCCAGGGCCAATTAGTGGTAATCACGATCCCTGGACAGTTGAATCTGGATGAGCGTGCTCGAGGCATGAATGAGGCGCTGAAAAAGTATCCCGGCATTAAACTGGCGCAGACGATTGACGACAAGGGCGACCCACGGGTGGCCAACGACAGTATCTCCGCGCTATTGAAGGCCAAAGCCAAGATTGATGGGATTATCTGCCTGGAGGCTTCCGGGGGTTCGGGAGCGGCGGAAGCGTTGCACCGCGTGGATGCGAAGATTCCCATCGTCGGATTCGATAAGGATCCGGAAACGCTGGATTGGATCGACCGTGATGGAATCACGGCGACGGTCACGCAGAAGCCCTACGTAATGGCGTACTACGCGATCAAGTTTGCCGACGATTTGCACCATAACGCCGTTCACGAATTTAAAGATTGGCGGACTGCTCCGGCCCCGGCGATGCCCAGCTGGGTGGATACCGGGACGGTGGTGGTGGACAAGAGCAATGTAAAAGTGCTGCGCGAGGCGCTGGCGGCCCACCCAAAACCGTTATAGGAACGACTGGAATAGCTGGTTCGAAATCTCAAGGAAGGAAGGGAGGAGCTTCACGGTAAAGCTCCTCCCCGTTCGGGGTACTTCGGAGGTTTTACTGCTGCTGAGAACGGTTCGAGGGAAAGGTAGCCGCGAACCATTCGGATGAGGGGAGTATCATCGCGAAAACAGCGAAATGCCATACCAGCAAACCCTGAGGAGACGTAAAAAAATTACGCATGGAGTTGTTGTTGCAGGCTGACCGTAGACAAAATTCTGTTTGCCAGCGGCTCCGGCGCCAAAAAAGATTGACACAGTTTTTGCGTGAGGGTATCAAAAGGGCGTCGGACCCGCTGCGTTGTTTCCCACCCTGGTGCGCCGGCGAATCTCACCGCTTTGGAGGTTTCCATGCCAGTCAATGCAATTCCACAAGGATTTCATACCATCACTCCGGGCCTAACGTGCAAAAACGCCGCGGCGGCAATCGAACTCTATCAGAAGGCGTTTGGAGCCAAGGAAATCAGCCGCATGCCGTCGCCCGATGGGCGCATCATGCACGCCGAGCTGCAAATCGGTGATTCGCGGCTGTTTCTGGCGGATGAGTACCCGGGGATGTCGTCGGCGCCTACGCCTGGAGCCGCGCCGTCACAGTCGGTCTATCTGTATGTGCAAAACGTTGACGATGTCTATGAAAAGGCGGTTGAGGCGGGTTGCACGGGAGCCATGCCGGTCTCGGATATGTTCTGGGGCGACCGGTTCGGCAAGGTCATTGATCCCTTTGGGCACCACTGGAATCTGGCAACGCACACGGAAGACGTGCAACCTGCCGAGATGGAGCGCCGAGCGAAAGAATGGATGGCGCAGATGGCGCAGAAGGCGCAGGCGGCGGGGCAAAGCTAAGCAAACTCTACGACAAAGGCCAAGGCCGCATAAACTTTGAGCGAGAGGCGTGCCTGGGGGATGGATGAGCAGGAGAGTCGCGAGCTCGTGCTATGCTCGCTAGGCAAAAGCGAGCGCATGTAGCGCATCCAATCTCCAGGTCTTCCATGAGATTTTCCGTACGGAAACTTATCCGCATATCCTGCCTCGGGGCCGGGGCTGTTGTGTTTTTTGTGCATGAGGCGAATTGTGGGCAGGCCACACAGAATCCTGCGAGGAAGGGTTCGAGCGACGGCAAAAACCTCCAGACACTGCAAGCGAAGAAGCTCGTCTTGAAGGACGGCAACTACCAGCTCGTTCGGGAATACCAACGCAGCGGTGACCGTGTGAAATATTTCAGCGCGGAGCGCGGCGACTGGGAAGAGATCCCGGCGACCCTAGTGGACTGGGACGCCACGGCCAAGGCCGAGGCTGCCACGGCGGCAGCCAACGACGCGCTTCTAAAGAAAGTACAGCATCAGGAGGAGCAGCAGCAGAAGGAAATGCCGATGGATGTGGACGCGAGCCTGCCGGTAGCACCGGGAATCTTTCTCCCGCCAGGCGAAGGGCTGTTCGTTGTGGAGGGAAAATCGGTGACGCCGCTTGACCAGGTGGCAGCGCAAATCCGGACCGACAAGAAACAATTGCTGAAGCAGGTACTTTCGCCTGTGCCGATTGTGCCCGGCAAACGTAACGTGGAAATTGCCGGCGCGAAAGCCACTCGCCGGATTAACTCCGAGCGGCCGGAGTTCTATCTGCGCGAAGCGCCGCCCGATCCGGATAGTGCGACTCCGATCAAGACGAGCGGCAGGTTGGGCGATAGCGGGCCTGATGTCGAACTGGTTCGGCTGACGGTCAAGGGCGGTAAGCGCGAGATTGAATCCATCCGTAGCATGTTTGGGCAGCAGGTATCGGAAGATCGCAACGTCATAGCGATTCAGCGGTGGGACGTGGCGAAGAATGTTTTTCGATTTACCCTGGGCGAAGGGTTGCCAGCGGGCGAGTACGCTTTTGCGCAAATTTTGCCGGACGGAATCAATCTGTACGTATGGGATTTTGGAGTGGATCGCAAAGGTGCCAGCGGTTCAGAAAAGAAAAACTAAACCAGGGCGTTACTTCTCAGCGCCCTGCTTGGCGAAAACGAAAGCTTCCTTCATCACTGCCAAGACATCAAGAATGCGAAACGGCTTCTGAAGTAGACGCGCGCGCACAAGCTTGCTGTTTTGGTCAACGAATTCTCCGGTCATGAAAATGACAACGGGCTTTTGCGCGCCAGCGGCAGAGAGTACGTGCGCCGCAGCAGCTTTCCCGTCGCTTAGGGTGCCGGCACCCTTGAGCCGCAAGTCGCAAAGCAAAGCATCGCAGGGGCGAGCAGCTATCAAGGCTGCGGCTTCTTCAGCGGTTGCAGCGCAGGCCACATCAAGGCCGTGAGCGCGCAGTCCCTCATCGAGAAGTGAACGGATGCTTTCTTCGTCGTCGAGCACGATAACGCGAATGCCTTTCAGCACGCCGGGTGTGGGGCGAGGAGCGTGGTCGGAGCCGGAATCGGACGACTCCGCGGAGCGTGATGATGAGGCCTCGCGCGGAACCTCGCGGGCGACGGGGAGATAAATCTTGAATGCGGAACCTCCACCGGGGAGAGACTCCGCTTGAATCGTGCCCCCATGTTCGCGAACGATCGAAAGACAGATGCTCAAACCCAGGCCGGTTCCACCGCCGGGACGTTTGGTGGTGAAAAACGGATCGAACAATTTGGGCAGAGCGTCCGCGGGAATCCCAATGCCGTCATCTTGAACGGTGACGATCACGCTGCCGCTCGAGGAGGCGAGACGAATCTGGACGCGACCCGATTCACGAACTTCGCGGATGGCCTGTTCGGCGTTGGTGATGAGGTTCAACAAGACTTGGATCAATTGGTTGGCGTCACCCACCACTGCCGGCAAATCAGTTCTTGGACTGAAGTCCACCGCCACCTGGTTGCGGCGCAGCGAATGTTCGTGGAGTTGCAGTGTGCGCTCAATGATCGAATTGAGGTCTATCGGCTTTTTCTGCGGGGAGGCGGGACGCGAGAATTCCAACAGGTTCTGGACGATGCGCGCGGCTCGGCGGGCTTGGCGGTGTGTGAGATCGAGCTGACGCTTCATCGAATCGTCCAGGCCTTCGCGCTCGCGAACTAGTTCGGTGACACCCAGAATGGCGGTGAGCGGATTGTTCAATTCATGAGCGACGCCGGCCAGCATCTGCCCCATAGCGGCAAGTTTTTCCGCCTGGATCAATTGCTCTTCGAGGCGCTTCAGGTCGGTAACGTCGCGGCCGGAGAGGACGACTCCTTCGATCTTGTTGCTCTCGTCAAACAGCGGGCTGAAATTAAAGAGAATGCGGCGCCAATCGCCTAGCTTGTGGCGAACGCGCACTTCCATCGAAGAATAGCTTTGTTTGCCGCGAATGATGTCGCGATAAAGAGTCATCAGCCCCGGCAAGTCTTCCGGGTGCGTACGCCCGCCGAACTGCATGTCGCGCGTATCGTCCAGTTCATAGCCGAGAACATCGCGGCAGCGCGGGCTGATAAACGTATAGTGTGACTTCGTATCCAGAACCAGGATCAGGTCGGGGAAGCTGTCCACCAGGCGGCGCGCAAATTCCTGCTGTTTGTGCAGGCGCCGCTCCATTTCACGCCGGGACGAAATGTCCATGAGTGCGCCTTGATAGCGCACAATTTTTCCGGAGGCGTCGCGTACCGCGGCTGCCGTGTTCAGGCAAGTGATCGCAACACCGTCCTTGCGTAGCAAGGTAATTTCACGGCCTTCCAGAACCGGCTGGCGGTCGACTTCATGCCGGACTAAAGCGCGTAACGATTCGTCGGGAAACACTTCGCTGACTTTGCGGGCGAGCAGCTCCAGTTTGGAGTCGTAGCCGAGAATACGTACCAGAGCCGGGTTGGCGTCTAGGATCTGATCTTCCGGCGTAACGATGTAAATGCCTTCCTGAAGTGTTTCGAAGAGCTCGGTGAAGCGAGCTTCATTCCGTCGGGAAGCCGTGATGTCGCGGCCGAGGACCGTCATGCCATGAACCTGGCCGTCGCGCAGCATGGCGTGAATCACGCAATCGAAGTAGTTGATGGTGTTGCGCTTTTTCAGGCGGACCTGGATGACGCCGGACCAGTGGCGATTCTCCAGAAAGCGCGGCATATGCCGCTCGCGCAGATTCGGCCCTTCTCCCCCGCCGTCTTGCAGAAACTCAGATAGGGGATGGCCGACAATCTCCTGGAAGGATGCGCCGACCAGATCGGCAAAACTGCGATTGGCCGCGCGGATTTCGCCATCGAGGGTCACGGCAATCAGCACGTCGTCGAAGGAGTCGATGAGGTCCCGGTAGCCCTGCTGCGACTTTTCGATGACTGAGAATAGCTTGTCGAGTTGTTGATCGCTTGGCGGGTTAGCGACGCGCTGCTCGATGCCGCGCACCAGTCCGCGAAGCTCTGCGATCTCCTTGTTACGCTTCCAGGCGTAAACAATGAAGGTAACTACAACGATGACCAGAACAGGGGGTACAAACTCGTAGAGACGCGCGAAGGCCCGAATGGCTGGCCAGGAAACAATGACATAAGCGAGCGTGAGCAGAAAGAGCAGGAAGTAAGTAAGCCACCACAGACGATGCTGGCGCTCCTCGAACTGCGCAAGGCGGTCGGCGACACTAGTCCGTGGAGCCTCTTTGGAGCCTCCGTCCACTGCAGAGCCCTGCGGAATGGGTTCTGGCATGAGCGACCGACAATGTACCCAAAGACGAAGCTTTGGGCCTTCATGTTCATTCTCCGCCCGTGTCCGAGAAGCGGCAATTGATAGGAGGGGCGGAGGTTCCTGAGCGGCACCTGTACGGACGATATCCAGCCTCGACCGCTCGGGAGGCTCGCTGCAGCTAGGACCCGGTCAGTTTGGCGTCCATGCGAAAAACGGGATAAACTCGACCGCCGCCGCATGATATTTCCAGAGAGTCTTTTCCATCCATGACCACTGAAGGAGCTGCGAGCGAGTTCGTGCCCGGCGCAAGTGGGGAAGTCAATCCGTGGCTCATTGCCGTGGTGGTCTCGCTCGCCGCCTTCATGGAAGTGCTGGACACCAGCATCGCCAACGTGGCGCTCCCGCACATCGCCGGCGACCTCGGGGCCAGTACCGACGAAAGCACTTGGGTCCTGACTTCGTATCTGGTTTCCAACGCGATCATTCTGCCCGTCAGCGGCTGGTTTGTCGGCATTTTCGGGCGCAAACGCTTCTTCATGCTGTGCATCTTAATTTTTACTGTTAGTTCCCTGCTCTGCGGAGTTGCCTGGAGCCTGGGATTGCTGTTGTTTGCGCGAATCTTGCAGGGCGCGGGCGGCGGCGGCTTGCAACCGCTGGCGCAGGCCATCCTAGCGGATACCTTTCCGCCTGAAAAACGCGGGCTGGCGTTTTCGCTATATGGCGTAACCGCTATCGTAGCGCCTTCCATCGGGCCCACGCTCGGCGGATGGATTACCGACAACTATTCGTGGCGCTGGATTTTCTACATCAACCTGCCGGTGGGAATCCTGGCGCTTCTTTTGGTGTACCGCATGATCGAAGACCCGGCATATATCAGCCGCAACGTCGGAAAGTCGTTGCGCATTGACTACATCGGTTTTGGACTGCTGGCCTTAGGCGTCGGCGCGTTACAGATCCTTCTCGACAAAGGACAGGAAGACGACTGGTTCGGCTCAAACTTCATCGTCGCGCTCGCGGTAACCGCCTCGGTCTGCCTGGTCTCACTGGTGATTTACGAGTGGCGGCACAAGGAGCCGATCGTGGACGTGCGGCTCTTTAAGAACAGTAATTTTGCCGCGGCCAACATGATGATGTTCATGGTCGGAGCAATTTCATTTGCTTCGACGGTGCTGATGCCGCAGTTCCTGCAGACGCTGCTGGGATATACGGCGCAGAAGGCCGGAGTGGTAATGTCCGTGGCCGCGGTGATGTTGTTGCTGGAACTCCCGCTGGTGGGTCAGTTGACAACTCGCTTCCAGGCGCGTTATCTGATTGCCTTCGGTTGGCTGGCACTCACCTGTACGATGTTTCTCTCCACAAAGCGTATCGATTTGCAGATCAGCGCCGGATCGGCCACCTGGCTGCGCATCCTGCAATACGTGCCGCTGGGCTTCATTTTCATTCCTTCTTCCACGGCGGCCTACAACGGCATTCCGGGCGAAAAAAACAATGCCGTGGCTGGTCTGGTCAATTTTATGCGCAATATCGGCAGCAGCGTGGGCACGTCCGTCGTAACGACCATGCTCGCGCGGCGTTCCCAATTTCATCAAGGGCGCCTGGTTGAACACGCCACCGGCCATAATTTTCAAAACGCGATCAGTGCCACGGCGGCACAATTGGTGCAGAGCGGAATGACTTTTGCAGACGCGCAGCGCCACGCACTGGCGCGATTTTACGCTGGCCTGCAGGCGCAGGCGAGTTCTCTCGCGTATATCGACACTTACTTCATCCTCTCCGTCGCGGCCGGCCTGATGTTTTTGCTGTCGTTCACTCTGCGAAAAAACAACCCGCGCGCTGCGCCAAAGGTTGCCGCACACTAAGGCGGCCTGCCAGCGAGTAAATTCAATCCCCAAAAAAAGGGGACGCGACGGAATCGCGTCCCTTTTTGATCGTTTGTGGCTCGCGGCGCTGTTAGCGCCGTTGAGTCGGCTAACCTTCGGTTGCGGCGTCCGCCTCGCCCTCGAGTTCCCCATCCTTGCCGAGGAAATCGAGACCAGTGCCATCGTCGGCCATCAGTTCGGTGGCTTCAGGCAGCAGTTCTTCCACAGGCGCGGGTGGCGGCATTTCCGTCAGCAACTGTAGGCTGCGGTAGTGCTCCAAGCCCGTTCCGGCCGGAATCAAGCGGCCCATGATGACGTTCTCCTTCAAGCCGCGCAGATAGTCCACCTTGCCAGCGACGGCCGCTTCGGTGAGGACGCGGGTCGTTTCCTGGAAGCTGGCTGCGGAGATGAACGAGTCGGTCGAGAGCGACGCCTTGGTGATGCCGAGGAGCAGCGGTCGACCGGTTGCCGGGCGGCCGCCTTCGGAGATCACACGGTCGTTCTCTTCGCGGAAGCGGAACTTGTCCACTTGTTCTTCCAGAAGGAACGTGGTGTCACCAACGTCTTCGACTTTGACCCAACGCATCATCTGACGAACGATGGTCTCGATGTGCTTGTCATTGATGTTCACACCCTGCAAGCGGTAGACCTCCTGAATCGCGTTCACGAGGTAGGCCTGGGTGAACTTTTCGCCGAGTACGGCCAGCAAGTCGTGCAAATTG
>Ga0068863_100003761_pt1 | contig 15021 bp, 15 predicted proteins | sample KBSSwiS62_FD_66596 | JGI IMG/M metagenome (GOLD analysis project Ga0068863, IMG submission 66596) | Switchgrass rhizosphere microbial communities from Kellogg Biological Station, Michigan, USA - KBS Switchgrass S6-2 | ecosystem: Host-associated > Plants > Roots > Rhizosphere > Soil ...
TTGGCGCTCAGGGCGCTGCCGAAGATGTGGCCGTTGTCGGTCTCGTCCAACAGGCGCTCGTAACGATCAAGATTCGCCTCGGCCAACGCGGCGAAATGCGCATCGCCCATATAATGCGCCAGGATATGCAGGCACGAGTGGAGGCCATGAAAGGTCGGCCAGTCGTTGCCGGTGATCATTAACTGGGTCGTGTCTGCCGCGAGGAAATAAGCCAGCACCTGCGCAGCCTCATTCATGTTGTGCAGAACGCTTGGCGGGACCGGCTTGCCGTGCAGTTCATAGGCGCTGGCGGTGATGCCATTCTCCATGATGCATGCCTGGTAATTCGGGTGGAACGTGCCGTGGTTCTCGCAGGTGTAGTCGGGATGTAGCGTTGGCCCCGCGTACCATTGCGCGATCGATTGGTGTTCGAGCAAACGAAGGTCGGTGCGGTCACGCTCGGTCGTGCCCGCATTGAAAGCCCAGTCTCGCGCAGTGCGTTCCCATGCCGCGGTATTGGGATGTTCGGGAAAAACAAAGCTGGCCCAGGCGAGGAGCGGGGCGTCCCACGCATTCTCCTCCATCTTGGTGTCGTAACGGACGCCGGTCGGTGGGCGTACGCCGATGAACCGATCCGCCTCAAACTCGACCACGCGCCGTACCCGGTCCCGCGTTTTCTTCGAAATATGTTTTCCTGCCTCATGCAGACAGCGGACGGCACGGTAAGTCCACCATGCGCTCTGCCACTCGTAGCCCCAATAATGTTCCCACATCTTCGGCCAGTTGAGCTTGCCCTCGATTTTGTGCGAGGCGCAGAAAGCACTCAGCCCGCGCTCAAGATCGTCGATCAGCGCCGGTTCGGGGTATTCTGCGACATAAGCGGCGATGAGATGGAGCGATTCAATATGCGCACGGACCCAATGGGCGGTCCCGCCAACCGGACGCCCGAACCAGATGTAGCCCTTGCCGGGCACGTGCTTGTTCGCCTGGAGGTAGGGTATCTGGCGCTTGATGAGCCGGAGGACTCCTTTGCGATTCCACTTCGGCTTGCTCATGCCAGACCTTCCCGGACGTCGTCGTCCTCGACCGTGACCCAACGCACCTTGCCCTTGCGCAACGATTTGCCGAGGTGCTCAACCTTGATCATGTTGACGTTGGTGCTGCCGATGCGATAGGCACCCTGCCCCAATCGCGCGCAGGGTGATCCCCAGCCCACATCACGCAGACACTGTTCCTCAAATTGCTTCAATTCCTTCGGATCGGTGCCGTCGTAAAAAACGAGAATGCTGGCCATAGCGGTAAGCCGGAAGGAAACAGCGCTGCAGTCGAATGTCAATGCCGATGGCAACCCCGTTCTCGGCAAAAATCAAATCACGACAGGCTTTTCCCTCTTGTCGACTGCCCCGCGGTGGCTTAGAGCCTTGGCTGCCAAACGCACTACATAATCCCATACAGTCATATGCTCAACGCACTCTCGCTTCTACCTGTCCCACCGGAAGGCATTTTTAAAGATCCAGAGTGGAACCTCTGGGGCGGTACTGCTCTCCCCTTTGAAAACCGATGGTATCGCATCTTTGCCCGTTGGCCTAAAAAGACAACGTTCAATGGCTGGACGACGGATTCGGAAATCGCCTGTGCCGTGGGGGATAATCCGATCGGGCCGTGGACAGAGACCCAAACGTTGCTGGGCGGCATAAAAAACGGTCAACGCGATACTTATCGCTTCCACAATCCCGCCCCCATTTTTGCTGAGGGAAAATTCTGGCTCTTTTATACCCAAAACCACGGCAATGGTGAGTTCTGGGACCATCGCAACCATCAACGCATCAGCGTAGCGTGGGCCCATCATCCGCTGGGTCCATGGCAGCAAAGCGCGTCCCCCATTATAGAGACCACCCCAGGGGGGTGGGACCATCTCATCACTGCCTGCCCTACGGTGGCCCGTGGCCCTGATGGCCTTTACCGGATGATCTATAAAGGCGTCTCGGAAGGCCCGCTTCCTTTCGGTGGCACGGTTCGCATGGGTTTGGCCACGGCGGAACATCCCGCGGGACCGTGGACCAAGCAGCCAGGTAATTGCTTTTGCGTGGAGGGGGTGCAGTTCACTTCCGATGATAACTACATCTGGTTTCAGGACGGTCTCTTTCGGGCCATCGTCAAAGATTATGGCGGTCATTATCAGAAAGTGGCGAAGGAAGCCCTTGTGCTCTTCACCAGTCCGGATGCGCTTAACTGGGAGCTGATTTCCCCGGATCCGATCCTGACCACCTTCCATCTCACAATGGGGAAAGAACGCCAAGGCCCTTTCCACCGCTTGGAACAGCAACAATTGGTTTTTGCTCCGGAAGGCCAGCCGATCGCCCTTTGTCTCGCCGTCAAAGAGACAGACGACAAAGTAAATGAAGACCTCGGTTACATCGTCCAGGTTCCACTCTCGTCAGCTTGAGGCTTGGGCAACCGTCACGGGGATCTCACCCGCAGCACTGAGACGGCGCTTGGCTTCCGTGTAAACATCGTCCGGCAGCCTACCCGCCTCCACAGCCTTGATGTTCTCGGCAAGATGCTCGGGTTTCTTCGTGCCGACGATGGTCGTGTGCATGCAGGGATGGGAAATCGTGTAACGCATAAGGAAGGTGGTGCGGCTCTCGTCCGGCGCGAGCAATTCATCCAGCCGGGCCTCCTCAAATTTCGTCCAGCGGTCCTTGCCCCCGAGTCCGGAACCTGGTTCGCCCCGGGCTACTCCACCCCGCACGATCACACCACACCCGGCCTTCGCGACCTGGCTGATGACGTCTTCATGCGCGCGTTCCAGCGCCGAGTAGGGAATCTGGAAAGTCTCGAAGGCGCCCATCTTCAGGAAAATCGGCAAATGCGGCAAAGTCGAGCTGATGGCGATATGCCGTACCTTGCCCTCTTTCTTCACCTGTTGCATGTAGGCAACGAGGTCCTCCTGCTGGATCTGCTCGGGGCTCGGATTGTGCAGTTGCCAGATGTCGATGTAGTCAGTCTTCATCCGCTGAAGGCTGGTCTCGATATTGTGGCGGAGATTGTCGCGGGTCCAGACGTGGGGCGTCTCGTCGTGGTCGCCTTTGTCGACCCACGTGCAACCGCACTTGGTCGCAAGGACATACTCACTCCGCCGATGCGCGATGAACTTGCCGATGTACTCCTCACTCAAGCCATAGTCCCATGCGGTATCGATAAAATTGATCCCCGCATCGAGAATAGCATTGAGGATCGTCCGCGCCTCATCGTCGGTGACGGGACGCCCTCCCCAGATACGCGGCCCGCGAATCTCCATCGCGCCGTGGCCAAGGACGGTGACTTGCAGGTTGGTCTTTCCGAGGGTCCGTTTTTCCATGAGAAATCTCCAAGGTTGAGGGGTGAAAAATTGTCACTCCAGAAATGCTGCGTGGCAAGAGCGACTCCCGCCCATTAATTAAACTTCTTCCTCCTCCACCGTGGTCGTCGTCCTTCCGTCGCGGGAAACCGTCGTGCTGCGACGCACAATGCGCCGGCGTGCGTACCCGGTCTCGCCAAACATTCCCGCGATACCCGTGGCGATATAGGCCCAGAACCAGATATTGCCGGCTCCCATGTCGGTGTAGATATAGAACGCGATCAGGAACCGGGGAAAGATCAACCACAGGACGAAGTTGACCAGATCAGGCAGGGTGTTGGCGGGGATGCCCGTTTCCAGCCACGCGATAAAGAGCGTCAGACGCGGGAGAAAGAGGCCCAAGAGCAGAAACCACAGGGCCATATGCCCCGTGCTGAGAAACACATTTGCATCCATAATTAAGCCTACCCATGAACAAGCCCCTGTCTACCTTCGCTCCGATCCTTTGTCCGGTACTGGACACGAGGGAAGAGCGCGTTTAATCTGTGAGGCAGGATTCATCGCATCATGGCTTTCTACGAACAATCCGAGGACTACCGCCCGCTCTTCTGGGCCATGGGCCGGCCCATTTATGTTAATACGCTGATTTTGATCGCGCATATTGCCGCATTCACCCTGGGGGGCATCGCGCTTTTTTCCATTGGCTACAGCGTGATCCTGCCCCTCTACCTCAATACCAATGATGTATTGCACTATGGCCAAATCTGGCGGCTTCTTACGTACGTCATCTTTCTTCCCGTCAACCAGTGGGCCGCGATCAATTTCATTTTTGCCATGGGCTTCCTGTTTTATTTCGGGCGGCAAGTCGAAGAATATGTCGGCCGGAAAGCCTACGCCACCATTTACGCCGCTCTCGTGCTGGTTCCGGCCGTGCTGCTTTGTTTGATCGGGTTGGCCTGGCCGCAATCGTACCTCGGGGGCTACGGCACCATCTTCGGCGTATTCATCGCCTATGCCACGCTCTATCCCGGCGTTGAGATCAACATCTGGTTCGTGAATCTGTCCGCCAAGATCTGGGCCTTCGTCCTGCTGGCAGTCCTGACCCTCGCCAATCTCGCCCAGCATGACCCGATCGGACTCGGGGGACTCTGGACCGATGCCGCCATTGGTTATCTGGGCATGCGTTACATCGGCGCGGGCCGGGGCCTCGATTGGCTGACCGACTGGCTCGATGAGCGCCGCACGCAAAAACTCGCCCGCAAGCACAACATCAAGGTGATGGAAGAGAAGAAGGCCACCGACTCGATCGATGCGATTCTCGAAAAAATCTCGAAACACGGCGTCGCCAGCCTTGATGCGCGGGAACGCGACGCCCTCGAACGCGCCCGGGCCAATCTCCTCAAGCGGGACCAACGGTAGGTGCGCTCGCTCCTGTTTGTGTGGCTGTTGGGGGCGGCCCTGATCTCAGGAAATCTTCCTACTCTTGCGGAGCCGCCCGCCCCAGCAGAGCCGCCCCCGGCTCCCCTGCCCGCCGTCGATTTCCACCATCTGCCGTGGGGTGACGGGGAATCTCTCACCTACCTCGTTTGCCTCGGTTCGTTCGAGGCCGCCCAAGGCACCTTCACCGCCCTGAAAAAGAGCGACCATTGGGAATTCAAACTCGCCATGGTCTCGCGCGGACTCGTCCAGGATACCTATCCGTTCACCAGTTCTTTCTGGTCGATCCTGGGACCGGCCCCATGGCGCTCGGTCGAGTACGGCGAATATCGCTTCGAACCGAGCCGGACGATCAAGGAAAGGACACGCATCGACTACGCGCAACACCAAGGCACCCGCGAAAACTGGGTAAAGAACGAGACAAAGGTCTTTACCATCACCGCGGATTCCGTCGACGACATCGGGTCCTTGCTCTACCACATCCGTGCCCTTGACTGGAAGCCGGGCGACAAGCGCACGTTCTTCGTCTACGAAAGCAACTCCGAGAAGCAAAGCGAAGTCGAGTGCCTCGGCCGCGAGACTCATGCCTACGGCACCTGGCCTGCGCAGCCGCTCCTCCGCATCCGCGCCGTGCCGACCAAGGGCACCCGCCGCAAAGGTTCCCTGACGATCTGGATCACCGACGATACCCGCCACCTCCCCGTTCATGCGGAACTCAGCTTCGTTTACGGCTCGTTCTCCCTCGATCTGACCAAGGCCGACAAGACCCTACCCGTACCGAAGTGACACTTGGGTAACGCGCCAAGACTGGACAACTCTCCCCGGGCACCTAAACTTGTCTAGGTTGGCCGAACCCTTTATCTGACTCCGTACGACGTTTGATCAAAGAAAGCCTGTATGCCGCTGCACGAACGAGACATTCACTACTTCATTGAAGTCGCGGTGGCCTATCTGAATAAGGCCACCGGCAATGAGATCGTGCTGCGCGAGCCCAGCATCGAATTCCAGTCGCTCGTCTTTTCCGCCTGCACCGGCCTCGTCCATCTCAAGGGCAACGCGGAGGGCTTCGTCTATCTCACCGCGTCGCAACATTTCCTTCAGAACCTCCATGCCGCCCGCCATCATCACAACCGGCTCACGGATGATGGCTCCCGCGACCTGATGTCCGAGATCACCCACGCCATCGTCCACAATGTGCAGAAGCGCTTCGGCCCCTCCCTGCATCTTTCCGAGCCGCGCATCTTCAGCACCGTCCCGGACGATCCCATCGAGATGCCGCCCGCCGTTTTTGTGCAGCCGCTGCTCTGGCGCAAGGAACATGCTTACTTCGTGCTCGGCCTCGCCTCCTCCGAAGCCGTGCCCCCCATTGTATGACCGGAACCGAAATCTACAAACGCAGCGCGGCTTACGAACGTGAGGCCAAGACGATCCGGCTCCATGCCCCGCAATGGAAGCTGCTGCTCGCCTTCGACGGCCAGCGGTCCCTTGCGGAAGTCGCACTCAGCGCCGATGTCTCCTTCGCCGACGCCCTGCCGCTGACCGAGAAATTCCTGGGCCATGGCTGGATCGCCGAAGAGCCGATCACGCTGGACCAATACCTGAAGCGCACCGGCGCGCCTGACCTCTCTGCCATTGGCGCTGCCGTCCCCCCCGCCGTCATCCTGCACGAACCGAAGTCCGAGACCGCTTCCCCACCGCAACCTCCCCCTATCATCTCCAAGCCCGCCGCCCAGCCTCCCCCCATCGCGGCATCCTCCCCGCCCAAACCTCGCGGACCGATGCGCCTGAGTGCCGTTGTCGATTATCTCACTTCGCTGAACGGGAACAATGCGCTGGGCCAGCTTCTCGTCTACCGCGTCTTCCTGCGCGTACCACCCGAGCTGCTGCAAGCGGAGGACATCGCGTCCGTCCATCTGGTCAACGACACCAGCCTCATCAAAAGCGAAACCCTCCAAAAAGCCATCATCACCGCCGTGCAAGAAGTCGCCAAGCGTCCGTTGCCCGACGGCGTCTATGCCGCTGCCTGACGGGAACCGCAGATCGCAGTATTGATCGAATGGAACCGACCCTGCCCCTCAAGTCCCGCGAGCGCCGCGTGGTGCGCCCGTACCAGCCGAAGGACCGCGACGCCCTCCGCGCCATCTGCGCCGATACCGGTTTCCTCGGCCAGCCGATCGACCCCGTCTTCGAGGACCGCGAGCTCTTTGCTGATTACCTCACCAGCTATTATACTGACGCGGAGCCCGAATCGACTTTCGTCTGCGAACTCGACGGCGAAGTGAAGGGCTATCTCATGGGCTCGCGCTTCCCGAAAAAGAAAGACGCCTACGAGCGCCGGACATTGCCTGGACTCGTCGCGCGGGGCCTTTGGCGTTACTTCACGCGGCCCTACAACGCCGCCAGCCGCCGCTATGTGAAGTGGATCCTCACCCAGGCGCGCAAGGAACAGCCGTTCACGCCGCCTGACATCCCCCATTTTCACTTCAACATCCGGCCCGAGGCCCGCAGCGTCGGTGCCACGCGCGAATTGGTCGACATCTATCTGCAATACCTCTTCGATCGCGGCGAGAAACAGGTCTATGGCCAGGTCGTCACTTACGAATCGCGCCGCGGCAACCGCATGTTTGAGCGCTACGGCTTCAAGGTCATCGACCAGCGTGAAGTCACCAAATACCGCGACCTCCACTCCGGCAAGATACAACTCTTCACCATCCTCAAGGACCTCACCCTCAACCCCAAGCTCTATGGCGCCGACCTCCACGAGAAATCCGAGGACTGAATTTCCAGTAGCCGACCGCCCTCCCCTCCGCTACATTCGTTCCTCACCGGATTGCCTTCGTTAGCCGCAATCCCCGACGCAGCCATAGCTCAACTGGATAGAGTACTTCCCTCCGAAGGAAGGGGTTTTGGGTTCAAATCCCAATGGCTGCACTTATTTTGTCATTTTCACAAAAAGCCAAAATAACAACAATCTACATGGCCTAAATGAATTCGGCCTTGAACCGGTATCGCCAATCGTCCCTATAAAGTGTAGCCTTTGGACATGGACGCGATGCATTTACCCGGCTGGCACTTTCTCGGCGCTTTTCCCGACGGCAAACCCAACGATGTGGGAAGCTGGATTCTTCACAACGATGGTGAAGCGTTACTTCTCGAAGTACCCCCTGGACTTACCGTCCAGCATGTCGCCGAAGGCCTCGCCTCACTTGGCGTCGGGCTGCGGTATGTGACCGCATCGCATCTGCATGATGACCATCTCAACATCGATGGTTGGAATCAATTGCAGGAAGCCTATGCCGGGACCCATTTCATGCGACCGACAGAAACAAAAGTCGGGACCGATCTTTTGCTCAACCTGGGCGGCGAAGCTCTCTGGCTCATCAAGGCGCCCAAGCATTCGCCCAGTGACACCATGATCGTTTTTCGCGGTGTGGCCATGACCGGAGACATTGAACTCGGCACACTCGCCACGGTGAACAAGGAAGTTTCCACCGAAACCAAGGCGGCCAGCATGGCTTATTTACGCGGCTTCGAGGAGAGGACCGGCTACCATGTTCATACGATCGTCAGCGCGCACCTGAACGACTTTCGCCAGGGCGTGAATTGGCATGGCCTTTTTGAAGTGGAATGATCCTGGTGAGGTCAGTGGAGTCACGCCGTCGTGGCCCGTAACGTGAATTATTTCTTGGCCGGCGCCACCGGAGCGGGTTGGGCGATGCCAACGATGACGCTGTCGAGCGAATGCGCATCGTGCTCGATATAACCATAGACTTGTTGCCCCGCCTTGATGTCCTTGATCGTGCCTGGATTATTGTCGACCGTGATCTTGGCGAGAAAATCGAGGGTATAAACCGCTTTTTTCCCGTCGCGCTTGTAAACGATGTTGATTTGATTTTTGGCTTCGTTCACCGCGGTAACAAGAATACGCAAGTCGGGGGGCGTCGCAGCTGTTCCTTTCTTTTTGGAGGCATGAACAGGAAGACCACAAGACCAAACAAGAATGAGCAAGGCGAAAACAACCGGACGAAGAAGACCCATCCGTTAGCTATACACTGATTCGCGTGAAGCCCTAGCGAAAATGGGAAGTGGCATCTTTTCAAATTCAACCTGTAGCGGCGGTCATAACCGCCGAGGTTTTCAGATTTGAACTTCTCTTCATGGAGGGTCCTGTTTCCCTCCGGACCGTAGTTGTCAAGCCCTTGCGGTTTATCTTCATCGAAGTATCGTAAAATATGATGCGTCCTTTCTTTCTCTTCCTCGGCTGCCTTGCTCTTCTCAATTTAACGGCAAAGGCCGATCCCCTGACCGTCGGAGCACCGGCGCCGCAGGTCACAGCGACCGACCAGGAGGGCCAGCCGGTTTCATTTGCGAACATCTATGCGAAGGGAACCACGCTCGTCTACTTCTATCCGAAAGCCGGTTCGCCGGGCTGCACTGCGGAAGCCTGTTCCCTGCGGGATTCTTATGAAAAACTGCATGCGACCGGGTTGCAGATCATCGGCGTCAGCCGCGATGACGCAGGCGCCCAAAAACATTTCCAGGCCGAAAACAAACTGCCCTTCACCCTGGTGGCGGACACCGATGGCAAGGTCGCGGAAGCCTTTGGCGTGCCGATGATGAAAAAAGGCGACCTCACCGTGGCCTTGCGCCAATCGTTCATTGTCAAGGACGACAAAATCGTCTGGGTCTCGCTGAAGGCACAGACGAAAGACAGCGCCGCCGAAGTGCAGAAAGCCTTGGATGGACTGAAGTAACTTCTGGTTCTCCAGCGTATCAAAGTTCAGATTCGCCAGCCGCTGCCACCTTCGTTAGCTTTCCCGCATGGCCAAGGGAGGCACTTCTATTTCGATCCTTCCGCTCCTGCTCGGGGCAGGGCTCGGTATTTTTACCGGCGTCTTTTTTGGTGATTACGCCGCAGTGTTCCGGCCCATCGGCCAGATTTACATCATGCTGCTGGAGGTGGCGGTTTATCCCTACCTGATCGCCTCGCTGCTGCACGGATTGAGCAGTATGTCCCCCGACCGCGCATGGCGCTTGTTCAAGAGTGGCTGGCCCTTCTATCTCTTCATCTGGGGCGTCACTTTTGGTCTTCTCGCCCTGCTCAGTCTCGCCATTCCGCAGCCCCTGCCCTCCACCCTGGAAAGTACCACCGGTTCGCTCTCCCTTCTGGTGAATCATCTCCTCACCCTCCTTATCCCAAGCGATTTCTTCGCCGCACTCAGCCAGAACAGCGTCCCGGCCGTCGTCCTCTTCTGCATTTTCTTCGGCGTCGCGTTGCAACAGGTGAAGGAAAAACAATCACTGCTCGAAATCCTCGACGGCATTCGCAAGGCGAGCTTCGTCTTCTGGAGCTTCATCGTCCGGATGGTCCCGATCGCGGTGTTCGCGCTGCTTGCCGATACCGCCGGTACGACCCAGGTGCAGAACCTGAGTTCGATCGGCCTGTTTCTCTTCCTCTTCTTCATCGGCATCCTCATCCTGTCGTTCTGGGTCGTTCCCGGCTGCATCCACGCTTTGACACCGCTGCGTTTTCCCGAGGTCATCTCGAATATGCGTTCCGCCCTGGCCATCGCGCTGGTCACCACCCTTCCCGTCGCCGCCCTGCCGCTCGTCATCGAGACCACGCGGAAGCTCATTGACCAGTGCGGCATCAAGGATCCTGAAGAGGACGACGTCATTCGCACCCATCTTTCCGTCGCCTATCCGCTGGGCCAGTTGGGCAACTTCTTCGTTTATCTCTTCATTCTCTTTGCCACCTTCAATTGCGGCAAAGCGATCCCCGCCATTGAAGTCGTCTTTCTGCCGCTCATCACCCTTCTCTCCTGCTTCGGTACTCCGGCCGCCTCGGTCAACGCCGTCACCTTCATCTGCCAGTCCTACAATCTCCCTGACAGCGTCAGCGAACTCTACGTTGAGCTGATGACCCTCCTGCGTTACGGCCAGGTGATCGCTTCCGTCATGGGCTTTGCCTTTCTCAGCTTCACCGTCGTGCTGGCCTATTACGGCAAGTTGCGGATCCGCTGGTTGTCGCTCTTCGGCGTGCTGGTGATCGGCGCCGCAGCCACGCTCATTGTCGCCTTCTCATCCCGGGCCTTTTATCTCCGTTATCTCGATGACGTGCCCAACCCCTACCTCGCCTTCACCCTCGGCCCCGCCGTGACGAAAGGCGTGGACGTCTCCTTCGCCACCGAGTCTGAAAGCACCCCCGCCGATCCCAACGAGACCACGACCGACCGCATCGAGCGGACGGGTATCCTTCGTGTCGGCTATAATCCCGGTGTCATCCCTTTTTGCTATCGCAATGCCAATGGTGATCTCGTCGGGTACGACGTCGCCTTCGCCTATCAACTCGCGCGGGACATGAATGCCAAGCTCCAGTTTGTTCCCTATAAATGGGAGGAGCTCGATGCCCAATTGGAAGCGCGGGCCTTCGACATCGCCATTTCCGGCATCTACGTCACCCGTCAACGTCTCGTTGGCGTGGGCGTCTCCAATCCCTATTTCCAAAGCCCCCTCGCCTTCTTCACCCTGCGAGACCGGGGATCGGCATTTCTCAGCCGCGATCAACTCGTCAACAAATCCGACCTGCGCATCGGCATCTTCAGGGACTCCGTTCTCTCCTCAACGCTCGAAAGAACCCTCCCGAAAGCTATCGTGGTCCGCGAGCCCGATTACAACGATGTCCTCGATTTCTCCAAGATCGATGCCGCTTTCTGGACCCTGACCCAGGCCGACGCCCTCGCCGCCGCTCATCCGCGCCTGATCGCCGTCGAGACGCAGGGCATCGGCAGTCCGTTTCTCTTCGCCTATCTCACTCCGCCCCGCTCCGACGAATTCCTGCGCCTCATCAATTACTCACTCGCCGCCAACAAGGCCTCCGGTTTCGAAAAGGCCCAGACTGCTTACTGGATCAACCGTCTGCCCCGTCCCGACACCACCCCGCGCTGGTGCATCCTAAGGAATGTCCTCGGCATCGGGATGAAGCGGCCCTAACCCTGAGACATCTCTCGGAGGAGTTCGTTTGATAAAACAAACACCCAGCGCCCGTTAACCGGACGCTGGGCATCTCCTATTGTCACATCAGGCTGGGCCCGGCCACGGGCATCAGCCTAGAACGAGTACTTCACACCCGCCGTGATCAGATGCTGCTGAATCTGACTGGGCACAAAGTGGAAGCTGCCGCCCACCGGCGCAGGAAGATTGGAAACTCCGTTCTCCGTAAAGGCGTCAATGAACTTGTATTCGGTGAAAATCGAGACGTGACGGGCGACCGCGATGTCAAAACCAAAAAGGCCCTGAATCGCCGGATCAATGTCATTGGTGTTGAGCCCCGTGATCGTCGTTCCGGCGGAGGGAAGCCGCAGGTAACCGTGCGTCGATACATCCTCCAAACCAAAGCCGAGACCCATGTACGGTGTGACGATGCTCCTGTTCTTGAAGCGACCGATTCCATTAATAAAAAAGGCCGCGGAATTCGACGAAAAACTCTCATACGAACCTCCCCCCGCCAGGTCGCTCGCGTGGCTGTTGTCACCGATGTACAAGGCCTCCGCCTCGACCGCCAACTGCAGGCGCATGGTGTCGCACATCTCGAAAGAGTTAAAATTATAACCAACCTTCAGGCCACCCACCCCGCCCCAAAAGGAATGAATTTGCGTACTCGATCCCCCCGGACCGAAAAGCGCACCGCCCGGATTGGTCTGGTGATTGTTGCCGTAATCGGTCCAAAACTGCGCACCGCCGTACGCGGCGACATAAATTCCCGCGTCGGACTCCGAAACCACATCCTTCATGTCCTTGTGATCGCGCGTTGTCATTTCCGTTCCCGCGTGCAGTCCGGTACAAACTCCCGCGAGCCATAGGGTTGAGGCCAGAATTTTAATGTTCATAGGTAAGTTCTTCATTTTTTAAGATCGAGAATTCTGCAAAAGCCATGCCAGCCACGAAAATGCCACCTCTCTTTTCGTTTATTTCAGAGGAGAAACGCCCACCTTTACGATTGTCGATCGGCTCGATTCTCCGTCAGTGGAGCTGCCTATATTCGGCTGCAAACTGCAAGTCGCGACTGCAATTTGCAATTTAGGGCCGCACCCGAAGCGTCCCCGCCGAGGTGATCATTGTTCCCTCGCCGTATTCACCCGGAGGCGATCCGCGAGGGCATATTCCACGAGCCAATGTCCAATCTCTTCCTCGATCTTGATTGGCCCCGATTCCAACTCCTCCGTGAGATAAGCCATTCGCAGCAAATCACCGCCGCGACTGAACTGCGGCGCGATACCAATAAAAGAATAACCCTCCTTTTCCAATGCTTTAGCCGTCACGGGAGTACCTGGCTGCGTCAGCGGAAGCTCAACATAAAGCACCTCCACATGCGAATGCTCAATCAACTCGCGTGTCGCATGACGGACCGCCGCCGCCGTATCCTGCCCGATCTTCTCCGCCCGCAAAAACGCCAGCGACGATCCGGCATCAAGCTGAATGACCAATTCGCCAGGTCCTTCCGGTGCATTTTCGTCCCCCCACACGACCGGACAGCCGATATTCGCGTAAAGTTTCGCGATGGCTTCGCGATGAATGGTGGGCGCAAAAACCGTCTGCTCCGTTGGCGCGACCAGCCAGAGAAAATAAAGCACGCACGTGATCCGCTGCGGCTGGGCCTCCTTCGCGATCCCGCGAAAGTTCTCGTTCTTCGGCGACATGCCGAGATTCACACAGGCCAGGTGCGCGCCGTGCTCGACGTTCGCCTTCTGTGAGAACGTGTGCACCGTCACCGCGTCGCCATACATGCCGACCAGTCCCAACGTGCGCGCTTCATCAATGGCCACACCTTTCAGCCGGTCAAGCAGCTTTCGCCCCCGGTGCGCCGGGTCGACCACCGCCTGCCCACCCTCCGCCACGGGCCCCGGTTGGTTCAGTTCCAGCGCGTAATGCCCCACCAGTTTGCCGTCTGCCCCCACCGCCACAAACGACAGATTTTTTCCCTGCGCATTGAGCGCCGCGACCCGCTCGGGATAATAAACATCAGGATTCGAATAACTCGGCCCATACGCCTTGTAGATCAATTGGCAGACCTGCACTGCCTCGTCCTCCCGCATCCGTCGAATCTCATATTCCTGCTCCGGTGCCAGCGGCGGCTTTTCATGAAAGGGCTTCAAGTCCCCCGCCTCGGGATGCGCCGTAATATCGATCTCGTGGAGCCACTTGGTAATCTGCAGCGCCTTGCCCTCCGGCCCGTAGCTGATCCAATGCAACTCATCCGCCGCCCCGATCAGTTCGAGACCGAAAACCTGTTTGGCTGGGCTCTCACCTGTCGCGTGCAAGCCCGCCTCCAGTTTCTGCACGTCCTGCGGCAGGCCATAATCCCTGATCGAAATTATCAACTCCGCGCTGTCGTGCGCGGCATGCAGCGCGATGGTCCCGGATTCGCCGGGCGGATACGCATTCGCAATCGCGTCCGTGACGCGAATCATGATCAACTTCCGCAAGCTCTCCACCGTCCCTGTATCCAGCGCGGCATTCTGCAGAATTTCCTGCACAAACGATTTCACCGTCGGCAGTACCCGCGGGCTGTTCGTCACCCGCAACTCAAATTCAAGCCTCCCATGGTCCGGCGCCGGCACAGGCGTGGCGGAAGGCTCGCCGGGCGGAGAACTGGCCATGATTCTCCTTTCTATCGGAATGACCCGGGCGACTCAACGCAAAGATCGGTTTTCCAACTTTCGCTATTTGAGGCGTCTAATGTCTTGCAGGGGGCATCATTAATTGCGATTTTATGCACGTGACTACTCCCACTCCTCGCAAGGTCCAGCCCATTGTTTACTTCATCGGTTTCACCGCCGCCCTGGCCGGATTATTGTTCGGGCTGGATGTCGGCGTCATTTCGGGCGCCCAAAAATTCATTCAGGAAGATTTCAACGTCCCCACCTGGAAACTCGAATCGATCGTCAGTGCCCTGCTTTGGGGCGCAGTTTTCGGCACGCTCATCAGCGGCACCATCTCCAGCAAGTTTGGCCGTCGGAAAACAATCCTCGTCAGCGCAGTCATCTTCGTCATTGGGTCCCTCTTCTGCTCGCTTGCTCATACGCCTGAAGTCCTGATTGGCGCGCGCTTCATCCTCGGCATCGCCGTCGGCGTCGCCTCTTTCACCGCGCCGCTCTATCTCTCGGAAATCTCCCCGCAAAGCGTGCGCGGCTCCCTCATCTCGATGTACCAGTTGATGATCACCATTGGCATCGTGATTGCCTTCCTCAGTGACGCCTGGCTCG
>Ga0068863_100003771_pt1 | contig 14986 bp, 16 predicted proteins | sample KBSSwiS62_FD_66596 | JGI IMG/M metagenome (GOLD analysis project Ga0068863, IMG submission 66596) | Switchgrass rhizosphere microbial communities from Kellogg Biological Station, Michigan, USA - KBS Switchgrass S6-2 | ecosystem: Host-associated > Plants > Roots > Rhizosphere > Soil ...
AGCAAACTCCGAGGCCGGGACGACAGGTCGTACACGCCGACGATGCACTACTCGATCATGCCTGAGCGGATGGCCCGACCGGTGTGCCCCGCCAACGCAACAGAGCCGCCTCGACGCCGAACCCCGTTACCGACTCGCAGCAGCGTTCACCGAGCTCGCTCTGGCTCTCTGACAAGGCAACCAACCCGCCCCAGCCCGACCCCGGGCCAGCTCAATGCAACAGCGCCCCGTTGTGGCTTTCAACCTTGATGACCTCCGCGCCCAGGTCGGCCATCAGCATGGTGGCGTAGGGCCCGGCGAGGATGCGGGAGAAGTCCGCGACCACCAGACCGTGGAGCGGCCCCGGTTGATGCGTAGAGTCGCCCCGGGTGGTGGGTTCAGCGGGAGGGTTTGAGGGGGTGGACATAGGTCTTTCCATCCGTTGTGGTTTGCCGGTCGCGGTCGCGGTCGCGGTCGCAGGTCAGGTGGCGATGTCGGGGTAGGGCATCTCGAAGTGAGCGAGGCGCAGCGCGTACTCCTTCTGGAATCCCAGTGGTTCGTGGTCGCGCTCGAACATCGCGATAAACAGGGTCAGCGCGAGGAACGGGTGGGCGCCGAGCTCGAAGAGCTTCACGTAGTCGTGTGAGGCGAGGGCATCGCGTTCGACGTCGTCAAACTTCAGCCAGGTGCTGCGCTCGTCGCTGATGCAGTTGAGGATGCGGTTGGCCTCTTCGGCCTCCCACCACTCGACGGTGGCCTGCGGCTCGTTGCGGTACCTCTCGACCAGCCCGGGGTCGCGGTCCACGGTGAACAGGAACTTGTTCAGCAGGTACTTGCTCACGCCAGGCTTCCTTCCGGGTACCAGGTGAAGTACGCCTCCATGGTGTGAAAGAGGTCGAGGGTGTCGACGTAGTCAGCCTTCGAGTTCTCCCCGGCGACTCCCATCATCAACATGAAGTCCATGAACCCGTGCGTGGCGTTGCCCGGAAGGTGGAGGCTGTCGAGGGTCACTTGGGACAGACAGCCGTCGAAGTCGCCGTTGGCGATCCAGTCGACCGCTCGGCGGTCGAACTCAGGGTCGGGTCCGTGTTCGCCGAACTGACGAGGGCCGCCGAGTTCAAGGGACAGGTGTCCGGTGCCGATGACAGCCACACGGAGGTTCTCAGGCCATGACTCGATCATCGCGCGGACCGCCTGACCGAGTTGGATGAACCTCTTGGGCTGCGGCAACGGTGGCGCGAAGATGTTGGTGTAGATCGGCACGATCGGTAGGTCCGCCTCGGGCCTCAGCGTGATGATCGGGCACGTGATCGAGTGGTCGACACGCAGCTCGTTGCTGAATGCCAGGTCGAACCCTGAGTCCAGTCCGTTCCGCAGCAGATGCGCGGACAGATCCTCCTGGCCGGCCAGGGTCATCCTCGGCAGGCCAAATTCGCGCTCTTCGTTGTACCAATTGGCGTCGTAGAACGGCGCTTTCCCGATGAGGAACTGAGGCATGTTGTCCAGCCACAGCTGATGGAAGTGGTCGCTGCCAACCATCACCAGCACGTCCGGATTCGCGCGGGTGAGGGTTTCCCGGAACGCCAGGATCTTGGAGACCCACTCGTCCGCGAACGGAGGCCGGTCCGCCCCGGTCGCCGTGCTCGCGCGGTAGTAGAACGGGTGGTGCGTCGAAGCGATGACTGCACACACGGTTGCCATGGTTGAAGTCCGTCCTTGAAGTCGGCTGCGGTAGTCGCCGGCCGTCTGGTCAGCCCTCGACCAGCGGGGTTGTGAGGAGCCGGTCGCGGGACTCTTCGGCTTGGGCGCGGATCCGCTCCAGATCTGGGTGGGTGAGGCGGCCGTTCCACTTCGCCGGCTTGCCGGCGACCAAGACGGTCTCCACGTTGCCGGGGTGCCCGGCGCCGACGATGGAGGCGGCGATGTCGGCGCTGGGGACGGTGTCGATCACGAGCTGGAGCGGGCCGAGGGTACCTTCGGTAGTGATGATGCCCAGCTGCTCGCGCACGAAGCTGTTCGCGCCGTCGGCGGCGACCGCGTACTTGGCACGCACTGTGCGCTCGGCGCCGTCCTTGCGGTTGCGGCAGCGGACGACGACGCCGTCGGCGTCCTGGTCGATCTCGACGACCTCGTGATCCATGTGCACCTCGACGTTGTCCAGCTCTTCGATGCGGTGGTTCAACGCGAGTTCGAGGTTCTTCTGATAGAAGATCCAGGGGCCGCGGTAGCCGTGGGCCCGATCTGAGACCAGTCCAGGCTCATCGCAGCTCGCCGCCGAATGCCTTGTTGCGCATGTCGTACAGCTCCCAAGCAACCGCGTCCTCGCGGAACTCCGCCCCGGCGCCGACGCGGTCGAGCGTGCGCATGATCTCGTCGTCGATGTGACCAGCGCGCGACAGTCCGTAGAGCTGCGGGTGCCGCTCGAGGGCGATCACTCTGTGCCCCGCCTGGCCGAGCTGGAGGCTGGCCATCTGTCCGCAGGGCCATAGCCGATCACCACGACGTCGTGCCGGTCCATCTCGTTCTCCTTGTTTCGGACATCTGTCCGTCTAGCGGACTGGCGCTTCGCCACCGACTCTCTGTGATGGGCGCCACCCGGGTCAAGGCTTCGAAGTCAGCGAGTGCAGGAAAATGGCGACTTGTCCGCAAAGCGGACAACGACCGCTACCTCCTGCGACGCGCCCGCGCCCGCGCAGCCTGAGCCACGGGTCGTTGTCCGCACAGCGGACAACGACCTACGCTGCGAGTGCCGCCCGAGAGGAACCGAGCACATGCCGAAACGCGACGCCAACCCCAACTTCGTCGAGGCGGTCGCGCGAGGACTCGACCTCCTCCGCGCCTTCGAACCAGGCAGACCGTCGATGACGATGAGCGAACTCGCCTCCGCGGCCGGCCTCGCGCGCCCGACCGCCGGGCGCATCCTGCACACGCTGGAGTCACTCGGCTACGTCCGCAGCCACAACGGAAACTTCACCCTGACGCCCCGGGTACTCGAGCTCGGCATGGCGTACATTCAGGCGATCGACATCTGGGACCTGACCCGCCCCCACATGGAACGATTGGTCGCCCAGACCCATGAGTCCAGCTCGGTTGCCCAACTCGATGGATCCGACATTGTTTACGTCGCTCGAGTCGCCGTCCCCAAACTCATCGCGCTGATCGTGCGAATCGGAACGCGATTCCCGGCAGCGACCACATCACTGGGTAAGGTGCTTCTCTCCGACTTGACGCCCGACGAGGTGGAGTCCATCCTGGCCGAGCCATCCCGGTCGGGAGTCGCACCACGGCACACACCCAGCCCGACACAGCTGCACGAGCAGCTCGACGAGATCCGCGAGCGCGGATGGGCGCTCACCGACCAAGAGCTCGCCAACGGAATCCGTTCAATCGCAGCGCCTCTCCGCGACGGTGCGGGCCGCACCCGCGCAGCGTTGAACGTGACGGTCCACGCCGGTGAAACATCGACCGAGCACCTCTTGGACGAGCACCTTCCGAGGCTCCTGAGCACCGCACGAGCCATCAGCGCCGATTGGGCTCGGCTGGACGCGCTCCCGATCCGCGCGAACAGCACCTACGACGCCTAGCGACACCGCACCTCCCCCAACGCGGCGCGGTTACCAGACGACTCTTTAGGTCTGCCCCACTCGGTGAGGTCCGCGATCTGCAGCAATGCGTCAGCGAGGTTCGCTCTGAGGAGCCCGGCCTTGGTGAGGTTCACGTCAATCAGCACGGCACCGGCAAGGTCGGCACGCTCTAAGGAGCCGGACGTAGATGGCCATTCCGAGCGGCTATTCGCCGTTGTTGGCCAGCGCCAGACGCGCCGGGTCGCCGCGATGGTTGGCCAGTTGGCCTGGGCAGCTGGTCGTGACCGCGTGTCGCGCCAAGCTCAGACCAGGCGCGCTGGGCAACAAGTGCACTCAATCTTGGGGCATGGTGGCGCAGCCTGGTGAGGGCGAGTTGGGCGGGCCCGGGTTGAAGGGCGCTGTTGTGTTGAGCCGGCCCGAGACATGGCAGCGGCGGGTTGGTTGCCTGGTTGTCTGGTCATATGGCCAGGGCAAGCTCGGTGAACGCTGCCGCGAGACGACGGTGGGGGTCGGTGTCGGTGGCGAGTTCGTAGTGGCCGCGGCGAAGGTTCTGGACGAAGGAATGCCCGGAGCTGATCACCTGGGCGGAGCGGAGACGTTTCAGCCCCGCATCGGCCTCAGCCGGGCCTTGAGCCGGCCGTGATCCGCTTCGATCTTGTTGTTCGCATACCGGTGTCGATGTGGTGGGCGGCGGGCAGCTGCTCGTCGAGGACTCGAGGGTAGGCCGCGGCCCGGTTGGTGGTCACCTCGACCGGTCGCAGCAGGCCGCCACGCCCGGCCAATGCAACAGCGCCCTCGACCCGACCACCCGCGGGCCGACGTCACAACGGAACAGATCAAGCGCCGACCGGTCCTCGGCGGACTAATCAACGAGTACGAGCGAGCCGCGTAAAAGCCAGGTCAACACCGGTGGCAGAGTTCTGACACCCCACAGGCTGCGCAGTGTTGGCCGCGGCAGCACATGCAGGAGGGCTGCGAGTAGAGCGCGGTCGGCGGGCTGGAACCGGATCCGTCGGCCATCGAGTTGGCGATGCAGCACAGCGAGCTGGTGGCGCAGGGCGAGGATCTCGACGTCCTTGTCACGGTCCCCGAAGGACAGCAGGCGCAGCAACGCGAAGAGGTTCGTGACCCCGAGGTAGGTCAGCCGAAGCAACACGAACCGGCATCATCCCGCAGCCACCGGACCCGACGAGTACTGGCCAGATGCGGGAGGCCGACCGCCGGCCGCGACGATCTCGACCCCGCTGAGCTGGGGGGATGGCATTTTCGGCAGGTTCAGAGGCGAGGGGCGAGCTGTCCCCGGACGGTCAGGCGATGGGCAGCCCGCCGTCGATCCGCAGGTGTGCCCCGGTGACGAAGTCGGCCGCGGGATCGGCAAGGAACACCACCGTGCGGGCGATGTCGTACGGTCTGCCGAGGCGCGGGACGAGCGCCGGGTACACCTCGCGCGCAGCGTTGCGCTCGATCTCCTCCCAGGTGTCGCCCCAGCCCTTCGTGGCCGCCTGCGACTCCACCCACGCGCGTAGGCCTTCGCTGGCGATGAAACCCGGACTGATGGCGTTGGCGGTCACGCCGGTTCCCCGCAGGGCGACCGCCAGGCTGGTGGTGAAGGCGAGAACTCCCGTCTTGGCCGCCTTGTAGTCGGCAAGCACGGGGATCGGGTTGTCGACGATGGCACTGGCGATCTGGATGATGCGGCCCCAGCCACGTTCGATCATGCCGGGAGCGATCGTCTGGGTGACGGACACCATCGAGACGACGTTGGCCTGGTAGGACGCCAGCCACTCCTCGGGACTGGCGCCGAACCAGTCTGTGGCGCCCTGCTGCGACGCCGCACCTCCGGCGTTGTTGACGAGGATGTCGATCGGCCCCACCGCGATCGCCTGGGCGGCGAGCTCCCGCGCCGACTCCGGGTCGTCGAGGGGGCCCATGACGGTGGCGACGTCGGCGCCGACCGAGCGCAGCTCCTTCTCGACGGCGGCGAGTTTGCCGGCATCACGGCCGTGCAGGACGAGTGCTGCGCCCGCCGCGGCAAGCGCGCGGGCGCTCTCGGCGCCGATGCCGGAACTGGAGCCGGTGACGAATGCCCGACGGCCGTGCAGGAACCCAGTCACACTCGGCCCCCGCACGCCGCGCCGCAGAAGACACCCTGGTCGTGGTTCTCGCTAACCGCGCCACCATCGATGGCGACCTTTGCCCGCATCCGCAATCCCTCCGATCTCACCACGGCAAGATCGTGTCCTACCGTTGTGACACGAGTCTCGTCGGCAGGATCGGCCCGGCACAGGGCCGGTCCCGGCCAGTGGACGCCGGAACTGGCCGCACGCGCGCGGTCCCTCGCGACGGCAGAGACGGCCCGAGCCGCCCGGAATCAGGCAGTCGAACAGGTCAGGGCTGCCAAGCAGTCCCTCACCACGCTGATCAGCGACGTACCCGCGCGGAACAACGATCCGACCGTGGGCCGGTGCACGGCCGCAATCCTGGCGATGGCGCTCGAGCGGCGGCACATCGAGTACTTCGTCTGGACGATGGCGCATCTCGAAGTAGACGGCAGACCGACGCCGTTCACTGCCTTCACCAACTACGGCAAGACCGGTCACGTGGAATGGTTCGCCGAGACGTACGCGCTCGCCGCGGTGAACCCAGACAGGCTGCGGCAGCTGAACCCGGCCGCCGCGGACTGGTTCGCCCAGAACCTACCCGGCCTGCCCACGAACCTCGATCCGCTGCCGTGACGTGTCCTGCCCCGCGGCGAGGCAGGACGCCGGACAACTCGCCGCAAGAGTCACCACCGCTACCCAGAGCCGGTCGGCCATGCCGCGACCCCCGGCGCCAAACAACCCGCGTTTACGGACATGCCGCGGCGGATTGCCTGAGCCGGTCTTGGGAGCCACAGGCACGATCACCGTCCGGTCCGTGTCGGCGAAGGCCCACTCGCCCGCGAGTGCCTCAACGTCATCCACGACCTACGCGAACACGGCATCGGGATCAGAACGCTGCGCGACCCGATCCCGATCGACACCACCGACACCTCGCCGATGGGCGTTGGCGGCCTTGCGGAGCGCTGGCGGGTCGTCGTCGGTACGGGTGAGATCGTCTAGAACATCCGTAGAACCAGCCCCGCGCTGGTTGTGGCTGGGGTTGATGCGCTGTGCACCATCTTGAAGACGGTGCGTCTTCGGCGGATAGGGTGATTTGTGCGACTCGTCGGCCACGCGGAGGGGGCGTCGTGACGGAGACGGACGACTCACAGGCCAGCGACGGAGGCTGGGACTGGACGAGTTCCGCCGGGGATGCCGTGCGGGTGGAACTGCAGACCGATCGGCCGCACTCGGCCCGGCTGTATGACTACTACCTGGGCGGTAAGGACAACTTTCCCGCTGACCGGGAGGCCGCGGCGCAGGCGCTGGCCGAGTTCCCGCACGGGCGGACGACCGCTCAGCAGAACCGGGCGTTCATGCACCGGGCGATCCGCTACCTCGCCGGCGAGGTGGGCATCCGCCAGTTCCTCGACATCGGCACCGGCATTCCCACCAGCCCGAACCTGCACGAGGTCGCCCAGCAGATCGCTCCGGACGCCCGGGTCGTGTACGCGGACAACGATCCGATCGTCCTCACGCACGCTCGCGCGCTGCTGACCGGCACGCCGGCTGGCCGTACCGCCTATCTCGACGCGGACCTGCGGGACGTCGAGGCGATCCTCACGTCGGCCGAACTGCGCGACACCATCGACCTGACCCAGCCGGTCGCGGTGTCGCTCGTCGCGATCCTGCACTTCTTCCCGGACGCCGAAGACCCGTACGGCATCGTGCAGCGGCTGCTTGATGCGCTGCCGTCTGGTAGCTATGTGGTGATCACCCATGTCACCGGTGACTACGCGCCCGAGACCTGGACTCGGTTGATCGAGACCTATCGCAGCCGGGGAATCCCTGCGCAGGCCCGCGGCCACGGGGAGATCGCCCGGTTCTTCGAGGGTCTCGACCTGGTCGAGCCTGGGATACAGGTCGCGCACCGGTGGCGGCCCGACGGCGCCGTCCCGGCGGGTTTGACCGACGCCGAGGTCAGCGTCTACGGCGGCGTCGGCCGCAAGAAATGACCTAGTGCCGCATCAGGCAACGTTGGCCCGGTCGACGATCCGCTTGAGTCGTTGATCTTGTGCGTGCTGGTTCCGCCAGATGATGTACCGGCGGATCATGGATGCCTGGGCGCGGTGGTTGCGGTGGTCGGTGCCGTCGAGCGCGAAGTAGCGCTGGGCGGTGAACTGGGCCTCGTCGGGGGGCGGCGTCGAGCTGGGCGCGGACCAGGGCGGCGAGGCGGGGCGGGAGGAGGACCGGGACCGTATCGAGCCGCAGGCACGTGTCGGGGCCGTGCTGACCGCGCCCCGGTAGTTGCGCACCGTCGAGTGCGCCCAGCCACCGGCGGCGACCCAGGTGGAGGTATCTGTACCGCGCCGGTGACCAACACGGGCAGGTCATCGACGTGCTCGTCAGTGAACGGCGCGACCAGCTCGACGCGGGGCCTCTTGGAAGTCGATCTGTGGAAGGACTTTGTCCTGCCGAGGCCCCGCGTTTCGCGTCTCAACCGCCCTCACGATCAGTGGCCATCACGCAGCGTCCCTGAGCGTTACTGGGAACGGCTCACCTGCCCTACGACCCCGCCACCGTCCGGGCGTCGCCGCGGGATACCGCTACCCGGTTCGCCTCTGTTGTCTACGCGGGCTGCGCGGCGCATTTGGCGTGGCATATAACGTTCTGCACCGTGCTCGGCCACCAGGCCGCGCGCTGCGAGTCAAACGGATGGGATTTCTCCCTCCCGCACGGTGAGGGGACCGGCGCGTCATCCTCACCAGCGGTAGGGTAATGCTCGGCCTATCATCCGACGCACAGGAAGAACGCGTCGTAATAGCTGTTGGAAAGGCGATAATAGTAGCTGTCTTCAGTTGACTCCCAAAGGTTCCAGTAATAGTTCGCCTTAATGGCGAGGCTCGGGCAGTTCGGCTGCGCGCTCGCGGCGGAAGCGGTGCCGACGACAGTGGCACCGGCCACTCCGGCGATGAGCACGAGACCCAGGGCACCGGCCGCGAGGCGTCGCCTGGCTCTGGCGCTTGGTCTGTTGATGGCGGAATTCTCGCTTTCTCCGGGACGAGTCGTTCCGTTATAAGGAAACCCGCCGCACCGGCCTCTGGCAATGTACTGTTCCTGACTCCTTTTCCAAGAAGGCGTCCGAAAGGGTGGGAAATAATCTGCCCGGCGAGCGGCCACGACCGCTGGCCGGGCGCGCGGTGGCCGTGGGAGAGGGCTGTCACGGCCACCGCGGCGACTATCCCGCTGTCAGGCCACGCATGCTCAGGACGCCGGCGGGGCGAAGACCTCCAGCGCGATGCCGTCCGGGTCCTTGAAGGCGAGGCCGGAGCCGTAGTGCGCGTCGACGATGTCGCCGTGCTTGATGTCGAGCTGCTCCAGCCGGTCGCGCCAGCCCACCAGCTCGGCGCGGCTCGCGCAGCCGAACGCGACGTGGTCGAGACCGACCCGCCGCGGGCTGAACTCGCCTGCCCAGGTGCTCTCGGGGAACTGGTGCAGGCCGAACAACTGTCCGCCGTCCAGGGCGTAGACGACGTGGCGGAACGGTCCGGTGTCCTCGTCGAGCACCGGCTCGGCCCCGAACAGCCGGGTGTACCAGGGGACGCTGGTCGCGAGGTCGGTCACCGTGACGGCGACGTGCGCGACCGCGGGAAAGGACGTCATCGGACGCATCCTCTCGTTGAGTCGTTCCGGCGTGGCTTGCCGGAACCGGACGTCGCTGAAGCTAGGAACGGTCTCTTCCGCCGGGCTTCTCACGCCTGTCGGCGCCGCGACTCCGCCCGGGAAGGCCGGGGGAAGCGCGCGGAACCGGTCCGCGCCGGCGTGAACCGGAGGGAAGGCGCCGGCGGTCGCGGCGGGTGTCGGTAAGGCGACCGCCGTAGAGATTTCACGGCGGGCCGGACGGCCATGCCCCGGCAGACAATCGTCATCATGACGCTGGCTGAACGGGCTACGGAAGGCTCTGCCCGGCCCGAGGTGGAGATCCGGCTGCTCGGCGGCTTCGAGGTGCTGCTGCGGACCACGCCGGGCGGCGGCCCAGCCCACGCTGAGGCGCTGCCCGAGGAGACCTGGCGCCGTCGGCAGGCGGCGGCGCTGCTGAAGCTGCTGGCGCTCGCGCCGGGGCGGAGGCTGCACCGGGAGCAGGTGCTCGACGCGCTTTGGCCCGACGTCCCGGTCGACGAGGCGGCGCCCCGGCTGCACAAGGCGGCGCACTACGCCCGCCGCGCGCTGCGCGACCCGGAGAGCGTCGTCCTGCGCGGCGAGGTCGTGGTCCTCTGCCCCGACCGCGACGTGACCACCGACGTCCGCGTCTTCGAGCACCTGGCCGAGCAGGCCCTCGGCCTCGCCGGTGCCGCCGAACGCCCGCCGCGCGGCGACGTGGTCCTCACCGGCGAGACACCTGGACGTCTGCCCGCCCTCGGCGCCGGCGCGGGTGTCCTCTCGCGAGCAGGCGGCCCGCGTGGCCTCGACCCGTACGCCGCCAGCCGGGCCGGCGGGGCCGGCACAGCCGGACCGGCGCCGGTGTCGCCGGACCCGGCGGCCGCGGCGCGCGCGGCGGCCGCCTACGGCGGGCCGTTGCTGCCCGACGACCTGTACGAGCCGTGGACACAGGCCGACCGCGACCGGCTGCGGCTGCTCTACCTGCGGCTGCTGCGCGCCGCCGGCCGCTGGGAGCGGGTACTCGCCGAGGACCCGGCGGACGAGGAGGCCCATCTGACGCTGATGCGCGGGTACGTCGCCCGCGGCGAGCGGCCCGCGGCGCTGCGCCAGTTCGAGCGGATGGACCGGGCGCTTCGCCGCGAGCTCGGCGTCGGCCCGGGAGCCGAGGCGCTCGCGCTGCGCGCCGCGCTCCTGGCCCGGCCGGCCGCCTCCGACGGCGTGACGGGCGCGGCGCGCGGACCCGCGCCGGCCGTGCGTCTGGACGGCCTTGTCGGTCGGCACGCCGACCTTCGCCTCATCGAGAAGCAGCTGACCCGCGCGAGCGCGCGCGACGGCACCGACCTCGGCCCGCGCGGTGGCGCTGTCCTGGTCAGCGGCGTGGCGGGCGTCGGCAAGTCGGCGCTGCTCTCCGAGGTCGCCAGGTGCGCCGCCGTGGCCGGCTGGCTGGTCGGCCGCGGCACGGCGGCCGCGGTCGAGGGAGCCTGGCCTTACGCCCCGGTCCTCGAGGCGTTCGCGGACCTGTACCGGCGGCACCCGTCGCTGCTGGACAGGCTGAACGACCATTGTCGCCGGTTGGTGGAGCGGGCGATGGCGAGCGGACTCGGCTGGACGGGGGGCGACGGTCACCAGCAGATCTTCGTCGCCGCGGCGCAGCTGCTGCGGTACGCCGCGCAGGCGGGCCAGGGGGAGGAGCTCCACCGGGCGGGGGCGCTCCTCGTGCTCGACGACCTGCAGGACGCCGACGACGCGAGCCTGCGGTTGGTGCATTACCTGGTCCGCTCGCTGGCCGGGCTGCCGGTCGTCGTGCTGCTCGCCCACCGGACGCCGCCGGGCGACAAGGCCCTGCCGCCGCGGCTCGCCGAGATCCGGGCCAGCCTGTTGGCCCGGGGGGTCGCCATCCCGGTCGACCTCGCGTCTCTCGGCCGGGCTGACACGGCCACGCTCGTAGCCCGCGAGCTGCGGGCGGCCGCGTCGTCCGGCGGGTCGGGCGTTGAGGTCGGTGACGAGCGGATCGCGCCGTTGGTCGAGCGCATCTGGCAGGCATCCCAAGGGCTTCCCTTTACGGTGATCGAGCTCGCCCGCCGGGCCGCGGCGAACCCCACCAACCTGAGCTCGCTGGACGCCGCGGCGGTCGACGGGTTTCCATCGCCGACGCGCGACCTGCTGCGCCGGCTAGCCGTCGCCGGGCACTCGTTCGACACCGACGAGTTCGTGGTGTTCTGCGGCCTGCCGGAGCCCGCCGCGTACGCGCTGCTCGACGACCTGCTGGACGCGGGCGTGCTGGACAGGACCGACGACGGCTTCCGGTTCCGCCACCACCTCGTCCGCGACGCGCTGCTCGCGGACCTCCCGCCCCACCGGCGGCGGGCCACGCATCGGGAGGTCGCCGACGGGCTCGCCGCGATCGGGGCCTCCGCGGCCCGGGTCGGCCACCATCTCATCCAGGCGGGCGAGCGTGCGCGCGCGGTGGCGCCCGCGCTGCGGGCGGCCGAGGAGTCGGCGAGAGTCGGCGCGTACCGGGATGCGCTCGCGCTCGTCGACGAGGTCAGGGACCACGCCCGCGGCGGCGAGTGGGCGCGGCTTCTCGCGCTGCGCGCCGACCTGCTCACCGCGCTCGCCGACCCGGGCGCGCCCGCCGCCTACCGCGAGGCGATCGCCATGGCGGCGCCGAGTGCCGTCCGCCCGCTGCTGGCCCGCCTCGCGCGGGCGCTCCTGATGGCCGGCGAGGTGGAGGCCGCCGCCGCCACGCTCGACGGGCTGCCTGCGGACGGCGACGATGCCGACGCCGGCATCAGCCTGGCCCGAGGGCTGCTGGCCTACTTCGGCGGGGACGTCGACCGGGCAGCCGCGATCGCCGCGGAGGCCCGCGGCCGGGTCGTCGCCGGCGCGGCCGACCGGCTGGTGTGCGACCTCATCGCCCTGCAGGGCCTCGTCGCCCATCATCGCGGCGAGTTCTTCGGCCAGATGGCCGCCGAGCTGCGCCGCACGAGCTACCTGCCGGCGCTCGCCGCGACGGTGTTCGACGCGCACCTGTGCATCGCCGAGTACATGCTGTACGGGTCGACGCCCTACCCTGAGGTCGTCCGGCTGGCCGACCAGCTGCGCGACGCGGCCGAGCAGGCGGGCGCCGCCAGGGCGGTCGCGTTCGCCGAGTGCCTCGCCGGCGAGGCCCACCTCCTGGCGGGCGACCTCGACCGCGCCGAGCGGCGCCTGACCAGCGCCGTCGACCTGCACCGCGGCATCGGCGCGGCGGCCGGAGAGGCACACTCGCTGCAGCGGCTCGCCCAGGCAAGGCTCGTGCGCGGGGACCGTGCCGAGGCGAACCGGCTGCTGGTACGCGCCCTGCCGCTGGCCCGCTGGTCACCGATCGCTGCGCACCTCCTGCACCGCGTCTACGGCACGATGGTCGTGGCAGCCCCGGACGTCGCGGCCGCGCTGGACGAGCTGGCGCAGGCTGAGGAGGCTCTCGGCGTCGACGACGGCTGTCTGTTCTGCTCGGTCAGCCTCGCCGTGCCGGCGACCATCGTGTCCGCCAGGGTTGGTGACCTGGCGCGCGCCCGCCGGCACCTGGCCGTCGCCCGCCGGTCGGCCCTCCTGTGGGAGGGCACCGCGTGGCAGGCGGCGACGCGGGAGGCCGAGGCGTACGTCGCCCGGCTCGAGGGTGAGCCGGCGCGGGCGCTTGCCCTGCTGGCCGCCGCCGGCCGCCTGTTCGACTACGTTGGCCACCCTTCCGACGCAGCCCGCTGCCGCGCGGCGGCGGCCGGCGCCCACGACGGCGCGGATCATGATCTCGACGGCGCCCGCCTCGGAAGCGCTCAGGCTGCGGGCGCCGGCCTTCTCGACGCCGAGACACACGGCCTGACCGTCTTGGGTGGCCCCGGCCGGCCGAGGGAACATCCCCACGCCCCGCTCGAGGACCACGGCCCCGGCTTCCTCGACGTCGGCTTGCTGTTCGGCCGGGCGCAGCCGGCCGGCGGCCTGGCTGCCGCCGGCCGGACTGGTTCGCGCGACCGCTGAAAGGGCGCCCCGGCCTCGTCGCCCGCCTTCGTGGCGGCGAGGCCCTGCGGGCGGAGTGAGTGCTGACTGTGTGACTTCTTGATCGGCCAGTGGTACGGTCGCAGCCTTGGCCGAGGACACTCTGGCCCATTACCGGCAGGTGCTCGGTGAGGACCACCCCGACACCCGGAAGACCTCGCAGCAGGTGGCTGCGCTGGCCAGCATCGAAGATTGACGACCGGCCCACTGGTCTGAAGCCTCTTGCCGAGTCGCGGCCAACGGCTGCTGCTCAGCGCCTCGTCTCGTACCTGGTCAGGATCACGCCGCCGGGAAACGTCCGCGTCTCCACCAGGTTCAGGTTCACCCAGCTGTCCAGCGCGGCGAAGAACGGCGTGCCGCCGCCCACCAGGACCGGATGGGCGGCGATCACGTACTCGTCGATCAGCCCGGCGCGCATGGCCGCCCCGGCGAGCGTTGCGCCGCCGATGTTCATGGGGCCGCCGTCCTCAGCCTTGAGCCGGGTGATCTCGGCGATCGCGTCACCGGTGACCAGGCGGGTGTTCCAGCCGACGTTGTCGATCGTCGAGGAGAACACCACCCTCGGCGTGTCCCGCCAGTTCCGCGCGAACTCGATCTCCGCCGGGGTGGCGCCTGGCTGCTGGTCGCCGGTCGGCCAGTAGGAGCTCATCGTCTCCCATAGCTTGCGCCCATACAGCGACAGGCCACTCTCCTGCTCGTGGTCGAGCCACCACTGGAACAGCTCGTCGCTCGGCGGTCCGCTCCAGCCGATGTCGTCGCCGGCTGCGGCGATGTAGCCGTCCAGGGTCAGGTTCATGCCGTAGATCAGTTTCCGCATGGCCCAGCTTCCGTCCGTGGGTGTCCGGCGTCTAGACCGGCTCGGCGCGAGAAACTCATCGGTCCGCGATCTCCGGCCGCCCGTCAGGCCACGTTCCCGCGGAAGACCTGCCGGGGGCGGCAGCGAAGCGTGACGACATGCGGGAGACGGTGGCGATCGCAGTGGAGAACATGGGAAAGATGCTCCGGCTGGATAGTTCCGTCGCAGGGTCGTCAGGCCTGTTCGCCCGAGAACGGTCAGGGCGGTCAGGAGGCGGCGACCGGGGCGGTGACGGCCGACGGGAGCCGTGCCAGGAACTGCTCGGTGGTCAGCTGCCCCGGCGGGAGGCCGTCCCGCGCGATCTCATTGATGATCATCTGTAGTAGCTCGTTGACCGGCGTCGGAACGCCGTGCAGCCGCCCGAGAAGGACGATCTCTCCGTTGAGGTAGGCGGTTTCGACGCTGCCGGTGCTCCGGGTCAGGCTCTGCCAGGCGACGACCGGGATATCCAGCGTGCTTGGGCCGTCCGGGCTCTCCACCCGCAGGCCGGCGGCCCTGATCCGCTCCCGATGGGAGGCGCCGCGCACCTAGCTGTCGCTACCGGGATGCGGGGTTGGGGGCGCCGTTGTGGGTGGGAGTGCCGTTTCCACTCGGTTGCGTCCGCCTTCTTTGGCCCGGTAGAGCGCCATGTCGGCGAGTTCGACGAGGGTTGTCGGGTTGTCGTGGGGGGTGGGGGTGGCCGCGGTGACGCCGATGCTGACGGTGACGGCAAGCAGCGTGTTTCCGGCTGCGGCCATGTCGTGGGCGAGGTGGAACCGGGCGGCGCGTTCGAGGATCAGTGCCCGGTGCCA
>Ga0068863_100003780_pt1 | contig 14972 bp, 16 predicted proteins | sample KBSSwiS62_FD_66596 | JGI IMG/M metagenome (GOLD analysis project Ga0068863, IMG submission 66596) | Switchgrass rhizosphere microbial communities from Kellogg Biological Station, Michigan, USA - KBS Switchgrass S6-2 | ecosystem: Host-associated > Plants > Roots > Rhizosphere > Soil ...
GCGTTCCGACACGTGGCCTTCGCGAGAGCCTGCCCGGGCTGCTGTCGCTCGCATCGGCGTCGTTCCTGGCGGTGACGACCGAGGTGTCGATGGTGGGCCTGCTACCCGACGTCGGCGCCAGTTTCAGGGTGTCCGATTCCGTCACCGGCCTGCTGGTGAGTCTGTACGCGGTCATGGTCGCAACGCTCGCGGTGCCGTTGACCCTGGCCACTTCCCGGTTCGGCCGCAAGCCACTGCTGCTGACGACGGTGCTGGGCTACGCGCTCAGCAACGCGCTCGTCGCCGTCGCGCCGGAATTCACCGTTGTCGCAGTCGGGCGCGCGGTCGGCGGAATGACCCACGCACTGTTCTTCTCGTTGATGATCGGATACGCACCGCGTTTGGTCTCGCGCGGACACGTCGGCCGCGCACTCGCGTTGGCGGGCGGCGGCGCGTCGGCGGGCATGGTGCTGGGCGTGCCCTTGACGACATCGCTCGGTACCGCGGCGGGTTGGCGGGCGTCCTTCGGTCTGTTGGCTGCGCTATCGATCGTGACGTTCGTGCTCGTGACCAGACTGCTGCCGAGCGTGACGCACGAGCCGGGCTCGGGTCGTTCCATCCGCGCGGGCCGCCGCGCGCTCACGGCGGTATCCGTGTCGAATATGTTCTCGTTCCTCGGGCAGTTCACGGTGTACACCTTCGTCAGCGTGCTGTTGCTGTCCAGTGGCGTCAGTCCTGCGTTCGTCGGCCCAATTCTGTTGGCGTGCGGCGCATGTGGCCTGATCTCGCTGTGGTGGGTCGGCAGGCACCTTGACCGCAGCCCCAGGCGAGCCACCGTGATCGTGCTGACGATAGTGATCGGCGCCGTCGTCGTCCTCGGCAGCACATGGCCGTCTCTGGTCGCGGTGATCGTCGCGACGGCGGTCTGGAACGGTGCGTTCGGTGGGTTGCCCTCGATCTACCAGGCGTGTGCGGTGCGCACGCATGCGGTTTCGCCGGAGTTGGCAGGCGCCTGGGTGAATGCGACGGCGAATGCGGGCATCGCAGGCGGGTCGGCCATCGGCGCGGGTCTGCTGCAAGTAGCCGGGCTGTCGTCGTTGCCATGGGCCGGTGCAGCACTGATCGGTGTCGGCCTGGCGATAGTGATGCTGTCTCGCAAGGCATTTCCGGCGAGGGCTTAACCCGCCGCGTTGGGCCGCAACGGCGGGCAATTGCCCTTCGGATCGACCGCGAGCTCGAAGTGCCACAGTTCGTTGGCGTAGATCTGGCACAGGCCAAACTGGGCGCCGTTGCGGATCAGCCACTTGTCGGCGTCGACGGGAGCGATGTCGACCGCTTGACCCACAACATGTTTCGACACCTCAGGGGATGCGACGAACTGTCTCGCGATGTCCACACTGCCGTAGCTGCGGACGGCGTCGTCGAACAGACGCTGTTGGAAGCCCGTCGAGCGCCAACCCGAATTGATTCGTAGGTCGACGCCCTGCTGCTTGGCGGCGTTCGCCGCGTCTTGAACTGCCTTGAGCAGAGCCGGATCGAGTTGTGCCACCGCCGGATTCGAGAGGTCGAATGGGCTCAGCGTCTGTCCGTCGGGAATCCATCCTCCGTAGGTGTCGGTGGCGGCGGGGCCGATGGTCAGCGGTGCCGGAGCAGCGGTCGGTTCGGTGGTGGACACGGGCTCGACGGGGACGACGGTAGCGCACCCGCTGATGAGCAACGCTGTTGCGCTCAAGAACCGGCGAGCGTGCGCGGAATGCACGCGAAATGCGGCGTGTCGGCGTGCAGACGCGCACACTCGCGGTAGTAGCGGCAGAAGCGGTGACATTAATCGTTGGCCGCGAGGATGCAGAACTCGTTGCCCTCCGGGTCGGCCAGCACCACCCACGTCTGCTCGCCTTGACCGATGTCGACATGCCGGGCGCCCAAACCGATCACGCGGTCGACCTCGGCCTGCTGATCGTCGGGCCGGAAGTCGAGATGGATGCGGTTCTTGACCACCTTGTCGTCGGACACCGCGATGAACAGCCAATTGGGTCCGGCGCCGGGCGGAGCCTCGAGCACCACATCGCCGTCCTTGTCGACGTGCTGCCCCCAGCCCAGCACCTTCGACCACCACGCACCCAGCGCGTTGGCGTCGTGGGCGTCGATGCAGATCTCGTCGAACGTCAAAGCCATTCGGTCAACTCCTTCTTCAGCACCTTGCCCATCGCGTTGCGCGGCAGACTCTCCACCCGCCGCACCTCCCGGGGTCGTTTGTGAACTGAAAGTTGTTGGGCAACAAAGTCAATCAAGGCTTGAGGCTCAGCGTCGCCGACAACGAACGCGACGATGCGTTGGCCGAGATCGTTGTCGGGTGCGCCGATGACGGCCACCTCGGAAACGCCGGGGTGGCCGAGCAGCACGGTTTCGATCTCGCCTGCGCCGACGCGGAAGCCGCCGGTCTTGATCAGGTCAACGGATTCGCGGCCCACGATGCGGTGCATGCCTGCCTCGTCGATCACCGCGACGTCGCCGGTGCGGTACCAGTCGCCGTCGAATGCCTCGGCGGTGGCGTCTGGCCGGTTCAGGTAACCATCGAATATCGTCGGGCTCTGAATCTGCAGTCGCCCTATGCTTTCGCCGTCGTGTGCCACAGTGGCGCCGTCATCGTCCACCAACCGCGTCTGCACGCCGATCAACGGCAGTCCCACCGAACCGGGCCTGCGCTCACCGTCAGCGCGGGTGGACAGCGTGATCAGCGACTCGGTCGAGCCGTAGCGTTCCACCGGCTGGTGCCCGGTCAACTCGACCAGCTTGTCGAAGACCGGCACCGGAAGCGGCGCGCTGCCCGACACCAGCAATCGCGCCGACGACAGAGCGCGCGCCGCCGCCTGATCGCCGACGACTCGCGTCCACACCGTCGGGACGCCGAAGTACATCGAACCGCCGGCCGACGCATACGCCGAAGGCGATGGTTTTCCCGTGTGCACGAAGCGGTTTCCGATCCGCAGTGATCCAAGCAGACCCAGTACCAGGCCGTGCACGTGGTACAGCGGCAGCCCATGCACGAGCGTGTCCTCCGGCGTCCACTGCCACGCCTCGGCGAGCATGTCGATGTCGGCGGCGACCGCACGCCTGCTCACCACCACGCCCTTGGGCGGACCGGTGGTGCCCGACGTGTAGATGATCAACGCGGTCGCGTCCGGATGCGGCTCCGGGTAGCGATGCCACGACCGGGCGTGCACGCGCACCGGAATGTGCGGCAGACCGTCGGTCTCGTCGGGCTTCTCGCCCAGCCACGCCTGTGCTCCGGAGTCGGTCAGGATGTGCCGGCGTTCGGCCGCGCCGACGTCCGCGGGCACCGGGACGACGGGCACACCCGCGATCAGGCAGCCGGCGACGGCCAACACCGTCGTGGCTGTCGGGGTCGCCAGCACGGCAACGCGGTCGGCATTGGCGACCCGCTCAGCCACCGATGTTGCGGCGCCGACGAGATCGCTGCGGCTGAGCGTGGCGCCGTCGATGCGCACTGCGTCGCCGAGGTCGGCGCCGCCGGCGACAGCAGAGGGGTCCAGCGAGGCCAAGAGCACGACGTGAGATTACCCATTCGGCGCTCGGCGATACTGAGCGCGTGAACCAGATCCATCGAATGGGCTCGCGTGAGGTGTACCGGAACAATTGGCTGACGCTTCGCGAAGACGAGATCCGGCGCCCCGACGGTACGACCGGCATCTATTCGGTGATCGAAAAACCGACCTATGCACTGGTGATCCCGCAAGACGGCGATCGCTTTCACCTGGTCGAGCAGTTTCGGTATCCGCTTGGCATGCGGCGATGGGAGTTCCCGCAGGGCACCGCACCCGGACACGAGGAATCGGATCCGATCGAGCTGGCCCACCGCGAGCTGCGCGAGGAGACCGGGCTGCGGGCAGCGGCGATGGAGTTCCTCGGCGTGCTCGACGTCGCGCCAGGCATGAGCAGCCAGCGCGGCCGGGTCTTCCTAGCGACGGGCCTGACCGAGGGTGACCACGACCGTGAGCACGAAGAGCAGGACATGCACAGCGAGTGGTTCTCCCGCACGCAGCTGGAAGGCATGATCCGCGACGGTGCGATCACCGACGCGCAGACCATCGCCGCGTGGGCGTTGCTGTTGCTGGCCGGAGGGTAGTCAGCTCTGTTCGGGGTCAAGCATTGGTACGGCGCCACCGACAAACATGATGAGCCACATCGCGATTCGAGCGATACCTGCAGTCGAGCTAGTCCTCAGCGTGCCGGGAGTAATCCCACCGCTCGAGCCGCGTCTGCAGGTCGTGCAGCGTCAGGGCGAACGCTGGCACACCGACGGACATGCACACCAACAGCAGCGCGTTCATCTTGCATTCCTCCCTCCCGCAAGTGTCGCTTAGAGAGCGACGGCGGCCGGGAAGGCACGCCGAAGCCGCGGCCGGGATGATCGTCAAAAGCCGGATGGCCGCAGGCGCGCAGAAAATGAGCCGTTCGCCTCGAACGCGAGCACTCCCGACTCGTCGTGACCGGCACCCACCTGATGAGTTCTCGCGGCCCGCGCGGTCTATACGGGCATGAACATCGAAGCGAAGAACCTCGACGGCTACGGAACGCCGCCAATTGAGTGGGAGCGGGTCCGCGACGTCCTGACCGCCGACATCACCCAGGGGCCCGACAGCGGCGGACCGAACCGGCATACGAGCTGGCTGACGACCATCAACCCCGACGGCTCACCGCACGTGACACCGGTGGGCGCCATCCAACTCGGCGGAGTCTGGTACTTCACCTCCGGACCCGGCACCCGCAAGTCGCGCAACATCGCGGCGGATCCGCGCTGCGTCATCAGCATTGCGGCCAACCCGTTTGATCTGGTACTCGAAGGCAGCGCCACGCGTGTCACAGACGGAGCCGTACTGGGGTCCGTCGCTGATGAATACAACCGCGGGGGTTGGCCCGCCCAACCAGATGGCGACGCGCTGACAGCCGAATACAGTGCACCCTCGGCGGGCCCGGCACCGTGGCACGTCTACAAAGTGACGCCCACCACCGTGTTCGCGTTCGGCACCGCTGAGCCCTTCGGCGCCACCAGATTCGACCTCACGCGATGAGTTTGAACCGCGCGCCTGTCTACACCGTGGAAAGAGAACGAGCGGACGAAAGGGGTGACACGAATGACCGCGATGTACGGAATGATGGCGATGATGCCAGTCCTGTTCGCCAGTGCAGGCTACGTCCTCGTGTCCTCCCGCGGCACCGCCGAGAGAAAGGGCTGCAAAGCCGATGACTGACCAGGACGCCATCCGCGAACTCATCCTCCGCTGGGCCGACGCCGTTCACACCGGCGACCTCGAAACCGTTCTGGCCGACCGTGATCCGGACATCGTCATGTTCGACGTGCCCCCGCCGTACGACGGCCTTCGCGGCATCGACGCCTACCGGGACTCCTGGCCGGATTTCTTCGAATGGCAGCGCCAGGGTGCCGTCTTCGAAATCACCGAACTCGACGTGACGGCCGGGGCCGACGTGGCGTTCGCGTACGCGCTGGCGCGCTGCGGTAAACCGGAGGACTTCGAGAAGAACCCCGACAATCGTTTGCGGATGACCTTCGGCCTGCGCAAGTGTGACGGCCGCTGGGTCGTCGCCCACGAACACGGATCGTTCCCGCTGGCCGGCTAGTGCCTGCGCCCCGCGAGCGCTCGCAGCTTCGCGAAACTGCGGGCAGATCGCGAATCTTTCGATTTTTGCGATCTGTGCGCAGTTTCCCCGCTGGCCGGCTAGTGCCTGCGCTCCGCGAGCGCCCGCAGGAAGAACGTCAGGTTGGCGGGCCGCTCGGCCAGCCGGCGGACGAAGTACCCGTACCACTGTGTGCCGAACGGGACGTAGACGCGGACGTGGTTGCCCTCAACTGCCAATCGCCGCTGCTCAGCATCGCGGATGCCATACAGCATCTGATACTCGAAATCGTCTACCCCGCGCCCGTTCTCGCGTGCCAGCGCAGGCACCGCCTCGATGATCTGCGGATCGTGCGACGCCACCATCGGATAGCCGGAACCCGCCATCAGCACCTCGAGGCACCGCAGGTATGACCCGGTGACGTCATCGCCGGCCCGGTAGGCCACCGACGCGGGTTCGTCGTAGGCGCCCTTGCACAGCCGGATCCGCGCGCCCGACGCCGCGAATTCGCGGCAATCGCCCTCGGTGCGTTTCAGGTACGCCTGCAAAACGGTTCCCAGCCAACCGAACTCGGTTCGCAAGTCGCGCACGATCGACAGCGTCGAGTCCGTGGTGGTGTGGTCTTCGGCGTCGACCGTTACCCAGGCGCCCACCTTTTGCGCCCGCTCGCAGATCGTGTGCGCATTCTCCAGCGCGATCTTCTCGCCGTCGCGCGGTAGCGCCTGCCCGAGCGCCGACAGTTTCAGCGACACCTCCAGCGGTCGCACTCCCGACGCCGACTCGCTGCGGCTCCCCAGCGCGTCGAGCAACCCCAGGTAGGCGTCGACGGTCGCGTTCGCCGTCTCGGCGTCGGTGACGTCTTCGCCGAGGTAGTCGATGCTGACCAACCGTCCCGAATGTCGCAGTTGCTCAACGGAATTCATCGCATCAGCGACCGTCTCTCCCGGCACGAAGCGGTGCACAACGTCCCGGGTGACGGGCAACCGCTCGGCGGTGCGCCGCAAGCCTTCGCGCCGGCTGGCGGCCAGGATCGCCGGGCGCGCGACCCGGTGGAAAAGCTCAGTCATCATTCGCTCTCCATGTGCGGGTAGGTGTGGTCGGTCGGCGGCACGAAGGTCTCCTTGATCGACCGCGCCGACGTCCAGCGCAGCAGGTTCAGCGCCGAACCGGCCTTGTCGTTGGTGCCCGACGCTCGCGACCCGCCGAACGGCTGCTGCCCGACGACGGCTCCGGTCGGCTTGTCGTTGACGTAGAAGTTGCCCGCCGCGTGACGCAACTGCTTCTCGGCTTGCAATACCGCGGCCCGGTCGTCGGCAATCACCGCACCGGTCAAGGCGTACTTCGCGCCCGTGTCCACGACATCGAGAATCCGATCGTATTCATCGTCGGCATACACGTGCACCGACAGGATCGGCCCGAAGTACTCGGTGCAAAACGACTCGTCCGTCGGGTCATCGGACAGCAGCACCGTCGGCCGCACGAAATAGCCTTCGCTGTCGTCGTATTCGCCGCCGACGGCGACCGTCACGTTGGCCGCGCTCTTGGCCCGTTCGATCGCCTTGACGTTTTTCGCGAACGCCCGCTCGTCGATGACCGCGCCGCCGTAGTTGGACAAGTCGGTGACGTCGCCGTAGCGCAGCGCCTCGGTGGCGGACAGGAAGTCGTCGCCCATCTGTTGCCACACCGAGCGCGCGATGAACGCGCGCGACGCCGCAGAGCACTTCTGACCCTGGTAGTCGAACGCACCGCGGATCAGCGCCGTGCGCAGCACATCCGGTCGCGCCGACGAGTGTGCGACGACGAAGTCCTTACCGCCGGTCTCGCCGACCAGCCGCGGGTAGGTGTGGTATCGGTCGATGTTGTTGCCGACCTCGCGCCAGAGGTGCTGGAACGTGCCCGTCGACCCGGTGAAGTGGATGCCGGCCAGACGCGGATCCGCAAGGGCCACATCGGAAACCGCGATGCCGTCACCGGCCAGCAGGTTGATCACCCCGGCCGGCAGCCCTGCCGTCTCCAGCAGTTGCATGGTCAGGTAGGCGGCGAACGTCTGCGTCGGCGACGGCTTCCACACCACCGTGTTGCCCGTCAACGCCGGCGCCGTCGGCAGATTGCCCGCGATCGCCGTGAAGTTGAACGGCGTGATCGCATACACGAAGCCCTCCAACGGGCGATAGTCGGTACGGTTCCACACGCCGCGGCCGCTGATCGGCTGCTGCGCCAGGATCTGCCGCGCGAACGCGACGTTGAACCGCCAGAAGTCGACGAGCTCGCACGGCGAGTCGATCTCGGCCTGATAGGCGGTCTTGGACTGGCCGAGCATGGTGGCCGCGGCGATCTTCTCCCGCCACGGTCCGGCCATCAGGTCGGCGGCGCGCAGGAAGATCGCGGCGCGCTCGTCGAACGGGGTGGCCTCCCAGTCCGCCTTGGCGGCAATCGCCGCCTCGATCGCGGCCGAGGCGTCGGCGTGCTCGGCGTTGGTGAAGGTGCCAAGCCGACTGGAGTGCCGGTGGGGCTGGACCACGTCGACACGTTGACCGCCACCCATGCGGTGTTTGCCGCCGATGACGTGCGGTAGGTCGATCGGCTCCCGTGCGAGGTCGTTGAGCTGTTCGGTCAGCCGGGTGCGTTCACCCGAACCAGGTGCGTATTCGTGAACCGGCTCGTTGGCCGGGAAGGGCACGTCGGTGATGGCGTCCATGCAGCAAGGATCCCCGGAATGCGACGCGCAACACATGGGTGATCGGACAACGCCGCCAAGCATCTATAGTCGAATCGGACAAAGGAGTGCGGATGGCTGTGGACACTCCGGGCCTGGGTCTCGGCCAGCTTCTGCTGGCCCTCGACCGCACGATGGTGACTTTGGTGGACGCGCCGCGCGGCCTGGACATGCCGGTGGGTTCGGTGGCGCTCGTCGACGCCGACGACGTCCGGCTCGGCCTGGCGGTCGGGCCGGGCTCAGCAGACCTGTTCTTTCTGCTCGGCGTGTCGGATGCCGAGGCAGTGCGCTGGATCGGCCAGCAGGCCGGAAGCGTCCCGGCGGCCATTTTCGTCAAAGAGCCTTCGGCCGCGGCGATCAAGCGGGCGGCCGCACTCGGCATCGCGGTCGTGGCCGTCGAACCGCAGGCGCGGTGGGAGCTGCTCTACAAGCTCGTGAACCACGCCTTCGAACACCACGGAGACCGTGGCGATCCGACGTATGACTCCGGCACCGACCTGTTCGGCCTCGCGCAGTCGATCGCCGATCGCACCCGGGGAATGATCAGCATCGAGGACGCGGACTCGCACATGCTGGCGTACTCGGCTTCCAGCGACGAAGCCGACGAACTGCGAAGGCTGACGATCCTGGGCCGAGCAGGCCCGCCCGAACACCTGGAATGGATTGGGCAGTGGGGCATTTTCGACGCGTTGCGTGCCAGCGGCGACGTGGTTCGAGTGGCTGAACGTCCGGAGCTGGGGCTGCGACCGCGCCTGGCGGTCGGCATCCATTTGCCCCCGACCGACTCACGCAGAAGGCCCGGCTACGCGGGAACCATTTGGCTGCAACAGGGTTCGGCGCCATTGGCCGACGACGTCGAGGACATCCTGCGGGGCGGCGCGGTGCTCGCGGCGCGGATCATCTCGCGACTGGCCGCGACGCCGTCTACGCATACCGTGCGCGTGCAGGAACTGCTCGGCCTGGCGGGCGACGATACCGACGTCGGCTCGATCGCCCGTGAACTTGGCATCAGCGTCGACGGACGCGCAGCGCTGATCGGCTTCGTCGGTGTCGAGAAGTCGGTCCCTGCCGATGTGATCGCGTTGAGCGCCAGCGCTTTCCGCGCCGATGCGCAGATCGCATCGACGGGCGAGCGCGTATACGTGCTGCTGCCCAGCACGGGCGGCGCTTCGTCGGTGACGTCGTGGGTGCGCGGTGTGGTCGCGGCGTTGCGGCGCGAACTCGGCTTGACGCTGCGTGCGGTGATCGCCGCACCGTTGGCGGGACTGGCATCAGCCGCGGGGGCACGCGCCGAGGTGGACCGGGTGTTCGACAGCGCCGAGCGTCACCCCGGTGCCATCGCACAGGTCAGCTCCCTCGATGAGGCACGCACCACCGTGCTGCTCGACGAAATCGTCTCGCAGGTGGCCGGGCAACCGCGACTGGTCGATCCGCGGGTGCGGCAATTGCGCGAACAGGAGCCGATGCTGGCCGACACGCTGAATGCGTACCTCGACGCGTTCGGTGACATCGCGACGGTCGCACAACAACTGCACGTGCATCCGAACACGGTGCGCTACCGCGTCCGCCGGGTCGAGAAGCTGCTGTCGACGTCGCTGGACGATCCGGACGACCGGCTGGTGCTGGCGCTGGGGTTGCGCGCCACAGAGCGCTAGTCATCCCCGTCAGGGTGACGCAGCGAATCACCAGAGATGGTGGTCACCGTCGCGAAATTCAGCTGCCTGTACTGCAACTGGCGTAGCACTCGTACTGCGGTCGCCGGAAATTCGGATATATGAACGGGGGTCATCGGCGACGCCACGAGACTGTACGGAGCGCCGTCAACATCGGAGTCAAAAGCGAACAACCCTCGCTCGGCGGCCTCTCGCCAGGTGTTCAAGCACCCAGCGGCCACCTCGGGTGCGAAGCGCGCCGTCGTCGAAACGGGCAGACGGTATACCGCCTCGAGCGCCGCATCAAGCGCCTCGATGTCATGCCACGCTCTCTCCGGCATGTATCCGCCGCCGGCGGTCGTGAACAAACCGACGTGGCCGTCGGCATCGCCAGCCAGCCACTCGAAGTCCCAGCCGAGCAGATCCTCGGCGCATTTGATGTCGGGATGCAACCGGACCACCTTCGAACGTTCCTTACCGCTTGAAATTGTGCCGATTTTTCGAGCGGTACGGAACGTTCGCGACAGACTGGGCCAGGGCCACCCGTCAGGGCCGGCTCTCGTGACCGGGCTTGCCTTGGGTGCGCCGACGCTCCTTCATCTCTGCTTCGAAGAGATGCCTGACCCCCTCTTGAAGTTCGTCTCGGACCTTACGTTCGTGCTCGCGGAACACCGACCAGTAGTTGTCGTCGAAATCCTCGACGATCTGGAATGTCCACCGGCCGTGTAGGACATTGCGACCGACGACCTCCGCCTCGAGCCGCTCGGCGATCGCCGCATGGCCGGCTTTCCTGAGCTTGTCGCACGCGTCGCCCAACAGCAGATCGGCATGGCCCATCAGTTGATGAAACGAGTACAGCTCACCACGCGCACGTTCTACGCATTCCAGTGCTTCTGAGACGGCGCCCACCGCCTCAACCGTCGCATCGTCCATCCCGTCGGGGCGGACGCGCTGCCCCATGTCCGTCTGACTCATAGTGCCGACATACCCATTTCAGGACCGAATGCATCGTTTGTGCATTGATGACGATCGCTGGGAGGCAACCTGGCTCTATTCTGTCGGGGTTGGAGGGACAGTGAACCAGACGTCAAGACGCAAGGGCCGGCGCGAGGATCGTGATGCGGACCTGCCGCAGTACACCGTCGGTGTGGTCGCGGAACGCATCGGTGTGCCGATCGCCACCCTGCGCAGCTGGAATCAGCGATACGGCGTGGGACCGCCCGACCACAGCCCCGGCAGCCACCGGCTCTACAGCCAGAACGACATCCTGATGGTCGAGCGGATGCACCACCTGATCGGCGAAGGCGCCAGCCCCCGTAGCGCTGCGCGCGCCGCTCTCGATGCCGTTGTGCCGCCCCGGGCCGATACCGCCAACCTCCTCGCCGCTGCCTTCGATCTGGACATCGTCCGCACAGGCCGACAGCTGGAAGGCCACCTGCGCCACTACGGCGTCGTCGACACGTGGGATCAGTTGATACGGCCGGTGTTTTCGGCCATCGAAGCCCGACAGGCCGACGGCGAAGGATGCATCGATGTCGAACACGCGCTGTCGTGGGCGGTCTCGCGGTCGTTGCAGCGTGTGCCCATCGCGGCGGCCAACAAATCCGCTTCCACCATTCTGGCGTGCAGCGAAGGCGAGACGCACACCCTGCCCATCGAGGCGCTTCGCGCGGCGCTCGGGGACCACGGTCACGGCTCGTTGATGCTGGGCGCCGACGTGCCGCCCGCCGCACTCGTCGACGCGATTGAACGCACCCCTGGGCCGACGAACGTGGTGTTGTGGGCGCAATCCACCGACACCGCCAACATCGCGATGACCAAGGCGGTCGCCGCCGCCCATGCCCGGCTGTTCGTTGGCGGCCCCGGATGGGAGTCGGTGCGGCTGCCAAGGAAGGCGGTCCGGATAGACAGCCTCCAGGCCGCTCTGCAGGCCTTAGTCGAGTAGACTGGCCAGGGTTGCATCGTTTCCGCATCGATTGATTGGGTACCCGTAGCAGATGCCTGAGACCGCACTAGCCGGCACTGACGAATTGGTGGTGCTGGTCGACGACGACGGACGAGAGCTTGGAACCGCCGCCAAGGCATCCGTCCATCACGAGAAGACGCCTCTGCATCTCGGCTTCTCCTGTTACGTCTTCGACGCGGCGGGTCGCGTGTTGATGACCCGGCGCGCACTGGGCAAGCGGACCTGGCCCGGGGTGTGGACCAATTCGTTCTGCGGCCATCCCGCTCCTGGTGAAGCCGTCATGGATGCGGTGCACCGACGGGCCCGCCAGGAACTCGGGCTGAGTATCGATGACCTGACCTGTGTGCTGCCCGACTACCGGTACCGCGCGGTTGCCGCCGACGGCACTGTCGAAAACGAACTCTGCCCGGTGTTCTGCACCACTGCATCGGGGCCGGTCCGCCCGGTGCCCGACGAGGTCATGGACCACGCCTGGGTGCCATGGGCCGAACTGCGGACGGCCGCCGCGCTGCGCTGGGCGATCAGCCCGTGGGCGGCCGAGCAGATACCCCTGCTCGAGGCCGCTGGCGGCCCGAATCAGTGACGCCGCCGCAGCCGATAGATCCGTTCGGCATAGGCGAGGTCGTCACGCCATAACCGGGTCGCGGCTCGGCGCATGACCGGCTTGATCAGGGGTGCGGCACGCAATGCGTGGCCGAAGCCCGGCCTGTCGGAGTGAGCGACGACCGCCTCGAGAACAGCGGTGCGGGGCAACCCGTCGGCTCCGGGTCCGACTGGCGTGGCGTGCGTTTCGACCACGCTGCCCGTTCCCTCACCGTCGACGATGCGCATCACGATCGTCCGCGGTTCCGGACTGGTGAATTCGGCGACGACGGGCACCCCCACCCTGCCGATCCGAAACGTCACCGCGACAAGGAATCGATCCAGCTCCTCTGGAACATCGTCGTCCACAGGCGGCGCGGTGAGGACCTCGAGCCGCGTAAACGAGTACGGGTGAAACCATGATCCATGCCAGGGGTCCATCCGGTTGGCGATGATGTCTCGCGGCTCGCACGTTCCGACCAACCGCGTCACTGCGTCGATCTGAGCGCCGCGCGGCCGCTCGGAAAGCATCGGGCGCTCTGTGGGCGGCTCACCGCCGATGCCGTCCAGACGCACCCAGGTCAACACGCCGTCGTCGTGCGACGGATAAGGCCGCCAACCGAATTCGGATCCACCGTGCAGGCGTAGCCCGTGCCACGGGCATACCAGTGCGCCGCAGTCGACACTCCCCGTCGTGAGGTCGGCGCCAAGGTGTGGGCATGCCCCAGGTCCGATATGCACGGCGCTGTCTTCACCTCGCCACGCCACCAGTTCGACCCCCGCCACGGACACACCGATGGGTCGCTTTCGGATGGCATCGCTGGCGGCATACGCATACCAGTTGCCGCTCGGGCGGCGCTGGGAGCGGCGTAACGCGGCATTGATGACAGCCGGCGCGGCATCGCGATAGGTCGGACGTTGTTGCGACCATCGCAGGGCCGGAAGCACTTGAAAGGGCGCCGTTTTCGACAGGCGTGACGTGAGATCGGCGAACCTGCTCATCGTTGTGATTGCCTTTCGCGGTTGGCAAGCCGGCTCAGAAGTCCCATCCGGCCAGCGTTCGGGACAGTGTGCAACGGGTGACCTCGGATCCCGAATCGCTGCAGTTGCCCGTTGGCGGCCGCCCAACCAGTCGTCGCAGCGCGTTCCATCAACGCGACAGGTAAGTCGATCCGGATGCCGTCACCGGCCAGCATCACCGCGGGGTTCGGGGTGGCAACACCGGGACGGCCCTCGAAGTCGCCCGGCGCGAACCGCGGGCAATCGTTGTGGCACAACACTTTTTCACCGACAACTCTGGCATCTCTGGTCTCCGGGTACAGCTCGTGTAGCCGATCCAACAGTTCCCCACGCACGTCGGCGGGGGTCGTGACCGCATACGAGTGCAGTTCGACGACGGAGCCGCCGGTGCGCTCTGACCATGCTTTCGCTTCGCGTTCGTAGCGCTCCAGCACGCTGACGTTGTCCAGTGGAGCGCGACCGCCGGTGCCGACGAACGGTGCCCGGTCGGGATTCACTTTGCGATCAAGCCACAACCGCAGCACGACAAAGGGCGGCGCGGTGCCGAGCTTCGTCACACTCTTGCGCCAGTCGTCGTCCCCGAGAGTCGGTGAGTTCTCCACGATGCGCTGAAGGCCTGCGACATCGGTCGCCAGCACCACGCCGTCGGCATCGAGCCGTGTCGAGGGCTCGCAGTGCACCACCGCCCGTCGATCGACGAGTACTTCCCGCACGGACGTTCCCGTCAGGAACCGAACGCCGAGCGATTCCAGATAGCGACGCAACGGATTCCACAACGCGACATCGAAATTGGCGTCGGCGACATCGAAGAGCAGGCCCTCACTGGAGCCCAGGAAGTAGATGTGGAACATCGCCGCAAGTTCTGCCGCCGACAGATCGGCCGGTTCGGCGAAAAAGCTGCGCGAGAACACCTCGAACGCCAGATGCCGCGCCGCTTCTGGGAAGTTGATGTCACGAAGAAACGAATCGGCATCGACATGGTCGAGCCGGCGATAGACGTCGGGCACCGACACCGAGGCCAGCGGGCCTGCCGCGCGTACGTTGAGCCGCATCAGATCGCGCACCCGAAATGTCGGACTCCGCAGCGCAAAGGCCAACGCGTTGAACGGTGGCGTCAGCGGCAGCCCGCGAAAAGTGTCCACCCGGCCGGCGCCGTCGATCAGTGGATAGTCATCGACCGGCGCCAACATCGACAGGTCTGAGTCCACGCGGCCCAACAGGTTTCGCAGGTTGTAATACTGGCGAAAGAACGCGTGAAACCCGCGGTTCATCGCCACATCAGTGCCATCAGGCAAGGTCTCTGTCCAGCCACCGACCCGGCCGCCGAGGTACGGACGCTGCTCGACAACGTCGACGGTGACGCCGCGTTCTGCCAGCCCGGTCGCGGCTGCCAGCCCAG
>Ga0068863_100003783_pt1 | contig 14968 bp, 14 predicted proteins | sample KBSSwiS62_FD_66596 | JGI IMG/M metagenome (GOLD analysis project Ga0068863, IMG submission 66596) | Switchgrass rhizosphere microbial communities from Kellogg Biological Station, Michigan, USA - KBS Switchgrass S6-2 | ecosystem: Host-associated > Plants > Roots > Rhizosphere > Soil ...
TTGATCTTGGCCGCGGGTTTCGAGACGACGCACACGGCGATCGGTCAGTCGATGCGGATGGTGCTCGAGAACGAGGACATCCGTGCCGCTACCGACCGAGCCGTCGACGAAGGGCTCAGCGGGAAGGTGGCGGAGGAGTTCGTCCGCCTCATCACCCCTGCGATGCAGATGGCTCGGCTGGCCACTCGTGACGTGGAGGTGGCGGGCACGCAGGTGCTCAAGGGTGACGCAGTCGTTCTCTACTTCGTCTCGGCCAACCGGGACGCGTCGGTCTTCACGGACCCGGACACCTTCAATCCGTGGCGGAAGGAGACGGCAACCCTCGCCTTCGGCAGTGGGGTTCATCGTTGCATCGGCTCACACCTCGCGAAGCTCGAGGTCCAGATCCTCTTCGAGGAGCTCCGCGCCGCCGGCGTCCACTTCCGCTTGAACGGCGCTCCGAAGCGTGGATGGTCGAACTTCATCAACCAGCTCAACGAGCTGCCGGTCGCGCGAGCATGATCCGGGGCTGTGCACCGCAGGCCCTCGTGCGTCCCTCGGCTTGAGGGTCTCGGACCATCGAGAGCACCATGTTCGAACCGGCGGCCCTCCAGACTGGGAGGGCCGCCGGCATGGTGTCTGGGATCCGGGTCTGAGGGACCTCAGGGAGAGAGCTCCTCCAGCACCCGCCCCTTCGTCTCGATGGCGTAGCGCATGGTGACGACCCCGCCGATGAGGGCGACGACGGCGAAGGCGGCGAAGACGTAGCGGATACCCAGGTCCGCGACGACGAAGCCGACCAGCAGCGGGCCGACCGACGAGGCGGCGCGCAGCCACGCGCTGCCGAAGCCGGTGCCCACGGCCCGCAGCCGGGTGGGGTAGATCTCGGCGGAGTAGAGGTACAGCGAGAACGCGATGGTCTGCAGGATCGCGTACGCGATGGGCGCCAGGATCACGACCTGGGTGGCGGTGGTGGCGCCCAGGGCGGTGAGGATCACGAAGGGCACCGTCGCCAGCAGGAAGGCGATGGCGTACCAGCGCTTGCGGCCGACCTTGTCGATGTAGAGCGCGCAGACGACGGACGCGACGACGCCGACGGCCGAGGTGACCCACCCGTAGAGCAGGCTGGTCTGCAGGGGCAGCTTGAACACCTGCTGGTAGAGCGTGGGCAGCCAGGTGACCAGGCCGTTGTTGATCATGTAGACGGTGATCCAGAGCGCCCAGATCATCAACGTGCGCTTGAGGTAGATCCCGCGGAACAGCTCCCGCCAGTCCGAGCGGGCGGTGGCCTTCGGGTCCACGGGCCGGACGACCGGCTCGGGCAGCGGCTTGTTCTCCTTGACCGCCTCGCGCTCCAGCATCGAGACGATCTTGTCCGCCTTCTCCAGGCGGCCCTTCGACGCCAGCCAGCGCGGCGACTCCGGCATCAGGACCCGCAGCGGGATCATCAGGACGGCCGGGACGAGCCCGACGATGAACAGCGCGCGCCAGCCGAACTCGGGGACGAGGAAGTACCCGGCGAGGCCGGCGAACAGCAGGCCGACGGGGAAGATGACCTCGTAGAGCAGGAAGAACCGGCCGCGCTTGCGAGCCCCGACGAACTCGTTGATGTAGGCGCTGGCCACGGGCACCTCGCCGCCGGTGCCGATGCCCTGGAGGAACCGGAAGACGAGCATCGACATCCCGCCCCAGGCGAAGAGGCAGGCGATGTCCATCGACACGAACAGCACGATGGTGATCAACAGGGTGGGCATGCGGCCGATGCGTTCGGCCACCCAGCCGAAGAGGATCGCGCCGATGAACTGGCCGACGTAGCCTGCCGAGAGGATGGCGCCGACCCAGGCTGGGGTCAGCTGCCACTCGGTGACCAGCTTGGGCATCGCGAACGCGATGACGAGCACGGTGTAGGCGTCGAAGAAGGTGGCCGTGCCGACGACGACGCGGATCGTCATCAACCGGCGGGTGACCGGGACGCGCTCGAGCCGGGCCAGCAGGGCGGCGTTGGCCGTGGCGGTGGCGCTCGGCTCGCCGGAGGCGAAAGTGGTCATGGCGGTCGTTTCCTCGCCCTCCGCTGCGGTGCGGAGTCAGGGGGACATCAGTGTCGCGAACGACGTCGCGCGACGCCGGGGGGCGTCGGGATCGCCGGCCGGGGACGGCCGGCGGGCCCGGCGGCGCGTCGCGTCGACAGCGCCACCGGGTCCGGCCCGCGGGGGGTGAGCTCAGACGAGCTCGGCGCTCTTGAGGGCTTGGACGATCTCCTCCTCGGCCTCCGGAGAGAGGTCGATCAGCGGGGAGCGCACGGTGGCGTGCTCGAGGACGCCGCGGGCCTTGAGCCCCAGCTTGAGCGCGACGGTGCCCTCCATGTGCGAGCCGCGGTGGTACACGGCCTTGGTGACCGGGAGCAGCCGGTCGTGGATCGCCCGGGCCGCGTCGTAGTCGTGGGCCTTGCCCGCCGCGATCAGCTCCAGCAGCGGCTCGGGGGCCAGCCCGCCGTAGCCGACGAGCAGGCCGTCGACGTCGAACATGGTGTGCAGCAGGTACTCGTCGTGGCAGGACAGGATCTGCAGGTCCGGGTGCTCGCGGCGGAGCACGGGGATCTCGGTGTCCCAGCGGCGCATGTTGCGCACGCCGTTCTTGGTGGCGAACACGCCCTCCTGGGCGGCGATCTCCAGCTGGGTGTCCAGGTTGTAGGTCGCCTTCGTGGCGTCCGGGTACTGGAACAGGATGCAGGGCAGCCCGGACTCCTCGTAGATGGCCCGGTAGCGGTCCTGCGGCGCGCCGTCCTGGTAGCCGAAGCGCAGCCAGCCGTGCGAGGGGTAGATCAGCCCGGCCTTCGCGCCGGCCGCGACGGCCCGCTTGGCCTCGGCCACGGCCACGGCGGTGCCCTCGCCGGTGATCCCGGCGATCACCGGGACGTCGACGGCCTCGGCCAGGTTCGCGATCGTGGCGACCTGCTCCTCCTGGGTGAGGAACGTGCCCTCGCCGGCGTGTCCGAGGATGACCAGGCTCTTCACGCCGTCGTGCCCGGCGAGCCAGGTACCCAGCTTGGCCATGGCGGCGTGGTCCACGGCGCCGTCCGGGGTGAACGGGGTGACCGGGGCCGGGTTGAGGCCGCGCAGGTCCAGGGTGGGGTCCAGCGTCATGTCTCGCGCTCCTTCGCGTCGGACGAGGTGTCGGTCCGCAACAGTGGGAACGGTTGCGGGAACGTTCCCATACGATGACGCACATGTCGTCCACCGTCAACCGTCCGGGCCGAACCGGAGCGAGGTCCGCACCCGGACCGGCCAGTAGCCTGACGGGCGTGGTGACCATCCTCGACGTCGCCCGGGCGGCCGGGGTCAGCAAGTCCACGGTGTCCCGGGTCCTCGACGAGCGGCTGCCGCGGTCGAGCAGTCCGGCGGCCGAGCGGGTGCGCCGGGTCGCCGCGGAGCTGGGCTACGTCCGCGACCCGCTCGCGTCCGGGCTGCGCCGCTCGGGCACCAGCACCGTCGGCGTGATCGTGCCCCGGCTGACCGACACCGTCATGGCGATGCTCTACGAGCAGATCGTCGCGGCCGCGACCGGCCAGGGGCTGTTCGCCGTGGTGGCCACCACCGAGGACCAGCCGGAGACCGAGATGCGGGCCGTCGAGACCCTCGTCCGGCGCCGGGTCGACGGCCTGGTCCTCACCACCGCCCGGCTCGGCACCCCCAGCGCCCCGGGTGTGCCGCACGTGCTGGCCCTGCGCACGGACGGCATCGGCCCCGCCTCGGTCGGCGACGACCAGCTCGGCGCGCGCCTCGCCGTCCGGCACCTGCTCGACCACGGCCACACCCGGATCGGGCTGGTCGGCGGCCCGGAGTACGCCTCCAGTGCGCAGGACCGGCTCGTCGGCTACCGCCGCGCGCTGCAGGAGGCGGGGCTGCCCGTCGACGAGAGCCTGATCGCAGGCAACGCCTTCTCGATGGAATCCGGCGAGATCGCCGGCCGGGCCCTGCTCGACCGGGCCGACCGGCCCACCGCGATCTTCGCGGTCAACGACAACACCGCCATCGGGGTTCTCGCGGCCGCCCACACGCTCGGCCTCAGCGTGCCCGGCGACCTGTCGCTGATCGGCTACAACGACATCCCCGTGGTCAGCAGGCTCCCCGTCCCCCTCACCACAATCCGGGTGCCGTTCGGCCAGATCGCGAGCGGCGCCCTCGACCTGCTCCGCGAGGTCGGCCGCGGCGACGCCCCCCGAACGGTGGTCGCCAGCCCGACCCTCATCCCGCGCAGCTCCACGGGGAGACCGCCGGGGTCTTGACGGGGCTCGCCGACCTCGTCCCGCTCATCGGACCGCGACGGACTTCATCGGGCGATGTCCCCGCCGCCTCGACGAGGCAGCCGCACGAGGAATGGACCTCGTCCTTCAGTCGACCGAGGTCCATGGGACCATCCGCCGGAGTCTGTCCCGGATCCGCGGATCCGGGCCTCCGACCCGACTCACTTCTCGCAGGCCACGCCGTCGCCGTCACGGTCCAGCGGCTTCCGATAGCCCGGCTGACCGGCGTAGAGCGGAGCGGCGCCGGCAGCCTTGGCCTCGGTGCAGTTGGCGTAGTAGACCGAGGACGGTGCGGACGCAGCCGGGGTGACGGGCCGGGGAGCCGCGACAAGGGGTCGCGGGGCATCGACGTGCGGGGCGCCGACCACCGGCTCCTGCCCGGTGCCCGGGGCGCCTGCGCTGGTGGCGGGGGCCGGCGGGGCCTGGGCCTCGCCGAGGGTGATCGCATCACCCGCCGCGGCCTGCGAGGCGGCCCGCGGCGTCTGCGTCGTGACGGTCCCGGCAGCGACACCGGCGATCGGCCCGTTCGACGGACCGAGCACCACATTCGTGAATCCCGCTGCCGTGAGCACCTGGCGGGCCTGCGCGTCACTCATCCCGACGACGTCGGGGACGGAGATCAGGACGGCCGACGGAGCGGCGGCAGCCGTCTGCACCGCGGCGGGCTGCGGCTCCCGAGCCGCCCCCGCGAAGGCGAACACCGTCATCAGCACGCAGATCGCGGTGCCGGTCCACCCGAGCGCCAGCCCGGCGCCGCTGCGCCCGGGCGATCCGGCGCGACCGTCGCGAAAGCGGGCTCGACCGGCGCGGGAGAGTAGGAGGGCCGGAATGGTGACCGCCAGACCAACGATCGGCACCCACCCCGCGACCAGGCCGACCAGCCCGAGTGCGAACCCGGTGGAGGCCGGGCGATTGTCCTTGCTCGCCGAGGTCGGGGGCGGGCTCGGGGTCCACGGCTGGGTCGCGGTCATCGGGGTCCTTCCTGTCTCCTGAGGCGGCTGCGACGTCGTCGCATGCCGAACGGACCATCGGAGGGAGTGACGACGCTATTACCCGGCGTCATCAGTTTTGTGGGGTGTGGTCAGTGGCAGCTGTCCGCGGCGGCCTGGGCGGTGCCGCTTCCTCGAGGCGGCAGAGGTTCTGAAATTCGGGCTTGCATCGACAAAGACTGCAGTGCACACTGTAGGTATTCCGCTTCCGCCGTGGAGGTTCGGGCAGGCGGAGCGGGTGGCATCGCTTGAGGTTGTCGGACAGGAAGGAGAGTTCGCGATGCTGATGCGTACTGACCCGTTTCGTGAGCTGGACCGGCTGGCCCAGCAGACTCTGACCGGTGGTACGTGGTCTCGGCCTGCTGCGATGCCGATGGACGCCTACCGCCACGGTGAGGAGTTCGTCGTGGAGTTCGATCTCCCCGGGGTCGACCCCGGGGCGGTGGAGCTGTCCGTGGAGCGCAACGTCTTGACGGTCAAGGCCGAACGCCGTCCGACCGTGCGCGGCGAGGACGTGGAGCTGCAGGTCTCGGAGCGGCCGTTGGGGGTGTTCTCCCGGCAGCTGTTCCTCGGCGACACCCTCGACACGGACCGGATCCACGCGGCCTACAACGCCGGGGTGCTGACATTGCGGATCCCGATCGCCGAGAAGGCCAAGCCGCGCACCATCAGCATCGACCACACCGACTCGGCCACCGCGCTGCGGGGCGACACGGTCGTGGCGAACGAGTCGACGAGAGAGCAGATCGGATCGTAGGTCCGTTCCGTGGACGGGAGCGGGCGCGGTGGTCCGCACGGGACCGCCGCCTGCCGACCTCGACGGGGGTGAGAGACGTGGACGCTGTCATGGCCGAGAGGCCACGTCCGCTCGACCACGCGGAGGCGGACGTGGTGTCCGCCGACCAGGAACGGGTGGACCAGGCGTTCCTGCGGATCGCCGCGGAGCTGATCATCGAGGACATCGAGCCCCCGCCCGCCGCGGAGCGAACCGATCCGGCTGCGCCTCGATCCCGGACGGCCACCCGCCTGGCCGCCGCGGACCCCTCGCACTACGCGCCCCGCGCGTCGACCGGGGCGACGGCCGGGATCGGGCGGCCCCGAGGCACCCGGGCGAGAGCCTGGGTGCGAGCGCGATCGCCTCCGCAGCGTGTCTCGACCGATGGCGTCGAACGGGGCTGAGGGGAGGTGAGGAGCACAGCGAAGAGCAAGGGTGCCCGGCACGTCTCGGCCCCACGGTCCGGCGCCGTGGTCGGGCGACATCGAGAACGACGAGAGGAACCGGCAGCAGGCGGAGGTGGGCCGGGTGGGGCCCGGCCCACCTCCGACGCCGCGGCCGGTCGCAGTGCCCGGGCGCACGGCCGGTGGACGGCGATGCGGTGGGACGGAACGGATCTGGCGACGGGATCGAGGAGGCGGTAGTGAGCCTGACCGGAGTGTGGCTGCAGCTGAGCGACGGCGATCTGGTGCGCGCCGACCAAGCCGGGGAGATCTCCGTGCATCCAACCCCGCAGCTCGCGGGCAAGCCTGCACGGTGGTTGGTCACCGTGGTCGTGCCCGCCGTGACCGGAGCGGGGGACGCCGCAGGTTGGCGGTGCGGTCCGCTGCACCGGACGCTGGCTCAGTGCGACGTCGAGCCCGGCGAGGCGCGGCTCGCGCTGGCGCGGCTGCTGGCTCGGCTCGACGGTCTCGACGCCACCGGGGTCGTCCGTGCCGAGGTCAGCCCTCGGGCCGACCTGCCCGCAGGTCAACGGGTGCGGTTCGTCTTCACCCCCTTCGAGGAGGCGGAGCGTTCGGCCGCCCCCGAGACTCGGCCGGCCTCGGCGAGCCGGTCGAGGGCCGCGGGGTCCGACCCGCTCGCCGACGCCCTCGACTCGGCTTTCGCGTTCCTGGCAGGCGGTGACGAGCACTCGGATCCCGCCGGTCCGTCCGGCTCGGGCCGCGGTCGCACCCCCACGCCACAGCCCACCGGGTGAGCACGTCCGGTCCCGCCACCCGGGTGTCGACGTTTCCGATACCGGCCGGACGGCCTGCCCGAGAGGCGCCGCACGGTCGACGACGTCCTGTCCGCGCGAGAGGGGTGGGAAAGGGGGAGGAGTGACGCGCACCGCCGCCCGCGACGCACCGTGCCGGAGCGCCCCGTGCGGGTCGCTCGGCCGGCGAGCACCGCCGGCTGTGACCACCCGGGCAGACGATCCGGGTGGACGATCCCGTGGTGGGGCCGCGCCGCCGTCCTCGCGCGAGTCTCGTGCGATGTCGGGCGGCCCCACCACTGTCCCGTAGGGGACGTCGGACCGAGAGGGAACGAGAAACGATGACGGTGACGAGCGGGGAGGTCCCCGGCCCCGGTGGTGATCTCCTCGAGGGGGCGGACACCCCTCGGCCGCGCTCCGGGGGTAGGTACGGGCGCTGTGGTGGCTGCGGTGAGATCAAGGCGCTCGATCGTCGCGGGTATCCCTATCCCCACAACCACTACGCCTACCGCCCCGGGTCGCGATGGCTGAGCACCCGGCGGTGCCACGGTGAGCAGGTCGCGGTGTCGTCGGACTGGTAGACCGCCCGGACACCTCCCGACGGCCGTCCGCCACACCCCGACCGGGTCGGGAAATCTCCATCGGGGAGTACGGTTATCTCCAGGTGGACGACAAGCTCCGTGCCGTACGGATGAGCGCGCCGAGGGAAGGGAGGTGCACGGTGGCCGGACTCGAGCGTCTCGACGACGAGGACTACCCCTCGGTGTCGATGGGACAGGCGGCGGAGCTGCTCGGGGTGCAGCCCGCGTTCCTGCGCAGCCTCGACACCGCGGGCGTGTTGGCACCCCACCGCACCGGCGGCGGTCACCGCCGCTACTCCCGCCGTCAGCTGGCCTATGCGCGCCGTCTCCGTGAACTGATCGACGAGGGGCACACGGTCACCTCGGCACACACGATCGTCGACCTCGAGCACCGTATCGCGCTCAGCGACGCCGCCCGCCGAACCGCGGACGACGACCGCGACCAGGCTCATCGGGACCGCGACGTCGCGGCGGCCGAGCGTGACCACGCGCTCGCCGAGCATCGCAGGACCGCTGCGCGGCACCAGCGGACCGTCGCCGAGCGCGACTCGGCGCAAACCCAGCTCCGTCAGGCCCGCGAGGAGCTCGACCAGGCCCGCCGAGACATCGAGGAGCTCCAGCTGCGGCGGGACACCTCGAGAGCAGGTCGGACGCCGGACCCCGTGTAGCACCGATGTCCGACCCGCCACCGAGCTACCCGTCGTTCGCGGCGACGTGAGCGAGCAGGAGGGCGGCGAGGTCGTCGCCGCGGTCGGGGTGGGTGGCCTTGATGTCCTCCACCAGGCTGGTGAGCAGCGCGCTGTTCCAGGCCGTCGGGGTGATCGTGTGGTCGGCGGTGTCGGGAGCCGAGCCGTGGGTGAGCAGCAGGCGGCGGACGCGTTCGAGCAGTCCTTCGGGCCAGAGCTGCTCGCCGGTGGTGTCTCGGCCCTCGACCAGCCCGTCGGTATACATCAGCAGCGCCCAGCCGGGATCGACGTCGATCTCGACGGGCTCCCACGTCGCGTCGGGCAGGATGCCCAGCGGCACACCGCGGCGGCTCCCGTCGACCAGGGAGACGTCGTCCTCGGTGGTGAGCAGGGGCGCGGGGTGCCCGGCGAGCAGCACACTGAGCCGCCGGTGGTCCGGTGCGACGGAGACGACGGCCGCGGTCGCGAAGATCTCCCGCGCCGGGCGTTCCTCGGCGAGGATCTCCTGCAGCACGGGGAGCGTGTGCCCGGCGGGGATCCCGGCGGTGATCAGCGACCGCCAGGCGATGCGCAGGCAGACCCCGAGCGCGGCCTCGTCCGGTCCGTGCCCGCACACGTCGCCGATGATCAGGTGCACGCTGCCGTTCCGGGTGCGGACGGCGTCGAAGAAGTCCCCGCCGAGCAGGAGCTGTTGGTGGCCGGGCTCGTAGCGGCTGGCCAGCCGGAGGTCCGGGTCGCCGTCGAGCAGGCCGCTGGGCAGCAGGCCGCGTTCGAGGCGTTGGTTCTCCCGTTCGTGGACCTTGGCCTCGTGCAGCTGGCGGGCGATGTGCTCGGCGCGGTGGCGCTCCACGGCGTACTGGACGGTGCGGCCCAGCAGCTGCCCGTCGATCTGGCCCTTGAGCAGGTAGTCCTGCGCGCCGGACCCGACAGCGCGGCGACCGCGTGCACCGTCGACGTCCCCGGTGAGGACCACGATCGCGGCGTTGCCGCGACGGTCGAGCTCGTGCAGCCCGTCCAGGCCCGTCGTGTCGGGCAGGCCGAGGTCGAGCAGCACACAGTCGATACCGGGCAACCGCGCCGTCGCCTCGCCGATCGTGCGTGCCCGTTGCAGGCGCACCGGCTCGCTGAAGTCGGCGAGGTATTCCTCGACCAGCAGCGCGTCGGCGTCGTCGTCCTCGACCAGCAGCACGTTCAGCGGACGTGACTCGGCGGCCACGGCCGGCAACGGCTCGTTCGGCGACGACCCGGCGGACGGCTGGGTCGGAAAGGGCTCGGCCGAGGCGGCCGAAGTGGGCTGGGGCAACGCCACCTCCTGAGCCCGTGCAGCGTACCCAGCGGTAGCCGCAGACCTCCTCGCCCGGGGTGAGCCACGCGCCGCAGACCTCACCCGAATGGAGGAGGTATGGGGGGTGAGGCGGGTTCGGCCGGTTGACGAGCGCGTCGGCGGGAACCTCTGTCTCGGCACTCGTGGCCGGTCACTCGACCAGGCCGCCAGGACATGCGGGTCGGCTGCGACCGGCCCCGGAACGAGAGGCCCGACCCATGGCAACCCTAGCCCAAGCGACCGGAGGCGGGTTCGACGTCCTCCAGAGTCTGCAGAGCGCGTTCACCGCGTTCGTGAACTACCTTCCCCAGCTGCTCGGCGCCGTCGTGGTGCTGCTCATCGGCTACCTGATCGCGAAGATCCTCGACAAGCTGATCACGAAGGGTCTGCAGAAGGCGCGGCTGGACGAGCGGCTGACCTCGAACTCCGGGGGCCGCTACGTCGAGAAGGTCAGCCCGGGTGGGAGCCCGGCGCGCCTCGTCGGCGGAGTGGTGTTCTGGGTGATCATGCTGTTCGTGGTCTCCGCGGCGATCGCGACGCTGAACATCCCCGCCCTCACCGCGTTCTTCGCCCTGGTCCTCTCCTACCTCCCGCGGGTGATCGCCGCGCTGCTCATCTTCATCGTCGCCGCCGCCCTCGCGGGCGCGGTCGGTGGGCTGGCCCAGCGCACCATGGGGGACACCCCGACCGGACGGCTCGTCCGCGCCGGCGCGCCCATCCTCATCATGGCGATCGCGGTGTTCATGATCCTCACCCAGCTCGGGATCGCGCCGGTGATCGTCACCGCGACGTACATCGCGCTCATCGGTGGGCTCGCCCTCGCCGCCGCGCTCGCCTTCGGTCTCGGCGGCCGCGACGCGGCCCGTGACATGATCGACTCCGGGTACCGCAAGGCACGCGAGCACTCCGGCACCGTCGCCGAGGACCTGCACACCGCCCGGGAGCGCGGAATGCAGGACAGTCAGGCCGCGCGCGAGTACGCCGAGCAGCAGACCACCGAGCCGGGCAGGTCGACCGAGCACGGGGTGCACGCCACCGGCGGCGGCACCGCCGCGCACCCGCAGGCCGGTGGCACCTACGAGACCGACCGGCCGGGCCACCGCGCGCCCTGACCGGCCCCCTCCCATGACGGCCCCCCGCGAGACGCGGGGGCCGTCGTGCGTCTGGCCACATCCGTCCTGGGCTGCTGGGCCCGGGCGGTCCGCGCGGCTACCCTGCTCGATCGTGAGCGATCCGGTAGCCGCCCTCGCGGCAGGGCCCCTGCCCCGGACCGGTCGCAGCGCGCGACGATGGCTCCGCAGCCTGCACGCCGGGCTCGGCGCCGCCGGGCTCGCCGCCGCCGCCGCGGTTCCCGGGCTCGCCGCCGCCGTCGACCAGCACGCCGCCGCGGCCCAGGACGCGACGACCATCGGGCTGGAGACCACCGCGACGGTTACCGGCCTGCTGTTGCTCGCCGCCTATGCGCACGGCGTGCTCACCGAGGCCCGCGCACACGGATGGCGTCCGCCCGCACCGGGGCCCTGGGCCTGGTCGGCGGCCGACTGGACCAGCCTGCGCCTCACCGCGATCTGCATGCTCAGCGCTCACCCCGGCCGCACGAACCTCGCCGACCTGCCGCCGTGGCCGCCGTGTCGACCGATCGCTCCGCCCTCGTCCTGAGCGGATCAGACCTCGACCCGGTTGAACGGACCCCAGGAGCGGCACCGCCAGGGTGAGGTCGGTCGGCACGACACCGCTCACACGCTCGGGGGTGCCGCGCTGGGTTCGGGGTCGGGCAGGCGGGCCATGCGGAACGCGTTGAGCAGCCCGAGGAGCCCCGCCAGCAGCGGTACGAGCAGGGCCACCTGCAGGGCCGGCGGTCGGGCGACCGTGTTGATCCGCAGGATCTCCTGCTGGATCGCGGGCGGTTGTCGGGCCAGCAGCTCCGCGAGCTGGGTATTGGTCATGACCTGGGCGTTCTCGTCCAGCACCTGCGCGACGCGTTGTTGTTCCGCCGGGGCGAGCACGGTGCTGTCCTCCGCCGCGGTGGTGAAGCTGAGGGCGAGCGTGGCGAGCATGATCGCACCGGCGAACGCCAGGCCGAACGAGAGCCCGAACGACCCCGCCGCCGAGTTGACGCCCGCCGCCTCGCTCGCCCGCTCCTCGGAGACGGGCGAGAGCGTGTAGTTGTTCAGCTGCGACACCAGCATGCCCAGCCCCGAGCCCGCGACGGCCAGCGGGATCAGCAACGCCCACCCGAACTCGGCGCGGGGCACGAGCGGGATCAGCACCGCCGTCCCCACGGCGAGGAGGAGGAAGCCGGTTCGGATGATCGAGCTTGGCCGCCACCTCCCGGCCCGCCGTCCGGCGAGCAGCGCCACCGCGAACATGCTCAGCGACAACGGGGCGAGCGACAGGCCCGCCTGCATCGCGCTGTACTCGAGCACCATCTGCAGGTAGATGGGCAGCGCGATCATCATGCCGCCCAGCGCGACCTGCTGCAGCATCTGCTGGGTGATCCCCAGCCGGAAGTGCGGCGAGCCGAACACCCCGGGATCCAGCAGCGCCGCCTCGCCGAGCCGCTTCCGCCGCCGCAGCCACCACACGAGCGAGCCGAGCGCGACCGCGCCGACCGCGATCAGCGCGCCGACGGCCTCGCCGCCCTCCTGCCAGACGAGGATGCCCAGGACGATGCCCCCCATCCCGAGCACGGACATCGCCGACCCGACGAGGTCGATGCCGCGCGGGCCGGTGTAGGGCACGTCCCGGACCAGGCGGATCCCGCAGAGCACCGCGGCGATGATGACGACCTCGAGCGCGAACCCGACCCGCCACGACAGGTAGGTGGTGATGAACCCGCCGAGCAGCGGGCCGACCGCGGCGGCGATCGCGGCCGCGGCGCCGACGAGGGCGTACACCTTCGTGCGCAGCTCGCCGTCGAAGTTTCCGTGGATGAGCGACTGCATGGCAGGCAGCAGCAACGACGCGCCGATCCCGCCGATCACCGCCCAGAACACGAGGACTGCGGTCAGGCCCTGGGCCAGGGTCATGGCCGCCGCGCCCACGGCGTAGCCGAGCAGCCCCAGCACATAGGCCCGCTTGCGCCCGATCAGGTCGCCGACCTTCCCGCCGATGAGGATGAACGCCGCGGAGACGAGCGCCTCGAGGGCGATCGCCGACTGGACACCACTCGTCGTGGCGTCGAGATCGCGGACGACCGCGGCGATGGAGACGTTCATCAACGACGTGTCCACGACCAGCACGAACATCGCCATGGCCAACAGGAGGGCCAGCAGTCGGAGCCGACGGGCCGGCGCGGTCCCTGTCCCGCTCTCCTCCTCGACCATGCGACGACCTCCCCGCACTCCCCGGATCCCCGGCACCGTCGAGGCGCGTCCGCGCGTCGCGCGGCCAGGCTGGCAGCGGACACACCGTCCGGCATCACCCGCCGAGAGTGGGCTCACCCCGTCCCGGCGGCACGGTCGTCCCGCACGGTGAAGCTGTCGGTGTAGGCGGCGAACGCCTGGAAGTCGAGCGGCGCCGGCTCCGACGTGAGCCGCCGCAGGGCGCCCCGCATCCCGTGGACGGAGTGCTTGAGGATGCCGCCGATCGACAGGGCGCTCCGGCACGGGGTCTCGCGCGCCTGCTCCTCGGTGAGGCCGAAGGCGGCCGAACGGATCGCCGTGAGCTGCTCGTCGAGGTAGTGGACCAGGCCGGTGATCTCGTCGTGGCGGGCGGGTGCGTACATCGCGGGACCTCCAGAGTCCGGGTGCGAAGACCACGATCCCCGCGATAGCGGCCAGTTCTCGACCGCTATGTCAGGCCCGCGATGATTTGCGGATCTCGTCGGCGTCTTTCCCCCGACGAGTCGACGAAGGAGGCATCGATGAGCGGTAACAGGGTGTTGGTGGCCGGGGCAAGCATCGCCGGCCCCGCGCTGGCCCACTGGCTGCGCAGGCGGGGTGCCGAGGTCACCGTGGTGGAGCGGGCGCCCGAGCTGCGTCCGGGCGGACAGGCGGTGGACGCGCGCGGGGTGACCAGGGAGATCATCCGGCGCATGGGGCTGGACGCGGCGGTGCGCGCGGCCTGCACCGAGACCATCGGCGCCCACACGGTGGACGCGGACGGGACCGTGCTGCAGACCTACCGCGCGGAGGACGACGGCGGGGACGGCTACATCGCCGAGATCGAGATCCTGCGCGGCGACCTCGCCCAGGTGCTCTACGAGGACACCCGGGACGGCGTCGAGTACCGCTTCGGCGACCGGATCGCCGAGCTCACCCAGGACCCCGACGGCGTGGACGTCCTCTTCGAGGGCGGGGACAGACGGCGCTTCGACCTGGTCATCGGGGCGGACGGGCTGCACTCGGCGCTGCGCGCGATGGTCTTCGGGCCGCACGAGCGGTACGTCCGCCACCTCGGGCTGGTGCTCGCCTTCTACAGCGTGCCCAACGAGTTCGGCCTCGACCGCTGGTTCCTGCAGTGCCAGGAGGCCGGGCGCTCCGCCGGTCTGCGACCCATCCAGGACGCCACCCGGGCGATGGCCCTGTTCTCCTTCCCCGACGAGGACTTCGCCGTCGACCACCGCGACGTCCCCGGCCAGAAGCAACTGCTGCGCGAGCGGATGGCGGGCTTCGGCTGGCTCGCCCCGAAGATCCTCGAACACCTCGACGACACCCCCGACTTCTACCTCGACCAGGTCGCCCAGGTGGTCATGGAACGCTGGTCGAGCGGGCGGATCGGGCTGCTCGGGGACGCGGCCTACAGCGCGTCCCCGATGTCCGGGCAGGGCACCGGGCTGGCCCTGGTCGGCGCGTACCTGCTCGCCGGCGAGCTGGCCGCCGCCGGGTGGGACCCGGAGGCCGGGTTCGCCGCGTTCGAGGAGCGGATGCGTCCGTTCGTCGAGGCCAACCAGGAGATCGGCCGGATGCACGCGAGCAGCGTGGCGAGCACCGAGCCTGCCCCGGAGCCCGACATGGACGCGCTCATGGCGCTCGTCGACCGCGCGTTGAACGGCGTCGAGCTGCCCGACTACGCGGACATGCCGGACTCCGGACACTAGTGCGGTGACCACGAACGTTCACCGGTCCTCGCGGGCCCGGGCGGCCCCTCGCGGCGTTGCCCCCGCACCCCGGTACGCCCGGTACAGGTGGTGCG
>Ga0068863_100003784_pt1 | contig 14967 bp, 12 predicted proteins | sample KBSSwiS62_FD_66596 | JGI IMG/M metagenome (GOLD analysis project Ga0068863, IMG submission 66596) | Switchgrass rhizosphere microbial communities from Kellogg Biological Station, Michigan, USA - KBS Switchgrass S6-2 | ecosystem: Host-associated > Plants > Roots > Rhizosphere > Soil ...
GCCCTGTTCCTGATGGACTATCCGTCGCGCAGCCGTTTGAAGATCCTTGGCCACGCGGAAGTACGGGAGGGAGCCGATGCGCAAGAGTTGATAGGGGAACTGAGCGCTCCGGGCGTCCGTGCGCTCGTGGAGCGTGTGATCTTGATTCGTATCGCGGGGTTTGACTGGAACTGCCAGCAATTTATCACGCCGCGATTTACCGAGAAGCAGGTGATTGAGGTGATGGCTCCGATCCGTCAACGCCTCGCCGAGATTGAGGAAGAGAACAAGCGACTGCGCGCCGAGCTCGCGCAGCAACCCTAGGCAAGACGTTTTTCGTAACAGAGAAATCGTAGGCCAGGGCGCATCTGTAGAGAGATCTCTCCTGCGAAGCGGTAGCCGAGACCAGGGAAGAGCCGCTGCGTCGCCTGATTTTCGATGTTCGTATCGATGCGGATAGCATGAATGCTATGCGATCGCGCGACCTCTTCAGCATGTTTCATGAGAGCGCGGGCCACTCCAACTCCGCGAAAATCAGGATCAACTGCCAAGCGGTGTACAACGAGGGCGGCTTCCTTGTGATCCCAATCTGCCTGGATGTAGTCGGGCTCCGGATCAGCGGTGATGGCGACGACGCCTACGATGCGGCCATCGATCTCAGCGACCCAAAGTTGTCCGCGCTCGATGTCTCGACCAAAGACCTGGGGATTGGGATAGGTGTCGTCCCACTGCAGATTGCCTTCTGCTCGCATCAATGGGACGACTCGGCTCACCAATGCTGCCAGTGAGGCGAGATCTTCCTGGATCGCGAGCCTGATGTGCATAGTTTGAGCGTATCGCATCCGGGACTCTGAAACTTTGCCGGGAGCGGCTTTACATCATGCGGAATCGCTCTCGCATCAGCCGCTGGAAGCGAGGTTTCCAGATGAGGTCGTAGGCCAGTTCCTTTCCAGGGAACATGGCAAGCGCTGCCTTGCGTGAGTCGGCGATCATTTGCGATGCCTCGTCGATTGACATCGTCGCGTCCTGTGCGATCACCTGCATTACCATGTTCATCATCATCTGCATTCGCCGAATCAGCTTTTGTTCTTCTGCAAGTTCCTCAGGGGTTAAGACGACCTGCTTGTCTTCCTGCTCCAATTCCCGATTCAATTCCATGGGGCCTCCGCTGTCCTCACGGTACTCCAAAACGGAGGTTTACTGGAGAGAGAAAATAGGGACGGGAATCTCGGCGGCTCCAGCCCCGCCGAAGCTGCCGGCGGTGAGGGATGAAGATGGCCATCTAATCACTTGTGCCTGTGATCTCTCGGATCGTCCCGTCACGCCTGAGCAGAAACGTGGTCAATCCGAACTCGTCGGTTCTGTAGAGCCGTGTTCCGTGCGCTGCGATTCGTTCGATGACTTCGAATCGAGGATGTCCGAAAGTATTTCCTTTCCCGACGGAGACGACAGCGTCCTTCGGCGCAAGCGCGGCGAAAAAATCCGGCGTCGTCGATGAGCGGCTGCCGTGATGGCCGACCTTCAGGAGTGTTACGGGCGATAGTCCGTGGGCGACCATCGCCTGCTCACTGGGAGCTTCTGCATCGCCCTCAAGCAGGACGGACGCTTCGCCAAACTCGATGTGCATGGCCAGCGAGTCGTTGTTCACCGGGTCACCTGAGTTGGAATAGTTCATCTCAGGGGCTACGATTTTCACCTTTGTTGCACCCCATGCGACCTCCGAGCCGGAGCGCAGATGACGCACGGTCACACCCAATTCGGTGGCCTCGGCAAGCAGCTCACGATAGGCGGCAGAATCAGGATCGACTGCGACCCACAACTCGTGCGGGCGAAAGTTGCGCATTACGGCGGCCATGCCTCCCATATGGTCGCTGTGTGCATGGCTTAGGGCGAGGACATCCAGGCGACGGATGCGTCGCGACCACAGGTAGGGCGACACAACCTCTTCGCCCACATCGAAGGCGCTGGTAGTTGCTGCTGCTTCGGTGGGACCGCCGACAGGTCCTCCTGCATCGACGAGCATCGTCTGCCCGTTTGGACTTACGACCAGGAGTGAGTCTCCCTGTCCGACGTCGAGCGCGGTCACCTCGAGCTCCCCTTGTGTTTTGAGGGTCGGTTCGGGCCAAAGCACCATGACCGTGACGACGGGTAACAGAGCTACGGCGGTGAGAGACCATCGTCGTGAACGGCGAACTGCCCATGAACAGAATGCCCAGACCGCGATAGCCAGCAACGCAATCCACCATGCTGGGGGAGGAACTCGAAGATCAGCGGCCTGAATGTGGCTTACGCGTGTAATTACCCATGCAATGCCGTGGAGCAGCATTGCTGTCGCTGCGCCTGGAAGGATGGATGCCCATGGCGCTATGAGCGAAATACAAAAGAGGATGACGGCCATGGGAGCGAGCAGACTGACGACGGGTACGGTGAGCATGTTTGCCGGGAGAGCGAATATTGTTGCGCGATGAAAGTACATTGCCATCGGCAAGACCATTACCATCTCCGCTACGAAGCCGATTAGGGCCAGTTCTGCTACGAACAAGATGCAGCGCAGGATTCGCGCAGGGAGGCTATAAGCCCATCGGCCCAGTATCGCCGCGATTGCTTCGCCCCACATTCTCAGCATTACGCGAAATTGAGCGACGTTGGGAACCAGCACGGGCTCCCGCCACAGGTCATTGAGATTGCGAGAGGCGCGCGAATACGCCATAAAACTGCGTTCTCCGAGGGGCACAGCTATTCCTGCGATAGCAACGATCGCAAGAAAGGTCATCTGGAAGCTTGCATCGAACAGGCTTGACGGCGACCAAATCAACTCTGCAAGGGCGGCGGCACCTAACGCGTTAAGCACGCTGCGTTCGCGTGAGAGCAGACGCGCGATGAAAAATACGGTTGTCATAAAGAGCGCTCGCTGCACCGGCGCTCCGAAGCCGGTCAGGAGGGCGTATGCGGTCATCAGCGGGAGAGTTACAAGTGTAGCGAGCCACTCGCGTATCTTCATTCCTCTCAGGAGCCAAAAGAGAATTCCTCCAAGCAGAGCAACGTGCATACCGGAGACAACGAAGAGGTGAAACGATCCTGTTCGCTCGAAGCCTAGGCGGAGGGTGTGGTTTAGTCGAGTGCGGTCACCGAAGAGCATCGCGTTGAGCATGCCTGCGTCATCTTCGGTCAAACGCATGCAGCGGGGCAGTCGCCGATTGGCTTTTGAGTGTTGATAGGTGAGCATCTGAGTCGAGGCCCAGCTCTGTGCAGCAAACAACCGGCATTGCAGACTCGATTCATGAACGCCGACCGTTCGAACCTTTGCTGCGCGCACTGTTGCGTGGACGCTGATGCCTTGCTGCAGAAGATAGTCCGCATACTGCCAGGCGCCAGGGTCGCGATATCGTTCCGGTATCCTGAGCCGCAGCGGCATCTCCAGTACATCGCCGCAGTGAAGCGACGGTAGGGTGGTATCCTTCGCTACCACGATCGCTCTTACTCCGCCGGTTACCGGCAGCATGCGTGAGACATCGGGGGTCACCTCTTCTACTGCTTCAACCGCAACATCTACGGCAAGTGCCGCAGCGGGTTCAGATTCTCTTTCGATCCACCACGTGGGATCGTTGTCCTGATCTGCTGTGTTCTTTTTCAGGGGCAACTCGCGGATGCGAATGACATGGCCTCGCACATTCCGGCTGAGACCGTCGGCGTACTGTGTTAAAGCATGTTGTTGCGAGGGAACCGGACGCAGCTGCCAGCACCAGAATCCCGCTGCGATCCACAACGCCGCCAACGGTAGGAGCGTGAATCGAGGAGAACGGCGTAGTGCAAGAATGACGAGCGCCGCAAGGAGGATCGCTTCGATCGACAGTATGAACGCAGGCTGCCAGGTTCGCGCCATAGCGAGGCCAACTGCGAACCAGCACGCGGCTGTCAGTAAAGGTGCTCTGCGAAACCGGAGACGCCCCTCTTCTTCATTGGCCCAAAAGTTCTCTGCGTGGCCCGTCAGATCTCACTCCCATTCGGCAGACACCTGCATCAACACCTCATCACCGCTACGGTCTCCTGGTGAAAGGTCTGGGGGAACATGTCCACCATATGCAGTTCGTCCAGCCTGTAGCCGGAGTCTACCATCACTCGAAGGTCGCGCCCCAGCGTTACCGGATCGCACGAGACATAGACGATCTCTTTCGGTTGCACTCGAGCCAATAGGGCACAGGCCGCGGTACCGACGCCTGCTCGCGGAGGATCCATTACGACCAGATCCGGACGCTCGCGCTGGAGGACCGCCTGTCGAAGGAAATCCAGTGTTGTTGCTGCGACGGCGCGTCGACCTTTACCGCGGAAACTTCTCATCAGGTCCTCTGCAGCTGCTTCTACTGCCACAACTTCATTGAAGTTTTTGGCTAATCCGCGTGAGAACAGACCTACGCCGGCGTAAAGGTCCCAGGCCAGATAACCGGTCCTGTCGCGAGTGACCAGTTCGAACAGAGGATTGATCATGTGGCGATTGACCTGGAAGAAGCCGCCACGGCTTACCCAGTAGCTCTCGCCGCCAGCAATGTAGCTCAGCCCATCTTTTCCCCAGGTTGAGCCCGCGCGGATCCGCAGCGATTTTCGTCCTCTTACCTCACCTTCCATGACAGCGACGCCGGCACCGGCAAGCTCCGGCAGTTGTTGCTGCAGGTCCTCGCAGAGTACGGAAAATCCCCTCGGCTCTCGCCGGACGAAGACGGTCATTTGCACGGTGAGCTGATCCGGCGAAGTGAAGAGCTCAACTTCCTCCACTGCGGTTATCCAGCGATGAGAGCTTTCACTTAGCTTCAGCAATGCCTCGGCAGCTCGCCACAGTACAGGTGCGGCGATTGGACACATCTTCACCGGGAGAAAATCGGCCGATCCTCGTCTCAAATATCCAACTCGCATCGTGCCATCGACTTCGGTGACCCGTAGTCGTATGCGATTTCTGTACTCCCAGGGTGCGGCAGCGTGCACTTCAATCTTCGGTAACGATGCCAGAGAAGCTCTCTCCAGGGTTTCCTGGAGAATCTGCTGCTTCAGCCGGAGCTGCGCCTGATAGGAGCCATGTTGATAGTGACAACCTCCGCACGCTCCAAAGTGCGCACACCGTGGCTCCACGCGATCGATCGAAGGCTGAACGATGCGCTCGAGCTCAGCTTCAGCAAATCCAGAATGCACTTCGCTGATCTGCGCTTCAACCACCTCCTGCGGAAGAGTGAAGGGCACAAAGACTGTACCGGCTTCCGTGCCTTCTGCTATATGCGCCAGGCCATTGCCGCCGTACACAACTTTTTCGATATGCAACTTCATTGCTTGCGACTCGGTCCTGGTCATCCGAGACTCATGTAGAAAAGACTAAGCCGCGGCAGATTATGCGCTTCGAGCAGTTTCTTCTGCAGAAATTGCTGCTGCACCTGCTTGATCTGCACCGCCTGCATCCTGCCGCGGTAAGGTGCGAGTTCGCGGTCGGCCTGCTCTCTCAGAGCGATTAGCATTTCTTCGTCCGACGCGGTGAGCAGGGCGGCGAAGATCTTCTGTTCCAGAACGGTCAAGGTGCGATCGAGCTCTTCAAGAGAGCCAGAGGGGTCGGCACGAAGTCCGACGGCGAGAGCGTGCAGGCGACCTGCTACTTCAGCTAAGACTGTTTCGGCCAGCGGCTTCAGCTTCACTGATTCCATGGCGCGAGCGTTCTCTTCGAGGTAGTTTGCAACACGTTGACCCTCGAAGCCGGTGTCAACGTTCGCGAGCGTCGGTTCCGAAGAAGCTCCGACCGCTGCTTCCATCGCCTGTTTTGTTGCTTCCATCACGCTCTGCGCGCACCATGCCAGGCCGTTCACCTTGCGTAGCCTCCCCGACGTCTGGCGCGCCCGAAGGTCATGCTTGTCGAAGGCGTTATCGATGCCACGCAGGACTGCCTCAAGCGGGATTCCAGCCTCGCGCCAGGTTTCAATCAGCGCCCAGTCGAGCGTCGAAAGCATCAGCAGCGAGCCACGGCGCTGCTGAAAGCGCTCTTCGATCTCCGTAAAGTAGTTGAAGTAGTTCAGCATCCTACAGCTTTGCCTTCATGCAATCAGGCGCCACGCTTTTTGCTCTTTTCCAGGCTTCGTTCATAGATGATGCGCAGTCCGTTCAGAGTGAGCATCTCGTCTACTGTCGTGATGTACTTCGATCCCCCAGCGATGAGCTTGGCAAGGCCACCGGTTGCGATCGTCTTTGTTTCAGGACCAAGTTCGCCGATCATCCTCTCGAGAATCCCGTCTACAAGTCCGATGTAACCGTAGTACAGGCCGATCTGTAGGTTATCGACGGTGTTGGTGCCCACGACTTTCGCAGGTCGCTTAATGTCGATGCGCGGCAGTCTTGCCGCACGAGAGAAGAGAGCGCTAGCAGAAATTCCAAGTCCAGGAGCGATTGCTCCGCCAAGAAACTCACCCTTCTTCGAGACCACATCAAAGGTCGTTGCGGTTCCCATGTCGACTACGATGGCAGGACCGCCATACTCCTCAAAGGCAGCCACGCAATTCACGATGCGGTCTGCTCCTACTTCGCTTGGGTGATCGGTCAGGATGGGTAGTCCCGTCTTTACTCCGGGCTCGATGAACAAGGGCTTTACCCCGAAGTACATCTCGCATGCCTGGCGCAGCATCGAGTCCAGCGGGGGAACTACAGATGAAATAGCAACCCCGGTGACGACGTCCGTTTTCAGTCCGCGCAGCGCAAATAGTTCCTGTAATAGGACGGCGAACTCATCGGCGGTCTGATCGGTTGGCGTGGTGATGCGCCAGTTTGTCACTACCTCAGCCTTACCGCCATCGGCGCTCAGCTTGTAGAGACCAAAGACTGCGTTCGTATTCCCAACATCGAGTGCCAGTAGCATCTTCGCTCTCCCGCCTCGTTCCTGCCTTTTATAACTCGCGCACGCCGCCCGACAATACGGTCCGCTTTGCGCCATCTTCGCTGTCGACCAGCAGAAATCCACTGGCATCCAATCCTGCCGTCACGCCAGTATATCCGCCACCCTCTTCCACTCGTACACGTTTGCCGAGCACCCAGCTGGAAGCATCAGCAAATCGATGCAACAGACCGTCGCTTTGCTTGCTTCCTCGCACCTCATCCTGCCAGAGCCGCAGTTCATTCGACAACGCACGAAGCAGAGCGATGAGCACTGATTCGCGTGAGACAGTCTTTCCCCTCGCGATCCGCAGCGACGTCGCGAATGGAGCGATTGCATGGGGAAAGCTCTGGTGGTTGAGATTGATTCCCACCCCGATCACCGCGTAGCGAAGCATGGCTTCACCCTCTGGAATTCCCGATGGAGCGACGGCAGTTTCCACCAGAATGCCACCGCACTTCTTGCCGTCGATGAGAAGATCGTTAGGCCAGCGAATGTCTACGTCGAGACCTGTGCTCTCGGCGATCGCAGTCCTTGCTGCCAGGCCGGTTGCCAACGAGATCATCAGCGCCGTAGTCAAAGGCAGCGAAGGAGCGATCAACGCACTCATATAGAGCCCGTCGCCAGCGGTGGAGTGCCAAGCGTGGCCGCCGCGTCCGCGGCCTGCCGTCTGCTCATCGGCCACCCATACGCCGTCGCGCACGCCCGCCTGAGCTGCCTCCAGCGCGAGTGTATTGGTCGAGTCGACAGCAGGAAAGTGAATTACTCGGCCTGCGAATTCGGTGCCGGCTATCCCCGATTCGACGGCATTGAGGTCAAACGTCATGGCACAACCTAATAGACATCCGCGGTGATTCGCATGCTGAGGTCCACTGCGGTCGCCGAGTGGGTTAGCGCGCCAACGGATACGAAGTCCACACCCGCGAGCGCATACTTCCGTACTGTCTTCAGGTTCATGTTGCCTGATGCCTCGATTGGAACACCTGGAAGCGCCGTGCGTATCTGCTTCACGGCTTTCTTCACCTGTGCGGGAGTCATGTTGTCCAGCAGAATCGACTCCGCACCACCTGCAATCGCCTGTTCCAACTCTGTCGGAGTGCGAACTTCCACTTGCACGACCTGGCCGGTCTTGCGTCCCTTCAGTGCCTTTTCAAGCACTGTCGTCAACCCACCGCCGAGTGAGATGTGGTTGTTCTTGATCAAAATTCCGTCCTGCAGATCAAGCCTGTGGTTTACACCTCCGCCGCAGCACACGGCATACTTGTCCAACGATCGCAACCCGGGAATCGTCTTGCGGGTGTCCAGAACCTTCGTCTTCGTACGTGCCAGAGCGGTTACGTACTCGTTAGTCAGGGTCGCAATTCCACACATCCGTTGCATAAGATTCAGAATCACTCGTTCTGTCGACAGCAAAGCGGCAGCGTTGTGGCGGATGACAGCCAGCGGCTGGCCTGCCCGTACCTTCACTCCGTCGAAGATCTCAGGGTGGCTTACTACCTCAAACCGACCCACGGGAGAGGTGCTCATCTTGGTGAAGATGTCCAGGAAGACTGGAATACAACCGAGTCCCGAGACGACGCACGCCTGCTTGGCCAAAATCGTGCCGGAAGCCCGCATCTTTGGATCTATCGTCAGGCTGGTTGTTACGTCATTGCCTGCTTTGTCTTCGGCGAGTGCCGCCTCAAGGATTGTTCGTATCCGTTTGCTCTTCCAGTCCATGCTGTAATCCTAAACCTCCGGAACGCATCTCATTGTAAGCACGTCGATTGAACACACTATGTTGATGCCACTTCACGCCCAGTTTGCCTATCTATTTCTCCTGGCGCTTCCCATTGCCTGTGTAGCTTGGACCATTACCCACGAAGAGGTCTTTCGCGAGCCCCGAGATTGGTGCAAGGACCGTAGCCAGAACTGCCGCTCTTTCGTGCCTCGCAAATTCTTCTACCTCTTCACGTGTGAGTATTGTTTCAGTCACTACGTTGCTGCGTTTTTCCTCATCATCACAGGTTTTCAAATGCTTTACGTTGGCTGGCGAGGCTACCTGATCGCGTGGTTTGCGCTGGTGTGGGTTGCGAATGTGTATATGAGCTTCTTCAACCGGTTACGGCTCGACATTAAGCACGAAAACGTCGCCATCGCGGTCGAACAGACCAAGGTGGATGGCGACGCTGTTCCTCCCAGTAAAAAATCGTGACGTCTACTCTTCGGGCAAGGCGTCAAGAGCCGCTTTCGCCTTTTCGTAAAGCACCTTTGTCTCGGAAGCCTGTTTCCGCAGCCCATCGACAATGTGCGCCGGGGCCTTTGCCATGAACGCTTCGTTCCCAAGCTGCTTCTCCGCGGCCGCCAAACCCTTCTCCAGCTTGGCGAGGTCCTTCTTCAACCGCTCGCGCTCTGCCGCCACGTCGATCTGCCGCTCATACACCACGGCCACATCGAAGCTGGCTGTAGCGCGCGCATTGCCGCCCGCGAGCTGTTCGGTAGCAAACTCCAAGTTCGATACTCGGGCCATCTTCGCAAGCATGTCGCGGTTCGCATCTGCGAGCGCCAGCACGCGATTCTCCGCATGCAGCCGGATCGGCGCAGCCTCCTTCTCAGGAACTCCCAGTTCTTTGCGAAGTGCGCGGACCGTTGTGATCAACTCTTGGAGGGTCGACATGGCTGCGACTGACGCATCATCCGCTGCGAAATCGCTTGCTTGAGGATATTTTGTTAGTGCGATCGACTTTGCGGGCGGATTGCTTTCATAGAGTGCATGCCAAAGTTCCTCCGTAAGGAAGGGCATGAAAGGGCTGAGCAGGCGAAGGGCTGCCTCGAACACTGCCACTAACGAGGCTAGGGTGAGCGCTGTGGTTGGATTGCTTTCGACACCTTCGCCAAATTCGAGCCGCAGCTTTACGAGCTCGAGGTACCAGTCGCAGAACTCGCCCCAGAAGAACTGGTAGACGGCTGCGGCGGCTTCGTCGAAGCGATAGTCGGCGAGCGCCTTATCGACCTCTGCGCAGACTGCGTTCAGTCTTCCGAAGATCCATCGGGTCTCGAGCGGGGTATCCGCCGGAAGTTCCGGAACGGTACCGCTGGCCAGCATCGACACTTTGTAACCGGCTTCTTTAGCGCGGTCGATTTGCATGAAGAGGAAGCGTGCCGCGTTCCATATCTTGTTCGCAAACGCGCGATAGCCTTCGGTACGCGACTCGCTGAAGGCGATATCGGTTCCCGGCGAAGCCATGCTTGCCAGCGTAAAGCGCACGGCGTCGGTCCCGTACTTCGTGACAACCTCAATGGGATCGATCACGTTGCCTTTGGTCTTTGACATCTTCTGGCGGTCGGCATCGCGAACCAGCGCATGGATGTAGACCTCGCGGAAGGGCACGGCATCCTTCAGGGTGCGCTTCGATCCGTCAGGCATCGGCACATCCAGCATGAAGTGGCAGCCGAGCATAATCATCCTCGCCACCCAGAAGAAGAGGATGTCAAAGCCGGTAACGAGAAGCTCGGTCGGATAAAACTGTGCAAGATCAGCAGTGAGGCCCTCTCCAGCGCCCGGCCATCCAAAAACTGTGAAGGGCAACAGACCACTCGAAAACCAGGTGTCGAGTACGTCAGTCTCCTGCGTCAGCTCGCTCGAACCGCACTTGCTGCATGTTTGTGGGGTCTCGCGGGCCACCGTGATCTCGTTGCACTTGGCGCAATGCCACGCAGGAATCCTGTGCCCCCACCACAGCTGACGCGAGATACACCAGTCGTGGATGTTCTTCATCCACTCGTCGTACGTCTTGCGATACTGATCCGGAGTAAAGCGGATGTAGCCTTTGTCGACAGCTTCAATTGCCTTATCCGCCAGCGGCTGAATTTTGATGAACCACTGCTGCGAAAGCCGTGGCTCAATCACCACGCCGGTTCGCTGACTCAGTCCGATTGCAAGCGTGTGGTCCTTTACATCGACCAGCAGCTCGTGCTCTCGAAGATCTTCGACGATCTTCTCGCGTGCGGCGTAGCGATCCATCTCGTGATACGGGGAGCCGGGTAGCAGTACGTGCGCGGTCTCATCCAGGATCGAGAGGTTCGGCAGTCCGTGGCGCTGACCGATGGCAAAGTCGTTTGGGTCGTGGGCCGGTGTCACCTTTACGGCACCGGTGCCAAACTCGGGCTTTGCCCAGTCGTCGGCAAGGATCGGAATCTCGCGATCGGGACCACCGTTTACGCCGCTCAGGGGCAGCTTTACCATCTTGCCGACCAGGGCTTTGTAACGTTCGTCCTCCGGGTTAACGGCCACCGCCACATCACCCAGCATCGTCTCTGGTCGCGTCGTCGCAACCACGATGGAGCCTGTACCGTCCGCCAGTAGATAGCGAACGTGGTAGATCTTTCCGACGCGCTCCTCGTGCTCCACCTCGAGGTCGCTGACTGCGGTTTGGATCGCCGGGTCCCAGTTCACGATGTAGGCGCCGCGATAGATCAGGCCCTGCTCCCACAGACGAACGAAGCACTCCTTTACGGCAGTGCTCAGGCGCTCGTCCATGGTGAAGTACTCGCGGCTCCAGTCGACGCTTGCGCCGAGCCGTTTCATCTGGTCGAGAATTGCGCCGCCGTAGACACCCTTCCACTCCCATACGCGGTCGACAAAGGCCTCGCGTCCCAACGCTTGCCGGCAGGTTCCCTCGCTCCTCAGTTGTCGCTCTACCATCATCTGCGTTGCGATGCCCGCGTGGTCCGTGCCAGGAACCCATACCGCGATCTCGCCGCACATTCTGTGCCAACGCGTCAGGATGTCCATCTCGGTCTGATTCAGCATGTGGCCCATGTGCAGCCTGCCAGTGACGTTTGGCGGAGGCAGCAGCATGGTGAACTTCTTTGTATCTGCGTCCGTACCAGCTGGTGTGACGACGTCGAACAGGCGCTCGCGGACCCAGTATTCGGCCCAGCGCTCTTCAATTACGGACGGATCATATGCTTTCGGCAGTTCGTGGCTCATGTCCTTTAAGGGTAGCATTCACGCGCTGTTGTCCCTTGTGCGCAAAGTCACTTCAGCTGACGCTGTCCTTCACGCCTTCTGTATTTCGACTAAACTACCCATCGAGGTTCATGCATGCGCAGACAGCCCGGAAGGTATCTTGTTTCAGCCGCACTGCTTCTTCTCCTCGCGGTCCCCGGCTTCGCGAAGGGCTCACATGGCGGTAACGACCGTGCCAGCTTCGGCTCTGATATCACTGTTTCCGAAGGCGAGACCGTGGGCGATGTCGCCTGCGCATTCTGCTCCGTTCACCTGCGCGGGGATGTGACGGGCGACGTCGCTGTAGCCTTCGGATCGGTAACTGTCGAGCCTGGCCACTCCATTGCCGGAGATACGGCGATCGTTGGCGGCGATCTGAATCTCGGTGAAGGCTCTGCCGTTAACGGCGACCTTGCCGTTATGGCGGGCAACGCCAACCTTGCCGAGGGCGCCGCCATTCACGGCTCTCGCGCGGTAGTTCCACCGCCCATCGGAACGCTGATCCTGCTCTCACCTTTCCTCGTGCTGGGAGGTCTCATCTGGCTCATTGTGTATCTCGTTCGCCGAAGGCGGTACAGCTTCCCTGTCTATCCGCAGGGCCGGGGTATTCCGCCTTCGCCCCGTTGAAGGTAGCTGCTGAAAAGCCACGGAACCACCCATGCCGATTCTGCGTATACGCCTTCGATAGCGGTTCGAACGGCCTGCAGATCGGCAGCTGGCCGCCTTAAGCACATTCAGCGGGAGAAGACCTGTCATGACCATCGCAACGCGTTCCCTCGGCGTCATGTTGCTCCTTCTGCTGTCCTCCGTGGCGGATCGCGCTCAGGGGGTCGGCTCACGCACATATTTCAACCAGGACATCTTCGTCGCCCAGGGCCAGCAGATTCACAACGCGACCTGCATCTTTTGCTCGGTGCAGGTGGAAGGGGATGTCACAGGACACGTCTTCGTCCTCTTCGGCAATCTCAACGTCACCGGACGCATCTCCGGACGGACTACAGTAGTTGGAGGCAATGCGGTCATCGATTCGCAGGCCCGGCTGGGGGGCAGCGCACTCGTTGTTGGCGGCAATGCCGTCTACGAGACGGACGAGTCGATCTCCGGCAATGCGTGGGTCATTGGCGGCCATCTCTCACCCGTAGGAGGCCGGGCACATTCGACCACGCATCGTGTGTCCTTTGGCCCCATCTTCTTCTCGGCGATTGCCGTCGCTGCATTTCTACTGCTATCGATCCTCTTCCTTCCGCGACGACGTCCCGATCTAGCCTGACAAAATTCGCTTCAAACGAAAGAGCCCCGGAGTTCCGGGGCTCTTTCCTGTTTCCTTGGTCATCTTTAGAAGGGGTTGATCTTTGACAGGCCCTTCTTCTTCTTGTGTTTGCTCGAAGACTCTTCGTCCTTGTCATACGCCGGCTTCGGCGCCTTCTTGCCGTTGGCGGTCGTTGGCGGGGGTTGTCCAGGAGCCTGGGCGCCCGGGGTCACATCGTTGATTGCATCCGGCGCGACCGTCGGCTTCTCAACCGGTGGCGCTACCGTCGTGTTCGTAGGTCCCACAGCCTTTAGGCCACCGTTTGGATCGGCTGCCGGCGCGGTCGTCGGAGCTTGTCCGTTCGCCCCAGGAGTCATCACCTCGACTCCCATTGCATTCGTTCCGCCTGCGGTCGCTGCTCCGGTCGCATTCGAGCCGGTTGGAACGTTGGTCATAACTGCGCCAGTTGAACCGCTGCCCGCGTCCGCTGCCGGAATCTCCTGCAACTGCAGCGGAGTTGCTGGTGCAGCAGGCTGTGATGCAGTGGTCGGCGACGGCGCAGCTGTGGCTGCGTCGGTAGTAGCTGCCGTACCGGAGGGAGGTGCAGGAGCGGGCGCCGCCGTTGTGTTCGGATTCGACGCGTCCTTATAGTCCTGGTAGATCTGCTTGGTCACCGCTGGAGCCAGCGTGGGCTTCGCATCCGACATTGGTGGCTCGCCCGAGTGTGCTGCCATTACCACGTCCGGCCGCCGTAAGATCATCAGCCTCGCACGATCCTGCAGGCGATACTGTCCGCGGCTGTTCTCCAGCGCGGCACTTGCCTCAGCCTGTGCCGGAGTAGGAGTCGGAATTGGCAGGTTCATTGCGGCAAGTCGATCACGCGCGTCTTCCACGTGCGGAGAGGCTGCGTGCTCGGTCGCTACCTTGCGATATTGTTCAGCGGCTCGATCGTCGTAGATCCTCTCCAGCCTGCCTTTGGCGTCTTCCGGCAGCCCCTTCTGTGCCCGGACGATGCGGGCTTCGGACTCATAGGCATCGCCCAATGCGATCAGCACGTCATCCATGTGGCTGAACTGCGGATAGGTATCGGCAACTGTCTGGTAACGCGCAATTGTCGCCGGCCAATTCTCGCGTGATGCGTAATACGAAGCGATGTCGGCTTCGCGGGTCGCCAGAACCTCCTGCACTTCGCGCAGCCGCTGCTTTGCCTGCGGTACCAGCGAAGAGTCCGGGAATTGCTGAAGCATCAGGCGGTACTCTTCCTGCGCGTGCAGTGCCTTGGAATAGTCGCGATCAGGCTTGTCCATCTGCCGGAAGTAAATATCGCCGACGCGCATCTGCGCTTCTGCTGCTTCAGGCGCGTTGGGGAAGAAGGTAATGAAGTCCTTGTACTCCTGCTCGGCCTGGGTCAGCGCGGCGCTTCCGCCTTCGCGATACCAGCTGTCCGCAATCGCCAGCTTGGCCTTCATCTGATACTGCGAATCGGGGTAAGTATTCAGCAAGGTCTGCAGGTCGAGGCGAGCAACGTCGAAGTGCCCTTTCTTGGTCGCTGCCAGGGCTTTGTCGTACAGCATGCGGTCGGGAAGCTTGGCATCAGCAGCGACGACGGCGTCTGCCTTCTTCGTCTCCTGCATGCGTTTCTTCGTGTCTTTGGACGGGACGACCTTCTCGTCCTTCTTCGACGATTTCGAGGAGCCGGCCGACATCGTCACAGTCTCCTGCGGCTGTCCGGCTGCATCAGTGGTTGTCTGGGTTGAGCCCGTGACCTGCGCGCGCGCGCCAATGGAGCCTGCGATCAGGGCAGCAACGGCGACTCCGGCCAGCACGCCAGCCCTGACACTTGGGAAGAAAGAA
>Ga0068863_100003787_pt1 | contig 14960 bp, 14 predicted proteins | sample KBSSwiS62_FD_66596 | JGI IMG/M metagenome (GOLD analysis project Ga0068863, IMG submission 66596) | Switchgrass rhizosphere microbial communities from Kellogg Biological Station, Michigan, USA - KBS Switchgrass S6-2 | ecosystem: Host-associated > Plants > Roots > Rhizosphere > Soil ...
GCTAGTATCAGCGGCTCATGTTGACCGGTTTCCCGAATTTGACCCCCGAGGTCCAGCATCTCGTCGACCAGAAGAAGTTCGACGCCCTCGGTCAGCTCTGGACCAAGAAGATGGAGGAGAACGCGGAAGACTTCCCGTTCTTCTTCGACCTGGCCGCCGCCGCCAAGAAAAAGGGCGGCAGCACGCAGGCCGTCGAATGGCTGCGCTCGCTGGCGGATTTCCACAACGTGGGCGGCAACGAGTCGCTCATCCGCGTGCTGCTCGAGCTCGCGCGCATGTCTCCGACCGACGCCAGCGTTCGCAAGGACCTGACGACGGCGCTGCGGGCCCGTTACGCCGGGCACCCGGCGCTGTCCGCGGTCATTGCCCAGTTCCCGCTCGAGAAGGCCGCCGACCCCTCCGAGGTCGCAGGCCGCATCGCGCGGTGGCTGCGGTTCCAGCCCAACGCGATCTACTTCATGCCCGGCCGCGGCGCCGGCCGGTTGGTCGACATGAACCCGGCGCTGGACGTGATGCGCCTCGAAGTGGCGGGCAACCGCATGCCGCTCTCGCTCGTCTCAGCGGAGAAGAATCTCGTGCCGCTGCCCGAGGGCCACTTCCTGCGCCGCAAGGTGGAGGACCCTGCGGGGCTCAAAGCCTTCGCGGAGAGCGAACCCTCGGAGGCGCTGCGCCTTCTGCTGACGAGCTTCGGCAAGTCCCTGACGGTGCAGGAGGTCAAGGACCATTTCGCCGGCCTCGTCCCGGAGGAGCGCTGGACGCCCTTCTGGACGGCCGCGCGCAAGAACCGCCAGGTGCTCGTCGCGGGCAGCGCGAAGTCGGCCAAGGTGACGTGGAGCGACAGCGCCGACGCCGCCGAGGGCAGCGTCCGGGAGGCGTTCCTCAAGGCCACGCCGGCGGCGCGCGTCGACCTCGCGCGCAAGCACTCGAAGCGTTCCAAGGAGCTCGCGCTGTTTTTCGCGCAGGCGCTCGCCGGGGACGCGCAGAAGGTCGCCCCCGGCCAGCCCGCCCTCGCGTGGGAGCTCTCGCAGGCGGCGGCGCGCCTGGCGCCCGAACAGCCCGAGGCTTTTCCCGCCGAGACGCTGCTGGCTTCGGCGGACCTGCGCCGCGTGCTCGGCGAGATCCGCGACCAGGGCGCGCGCGAAAAGGCGCTCCAGGCTGTGCGCCAGAGCCGTCCCGACTGGGCCGAGATCTTCATCGAGCAGATCGGCCGCGAGGACGATGCCCGGGTGTTGACGACGCTGTTCGATGCGCTGGGCGACCGGGCCGCCGACCTGTCCCGCAAGATCCTGCGCTCGCCGCGCTCGGCGCCGCGCGCCTTCGTGTGGCTCTGCGAGCGCATGCACGCCGACGGCAAGACCGATGCGCCGGGGCTCTTCTTCGCGCTGACCGACGCGCTGCGCATGGACGAGTTCTCGGGGCTGCGCGCGCGAATGAAGGAGTTCTTCGAGCCGGGCGGGTTCGGCGTCGCGCTCGTGCGGTCGGCTTCCTCGGAGGAGGAGGCGCGCGAGATGCTCCACGCCCTCGACCGCGTTCCGGGACTGGAGGAGCACCGCCGCGCGACCGTGCGCGAGGCGCTGCTGATGAAGTTCCCGGAACTGCGGGCGCCCGCGCGCGAGTACCTCTATGCCACGGCCGAGTCGATCGAGGCCCGCCGCCAGGAAGTCATCCACATGAAGTCCGTCGAGCTGCCGGCCAACGCGATCGCGATGAAGACGGCCAAGGAGCACGGCGACCTGCGCGAGAACTTCGAGTACCACGCGGCGCGCCAGAAGCACGAATACCTCTCGGCGCGCATCGCGACGATCGCCGACGAGCTGGAGCGCTCGCGGGCGCTCGACCCGACGAAGATCGACGTGTCGGAAGTCCGCGTCGGCGCGCGCGTGCGCTTGAAGGACGTCGCGACCGGTTCCGAGCGGGACGCGACGATCCTCGGGCCCTGGGACTCCAAGCCCGAGGACGGGATCTACTCCTACCAGTCGGAATTCGCCGAGCGCCTGCTCGGCTCCCGCGTGGGCGACCGCGTGAACCTGTCCGAGGGGCAGGTCGAAGTCGTCGCCATCGCGCCGTGGAAGTGAGCCGGGCCGCCCGGCTCCTCCTGTCCGCGTTTCTCCTCGCCGCCCCGGCCTTCGGCGAGGAACTCCTGAAGCTGCCGATCGGGGACCCGGCCCGCAAGGATCGCCAGGCTCCGCTGGTCCTCGACGCGGTCACCGATACGGCCTCGGGCGCGCTATTGACGCCCGAGGAGCTCGCCGGGCGGCTCGCGGCGGCGCGGCTCGTGCTCGTGGGCGAGGGCCACACCGAGATGGACTCGCACCGGGTCGAGAAGCGCGTCATCGAGGGGCTCCACCGCGCCGGCCGCCGTGTCCTCATCGGCCTCGAGATGTACCCGTACCCCGAGCAGGCGTGGCTGGACCAGTGGAGCGACGGCAAGCTGACGGAGGAGGCGTTCCTCGACGGCTCGCACTGGTACAAGAACTGGGGCTACAACTGGCTCTACTACCGCGACATCTTTCTCTTCGCGCGGGACAACCACCTGCGGATGTTCGCGATCAACGCGCCGCGCGAAGTCGTCTCGGCGGTGCGCAAGAAGGGCTTCCAGGGCCTGACGCCCGAGGAGGCCGCGCACATTCCGACCGAGATCGACACGAAGAACGCCGACCACATGCGCCTCTTCAAGGCCAACTTCGAGGACGCGAGCTTTCACGCCGCGATGACCGACGAGCAGTGGCAGGGGATGTTGAACGCGCAGTGCACGTGGGACGCGACGATGGGTTTCAACGCGGTTGCGCCGCTGAAGAAGGACGACGACCCGAAGGCCGTAATGGTCGTCCTCGTCGGCGCCGGCCACGTGCAGTACGGCCTCGGCATCGAGCGGCAGATCAAGCCGTGGTTCTCGGGCAAGGTCGCCTCGGTGATCCCGCTGTCGGTCGAGGACGACAAGAAGGCCCCGGTGTCGAGCGTCCAGGCCTCGTTCGCGAACTTCGTGTGGGGCATCCCGGCGGAGAGCGCCTCGCTGTATCCGGACCTCGGCATGTCGACGCGCACCCGCGAGGACAAGCGGCTCGAGATCATCGACGTCGAGAAAGATTCGGCGGCCGCGGCCGCGGGATTCCAGGTCGGCGACGTCGTGCTCACGATGGACGGCATCGATCTCGCGAACCGCGAGACGCTCGCGCGCCTCGTCGCGGGCAAGCGCTGGGGCGACGCCTCGGCCTTCACGGTCCGGAGGGGCGAGGCGGCGGTTCCTGTGGCCGTCCTGTTCCGGCGCGTCGTGACTCCGAAGCATTGAGAGGTCCAACACTTCTCTCGTTCGTGCTCTTAGCAGCCTTCGCCGGCGCGGCTATCGCGGCGGAACCGGATTTCCTGCTCGCCAACCGGGGACCCGGGTTTACACCCGAAGTGATGTGGATTTCCGCGGTCACGCTCGAAGCCACGAAACGTGCGGGTGCCGACGCTCGCGCGATCGGTCCGATGCCCGCTGCCGCGGTCGTTCAAAGGCTCCAAAGAGGCTCCTTCGCGTTTTCGCGCGATGGTTGCTCTGGGGTTCCGACCGGCAGCATTCCCGCGCGACCGCCGCAGGTACCCGTCTCGCTCGAGAAAGGCCTCGCAAAGGAGCCCATCTCCTTCATCGTAAGGGTCGAACAGCGCGACATCGGCTGGGAGCTGGTGCCGGAATACGGGGACAGCGGTGTCGTCGCCGCTCGACTCCAGGTGCGGGTGATCGAGATTCTCCGGGACGAGACCGGGAAGCTCCGGGAAGGTGCGCCGCTGACGATGTTGCAAGACGGAGGTTCGTTCGTGCTCGACTCGGTCCGCTTCTGCACGATCGACCGGGAGGCACAACCCGTCTCCGTGGGCGACACCCTTTTTGCAACGGCCACGGCTTCCGATCTGGAGTCGCCATATCTGCCGAGCCCGCCCCGGTTCTTTCTGCGGGGCGGCGTCCTCGTTCCGGTGGGCCGCGAGGGGTGGGGGCGCATGGAAAACATTCCCCTGGAAAAAGTCCGGAAGCGGATCGGCCAGTCTCCGAAACGCTGACGGGCGGCGCTGCTCGACCTACGACGCGGGGTCGAGCGGGCGCTGGCCCGGCGAGTACTTCAGGACGCGCACCGTCTCCATCGTCACCAGGCCCTCGGAGACCATCTCGTCGAGCACCGGAAGGAGCTTGTCGATCTGCATCGCCGTATCCACGATCTCGATGACGAGCGGCAGGTCCTGCGAGAGGCGCTCGATGAGTGTGGTGTGGACGACGCTGCGCGCGCCGAACCCGCCGATGCCGCGGAAGACGGTCGCGCCGGCGTAGCCGTCCTTGCGCAGCTTCTGCAGCAGCGCCATCCACAGCGGCTGCTGGTGCCAGCGGTCGGACTCGCCGATGAAGATGCGCATCAGGACCTGTTCGCCGTCGAGCACGCGCATGACGTCTATCCTCCGAAAATCGAGCGGCCCATCGCGAGACCGGCGAAACCGGCCGCCAGGCAGACGAGCAGCGTGACCGCCACGTTGCCGAGCGCCAGCCGCCAGGCGCCGTCCTGCACGTACCGGATCGTCTCGTAGTTGAAGGTCGAATAGGTCGTGAAGCCGCCCATCACGCCGGTCGTCAGCGCCATCCGCAGCGTGGGCGACAGCAGCGGAGTCGCGACGCCGACCTGCATCAGGAATCCGACGCCGAACGATCCGAGGAGGTTGACCGCGAGCGTGCCCCACGGGAAGCCCGCGCCGAACGCCGCGGCTGCCCAGCCCGAGAGCAGGTAGCGCGCGCCCGTCCCGGCGGCCCCGCCGAGGCAGATCCAGAGGAAACGGTTCATGGCTGCGCGGCCAGCAGTCGGCGCCGGCGGCTGCCCGCGACGGTCCCGTAGATCGCCATCACCGGCCCGAACAGGAAATAGGCGAACCCCGCCAGGCCGACCATCCGCTGGGGCAGGGTCACTGCGAGGACGATTGAGACGAGCCCGATTCCCGCCGCGAGCAGATGTCCGACGATGCTCGCCCGGGTGTCGAACGTCTCGACCGGCGTCAGCTCGAGCTCGGCGCGCTCGCGGTAGGCATGCACGTAGAGGAGTGCGAGGAGCACATAGAGGGCGACCACGCCCGCGCCGTAGATCACGAAGAGGGTCGGGACCTGCCCCGGCTCGATCACAGGCGGCCTCCCGGCTTCCGCGGCGCCCGTCAGGCCCGACAGCACGAGGTTGAATACGAACTTGAGCGGGTAGACGTAGAAGAGCGTGACGAAGAGCAGCGCCGCGTTCAGCCAGATGGTCATTGTGTCCTGCAGCCCATAGCGGCGGAAGAACACGTAGTGCTCCCGCCAGATGACGACGAGCAGCGTGAAGCAGACCGCGAAGGCCAGAAAGCCCCGCATCACGCCGGCGAGCTCGTGGAAGGTACGGGGGACCTCGAGCGAGACCACGAGCAGCGTGATCGCGAAGGCGAAGACCGCGTCGCTGAATCCCTCGACGCGCGTGATCTCGCCGCCCCGCCAGCGGAAGCCGTCGCGGCGTCCCGCTCCCGTTGCCGCCACGCGCTCCCGCAGCGCGCCCGTCATGGCGCTCCTCCGACCGCTCGGAGACACACTTCGGCGATGAAGAGGTCCTCGGCGCCCAGACCGGTGAAGTCAGCGACGGTGATGCCGGAGCGGTCGTACGTGGAGGAGGAGGCGCAGAAAGCGCCGATCTCGATCGCCCGCGGTTTCTCCGAGAGCGCGTGCTGCAGCTCACCGAGGCGCTCGCACTGCCGGAGCGAGTCCACGAGCAGGAGCGACGCCTTCGTCAGGATCGCGGGATCGAGCTCCTGCTTGCCGGGCGAGTCGGCGCCGACGGCGGAGACGTGGGTGCCGGGCCGGACGTCGGCGGCGTCGAGCAGCGGCGCGCGGGACGCCGTGGCGGTCACGAGGAGCTTCGCGCCCGAGGCGACCTCCGCCGGCGACGGCGCCGCCACGACGCGGACACCCGGAAGCAGCACGGCGATCTCCCGGACGCACGCGGCCGCGCGCTCGGGATTGCGCCCCCAGACGAGGACGTCCGAGAGCTTCAGGACCGAGGCGTGGAGCTGCGCCTGAAGCCGCGCCTGGACGCCGGTGCCGAGGATGCCGAGCACGGTGTCAGTCCGGCCGAGCTCCCTGGCGACCATGGCGGACACCGCCGCGGTGCGCAGGTCGGTGAGGTAGCCGCCGTCGTCGAAGTACGCGACCGTCTCGCCGGTCTCGACCGACACGAGGACGATCGAGCCGTAGGGGCGTGCGGCATACGTTCCGGCGACCTTGAGGGCGAAGTGCAGGCCGCCCTTGCGGTAGCCCGACTTGATGTGGACCTCGCCGCCGCCGCCGGAGGCGAGGTCGAGGTGCATGGGCATCGGCGTGTCGCATTCGCCGCGCGACTGGGCGATGACGGCTTCCCGCATCGACGCGATCGCCGCGGGCAGGCTCACGGACTCCTGGATCTCGTCGGAACTGACGACCTTCATCCGGCGAGGATCCTGCGCAGCGTCGGCAGCGCGACGTTGCGTCCCGAGATGACCGCGGCGACCGGGGAGTCGAGCCGGCCGGCCTTGCCTGTCAGGATCGCCGCGACGGTCACGGCCGAGGACGGCTCGATGAGGTACTGGTGCTTGTCGAGCATGAAGCGCACGGCGTCGAAGATCTCGCTCTCCGTCATGAGCGCAACGCCGTCGATGCGGCTCTTGAGGACGTCGAAGCCGGTCTTGCCGATGCCGCCCTCGAGGCCGCCGGCCGTCGTTTCGACGGGCGGCAGCCTCAGCACCGCCTCGCCCCTTTCGAGCGAGAGGGCCAGGGCGGGCGAGAGCGCGTGCTGGCAGCCGACGACGCGCGCATCGGGCAGCGCCGTTTTCGCGTAGAAGGCGAAGCCGCCGGCCAGGCCCGCGCCGCCGACCGGCAGAAGAAAGGTCCGCGCCGCGAGGCAGTCCTCGATCGTCTCGGCGGCGAGCGTTCCGCCGTTGGCGGCGAGGATGAGGTCGTCGTCGAACGCGGTCACGAACCGGCGGCCCGTGCGCGCCGCTTCGGCCTTCGCGAGCTGCTCGGTCTCGTCGAAGCCGTCGAAGGCGGATCGAGCGACGTTCGCGCCGAGGGCGAGCATGCCCTGGTACTTGGACTCGTCGACGCTGCGAGGGACGTGGATCTCGGCCGGCACGCCGAGCTCGCGCGCGACGTAGGCGACCGCCTTGCCGTGGTTTCCGGCCGAGCACGTGACGATGCCGCGCTGGCGCTCTTCGTCCGAGAGATTCAGGAAGGCGAAGAACGCGCCGCGGATCTTGAAGGAGCCGGTCAACTGCAGCGACTCGAGCTTGAGGAAAACCGGCACTTTTGCCGCGTCCGAGAGCGCGGCCGAGAACTCGGTCGGCGTGCGCCGGATGCGCCCCGCCAGGGCCTTGCGGGCTTCGAGGACGAGCTCCATGTCGAGGGCTCTCACGACGGCTGCAACTCTACCTTCAGCGCCCGGGCGATCTCGGCCCGCACGCGCTCGGCCAGCGCCGGCGCGTCGGCGGCGGTCAGGCCCGCGGTCGAGACGGGCGGAAGGACCTCGAGTGTCGCGGTCGTGCGCTGGAAGACCAGCGAGTGCTTGGGCAGCGCCGTCTCCGTGCCGGCGATGGCCAGCGGCACGATGTCGACACCGAGATCGATCGCCAGCCGGAAGGCGCCGTCGCGAAACTTCGCGAGGCTGCCGTCGGCGCTGCGCGTGCCCTCCGGAAAGACGACGACCGAGCTCTTGTCGAGCAGGCGCTGGCGCATCTCGAGCATCGCTTTGCGCGCGCTCTCCTTGTCGCCCCGGGTCAGGGGGATGTCGCCGGCGACCTTCATCTCCCAGCCGAGCAGCCAGATCCGGAAGACGGAGTCCTTGGAGAGGAACTTCATCTCCCACGGCAGCAGGGCAAGCAGGTAGACGTCGGCCATCGAGCGGTGGTTGGAGATGAAGAGGTAGGGCCGCTTCGCATCCGGGTGGACCTCGTCGATGATGCGAAAATCCCAGAACGGGTTGAACTTGACGGTGAAGACCCCGGCGTTGCGCAGGATGCGCCCGATGCGGTGGCGCCCGGGGTCGTTGTGCTTCGTCAAGAGCCGGAACACGGCCATGAACGGGGCCCAGACGATGACGGCGAGGACGTTCAAACCCCACCACAGATACGAAAGCGGCGCCGCGACGGGCCGCAATTCGTAGAAGCGCCGGCGCGATTTCTCCACCGGCGGAAGATTCTAACGGCGGGTGGAGGCGCTCAGTACATCTTTCGCAGGCGCGCGAGCGCGCCGCGCTGGGCTTTCAGCGGCCCCGCGGCCACGGCGTTGCGACCGAGCGTGACCGTCAGCGTGAGGACGTCCCCGTCGAGCGTTCCTCGAAATCGCGCGGGCTCGCCCTTCTCGGGAGCGCCCGCGCGCGCCGGGCCCGGCCTCTCTCGCGCGAAAGTGCCCGCAACGTCGAACGCGCCGGAGCCGTCGAGGACGAGCGGGCCGTCGGTCTCTCCATGGGCCGCATCCAGCTCGATCTTCGCGTTGCCCTCGCGCACGTCGACGCGGATGCCCGTGCCGCCCCAGACGCCCTCGGGAACGAGCGAGACGGTGGGCGTGGGGGTGGGTTCGGCGCGAGCGAGCGCCGACAGCAACAGCAAGGTCGCAGCCGCAGTCACGGGACGAGGATAACAGGTGCACGCGAGCTTGACAGAGGCCGTATATTGACGACGCGAATGCCTCGACCGTGGATCGTTCGACCCGGAAAGCTCGTCGGACGCGCGGTCCTCGCGGTCGCGATCGCGGTCTTCCTCGCCGGATCGGCGCGGGCGCAGGACGCGCCGCACTGGGAGCTGGGCGCCTTCGGGGGCGGTTTCTTCGGCAGCCGCATTTCGCTCATGCCCTCGGAGGCCACGCTGATCAGCTCGGGTGCGACGTTCGGGCTGCGGGGCGCCTTCGAGACCGCCCCGCACTTCCGTTTGCAGGCTTCCTTTTCGACGGCGGACGTGCGCGTCGTGACGCAGAACCCGCTGACCGGCGCCCGGCTCGGGCCCGACGTGCCCGGCCACGTCCGCACGTACGAGCTCGACTGGTTGTACGGGTTCGGACGGGGCCGGCTGCGGGGCTTCGCGGGTCTGGGCGCGGGGGTGATGACGATCCCGTCGCTGCAGACGGGCGAGACGGCGGGAGGCAGCACGCGTTTCACGGCCAACATCGCCCTCGGCGGCGAGTACTTCCTGAACGAGCGGCTCGCGGTGGTTCTCGAGGGGCGGTATCGCTGGCGCGAGACGGGCCAACGCCTCGCCACCATCGTGTGTGAGTCGGACGGATGTCAACCGTTCCTGACGAACCTCTTCTCGAGCGCTGAAGCCACGGCCGGGTTCACGTACCGGTTCGGGGACGTGCGTCCCTTTCCTTCGGACCCGATCGGAGACGTCGCCGCCGGGGAAAACACCCATCGGTATCCGGGAACCGCCGCTGCCGAGGTCTTTCTCTTCGAGGCCCTGCCCTGGGCCGTCAATCGCTACCTCGCCGAGGCCGATTACTCTTACGTCACGGCGGATTCGATCAAGGCCGGTTTTCGCACGGGCTTCACGTACGATCGCGATTCGATTTCGACGAACGTGTTCAACCATCCCATCCACGGAAATATGTATTTCAGCTCTGCGCGTTCGAACGGATACGGCTTCTGGGAGTCCGGCGCCGTCACCCTGCTCGGCAGCTTTCTCTGGGAATGCTGCGCCGAGTCGGAGCCGCCAGCCATCAACGACCTCGTCAACACGACGCTCGGAGGCATGGCCATCGGCGAAGTCACCCATCGTCTGTCGTCGATGCTGTGGGCCGGCGGCGACGGCGATGGCGCAGCCGGGCCGTCGCTCGCCGGGCGCATCGGTGCGATCGTCCTGAGCCCTGTGGGCGCGCTCAATCGGGCCCTGCACGGCGAGGACGCCCAGTTGCCCCGCGCGGAGGCGCTGCCGTCGCGCTTCCATCTGGATCTGGATGCGGGGTACCTGCACGTCGGGGAGGGCGCCGACCACCCGGACCGCGGGGGCCTCGCGGCCCGGGCGTGGTACGGAGATCCCTTCGCGGGCGAAATGCGCAAGCCCTTCGACTCCTTCTCGCTCGGCATCGACGTGAATGCCCCCGCGGACTCCCCGCTGGCGCGCATCGAGATGCAGGGGATCCTCAAGGGATGGAACCTGTCGGAAGCGAATGCGCCGTCGCGTTACATCTTCGGCCTGTTCATGGGTTATGCGTACGTCAACAACGACGCCGAAACGTATGGAACCGAGAGCTTCAGCGCGGGCTTCCTCTCCCGCTACCGCCTGGGGCGCGACTTTGTCGCCGAAGGCGCCCTCCTGGCGAACGTCTACCCTCTGGCCGCCATCAAGACCGTCGACGCGCGCGACTCGGACGTCCCGCGAAACTACGACTTCGGCTCCGGAGGCGGGCTGAGCATCGCCGCCCGGTTGATGAAGTCCGACTGCGAGATCGCGACGCTGACCTACGGGGTCGCCTGGACGGCGACCGCGAACGGCGCCTCGACGTCCAACACGCTCCAGTACTTTCGCGCGTTGGCGCGGCTCCCGATCGTGGACGGGTTCGGCGCGGGCGCGAGCTACTCGCTGTACCGACGCCAGACCGCGTACGCGAACCTGCCCTCCCAGCGCAGGACGCAGCCCGAATGGGGAGCGTTCCTGAGCTGGCGCCTGTAGGGAAGCCTAGACCTCGGCTTCGTCCACGTAGCACCAGCGCCAGTCCTCGCCCGGCTCGAAGGACTGGACGATCGGGTGCTTGACCGCGCGGAAGTGTGCGCTGGCGTGCTTGTTCGGCGACGAATCGCAGCAGCCGACGTGGCCGCAGGTCAGGCACAGGCGCAGGTGCAGCCAGCGTCCGCCCATCTTGAGGCAGTCTTCGCAGCCCTTCGAGCTCGGCTTGACGTCGCGAATCTGGTCGATGTGCGGATCCTTCGCCATGGCATCTCCTCGTTATTTGCGGTTCAGTGGCACTTCGCGGTGCCCCGATCGGTGAACTCCTGCCCTTCGACCGGGACGAACTCCCAGTCCCAGCCGCTCTCATGGAGCGTCATCTTCAGAACGCCGAACGTCTCGTTGTTCTTCACCTCGCTGTTCGTGTCCTCGTGCTCCCACCGGTACAGCTCGCGCCCGCCGGTGCCGACGACGAACTGGCGGATGCCGCGCGCGGGGTCCGCCATGCCGTTCGCGTCCTGGGGGGCGAAGCGCTGGTAATCGTGGTCGTGGCCCGAGAGGACCACGTCGGCATCCGCGTCGTAGAGCGCCTGCCAGATGTCTTTCATGCTCGGATCGTCGCCGTGCTCACCCGAGGAGTAACGCGGGTGGTGCCACAGGGCCGCCGTGCAGGCGGAAGGGTGCGTGGCGAGGTCGTCGCGCAGCCAACGTTCCTGGGGCGATCCGGCCTGGCAGCCGTCGATCTCCCCGCAGTTGCTGTTGAGGACCACGATGTGCCACGCACCGAGGTCATAGCTGTAATAGCCGCGGATGGGGTCGCCGGCCGCCGCGCCGAAATAACCGAAGTAGCCGGTGGCGCACGCGGTCAGGTACTCGTGATTGCCGACCACCGGGCGGGTGCGCGCCTTGAAGCGGCCCCAGGTGGGTCCGTAACAGTCGGCGTACTGCCCGGGCGTCCCGCTTCCGTAGGCGTTGTCGCCGAGCGTGAAGACCGTGCCCTCGACGTGCTCGATCAGGTTCGCGGTCCCGGCGGCCGGGCCGAGCGCAGCGCAGTCGGCGATGTCCCCGGCGCCGATCAGGACCGGGTCCGCGGGGGCCGCCGGCTGCGCGCCCGCGATCGCCGCGGCGAAGAGCGTGAGCGCGCTCCACGCCAGGGTGGCCGTCGCTTTCATCGCGGCATTATCCCCCGGCTCTCGTCTGACTTCAGGAGCCGTGGGCGGACCGGAGAGCTTTCCGAGCGCGGCGACGATCTTCGGGAGATTCTTGGCGCGGACGGGCACGGAACGGTAGAGTACCGCCCACGAAAGAAGGGGACATCATGAAGAAGAGCCTCGTCCGCGCCGCGGCGACACTCGCGCTGCTGGCCGCGGCGCTTCCCGTCCGCGCCCAGCAGCCCCCGTCGGGACTTCCGGATCCCTACCACCTGCTGGAGCCCAAGGATTTCCTGGCCCACCGATCCGGTTCGAACAACCCGGACTGGAACTCCAACGACGACAGCAAGCGGCCGATCCCTGGCGAGACGACGGTCCTCGCGGACCTTGAGGGGCCGGGCGTGCTCACGCACATCTGGGTGACGATCGCGGACAACGAGTACGGCTGGCCGCGTTTGTTGCGGCTGCGCGTCTACTACGACGGCAGCGCCACGCCGAGCGTGGATGCGCCCGTCGGCGACTTCTTCGCGGTCGGGCACGGCTTCGAGCGGTCCGTCAAGTCGCTCATGGTGCGCGACAGCTCCGCGGGACGCGCGCGCAACAGCTACTGGCCGATGCCCTTTCGCAAGTCCTGCCGCGTCACGATCACCAACGAGGGCCGCCGCCGGGTCGCCAACCTCTATTTCCACGTCGACTGGGAGAAGGTCCCGTCGCTGCCGGCGAACACGCCGTACTTCCACGCGCGCTACCGGCAGTCCCTTCCGGCGCCAGCAGACGGAAGCAACTACCAGTTCCTCAATGTGAACGGCAGGGGCCACTACGTCGGAACGGTCCTCTCGGTCGTGCAGGCCGAGGCAGGCTGGTTCGGCGAGGGCGATGACCTCTTCTGGGTGGACGGCGAGAAATACCCGTCCATCGAGGGGACCGGCAGCGAGGACTACTTCAACGACGCGTGGGGCCTGCACGTGGACGACGGGCCGTACTACGGGGTCACGGTGGCCGACGGCACGGGGCTCGGCTCGCGCATGACGGCGTACCGCTGGCACCTCGTCGATCCGATTCCGTTCACGAAGTCCCTCAAGTTCGAGATCGAGCACAAGGGCTGGACCTTCAACACGGACGGCTCGGTCAAGTCGGGCTTCGGCGAACGCGTGGACCTGATGTCGTCGGTCGCGTTCTGGTACCAGGAGGGGGTCGCCGAGGACCAGCCGCCCGTGCCCTACGGATCCGCGCGCCTGCCCCAGGGCAACGCGACGCAGATCGAGGTCGAATCCGACATGGCCGGCGTGAAGGCCGTGAAGGGCAAGGTCTCGATGGTGCCGGATCTCTTCTGGTCCAAGGACGTCATCCTCTTCGAGGCCGAGGGCAAGGACTCGAAGCTCGAGGTTCCCTTCGACGTGCCGGACGACGGCGATTACGAGCTCTACACCGAGCTCGCGCAGGCGTCTGACTACGGCATCTACACGGTGCTGCTCGACGGCAAGCCGCCGGTGGCTCCGCAGCTCGAGCACGAGCCGGGCGCGGACGTGCGCCCGCAGATGGAGTTCGACGGTTACGCGTACGAGACCTACGTCGGGGCGGCGTACCAGGTCGGCTGGCCGCGGCTGACGAAGGGCCGGCACACGCTGACCTACGTGTGTCTCGGCAAGAACGCCGCGTCGACGGGGTACAACCTCGGCGTCGACAACATCGTTCTGGCGAAGACGGGCGCCGCCGCCTGGGCGGCCGCGGCGAACGTGAAAGAGCCGCGCACGCCGACGGGCTCGGCGGCCGAGCTCGGGAAGGCGCTCTCGGACCCGAGCCCGGTGACGCGCGGCCTCGCGGCCATGGCGCTCGTGAAGCTCGGTGCGGGCGCGCAGCCGGCGCTGCCGGAACTGACGGCGGCCTTGAAGGACAAAGACCCCAACGTGCGCCTCATGTCGGCCAACGCCATCGCCGCGATCGGCAAGGGAGCCGCGCCCGCGGTGCCCGCGCTCATCGCCGCGTGCTCGGTCCAGGGCGAGCAGATCCACGTGCTGCGCGCGTGCGCCAGCGCGCTCGGCGCGATCGGCAAGCCAGCGGCGACGCCGGGACTGCCGGTCCTGAAGAAGCTCGCCGAGCACCCGCGCATCCGCTGGGCGGCGGAAGCGGCGATCAAGAAGATCGAGTAGCCCCCCCTCACCCCAACCCTCTCCCCCCGCGGGGGGAGAGGGAGATTAATCAGACGTTCCGCACTTAAGGGTCCCCTCTCCGGGCGGGAGAGGACAGGGTGAGGGGTGCTCCTATGGGTCCGACTCGGCGCTACGGAAACGCCAGCGCCCGCGCGAGAAACACGGCCATCTGGCCGCGCGTCGTCGGGCTGTCCGGGCAGTAGTTGCCGTTGCCGCAGCCGACCGTGATCTTCTCGGCCGCGAACTGCTCGATCCAGTCTGCGAACTCGCTCGGGCACGCGACGTCGTCGAAGATGCCGGTACAGGCGGGCGGCACGTATGCGGGCCCGTGCTCGAACTTCAGGATGAGCACCGCGAGCTGATCGCGCCGGACCGGCGCCTGCGGGCAGTAGTTGCCCCCGCCGCATCCGGCCGTGAGCGCTTCGGCGGTGAACTGCTCGATCCAGTCGGCGAAGAGGGAGGGGCAGGCCACGTCGGGGAAGACCCCCGTGCACGGCGGCGGCACGTAGGCCGGACCGTGCTCGACCTTCAGCAGCAGCACGGCCATCTGCGCGCGCGAGGCCGGCGCGTCGGTGCAGTAGTTGCCGGCGCCGCAGCCGGCGGTGATGCCGGCGCGGAAGATGGTTTCGATGTCGGCGTGGAACTGGTCGCCGCCGGGCGCGTCGAGGAAATCGGAGAAAAAGCCCCCCGACAGAGTCGCCGACTGTCCGTCGGCGTTCGTGACGGTGACGTCGTTCACCGTTCCGGGAGGCAGCACGGGGCTGAGCGCGAAGAGCGCCCCATGATCGAACTCGTCCGCGCCTTCGAGCGACGCGCCGCCGATCGTTCCCGCGGCGCCGGGGCGGAGATGGTCGCCGAGGATCGTCAGCGCGACGCCACCCTGCGCAGGCCCCGACGCCGGCGCGAGGCTCGTGAGGGATGGTGGCGATCCGGAGAGGTCCAGCCGAAAGACGAGTCCGACGTTGCTCCAGCCTCCGGCCTGGGTGGTGCCATAGAG
>Ga0068863_100003789_pt1 | contig 14952 bp, 12 predicted proteins | sample KBSSwiS62_FD_66596 | JGI IMG/M metagenome (GOLD analysis project Ga0068863, IMG submission 66596) | Switchgrass rhizosphere microbial communities from Kellogg Biological Station, Michigan, USA - KBS Switchgrass S6-2 | ecosystem: Host-associated > Plants > Roots > Rhizosphere > Soil ...
GGATCGCAGGATCTCTCCATTGAAGATGTGCGGGCCTCGGACGTCTACGCCATGATGGCGGCGTTTCTCCCATACGCGAAGGTGCAACGCAATTCGCTCTCCTACGGAGAGGTGCCTCTCTGGAATCGCTTCAACGGGACCGGGCGTGCCCTGTGGGGACAGGGACAAACGTTCTTCGGCGATCCCCTTCACTGGCTGACGCTTCTGGACGCCGATTGGGGCCAGGATCTGAAATTCGTTGCCCACCGTTTCGTGTTTGCCGCTGGAGTCGGACTTGTGGCGTTCGGTGCGGGCTGCAGCTGTCTGGCGGCCGCGATAGCAGCGGCTTTGACGCCGTTTCTAGGCTTCTACACGTTTCGCTTCAACCATGACGCCGCGTTCGCCGTGAGCTACGCTCCCTGGATTCTGATGGCGTGGCTGTGGCTCGCGGGCGCTGGAAGACGGTTTCAGATGGCGCGTGCGGCAGTCCTGCTGTCGGTGACTTCCAGCCTCGTGCTGCTGGCCTCTCCTCCCAAGGAGGCCGCCGTCGTGCTGGCAAGTTGCCAGGCGGCGGGCTTGCTCATGCTGCTTCCGTGCAGAAAGGACGCAACGGGGCTTTGGCAGCGGCTAGGTTTTGCGATGGCCGCTGGCGCAGCCGCGGTGGCGATCACGGCGCCCCACTGGGTGGCCTTCCTCGACACGCTGCGCAACTCGCTCACTGTGTACGACCGCCCGGCCGCTGCGCTCTTTTCATTTTCGGCAGCACCGCAGATTCTGCTCGGTTCGCTCAACCCGATCCTCCTGCTTCCCCCCTTGCAGATTGCGGCGGTGCCACTGTTGATCGCCGCCGTCGTGAGTCCACGCCAGCTGTTGCGACGGCCGGCGATCCTGGCTTGCCTGGTCATCGCGATCGGTTTGATCGCGGTGGCATTTGGTGCGATTCCGGCTGATTGGCTGGTCCGCGTGCCTCTCGTCGCCAACATCTACCAAATCAACAACGTCACCACCACTGCCGCGATTGTGCTGCTTTCGGTGGTGTGTGCCGTTGGCGCGGAGTCTCTGCTCGCCGCTTCACTATGGAAGGCAACGCTGTTCACCTGTCTGGTGGGTCTCACGGCCGTTTGGCTCCTTCGGGATGTCGCCGTCAGAGCGGTCGACATGCCGGAAGTGCGGTTGATTGGTCTGCTCCTGGGTGGCGCGGTCGCCGTTCCCTTTTCTATGCAGGCCGCAGGACGGGCGTCCGAACAGGTTCTTCCAGTACTAAGCATGTTTGCGCTGGGGGCGCTTCTGCTCCTCCCGGGCGGACTGCAGATCGAAACCGGTTCCCCCGCGCTCGACCAACTATTGTCACAACCGAGGCTTCGCGCGGACTTGGACGCAACCTCACCAGCCGTCGAGGCCATCCACCGGGCGATGAACGAGCCCGCACGTACGATCGGCATCGATGCCGTGCTGAGGGCAGGTTCGCAAGGTCTCTATGGGCTGGAGGGGCTCGGGGGGCCGGATGCCTTGATGAGCGCTCCCTACGAGCAACTGATCGATGCAGGACCCATCGACCGTCCGGATGGTCCCCTGCTGGCGGTTGGATGGCTGACGACTGTGTCAGCCGCCAGTTTCGATCGCCTTGCACCGCTCCTGGACCTGCTCAATGTGGGCTTCGTGCTCGCACGCCCGGAGCGTGTGTTGCCAGGGGTTACTGATGTGCCGATGCAAGGGACGGATCGGTTGAAGCCCCTACGTCGTCCCACAGCGTGGCCGCGCGCGTTCTTCACAGACGGCGTAACGACCTATGTCGAACCGCAGGAACTGCTCAGACAAGTGGCTGCACACGGGAAACCCCTTGCGTCGGTTCAGGCCACCGACCATCGAGCAATGGAGGCCACGCGAGGACTACGAGCCTCCGCCGGTACCAGCATTCCCGCCCGAGGGTACGTGCTCACGGGTAACACGACGAGCTTCGTCGTGCGTGCCTCAAGGCCAGGCCTCGCCGTCCTCACCGAGACGTTTCTCCCCGACGACTTCCGGGCCACATTGAACGGTCGGCGTGTGCCCTACATTCGGGTGAACCACGCGTTCAAGGCGGTGGCCATCCCATCCGCCGGCGACTGGGCCGTGAAGTTCGAATACCGGCCCCGCCACTGGGATCTGTCGCTGGCCATCGCAGGCGCCGGCCTGCTGGTGCTCGCTGGGCTCGGTGTACTGAGCAGAGATAGGTCACCAACCGCTGTTCACGTGGCAGTGGCCGAAGAACGTTGAAGGGCCCGTCGGTCGGGATCCTCGGTCCTGACCCGGCGTTGGCAATGGCTCTCAGGCCTGACCACCCGATCGGATGGACCGCGATCTAACACGTGTGCCATCTCGCGCGCTCGCCGCACCAAGTCCTCACCCCACATGTCTGCGCTACTGTTCGTCTTTCGCGTGGAAAAGCCGACACCGCACCGGGCGCCCAGCGGTGCCACCTGACGTGCGCGCGCTGATTCGCGACATGTCTACCGCGAATCTGTGGGGCGCTGTGCATCGCCAATATCGCGTCCGGGCAAACTTTATTGACGTTGGTATAGTCGATGGCCGTGCTAGGAGTGATGCAGCACGACATTCGGACCCTCGCAGCGATCCGATTCGCGCTGTCGACGCGTCGAGACCTCCTGCTTGAAATCCTCGCCCTGCGGCACCAATTAGCCGTCCGCGCACGTCCGAATCGGCGCTTTCGACGGTCTGACCGTCTGCCGAGGATTGGATTCTTGGCAGTGGACGCACAGCAGCGCGAGGTACTCACACGCCGCGAAGGTCGACCCGTTCCGCCCGCCGTGGCCAACGGCACTGTGACGAGGGTGAGACAGTGGCGCGTCACCAATCGCGATCGGTGCGGGTGTCATCGGGAGGTAGCCGTCTGCGCTTTAGTATGCGAGGGGAGCGTCTGCGTGGGTGGATCGCGGACCGGTCGGAATATTGGCGAAGCACAGCCAGTTAGCGTCTTCGACGATGAACTTGCCGCCAATGGCCAGCTGCCAGATGCGCCAACTTCCTTTCGGTCATTGGGAGAAGAGTTGGCACTTGTGCTCAGGCCTGGAGCCAGCCGCACCAAGGCGATTGACCGCTAAGCCCGGACCGTCGATACTCACGGAGTCTCAATTCACGAGAGCTTCTGAGATGCCGTCCCAAGCCCAAATCAACCACTTTTGCGCCCATCCCGAACAGTTCATGAAGTGCAATGCCATCAAATGGCTAGGGAAGGGGCCCGAGGACCAAGCGATCATTGACGTGGCGATGTTCGACGAGACCGGCCAAAAGGCTCGCGTGCGGACCGGCAGCAAGGCGCTCGGCTTGGGGAATGCCAAGGCCGATGCGGACAAGTTCATCCTGAAGTGGGCGAATAATCCTTCAAACCCCGTGCACCCTGGCACGTTCACGTTCAAGGCGCACTGGAGCGGCTACAAGGCCGGCCAGGGGCGGGATGCGAACCTCCCGAGCGCCGGCGGACCGGACATCATGCTGACACCCGAGTTCACCGGATGCACCGCCGTCTGCCGCACCAATGCCGGCGGAGACGCGCAGTTCAGCCACTACAACCTGATGAGCACTGCCGACCCGACGACGACCCTAGATGATGACTCGATGCGGGCTGTCGCCTCGAAGGCCTACGGAGGCGGACACTCCACGATGACCAAAGGGGACGTCCGCGCCTACGGGAAGCACTCGGAGGCTGTCAGGGCGACCGTCGTCGGGTATCGGCGGGCGGGTCGCTGGGAGTTCTGGGCCCAGCTCCGAGAATCCAAGGCCAGCGGCGAGCAGATTCGCGCCGTCGTACAACTGTAAGACCCGCGCGATCACTGGTGAGCAATGCGATCACTGGTGAGCAATAAGGTAACGACTACCAACGTTGCTGTGTGAGCTACGCCGCACGGTGATAGAAGCTACACTTCCTCCGAGTGGCCGGCCTGCGACGAACGAGGCCGCACGGAAGCTGTTGGTGTAACGGGTCGATCAGCTCGTTGCCGAGACCTTGGTAGGAACTCCAGCATGGCACGAGTCCACTTCCGGTCGCGATCGCAGATCAGTAGACAACCGCTCGCCAAGAGCCGTCGATCGCATTCGTCGCAGACCACGCATGGCTTGCACGACGAAGGCTTCGTCGGCTACGTTGTTTCTTCGATTGTGATCGCCTTCAGGTCGCGCGAGTTTTCGGACACTACGGGAGTGCCTCATCCTCAAATGGACTTTTCGGCAGGCACAGGCCCAGCCGTCTCGGAATATTCGTTAAGGCGAATGCCAATGGTATCCGGATTCGCCATATCGGAACGTATCTTATCCCTCGTCTTTCGCTTGGGCCGTCACCGCACGAAGCGTCAGCATTCACTCTTCACGGTACATGGCTTTACGGCACGGTGCTTCCCCAGACAACGGTGTCCATGCTCCCCCAAACCACAGTGTTGGGTCCGAGCACGCCGCTTCCGTCTGACATGTTGATTAGGCCGCTGCCCCAGACGACGGTCTGGCTCCAGATGGACGTGGTATCCCACACGAGATCCGTGCTGCCCCAGACTACCGTGCTCCCCCACACCACGGTTTCGGACGAGCCCCATACAACCGTCTGTCCGAAGGCCGGGTGGTTCTGCTGCACAAGCGTGCTGCCCCACACCACGGTGCTACCCCAGACCACGGTCTGTCCCCAGACGACCTGCTGACCCGCGATGGACGTCCACGGCGTCAGCGGTGCGGTCATCCACCAGTCGCCGACGGGTCGGCCCGGGTCGATCGCTTCGGCGAGCTGCACCGCACCTCCGCCATTCAATCCACCGGCTCCCTGGGTCAACGGATCGGCAGTGTAAAGCGGCAGCGCCGTGTACTCGAGGATGGCTTTCACCGTGTTGGGCGTCAGCGGTACATCGAACCTTGCTTGGTTCGCCTCGATCATCAGCGCGACAACACCACTGGTTACGGCGGCAGCCATACTCGTGCCGCTGAGCCTGAAATAGCGCGCTCTCTTGAGATCGCGACCGGTGACGCGGCGGTCCGCATAGCGCTGGTAGAGCGATCCGTTGTACGCACCGACAGCAACAAGGCGATGGCCTGGCGCCACGAGGTCCGGTTTCGCGAGGCCCGAATACCATGCCGGTCCCCGTGAGCTGTAAGGCGCAACGGTGTCGTCGCTGCGATCCGCTGTGCCGTGCATGTCGAGCGCGCCAACCGTGATCGCAGACGGTGCGTTACCGGGCGACGTGATGCCCGCGTACCCGACCTCGCCGGTTTCCTGGTTCATTCCGTAGTTGCCAGCCGCCGCCACGACGATGATGCCGGCGCCGGTGGCGTCTTCCACTGCGCGGACCAGAGGATCGGTGTCAGGGGATTCGTAGATGGGATGACCGAGTGAGAGGTTGATGACGCCGATCTTCAGCTCGTCCCGGTTTTCGATCGCGAACTCGATCGCTCGCAGCACCGAACTCGTGTAGCCGGCGCCACCGGCATCGAGCACCTTGAGGCTGATGATGCGCACTTTCGGCGCAACGCCGCGATACGGGGTGATCTTGATCTTGTGAGTCTTCCCGTTCTCGAGTACTTCGACATCGCGCTCTGATTCCTTGCCTTCGCCCCCGATCAGCGTGGCGACGTGCGTGCCGTGGCCGTAGTCGTCGTAAGGATGTCCCTTCTGGCCGTCAGCGGTGAAATCAAAGAAGCGGTCAGAGCGACCGCCATCGAGGTCGGGGCTCTTTTCGAGACCAGAGTCGATCACGGCGATACTGACCTTGTCGCCGTCGTACTTGGTGTCGGTCAGCCCGAGTGCCTCTGCCAGCACACCATCGACGGCGGCGCTTGCCTGTCCGTCATCCGGCGACCCTTCGCCGGCGGCGATGATCGCGTCGACCGAGAGGCCCTCGATGTCCGGGTCGGCCTCGAGCGCGCGCAGATCCTCTCCGTGAATGGTCGCCGTGAACGAGTTCAGGCGACGATGCTCTGACTCGACGCGATCGCCGTGTTTCTTCAGGCGATCGGCGACAGCGGATGTGTAGCCTTTCCGCGTGCGCACGATGACACGCCGTGCCGATTTGTCACCGGCATCGGCCGCTTTCCGCAGCACCTTATCGAGCTTGGTCGATTTCTCTTTGGGCGCGCCGCCACCTGCATGATTCACCGCAGGGAACGAGACAACGGCGATGAGCAACGCAGCAGCGAGTCGCACGCGCGCAGACTTCAACCGCATGCCCCAGACAAGGTTGGGGAGCATCGTGTAACGCATCTAATCCTCCCAGCCAAAGGCGTCGCGCCTGGCTGCGTTCACGTCTTTGAGCAAGAGTCGGACCCTAGCTGATCAGAAAGGTAAGTCGCTGTAATGAAGGCTGTTGCGCAGTCAGCGTCCGTCAGCGTCGTAATTCGATGTCTTGCGGTGGAACAAACCCAGTGGTCATGAGTGGGACACGCAAGGTGAGCGCGTGAGCGTGAGGCAGGAAACACCCGCACAACGTGCCGCATTTCGCGACATGCCGGCGAGCGAGGCGGAGGTTCAACCCGACAACGCACTCCGCACAGTGTGCGCGCGGAGGTCCTCGCGGCTTCATTTGCGGGCTGTTTCGTTCTCGCTGAGTCCGTGTTGCCGGCTACGGCCACTCAGCCGCGTTGCAGTGGTGAACTTGTCGCGCTGACCTTGATCAGCGGCGGATCGGCACCTCAACATCTAGCTCGAGGCGACATGGCGAGTATGAGCAGGCCGCGTGAGCCGAGTTTGTGCTGGTCCCTGGGAAGATAAACCTGATCCCGGCCCCTCCATCGTTCACGTTGACCGTCGCCGGACCGGAGTCAGTGACCTCACCTGTCGCAGGCTCTGCCTGACGCGCTGTCGCCCATCGCTTGATGACATCGTGATCGCGCGTAAATACAACTTTCACTGCGCCGTCCGTTTGGTCAACGGATAAGACGCGCGGTCGTAATTCTGGCAGCAACCGACCATCGGAACTCATGGCTCCCCCTTTTACGGTGCGTCCAGCTTGGCGCGGAATCTACGATGCATTCACCGCGCAATGGAGGTGCCAAGCGAGTTGAACAGAATCCGTCAGTGGCATGCTGGATCAGAGCCATATGTGTCGGAGGAGACGACACACCGCGTGTGTTTCCTATGTGGTTTTTTCATTGTTTAGCCGAGGTGAAGTCTTCGTGTGGCTTCCGTCGGTCTGAAGTCGGCATGAACACCATTCGCGAATCCGCTGGTCTGGAACGCCCGGTCCGGATCGAGTTGTCGTCGGTGTAGCGGAACGTCGTAGTCACGACGCAAGAGACGGCTCGCCGGAGTTAACAACGCCCGGCAGAAGCGAAGCACTCTGCCCCATTGTCCCAACGAATTACACATTCAGTGTTCACAATCGAGCAGTTTGGTCTGTTGAGTGCGAAGCGCGGATGCGGGATGCAGCCGATGGTGACAAGGTGAGAGGGTGACAGCCCTCTCTACTGTCTCTTCCTCAGAAAATGAAAATCAGGCAGGTGTATTTTCAATTACAGAAAAGAAGATGTAGACTGCTCTCCCCCTTTCACCATCTCACCATCAGGGAGTTGGCCACAAACCGGACCGGCCTCGAAGACCAATGGAGTTCCCTGCCCCGGATGTCCATCTACTTTCCCTATCGCGCGTCGAGATTGAGTAGCGATCCTGATCGCTCTTCAACGGACTTTTGGCGGCGTCTGAGCGGTCTTTTGAGGACGCTACCGATTGCGATTTCGCAATTCGCAGGCGTCTTCGACCAAAAGGCGTGGATATTTCGTGCGGCTGCTCGGAGTCCGTCGTGGCATAGCGATTGACATAGGATCCGGCAACAGGAGACCCGCGTGATATGACCTTCCCCCGAATCCTTCTGGTCGTGACCGCGCTGTTGTTCATTGTTTCACCCGTAGTTGCACAAGGGCGAGGGGCGGCGCGTGCCTCCAAAGTCACAGCAGCGAAAGGTGCCCACCCTGGAACACGGACGGCGAAAGCTCCGAGCGTGAAGAACGGACGCGACAATCACCCTGGTTCGAAAGGCGCCGGTCGGCCCGACACCGCGGGCAACGCGGAGAGCCACGGACGCGCGGACAACAACACAGGTAAACCGGAGAATCCGGGGAATCGCCACGGCGACGTAAACGGAAATGGTCACAACCGTGGCGGGCGACCTGATGAAACGGGACAGTCGGAAGGCGGGGATCAGGCTGATAACGACGACCACGGCCGCAGAGGTGATAATCCGGCAGAACGTTCGTGGGTGGACCGCTTGGCGGCCAACTCGCGGCAGCGGGCACGCCTCGAAGCGATGTTGCCACCAAGCATGTCGCTCCAACAGGCGACAAGCGATTTCCGCAACCAGGGCCAATTCATCGCGGCGCTCAACGCTTCCAAGAATCAGCATATTTCATTCGCCGATCTGAAGACGGAAATGACCGGGCCGAACCAGTTGAGCCTCGGGCAGGCCATTAAAAAATTGCGACCCGCGACAACCCACGCGTCGACAACAACCAGTCCGACCGGGTCGACCGGCTCCGCTCAGTAGCAACACGCGACAGCAATGCCGCGTGTGATCCTTGTCGCGGTCGTGGGCCTTCTCACGCTCGCCTCAGTCGCGGAGGCACAAGGCCGCGGCCGTCCGAAGCGGCCGCCGCTCACCACTGCCGGTGACACCAATGGTGCCCAGCAGGCGCAAACAGGGACTGTCTCGTCGGCTGCGCCACTCTTCCATCAGTTCGGTGCATGGCTCGACGACGCGACGGGATCTGCTCGCGGAGTTGGGCGTGTGGCCATCGGAGCCGGTTATTGGCGTGCACGGGACGGCACGTTTGTCGACGTCCCGATCTTCGACGGTTCCTATGCCCTCACTGATCGCTTGCAACTTGCCGCAACTGTCCCGTTATATCGCTCGAGCTACTCCGGTCTATCGCACAGTGGTCTGGACGACGTGTATGTAAGCGGAAAGATCACGATGTTCGACGCGTCGAATACCGCCAGCAGAGGGGGACTCGCAGTCACGCCTCTGCTCGAAATCCTGAGTGCGAGCTACGCTGGCGATCGGCTGCATTGGGCCTTACCCGTCAGCGTCGAATGGCGCCGAGCGCCTGTGCGGTTCTACGGGAGCGCAGGGTATTTCTCCCGCGGCGCAGTCTTCGGCGGGGGCGTCGTCGACTGGGCAACACCGGCGGGGACGGTGCTTACCGTCGCCGTAACACAGTCATTCGCGACGCTGAAGGAGCGCAACTCCCGAGCCGCGCAAGCTGACATGAGCGTCGGATTGGCTCAATCGCTCACCGATGCCGTCGCTGCTTACGTTTCAATTGGACGTAGCCTGGCGAGTCCAGCCGGGCAAGAGACCACGTTCGCCGTGACTGGCGGGGTGGCGTTCACCATCCTTCCCAGCAGATCAGAACCGTAGGCGAGTGCTGAGATGAGACGCTGAAGAGGCTAGCATGTGGAGAATCACAGTAGCTCTGGGCTCGAGAGTCCCCTTTTTGCGATTTCGATCAAGGGGTGAGAGGTGAAAGGGTGAGACCCCAGGCGCCAATTGGGCCTCGGCCGCAGCGACGACATGCTCCACGATGAAGCCGTACTCTTTCATCAGCGCCTTCAAAGGCGCCGAGCCGCCACTCCTCCAAGAATCTGGTGTTTGGACTTCGGCACGCTCCTCCGCGAAAAGCGGGATGCTACCGGTTGTCTACTAAATCCCGGGAACTCCAGACGACCACTGGCGTCTCGTGTGCTTACTGCTGTTTACGAAAGACTGTTGTCGCGGTCGACACATTCGGCGCTTTCGATTCACCTGGTCCGCCAGCCCCCCCGTACCCATGTTCTACGCGCAAGGTGGTGTTCACGGTCATCTCGGTGCCCTCAGGATTGACACTGAGAGTCTCTCGCACGGTAATCGGTGAGTTGCGGACCTCGTAAATGGTTTCCGTGATCAATGCCCCGCGCTCGTGCAGCAAGCGTGAGATCGCCTTACCGGAACCAAACGCATTCACCGCGTCCTCGCCATCGAATCGATAGGTGAGCACTGGAGGGCGATCATCTTCCGCGCGTAGAATCTCGATTCGCAGCCACTCGGGCGAGACCGTGATCACGCGGCGCTCGCTCGACAGCGACGTACTCCCGGAGGCGTCGAGCTGCCACGTGCCAGTAAGTCGCGCGAAGTCCGCCCTCGGATCGGACACTTGCGCCCGCAGCACGTTCGAGGCGAGCACAAGTGCTCCGAGACCAAGTGATGTGACGAGTGTGCTTCGCATGACAGCCTCCCATCCCCTCTAACCGTCCCTAACGACTTCGCGCGCTGAGTCAGCTCAGTTCGCGTGGCGTTTACTCCCCGATGCATTCGATGCATTATGCGCGCCCGCGAACACGGCTGAAGCATTCTGATCCAGAACAGCAGGCTGATCCGCCGAGGTGCTCTTGGGTGCGTGTTATTGTCACACCGTCTTCCGCCAAGCACACGGGCCCGTGCGGCGCTGTCGAGGAGAGCGGACTGGCGGTTCGTGTGGTTCCGTCTACGAAGGCTGGCCCTGCGTTCCTACACAGACAGCTCCGCCATTCAGAAAAGCTCGATGGGTGTGATTACTGAGAACACGGTACGCGTTGCATCGATTGACGTTATGGGTGTTCTCCGATAGCCTCCTCTCGTGACGTCCGTTGTCCTCTCGCTGTTTTACTCACTTCGGTTCATCGTCCGGTCACGCGTCACGTCTTCGCTTCACGGGGGCCGACAGAATCTTTTGGGCGCGGCTCTCGCAGGCATGGGGTGGCTGGCCCTCGACCGTGCACATGGTGAAGCCGGAGATAATCGTCACGTGGCACCACCGTGGGTTTCGCCTGTTCTGGACGTGGAAGAGCCGACACCGCATCGGACGGCCGGTCGTGCCATACGAGATTCGTGCCCTGATTCGTGAAATGTCCACCACGAATCCGACACGCTACTGAGTCCGCGCCGGTCTTCGGTCGGTGCTCCCAGAACCTGGGTGACCTTGTCGCGGCCATCAGTCTTCGACCAGTTGGTCGAGAACTCTTCGCGTCTTTCGATGACGGTTGATTCCGTCCAGCCGCGCCGACGGTAACCGATAACGCTGGCTCTGCGACCTCAACAAAACCTAATAAGAGCGTCTGTAAACTGTTGATCTAAAGTAACTTCCTACTCGCTCCCTCGTTTAACTCCAGCATTGATAACTTCACACTCAATATACTTGACATCGAAACAAGCATGTCGTATATAACCTCTCGGAGGTCTTATTAAGCAAGGAGGTCGCGATGTTTGGTCTCACTCGTTGGAATTCGTTCGATGACGTGTTCAATTTCCAGCGCGAGGTGGATCGTCTCTTCAACCAGTTCTGGAGCGATCTGCCAACCCGCACGGCTGCCGGTCCTGCCAGTTCGTCGCCATCGTTCCACGTGAACCAGACGGAGGACGGCTGGCGCGTTGACGTGCCGCTGCCCGGCGTCGATCCGAAGGACGTGTCGCTCGAGGTCGCGGGCAACAACCTCACCATACGCGCCGAGGTTCTGAGCGAAGGAGACAAGAACGTCTCGCGTTACGAGCAGACGTTGATGATCCCGCAGTTTCTCGACCTCGAGAAACTCACCGCCTCACATCGGCACGGGATGCTGCGCCTGACGTTGCCGCTGAAGGAAAGCGTCAAGCCGCGCCGCGTCCAGATCGAGACCCAGGTGGAAGACCAGAAGCAACTGGCGGGCGCGCGGTAATCACGCGGTCAGCGGCGGGCTTCGGGCTCACAGAATTGTAGGCCTGACACGTCGTCAGTCGCCGACGTCTTCGCTGCCATCTCCTTACGGCACACTCGACGGGCTCAGCACTCCTGAGCCTGTCGAGGCGTCGGTAGTCGCGACGCTATCAGCGCCACGTTCAGACGTATCCCGCCGCTCCGCAATCAGAGACCACTGTCGCGTCACGCATCAACAAAGATCACCGAGGAGGACGACACGCGATGCCGATCGCGGCGCTCAAAGCCTTGTGCTCGCGGATTCCCTGGTGCGAGCCCGCGGTTCTCGAGTCGGTCTTGGAGCTCGCACTCGAGATCGCGCGCGAGGGTCGCGAGGGCCGCCGGATCGGCACGCTATTCACCGTTGGCAAGGCAGACGAGGTGCTCGCGGCGTCCCGGGCGCTGATCCTGGATCCGTTGGCCGGCCATGCTCCGGCACGGACACACATCAGCGAGCCCGACCTTCGCGGAACGATGAAGGAACTGGCGCAGCTCGATGGTGCCTTCGTGATTTCACATGCGGGAATCGTGTTGGCGGCGTGTCGCTATCTCGATGCATCAGTCGAGCAGCTCGACCTGCCGCTTGGATTCGGCAGCCGGCACATGGCCGCGGCGTCAATTTCCCGCCGCCTTGGCGCGATCGCGATCGTGGTCTCGGAGAGCGGTGTGGTGCGTGTGTTTCATGGCGGGCAGATCGAAGCCACGCTGATTCCAGAGCTGTGGCTGTTGGAACGCCACCACACTCAGCTCAGCGTCGCCGCAGCGGGAGCCGTCGAAACGCATCGTCTGGGAGTCGCCACGTTGTCGCTGAGCGAAGCCGGCCAGGAACGATGAGTATTGAAAGCGAACGGCAAGAATGCGCGTAGGAGGCGCAAACAGAAGGAGGACCCATGGCCACACACTGGATGCAAATCGCAATTGTGACAAGCGTCTTGACGATCAGCGGGCCGGTGCCCGGCACCGCGCAGTCGTCGCAGCTCAAGAGCGACACGTATACATGGAATGGGGAACTGGTGTCGCTTGACACGACCGCGCACACCATGACCGTGAAGTCTCGCATTGCGTATCAAGAGGCGATTTCGGAGCTGACGCACTTCAAGGGCGGCGACCGTGTATGGATTGTTTGGTCAGGGATTCATGACTCCAGCGACGCCGTGCGGCAGATTCGACGGTCCGAGACCGGCCGCAAGATTGACGAGAATCTCGTCCTGCCCGCCGAGCTCGTATCGACGGAGGCACCCAACCAGTACCTCACGATTCGCGTAAAGGTACCGGAGAGCGCATTGGCGGCCATCAAGACCGTGAAGCCCGGCGAGTGGGTCACGGTGACGTCCCGACAGCAGCCGTCGACGGAGGATGACGCCGTCGTATCGGTCAGGCCGTACGGGGCGAGCACGACTACGGAGTGAGTTTCGGACCCACGAGAATGTGATACCGACGTCGCTGGGTCCTGTTCGACGACCGAGCACGCGTTTACGTCGTGGGTCGTCGTGGGTCAGTGAAAAACCGATGTGGCAGAAGAAGGATCGGCGGAACGACCTCAGCGAGCAGCGACACAGCGGCGTCGGCGCGACTTTGTATAAGGGCCCACGATGCTTCAGTAGCGGGCTTGGGGAAATGGAACGGAATGTATGGCAACTCGAGATCTGCGAACGCCATCAATTCTGTTAGTGAGTAACTCGGTCGACGAGAGACAAGCCTACACGCGCGCGTTGCGCGCATCGGGATACCGGGTGGTCAATGCTGCGACAACCATCCTGGCGTATCAGATTGCGATCACACAAACAACGGACATCGTCGTGACTGATGGGCACTGTGCTGGTTCCATGAACGGCCTGGAGTTGACGCGTCGCTTGAGAATCCAGACACGCACGACAACCGTTCCGATCATTGTGATCACAAGCGAGACGAGGCGCCAGGACGGTGAACTGGCCATTAAAGCTGGGGCAGACATGTTCCTTGAGAAACCGGTATCGGGAGATGTGCTACGCGAACACGTGGTACGGCTACTCGTGGCGTGCGGGCGTCTCCCGCGCCAGTTGTCGCCGAAGCACGACGCTCATCTCGGCACGGAGCGAACGTGCCCGCAATGTCGTGGACTTATGGAGTATCGGCACAAGTCGCCGGTCCTCTCGGCGGTGGTAGTGAACAGTCGCGGGCCACGATACCGATTGCGCTATATGTCCGGTTGGTTCTGCACCGACCCGGCGTGCGAGTACCAGGAGTTAGCGCGGCCCAGGGGATAACGAGGTAAGCATGGCAACGAGTCCGCTCGGTCCGGGCGACATTTCATTGCGAGACTTCATCGAGGCGATCGGTTCCGCCGACGCGGCTCATGGCGCAGTGTCGACCGCCGCCGTGGCAGGAGGCTTAGGGAGCTCGCTTCTCCTGATGGTCGCCGCGCTGCCTCAGACGAGGTCAGACTCCGTTGCCGATCGGGCAAAGCTGGTGGAGGCAGCCGAGGCGTTAGCAGGCATGCGACAACAATTGATGGAAACGATCGAAACGGAAACTGCAGTGAAGCTCTTCACCGCGCGCAACATGCCACAGGCGAACGCGGCGCAACGCTCAGACCGGCGAGACGCGATACAGGTCGCGCTTCGTGCCTCTGCAGACGTGCCCCTGGAGGTGATGCGCCTGTGTGCGCAGGGATTGGAGCTCGCGGCCACAGTCGCCGCGCATGGTGCTCGCGCGGCATCGGCCGACGTTCAACTCGGAGTGGCGCTCTTGCATGCAGGCTTCGACGGCGCGCGTTCCAATCTTGAGGGCAAACTGAGCAGCTTCATCGACGCCGCGTACATCACATCGATTGTGGACGAGATCGGTCGCCTGACTGGTGAGACGACAGCTTCGACACGTGCCGCGGAGTCATGGTTGAAAGAACCGCCGGCTTAATCTGTTTCGTGAGGTTGTACTCCGCAAAAACGAATTCGCAGCGCGCCTGCCAACTAACTCGATGATCGCTGGTGCACACAGTATCATCGCCAGACGTGTTCCGTACGGCGCTCGCGCGTCTCGCTGAACTGCATCTACTGCGGCTGATGTGCAGGTCGAGGACCCAACTCGCGGCCGAGAACCTGTGGCTGCAGAAAACTTCGTACGTGTTGCGTGGATTGAGGTTGCCGGCATTCTCCGATAGCCTGCCGTCGTCGTGTCGTCCGTTGTCGTTTCGCGGATCCCGTAGTGTCCGACAATCGCGGCGAAGTCCTTTGAACTACGCGGCACGGTAGTAATAGTTCAGCATGCCACCGATCCGTTGACGTC
>Ga0068863_100003806_pt1 | contig 14917 bp, 16 predicted proteins | sample KBSSwiS62_FD_66596 | JGI IMG/M metagenome (GOLD analysis project Ga0068863, IMG submission 66596) | Switchgrass rhizosphere microbial communities from Kellogg Biological Station, Michigan, USA - KBS Switchgrass S6-2 | ecosystem: Host-associated > Plants > Roots > Rhizosphere > Soil ...
AGGGCGTCAACGGTCTTCGGCGTCGGGTCGAGGATGTCGATCAGTCGCTTGTGCGTACGCATCTCGAAGTGCTCCCGCGAGTCCTTGTACTTATGCGGGGACCGGATGACGCAGTACACGTTCTTCTCAGTCGGCAGCGGCACAGGGCCGACCACGCTGGCGCCGGTACGGGTGACCGTCTCAACGATCTTGCGTGCCGAGGCGTCAATCGCCTCGTGGTCGTAGGCCTTGAGCCTGATGCGGATCTTTTGTCCCGCCACGCTTCTCCTACCTCACTCCTACTGGGCGCACTCGCTTCGCGCTGGTATGCCGCCGCTGTTTATCTGTCTGTGGTTCACCGATCCCCGCGGTCGGGCGTGTCGCCTTCACGCACACTCAGTCGCGGCGGAAAATCGTCGCGATCGAGGTGGGGACCGGATGCGCCCGTTCAGGCGCTGGTCGTATGCCCCGGCCAGGCGCGAACCCGGCTCAAGGCAACCCGAACAGTATGCCCTAGATGCGGGCCTCATCCAAATCTCTGGTCATGGGAAACCGTCGGCTTCCTTACTTCAGAGTAAGGTAGCCGCCCATGGCAGCTCCGACCACCACTTATCGGATGTGGAAACGCCTCGCCAACCAGCCCGGTGGCAGCCGGTTGTTCTCGGCCGCCGCGATGGTCAGGGTGCCGTATTTCGCGTCCATCGTGCCGCATGTGGTCCGCATGGAGCCCGGCTTCGCCGAGGTCGCTGTGCCGAAGTGGTTCTTCGTCTACAACCATCTGCACACCGTGCACGCGATCGCGTCGTGCAACGCTGCCGAGATCGCGATGGGCATGCTGATGGAGGCGACGGTGCCGACGAGCCATCGTTGGATCCCGAAGTCGATGCATGTGCAGTACCTACAGAAAGCGACGACCTCACTACGGGCGCTGGCCCGGCTCGATCCGCCAGACTTCACCTCTATTACTGACGGCGCCGAGATCGTCGTGCCCGTCGGCGTCGTCGACAAGTCCGGCGTCGAGGTGGTGCACGCCGACATCACGTGCTGGGTGACGCCGGCTGACCGATAGGCGTTGCGCTACGAGGTACTGACGGGTGTGAAGTACTCGCGCCACGCGGTGATCTTTTGATCCTTGACCTCGTAGGCGCCCATCACCGGCCAGTGCATCTCTTTCCCATTCACGATCCAGTGATCGTCGCGCTCCATCAACACGACATCGCCGTCGACTGCGAGGTAGAGGATCTTCAGGTCGACGCAGGTCCCGCGGGAGAAGTAGGCCTCCATCGTTTTGCGAATCGCGTCGCGACCGGAGACCGGTGGATACGGGCCGACATAAAGCGTCAGGTCATCAGCGAAGTGGCTCATCACTTCGTCGACATCGTTGCGCTCCCATGCGGACAACTCGGCACGAACGATCTCCTCGACGCTCATCGTCTCCCCCATCAACCCGAGTCTCGCGAATCCTGTTGACACTAGCGCCCACGGATGTAACGCGGAGTCGCTACGACAGATACGTGCCGTGGCCTTCGCGGACCAGGCCGTCGGCGTCAAAGGTCAGCACCTCGTTGACCAGTTCGGCGCGATGGTTGCGGTAATTGATCACCAGCGTCGACTCGCCGCGGTACACGCCGACGATCTCAAAGTGCAGCTCCGGAAAGGCCTTCAGCGCGGCCGTCCAGTAGTCCCGCAAAGCTGCCTTGCCCCGCACCACTCCCCCGCTTTCGGGGACGACGCGTTCCGCCACCGGCGACGTGAACAACACATCGTCGCGGAAGTGCGCCAGCACCGCCTCGATATCGTGGGCGTTCCATGCCCGCACCCATTCGTCTGCGTAGCCGTTCGGGTCGGGAGTCGGCATGGCGGTTAACCTTTCACGCTAGCCCAGAACGCGCACTGGTGGGATTCGTCGTAGTCAGTGATCACTGTGCTGCCGCCGGGCTGAAACGACAAGCGTTTTTTGTCAGCACCGAATACCGGCCACTGCCCACCCGGTTCGGTGCTGCGCACGAAATGCGCCCAGTAGTCGATCATTTGGTCGGATAACACCTGCTGCGCAGGGTTGAGCGGCGGCGCACCGCCCATGTCGAACAGGTAGCGCAGTTCCAGGGAATGGCTTGCACCGACTGGGAACGGCAGCGTGCGCAGCGGATCGGGTGCCGGCGCATCGCGGTCATTGAACTCATAGGCGTAGACGGACCCCTCGCGCGCCATCGCCTCGGCCATCCGATCCGACGGACACGCGAACACTCCGTCGGTGACCGCCGCCGAATATGCAAGGGGCGCACCGCCGTATCGCTGCAACGGATAATGCGCCTCGACAGCCGCCGCGTCGGCGCCGAACGTCTCGGCCAGCAGTTGGGGATACCCCGCCGTGCTGTACTCGGCGTGCCGCAGGTACTGCAGGGCGACGAATAATGTGAACTCGTCGCGGTTGGTGCCGATCAGCACCGGCACGCGGGCCGCGCGGCCGTCGACGGATCCGGCGACCGGATCGACCGGCAGTCGCTTCGTTCCAGTGACGGGACCGCTGAGCTTGTCAGCGCCGACGCGGTAGTACCAGACCGGCTCGCGTAGCTTGCCCGGCGGCAAGGCGCGCAGGCACTGAGCCGCGGATTGTGGTTCGCCACAGCCACGTTCGGCCGCGTAGTCGAGACTGGCCTGCTGCGCCTGCGCGAGCGGCAGTTGCGCCTGGCAGGGTCCGCTCTGAATGATCGCCGCCCGGAACAACCCTGCCGATTCCGGCGCAACCAGGTGGTCGCATACCGACATGCCACCGGCAGACTCACCCGCCAGCGTCACCTTGCCCGGATCGCCGCCGAAGTCGGCGATGTTGTCGCGCACCCAGCGCAGCGCAGCCTGCTGATCGGCGAGGCCGTAATTGCCGACATCGCCCGGCGACCCCAGCGCCGGATGCGCGAGGAACCCCATCGCGCCGAGCCGGTAGTTGATGGTGACGACGATCATGTCACCGCGGTCGGCGAGCCACCGCGCGTCGTAGATTCCTCCGCTGCCGTTGATGAACGCGCCACCGTGAATCCACACCATCACCGGCAACGGCCCGCCGCCCCGGCCGACGGGCGGTGTCCAGACGTTCAGCGTCAGGCAGTCCTCGTCGGTTTGCCGCCCGAATTCCGGGTCACCGCCCGGATCCTGAAGGCACCGCGGTCCGGGGCGGGTCGCGTCGCGCACCCCCTGCCACGCGGCGGCCGGCGCAGGGGGCTGCCACCTCAGCGGCCCGAGTGGCGGTGCGGCATAAGGGATCCCGGCGAACAGCCGGTAATCGGAGGCGACGACGCCGCGCAGTGCTCCTGTGGTCGTGTGGACCACAGCGGGATCTGAGGGATGCGGCGGGACGGCGGTCTTTGGCGGTTCACCGTCACCTCGGGCGCACCCAACCGCCAGCACCACGCTCAAGGCGAGCGTCAACAGGCGGCGAAGCATTTGGGACGGCACGCCCTTAGAGCCTAGCGGCGTCGGATTCACCCGCCCCTTCCCACAGGTGGCCCGCATCACATACACTCCAAACTTGACACCCGTCAAGTCCGGGGATACCGGAGGTGAGGAGCCCGAATTGAGCACGCCGACGATGGACGACGCCGCCAAAGTCCTGGCCGATCCCACGGCCTATGCCGACGACGCACGACTGCACGCGGCGCTGACCCATCTGCGGGCGAACAACCCGGTCGCCTGGGTGGACAACCCGCCCTATCGGCCATTCTGGGCGATCACCAAGCACGCCGACATCATGGCGATCGAGCGGGAGAACAACCTGTTCCTGTCCGAGCCGCGACCGCTGCTGGCCACCGCCGAAGCCGACGACGTGCTCAAGGCACAGCTGGAAGCCGGCATGGGTCTGCGCACCCTGATACACATGGACGACCCCCATCACCGCAAGGTACGGGCGATCGGTGCGGATTGGTTCCGCCCCAAGGCAATGCGAGATCTCAAGGTTCGCGTCGACGAGCTGGCCAAGCGCTATGTCGACAAACTGCGCGACGTCGGCCCCGAATGCGATTTCGTCACCGAGATTGCGGTGAACTTCCCGCTGTACGTGATCATGTCGCTGCTCGGATTGCCCGAGGAGGATTTTCCGCGCATGCACATGCTCACCCAGGAGATGTTCGGTGGTGATGACGAGGAGTTCCAGCGCGGGAAGACGCCTGAGGACATGCTCGCGGTGCTCGCCGACTTCTTCGGCTACTTCGCGCAGCTCACCGCCTCGCGGCGAGCCAACCCGACCGAGGACCTGGCCTCGGCGATCGCCAACGGCCTCATTGATGGCGAACCCCTTTCTGATGTGGACACCGCGTCGTATTACGTCATCGTCGCCAGCGCAGGCCACGACACGACCAAGGACGCGATCTCCGGTGGGCTGCTCGCGTTGATCGCGAACCCTGGTGAACTGGATCGACTGCGCCAGAACATGGATCTGATGCCGACGGCGGTCGAGGAGATGATCCGCTGGGCGACACCGGTCAAGGAGTTCATGCGAACCGCCGCCGAGGACACCGTCGTTCGCGGCGTGCCCATCGCCAAAGGTGAATCCGTCTATCTGGCATACGTTTCAGGTAACCGGGATGAAGAGGTGTTCGACGAACCGTTCCGATTCGACGTCGGCCGCGATCCGAACAAACACGTCTCGTTCGGATACGGCGTGCACTTCTGCCTCGGCGCAGCACTGGCCCGGATGGAGATGAACAGCCTCTTCACCGAACTGATTCCGCGGCTGGAATCGATCGAACTGGCCGGTGAGCCGGAGCTGACGGCCACCACATTCGTGGGCGGACTCAAGCACCTGCCGATTCGCTACTCGCTCAGGTGATCTTGCGCCGCTTCTTGGCGTGGGTGGCCAAGAAGCCGTCGACGGCGGCCTCGGCGCACCTGCGGTAGTCGAAATCGGCTACCGTGGAAAGCCTTCCGAGGATCAACGGTCCGATCAGCAATGCGATCGCCTGAATGCGGTCGACCTCGCCCAGCTCCGCCACGGCCCGCGGGCTGTCGAAGATGGCGTCGAACGGCGCCGAGTACAGCTGGATGATCTTGGTCCGCAAAGTGCCGACAGCATCCGAATCCGGTTGGCGCACTTGGGAATAATTTCCCGCCGCTGGCCCCGACGCCAGCCAGGTCATGGCGGTGAGTGTCGTTGGCGCCTCGGCGATCGACTCGGCCCACCCCACCACCACAGCGATCAGCTGATCGCGCATCGTGCCTTCTGCAGGCGGCATCGGCGCCGGTTGCAACAGGCTGGCGAATGCCGCGGCAAGTAGGTCGTTGGCACTCGGAAAATGGCGATACAGCGTGGCCCTCGCGACGTTGGCGCTGCGAGTTACCGCGTCGATCGTCACCGCGCTCGGGCCGCCCGATCGCAACAACGCGGCCGCGGCATCGAGCAATCGCGCTCGCGACCGGGCCGGCCGCGGATCACTACCGATTGCCGCCATCTGTTTACACCACCTCCGACGTGGGAACAAGACTACCGGTCTCGCTCCAAGACTATTAGTCTCGAAAGTATCCACAAAAGGAGAACACCGCTGATGGTCGACACCCTCGCTCGATCCGAACAGGATATCGACGGCGGCGTCGGCTCCCTCTCGAAGCGCGCGCGGCTCTGGTTGTTGACTGTCGCCGCGCTCGATGTGCTGCTGGTGATCTCGTCCATGGTGGCACTGAATGCGGCGCTGCCGGACATTGCGGTGCAAACCGCCGCCACGCAGACCCAACTGACGTGGATTGTCGACGGCTACACCCTGGTGCTGGCGTGCCTGCTGCTGCCCGCGGGAGCGATTGGCGACCGGTACGGCCGCCGCGGCGCCCTGCTCGTCGGACTCGCGATCTTCGCAGTCGCCTCGCTTTTGCCGATTGTGCTCGACAGCCCGCTTCAGATAATCGTCGCGCGCGCGGTCGCGGGCCTCGGCGCCGCGTTCATCATGCCGGCGACACTGTCGCTGCTGACCGCTGCGTTCCCGCGAGCCGAGCGCAACAAGGCAGTTGGCATCTGGGCAGGCGTCGCAAGCTCAGGAGCGGTAGTCGGGTTCATGGGCACCGGCCTTCTACTCAAGTACTTCTCCTGGCCGTCCATCTTCTACGGCTTCGCCGCCTCGGCCCTCGCATTGTTCATCGCCACATGCACGATCTCCTCATCGCGGGATGAAACCGCGACACCACTGGACTGGCTGGGCGCGGCGCTCATCGGCGGGGCGGTGGCTGTGTTCGTCTTCGGCGTGGTGGAGGCACCGGTACGCGGTTGGACACATCCAGTCGTATGGGGCTGCATGTCGGCCGGCGTGGTGCTCGCCGCGATGTTCGCCGTGGTCGAACTGCGGCGTGAACATCCTCTGCTCGACATCCGCTTGTTCGGCAGACCCGACTTCGCTACCGGCGCCGTGGGCATCACCTGTCTGTTTTTCGCCAACTTCGGATTCTTCTTCGTGGCAATGCAATACATGCAGTTGATTCTCGGCTACAGTCCGCTGCAGACGGCCTTCGCGCTCACGCCGTTGGCGGTACCCATCATGGTTCTCGGCGCGACGTTGCATCTGTACCTTCCCAAGGTCGGGCTGAGAACGGCCGTCGCCTGCGGCCTGTTTCTGATCGGAGCGGGACTGTTCTGCATGCGTTTCCTCACCGCGGACTCGACATACCTCGATTTGGTCTGGCCATTGCTGATAGTGAGCGCAGGCATCGGCTTATGCGTCGCGCCAACGACTTCTGCGATCATGAACGCGGTTCCCGACGAGAAGCAAGGCGTCGCTTCGGCCGTCAATGACACGACACGGGAGGTCGGGGCCGCGGTAGGTATCGCCGTCGCAGGCTCCGTGCTCGCCGCGCAGTACAACAACGTGCTTGGTCCAGCCCTGGCCGGGTTCCCCGAACAAGTCCGCGAGCCCGCACTCGATTCGCTCGCCCATGCGCTCGCGGTTGCCGACCAAATGGGGCCGCAGGGAATGGAACTGGCCGAGCTGGCCAAGTCCGCGTTCATCCAGTCGATGGACTTGTCGCTGCTGGTGGTCGCCGCCACCGTGATGGTTGCGTCGGCGTTCGTCGCGGTGTGGGCGCCCGGCCGCAATGGAAAGCAGTTCGGATTCCTACGCAGGGCTGACGAACTCAGCGGCCCTGTGACCGATCATCACGATGGTGGCGTGCGGCCCGCGACTGGTGATGGCGGGAAGCACCGAGCCGTCAACGACCCATAACTTCTCGACGCCGTGCACTCGACACCGAGTGTCGACGACCGCGTCGGAGTTGACACCCATCGGGGCTGTCCTCGCAAGGTGCTGCGAGGTGGACCATGAAACGAGACCCACTTGCGCTGTCTTGCCGACCAATTCGCGCGCCAACTCGGCGCCATCGGTCAGCTTGGCGACATCAGCAGCCGAAGCGTCGTAATGGTGCTCGATGACGGGGGGCACGTCAGGATCAGCAGACGCGAGCGTCACGCTGCCGCGGGACTCGGGCCGCATCAGGGCGACACCGATGTGTGGATGGTCGCCCGGATCGTCGCGTCGGCCACTGACCATCGCGCCGAATCCCGCTGTGTAGGGCCTGATCTCGAGATCCGCGGTCGTCAGCACCGCCTCCAGCGGAGGCAACCCGTGGGTTTCCGACCAGTTGACCGGCAACACCCATTCGGGATGATCCACACAGGCCGCGCCGACAGGCAGGTCGGCGACCACCGATACGCCTGCGGCCTGCAGAGCGCCCTGGGGGCCGATGCCCGACAACATCATCAGATGAGCCGATCCGATTGCGCCGGCTGACAATACGATGCGATCGGCGCTCAAGTCCGAAGTACCCTCCGGTCCCACACACTCGACACCGATGGCTGTGTCACCGGCAAACCGCACCCGGGTGGCCCTGGTGTTCGTCAGCAGCGTGAGGTTGGTCCGGTCCACTGCGGGTTTCAGATAGGCCCCGCCGGGTCCCACCCGAGTTCCGCCGTTGATGTTCAGTGGCACCGCGCCGACGCCCGGCGGTAACTCACCATCGGAGGAGGCGCCGTTGAGGTCGTCGATCCACCGGTAACCGGCCTGACTCGCGGCCTGCACGAAAGACGCTGTGCAGCCGTCGAATTCGGACACCCGGCGAACCAGAATAGGCCCGTCCGAGCCGTGCACGGGGGTGTCGAAGTCGAGATCGGTTTCGATCGCCCGAAAATGCGGCAGGACGTCAGTCCACGTCCAGCCCGGCAGACCCCAGCCGTTAAAATCCGTTGGCAGCCCGCGACAGAAGTAGCCGCCGTTCACCGCGCCGGACCCGCCAACCACAGCGCCACGCATGATCTGTGCGTGCCGCTTAGGTTCGTCGGTCAGCGTCGTCGGGTAGCGCCGCACCACCGAGCTTGCGGTCCCGATCGGCAACCTCAAACCGTCGGTGATTTGTGCGAGCACCCGAGGATCCGACGGGGTTGGCCCGGCTTCCACTACCGTCACGTGGCACTGCGGATCGGCGGAAAGACGTTCGGCCAGAACGGATCCAGCGCTGCCCGCACCGACGATCAGCACGTCGCTATGCAAGGTCGAATCAGGTCCGGATCTGGGGTTTGAGCGCGCCGGCGTGCCGTTCGCGCACCACCCCGGTCCACACGCCGGCACCGTACGCGATGTCGTCGAGCCGCTTCAGCAGTATGTAGGTCAGCAGCCCGACCCGCTTGGTGTCGTCGTCGACGTTGCCGTTGCGGGTGATCCAGTCCGCCACCCCGTCGACGACGGCTGCCACCAGCACCACCTGGCGACAGCGCCGGGACAACAACGCGGCGATCAGGGCGACGGGCCAGTAGTGCCGACAGATCGCGGAGGCCAGTTGCAGAGCCGCGGACCACAGGCCGTGCGCGGCGACGACCGCCACTTCCTTGGGTTCGGTCTCGACGGTGCTCAGCGAGTTGGCGATGCGGCGGCCAGTGATCCCCGCGACGATCATCGACGCCAGGTAGCCGATTCCCGAGCCCATGGCGAGCAGGATCCACACCACCAACGTCCATCCGGAGATCACCAGCGGCGCGGTTTTGCCGGGATGCCGGATCGACAACGGAGCGGCGGATTCACCGTAAAAAGACTTGCGCGCGAACCAATCTCGCATCTGGGTGCGGTGGTCGTGGGCGACAAGCGCGATGGGTTCATACCGCAGTCGCGCGCCCGCCTCGATGAAGCGCCAACACAGGTCGACGTCCTCACCGGACTTCAGCGTCTCGTCGAAGCCGCCCAAATCGTTGATCACGGCCCGGCGGCAGATGATGGCCGCGCTGGGGACGTAGGACACCGTGCCGTACGGCACGACCGGGGCCTCACGCAGGCCGAGGTCCAGAGACGAACGCACCGCCTCGTAGCGCGCCACCAGGTTGTCGGCCTGGCGCAGCCCGACGATGCGCGGGGCGACCAGCGCGACGGCGGGGTCGCAGAAGTGTCCGAGTAGCGCCTCGAGCCACCCCCGCCTCGGCACGACGTCGGAATCGAGGAAAGCTACGAAGTCGGTGTTGCACGCCGCCAGCCCGGTGTTGCGTGCGGCGGCCGGCCCCTTGCTGCGGGGGTGGCGCAGCACCTGAATGTCGCAGTGCATGTCGGCGAAGTCGCTCTGCTGCACGGGTGTTGCCGACCCGTCGTCGACCACCACGACGCGCATGCCGCGCAGTGTGCCGACCAGACGGAGAAGACCAGAGAAGTTGTCCCGCACCGGAATAACGACCGTGACATCACGATGAGAGGGCCCGCTGGCGGGTCGCGGATGGGCGACCGTCGCATCAAGCAGGGTGCGCGCGAGCTGTGCGCTGACCGCGTCGTGAACCTCGAGCCTGCCGCCGTTGAGCATGGTCTGCGCGGCGGGTGCCAGACGTAGCAGCCGGGTGGGCGAGCCGCCGAGCAGGGCGGACCCCTCTCCGAGCACCTTCACCCGGCGATCGACCTGAACGGCGAAGCCGTCGGGCAGCCGCGGTCCCGTCATGTAAGCATCCCGTCGCGGTTGGGCGTCCACGCGACGATACGCCGCAAACAATCCTCAATCATCGCCAGGTAGATCCGTTCCCCCTCTTCGGCCGTTGCGGAGGTCGGATCGCCGAGTACGCCGAGTTCGCTGACGGCGGCCACGCCGCCCTGACGCAGCTGTGGCATCAGTTGGGACAGCGGCGCACCGTTGCCGGGGAGCAACTCATCGGTCCAGACGTCTTTCGGCGAAATATGTAGCAATACAGACGTTTCGGTGTGGCCGGCGTGCGCGTCGGCGTTATCCGCCGTGCACGAAACCCAACCCGCGTCGCGGCCCTCGTACCGAAGCAAAGCCACCGCGGCAGCAAGCGCCTCGACATTTCCGCCGTGCCCGTTGACGAACACCAGTCGCGACGCCCATCGCGAGGCTGACCGGCCGAACTCCACGAGCAACAGCCGCAGCGCTGACGTGCCGATCGACACCGTCCCGGGGAAGCCCTCGTGCTCGCCGCTGGCGCCGTAACCGATCGCGGGCGCCAGGGCCCAGTTGGATTCATTTCCCTCGCTCAGCCGCTCAGCAACCGAGCAAGCGACGGCGGTGGCGATCCGGGTATCGGTATCCAGCGGCAGATGCGGTCCGTGCTGTTCGACCGACCCTACCGGGATAATCAACGCTGGCGACGTGCTCTGAAGCTGTCTCGACGTTGAGTTCGCGAGCTCGGTGGGGAAAGCCACCCGCCGATGGTAGGCCGAATTCACCTGGCGTGCGCCAATTGTTGGCGCATGCGCAGCAATTGATTTCCGTGAATTTTTCTCGGCCATCCCAGCGGAGCCACGCCAGCCCCCTCCGCCACGCCTGTACCAGGGTCTTCGGTCCCGGCCCGGTTTGCCCGTCAGGAATCGGCCCCTGGGGGCACTCCAAGCGCGCGGGTGAAGCCCGGCGGGACGAGCACATCGCCGGCAACCAGATCGTGGACCGACGCGCGGCCAAGGCCCATCAATGCCGAGTCGATACCGCCCCGCAGGACATCGAGTACGTTCTCAACCCCAGCTTGACCGTTGGCCGCCAGGCCCCAGAGATAGGCCCGGCCGATCATCACCGCGCGCGCCCCGAGCGCGAGCGCCTTCACCACGTCACTGCCGCGCCGGATGCCGCCATCCAACAGCACCTCGACCTGGTCGCCGACGGCATCGGCGATCACGGGCAGCGCCCTTATTGACGCAGGTGTGCCGTCCAGGTTGTTGCCGCCGTGATTGGATACCGAGATTGCCGAAACACCCGCGTCCACAGCACGTTTCGCGTCATCGACGCGCATCACACCCTTGAGCATGAACGGCCCACCCCACAGCTCGCGCAGCCAGGCGATGTCCTCCCATGTGGGTGGAGGCGTGCCCATCCATTCGCCGTATGCCTGGAAGAACGGCGGCCCCGTTTCACCACGCGCCGCCTGGTTCGGCACACAAAGGTCGGGCGGCCGGACGTTCCTGGCCCATTGCATCGAGTAGCGCGGCCGGCGCACGAGCTCTGGCAGCATCGAGACGATCGTGCCCAGGCTCATCTTCTCGGGGATCTTCGGGCTACCCCAGTCACGCCCGTGCGAGAAGCTCCAATCGGTGGTGACGATGAGCCCGACGGCGCCCGCCTCCCGCGCCCGTTGCACCCGTGCCGCGATCGCGTCACGTCCGCCGAGCCAGTACACCTGGAAGAACAACTTCGGGTTGGCGGCGATGACCTCTTCGATCGGCTTGCTCGCAAACGACGACAGGCCCATCGCGGTACCGCGCGCGGCTGCCGCCCGCGCGACCGCAACCTCACCGTCAGGATGTACGGTCTGCACACCAGTCGGAGAAATCACGACGGGCAACGAGATCTCTTGTCCCATAACGGTTGTCGCGAGATCACGCTTCTCGATAGCGCCGATGACGTGCGGAGCGAAACCGAGCTCGCCAAAAGCCTCGACGTTGCCGCTGACCGTCAGCCCCTTCTCACTGCCCGCGACCAACGCGCCATAGACGGATTTCGGCAGTCGCTTCTTCGCACGCTCCTGCGCGATGGCGACGGTTTCGAACCATTTGTCGCGAGCCATGACTTATACCGGACTTTCGTTGCAGGGCCTCGCGGGCGGTTTGGTGAGCAGTTTCAGCATCACGGGCTGAGCGCGGGAATGGTCGACGCTCGACTTCGGTTTCACCCGGTCCTGCGCCAGCGCCGGAGCGCCGTAGCCTTCAACGCATTCGGGGTCGGGCCCGTCGAGCGGCAGGCCCGTGAAGAACTTTGCGGCCATGCAGCCGCCGCGGCAGCTGTCGTAGTGCCCGCAGCTGCCGCACGCGCCGGCCGACTGCGGTTCCCGCAGCTCCCGGAACAGCGGCGCGTTCTTCCACACGTTGTCAAAACTGCCATCGGACAAGATGTTTCCGGCAAGGAAGCGATCGTGAATGGCGAACGGGCAGGCGTAGACGTCGCCGACCGGGTCGATCAGGCACACCACACGGCCGGCGCCGCACAGGTTGAGCCCGGCCAGCGCGCCTGGCTCGCCAAGGCCCGACAGGTGGAAGAAGGAGTCGCCGGTGAGCACCCGATCGCCCTTGGCCACCAGCCAGTCGTAGAGCTGGACCTGCTGCTCGGCAGTCGGATGCAGTTCGTCCCACACGTCAGCACCGCGGCCGGACGGACGCAGCCGGGTGATCCGCAGGGTCGCACCGTAACGCGCTGCGAGAGCGGCGAATTCGTCAAGCTGGTCGACGTTGTGGCGCGTCACCACGACAGAGATCTTGGCATCCTTGAAGCCGGCCTCGGCCAAGTTCTCCAACGCCCGCGTCGCCATCGCAAACGAGCCTGCCCCGCGTACAGCATCGTTGACCTCGGTCGTCGCACCGTCAAGCGAGATCTGCACATCGACGTAATCGCTTGCCGCCAGCCGGTTTGCGACCTCCGGTGTGATGCGGACACCGTTGGTGGAGAACTTCACCCCTACGTGATGCGCGGTCGCGTAGTCGACCAGCTCCCAAAAGTCCGGCCGCACAGTCGGTTCGCCGCCACCGATGTTCACATAGAACACCTGCATGCGCTCGAGCTCGTCGATGATGTCCTTGCACTGCTGCGTCGTCAGTTCGCGAGGGTCGCGCTTACCCGACGACGACAGGCAGTGCACACATGACAGGTTGCATGCGTAGGTGAGCTCCCACGTCAGGCAGATCGGCGCGTCGAGCCCGTGCTCGAACTGTTCGACGAGCCGAGGTACCGGAGCCAAAGACGTCATGCTTCTCCCGTCACGAGCATGTTGGACTGCGCGAGCACGCCGAGTGCGTGCAGATACGGCGCCTGTTGCGCGTCGTCGATCCCCGCGGCTCGGCATGCCGAGCGAGCGTCGGGGTGGTCACCAATCGAGTTGACCACCTCGACGATCGTGCGGTTTTTCAGGAACGACAGCTTGCGCGTGCCGAAGTGATAGAGCAGCGCACCGAACGGCTCCGGCCGCACCGCCACCTGGCGATGCAGCCTCCAGCCGACATCCGGATCGAACGCCACGACAGGCGACGACACGGTCAGTAGACCCCGCACATCCCGTCGATCGACACCTCTTCGACCAGCGTCTCGGTGACGAGTTGAGCTTCGGCTTCGACCTGCTGGTTCGGCTCCATGAGCAGCACCTTTCGTATGGTTGGGTCTCGACAATGTGACCGAGGTCGCAATAATATGGCATCCAGTGCCGAAACGGAAGGGGTGGTCATGCGGCCGGTATCCCAGCACCGGGTGGGCCGACGGCGCTCCACGACCACCGACCACATTTCCAACGTCGCGATCGACCTGTTCGCGGCGCGAGGCTTCGACGAGGTCAGCGTCGATGACGTCGCCGAAGCCGTTGGCATCGCCCGTCGCACGCTGTTTCGCTACTACCCGTCCAAGAACGCGCTGCCGTGGGGCGATTTCGACGCACACCTCGACCACATGCGCGATCTGCTCGATGAGCTGGAACCCGATGTACCCGTGAAAGAGGCGCTGCGTACAGCGTTGTTGGCGTTCAACAGCTTCGACGACCAGGAGACCGCGCGGCATCGGCAACGCATGCGGGTCATCCTGGAAACCGCTGCACTGCAGGCTTATTCGATGACCATGTACGCCGGATGGCGCGCAGTCGTCGCCGCTTTCGTGGCGCAACGGCTCGGCGTGAAGGTCGAAGACATCGTGCCGCAGACGGTCGCGTGGACCATGCTCGGCGTCGCACTGTCGGCGTACGAGAACTGGCTGGCCGACGAGTCGGTGTCCCTCGCTCAGGCGCTCGGCGCCGCGTTCGACACCGTCAGCGATGGGTTATCCACACTGGACGGGAAAAGGCGCCCGAAAAATTCGTGATTGAGGCGTCGGAGTTAGCGCCGGTGCGGCGACGATAAGGGTGTGAGCGCCGAACCGAACGGCAACGACGCTCCGCAGGCCCTGCTGGCGCTGTACGACGATGCCCTCCCGGTCGTATACGGGTACTTCGTCCGGCGCTGCAGCGACCGCGGAACCGCCGAGGATCTGACCTCGGAAACCTTTCTGGCGGCGATGGATGCTGCCCGCAAGGAGGCGCCTCCGCCGATGACGGTCGCGTGGCTGCTGGGAGTGGCGCGACACAAGCTCGCCGACCACTACCGGCGTCGGCACGACCGGTTCAGCGTGCCGGTGGCCGAACTTCCAGAACCGGTGGACCCGGCCGACGATTGGGATGCGGCGCTGGATCGCATCGTCGCCGAGACCGTGCTCGCCAGACTGCCTGAGCAGCATCGCACGGTGCTGGCGCTGCGCTACATGGACGACTGCTCGGTGCCGGAGTGCGCCAAGTTGATCGGCCGCACGGTGCACGCCACGGAAGCGCCCTTGGTGCGGGCCAGACGCGCCTTCAGATCTCACTACCCGGAGCCGGAAGGAGGGAAGCCGTGAACAACAACACAGATCCGCTGACCGTGCTTCATGGCGACGAGCTTCCGGTCCAACCCGATCCGGCGTTCGCAGCCCGCCTCCGTGCCCGCCTGGAATCCGCTGT